>Ga0224729_1083_pt1 | contig 10903 bp, 11 predicted proteins | sample IA12soil_GW_GH6A_2_FD_161645 | JGI IMG/M metagenome (GOLD analysis project Ga0224729, IMG submission 161645) | Enriched cells from agricultural soil in Iowa, United States - IA12soil_GW_GH6A(+) | ecosystem: Environmental > Terrestrial > Soil > Unclassified > Agricultural land | place: USA: Iowa... | reverse complement strand
CTTTTACATCGTAAATGGTATCGCTGTTACAGCGACGAAGGAGGTCGCGGAAATGCTTACTCATTTTGAAGGAGTTGAAAAAATTCTTCCAAATGAAACTCGTCAGCTTTTTGCATCTGCTTGTTCCTTAAACTTGATTAGGAATGTTACCTTTTCATCTGCCTTTGTGAATTGCTTTAGCAGCCGATCACTAAGCTTGACACTGGTGACATTCTTTCCGTCGGAAACCGAGGTATACGGTTTTCCATTCACTGCTGCGGCACTAGAAAAACTTGGCGTGAGCAGTGAAGCGGATAATAAGACTGTTGCTAGGACACTAGTTGTCTTTTTGAGACTTTTCTTTCTCAACATCTTTTTTCCTCCCCTCTATTTTTGAAAAAAGTTCAAAAAAATGACAACCCCAACCCTCCTTTTCTCTTTCTCCATGATGAAGGTCATCGTTGTCTCTTTAAATGTATAAGTTTTGACAAAAAAAATGTGTCAATCGAAGTCGATTTATGTCAGACTTTTCATAAATGGTAAATATGATGTAGTCCCAAATAAATTTATTGGACTATAGAACTATTCCTCTAATATGCAAATCAACCACCCTTTTCCATTTTAGTGAGTGTTCATCCAAATTCCCTTCCAAACGTCATCTAGGGCTAAAACTCCATTTATCGTGAAAAATTATTACCGTTGACAAAAAATACTGTTTTGTACCTATATTCAAAATATTCAAATTACTGTATTGTGTCCCCTTTAGTGGAAAAGTCCCCCATTTTATATACCAACCTTCATGAATAAATAGAGCTATTTTCATCCTTCACTATGTATAAGCTAATACAATTGTCACAGCTTTCCAAAAAAGTATTTGACATGTAGGATAAAATAAAAAGATACTTATAATCATAAAGATTTGACTTAGGGAGGATTAGGATGCAAACAACAAATATACGTTCGGTAACGATTGCCCTATTCGTTGCTACTTTTTTAACTGCAATTGAAGGTACGATTGTTAGTACAGCGATGCCAACGATTGTCAGTGATTTAAAAGGGATCGAGCTCATGAACTGGGTATTCGCTATATACTTGCTTACTTCTGCGGTTACAGTCCCTATTTTTGGGAAGTTGTCCGACTTGTTTGGTAGGAAGTTAATATTTATTGCTGGTACGGTTGTGTTTTTAATTGGATCAGGTCTCTGTGGTTTGTCGCAATCGATGGAACAGCTTATTTTATTCCGTGCGATTCAAGGAATCGGCGCCGGTGCTGTAATGCCTGTTACGACCACAATTATTGGAGATATTTATCCTCATGAAAAACGGGCTAAGGTCCTGGGCTTCATGGGTGCAGCATGGGGAATTGCAGGAGTTATTGGTCCATTAATTGGAGGATTTTTCGTAGATCAACTATCTTGGCACTGGATTTTTTATATTAATGTGCCATTTGGCCTGTTGTCTATTTTGATGGTCAGTGTTTCTTTAAAAGAAAAACTAGAAAAAACAAAAAAAAGCGTAGATTTTGCAGGCTCCCTTACTTTTACCATTGGGATGCTTGCACTGTTATTTGCCTTACAGCGAGGCGGGGAAACGCATAACTGGACATCCCCAACCATTATCGGGATATTTGTCGTTGCCGTTTTATTTATTGGAATGTTTCTTTTTATCGAATCAAAAGTGAAAGAGCCACTTATTCCGCTGGAGCTTTTCCGAATTCGTTCTATTTCTGTTGCCAATGCCGTTGCATTACTAGCCAGTGCGGTTCTTATTGGTTTAACTGTATATATACCAATGTGGGTACAAGGAGTTCTTGGACACGGGGCAACCATTTCCGGTTTAATACTTGCGCCGCTATCGATAACATGGATGATAGGTTCTTTCTTAGGTGGCCGACTCCTCGTAAAATATGGGGAACGGGTGACAGTAGCTATCGGTACTCTCATTATTCTTTTATCGAGTATTTGGTTAGCAACGTTTACTATTCATACAGCCGAATTGATGTTTTATCTTATGTCCGCTCTTGCAGGACTCGGATTTGGGATGGTCATGACCATTACGACTGTTGCTGTGCAATCATCTGTTGATTGGTCATTGCGAGGAGCTGCCACCGCTTCCAATACTTTTTTCCGGACACTGGGACAATCCGTTGGTGTGGCCTTATTAGGAACGTATTTTAACTCCGTAATATCAAGAAAACTACAAATTGGTAACACCAATCCGGATGTCAATGTGGTCAATCTTAACAAATTGATAAACCCTAATACCGGTCAAGCAGTTCCTGAGGCTGCTCAAGCTCCATTGCGCGAAGTAATCGTATCAGGGCTTCACCACTTATACATTGTGATGGTAACAATTGCAATAATCGGTTTACTTGCATCAATGTTTTTGCCTAAAATAAAAGCAGTTTCAGCGAAGCATGCGGAAAAATAAATATAAGGTCAGTCCAATTGGGATTGGCCTTTTTATTTTATTCTGATGTGGATTATCTAAAGTTTGAAGAGGTTATCTATTTTTGCTGATAAATCTACTTTTGTGGGAGGTAATCCTCTAATTTTTGATGTTAATCTTTTATTTTGGAGATTGCTCTGTATAATTCGAAGATATTCCCCATAAATTCCTCTATTTAATTAAAAATAACTTACCCGGATAACCATCTACGTAAGCTTATATAAAAGCCGTTTCCCGCAAATGCTGCAAACAGCTTATCGGTTTCATCCCTACTATCAGTTTTTTTCCATCTGTATATGCGTCTAATTAGTTCCTTGATCAAACGCTCACGCCAAAGTACTAACCGAGGATAGTATTCCTGATTATTTGCTAGATTTACTCTTTCTGAAGGGTCATGTTCAAGATTAATTAGCTGCTTCACACCCATTTGTAAAAACCAGATATATTTTTCCCTTCCATTGTTACGTAATGGTGAGAATCATTCCCGTGGGAGTGGCTCTCCATGAATATACTTACGCCAGTCGACATTTGAAGATTCGGGACACAATGGTAATACGCTTTTTCCATTTACACTTTGAGGAATCTCAATATTTGCCGCACTCCACAATGTCGGCATGATGTCCCTAAGTTCTACTACCTCATCCACTAGGTGATTCTTTTTCAACCCAAGACAATTCCCGGATATCTTATCAGCACCTATACTTTTTGGAATTACGACTTTATTTGGAGCTCCTTCTGCTAATTTGGAGACGGAACAGTGGGATTTCAACATGCATTCTGCAAGAAAAACCTAAAATTCTTCTATCCTTATGATTATTCAGCCGAATCTTGCAATAATTCCGCCACTTTTATATATAATTCAGCCAAATCTGATAATAATTCAGCCAAACTAGAGAATAAGTATACTCATATTCATACTGTCCGCCACACAAGGACAATCTCCCCATTTGTCCATTTGTGGTGCCTGGCACCACCTGTAAGGCGCAGTGCAGTGCACCTTGCAGACCTGCGTCTCCTTGATAACGGCTAGGTTTTAATCGGTTGCTCATGCCTTTTTGAATAGGTTATCGGATATGCGTTCTAGTTCTTTTTGAATTAGTTTAAAAAATAGCGGCTGATTGTTGATGATGCCGCCGCCAAGAACCACGACATGCGGGTCTAATACGATAAAAAGCTGATGCAATCCGCGGGCAATACATTTTGCAGCTTGTTGAACTATAGCAGTTGCTCCAGGATCCAACCTCTCATTTAATTCCATTAGTCGCTTAGTTGTAACGGTTCGATCTTTAAAAACTCTCCTCGCTTCCGCTTCCATTGCAGGGCCAGATGCAATGGATTCTAAAGTCTTCACTTCATCTTCATCCTCCATCACGGAAAATCCAATTTCCCCTGCTAAACCAACACCACGAATAAAACTCCCTTCATGTAAAATACATACCGAAATACCTGTACTAACGGTGACATATGCAAAGGTCTCTTTTTCTAGCAGTTCTGCTTTCCATTCACCAAATGCTGCCATGTACACATCATTGTCCATGATAATCCTAGCGTTTGGAAAAATAGATAGAAGCCGGTTCGCCAGCGGAAATTTTTTCCATTGCAGGTTATTTTGAAAAACCGCTATCCCATTGACAGGATCCACTACCCCGGTACTCCGAGTGCAATTACAGCTACCTTCTCAATCGAACCTTTTCCTTTATGTATTACATCTAAAAAGGCGTTATACAAGCTTTCAAACATTGACTCCGCATCATGACATGCACTTTTGACTTCGGTACGGATCATTCCTTCCTCCTTTCATCAAATACTCCTGCAGCAATTTTTGTCCCCCCAATGTCTGCTATGAGCACATTTGACAAACCAACCACTTCTTTAACAAAAGACTCAAACAGCTTAAATTACAGTGTGAGGTAAAAAGTTAATTAGAACCAACCCTAGATTGAATAATCTCCTTATAGTAGTCTTCCAGTTCAATAGATTTACCCTTTTGCAGACGTGATTCTTCTGCAGCAAATGCCATTAAATGACTTTGCAATGATACAGTAGCAGATGAAAGACTTTCACCATCTTTATAATTTTTCACTTCATGTAAGAAATTTTTTACGATTGCAGTATCTCCTCCTCCATGGCCGCCAACCGTCTCATGGAATTTCATAATCGTTTCCTGTTTGGTCAGAAAGTCAAAGATAGAAATTTCATTATCCTCCATATTGCCAATAATTTCGCCTTTTGTTCCCATTAATTGTACCCTTCTGGTCTGGGTTCTAGTAAAACCGCACATGCTAAAATTTGCCGTAACTCCGCCTTCAAATTCCATATTGACCACTTGATGGTCGACCACATTATTATCGGAACGATATACACATTTTCCGTATGGAGTGGTTTTTAACGCCTGAATAATTCCTTCTTTAGTATAGTCCTCCGTAAATTTACGAGCCCAGCCTTTCCCTTCACCTAAATAATATCTGCCAGCATGGAACGGACACACATCTTCGGCCGGACAACCATCCAAACATCTTTCGGGAGCCCCTTCTGGTGCATTTTTTTCATTAAAATGCATTAAAGATCCATATGAGCTTACGCGCAAGCAAGGCTTATCAATGATATACGAAAGAATGTCCAAGTCATGACAGGACTTTTGCAGTATCATTGGACTTGATTTCTCTTTGTTATTCCAGTTACCCCTGACAAAGCTATGAGACATATGCATAATTTCTACATTTTCACTTAATTGTACCGAGGCGACCTCGCCGATTGTCCCATTTTTTATTACCTCTCTAATTTTTGACCAAAAATCGGTATAGCGAAGGACATGGCAAATAGTCAACAATCTCTTCTCCTCTATCGCAACCCTCTCCATTTCAATACATTCTAATGGATCCGGCGACATCGGTTTCTCTAGTAAAACATGATAGCCGGCTTTTAATGCAGTGATGGTAGGATGAAAATGATAACGGTCCAGTGTACAAATTACTGCTACATCTGCTCGTTTTGGGCCATTTAGTAGTTCCTCCCATGATTCAAAACAATTCTCCTTTGATAGTTGGTGCTTTGCAGCAAAATCATTGCGGCGCTCTTTATTTGGCTCAGCAACTGCAATGATTTCAAATTCATGTGGATTTTCTAATGCATATGGAGCATATCCTCGTGCACCTCTATCCCCTGCTCCAATTAATACCGCTGTAATTTTTGCCATTTATCCCACTCCTCATATCATCATGTCTTAAAAGTCTCGCCAACGAATGAAAAAATATAACTTTTCGTTTATACAGCTTCCTTTTTACTTACCTGTGAATCTATTTACAAAGTTTCTATTAATCTGTTTCCTTTTAGTGAAATACCGCTCTAGGTTAGAAGGTATTGGTTAAAGCGTTAAGCCTTCTTCTAACATCTCTAAAACTCGCTCTCTTCCATTCACCTATCTTTAGCTGCAATTCCCTTAAATCCCAGTAGTGCTTCTATAAAACTTCTATTCTAAAGGGCTCAATTTGACCTTGCTTTCCAGGATAAAAAGAAACGCATAAACAATCAATCAGCATTTTGAATACTAAAAATGCAAAAGCCCTTAATCTTCAACTTATATAGTTGGAAACTCAGCACATGATTTCTCCAGAAGACATGCTAAACACTGGTTGGAACCCCCGTATTAAAAAGCAGCAATACGATCTTCAAAGATAGGGAATAATCGAATAGTGCGTTAATGAGATTTATAGCAAAAGGTGTATGCGATTACATTTTTTTATATTTGTAAGTGTATGATCAATTCTTTGATCCACACCCTTTTCTAAACACGAGATACTATTTTCGTTTCCGTTAATAACTTAAACTTTTTCCTTTATAAGATAATTATTTTTCACTCTCAAAATTCGATTTCTTCAACAGATTCATGCTCTTTTAAATTAGTTTAAAATATACATATACTTTACGTTTCGCTGTCAATGGATTTTTTTCCTAAGAAATGGCATTCTAAGTTCTTCTACTTTGCCCTTCCATTCACCGCGGTTATAGGGGCTCCCCCATTTAAAACATGAATGATATTTTCAGCAGCTAAGTCCGCCATTTTTAATCTTGTTTTTTCACTCGCACTTCCGATATGCGGCAGGGTCACAACATTTGGCAGGGTTAAAAGCGGTGAATCTAAGAGCATCGGTTCAACTTCAAATACGTCTAGACCTGCTGCCCATATCTCTCCCGTTTTTAAAGCATTAAAAAGGGCAGATTCATCCACAATTCCTCCACGTGCCGTGTTAATAAGGATTGCAGATTGTTTCATTAAAGATAATTCTTTTTTGCCAATGAGATGGTGCACTGCTGGACTATACGGGATTAGTAAACTTACATAGTCTGATTGTTGAAGAAGCTCTTCTAGCCCCATGTACCTTATGCCCATTTCTTCTTCAATTTCTGGTTTACGGGATCGATTATAATAAGCGACATTCATATCAAAACCTTTTGCCCTTTTTACTAGAGCCTGTCCAATTCTCCCCATTCCAATGATGCCTAATGTAGCACCATGGATATCCTGTCCCGTTAATTGCATCGGCGACCATGTTTTCCATTCTCCATTTCGCAAATAATCGGAAGCCTCTATAACCCTTCTTGCAGTTGCCATTAATAGTGCGAAAGTAAGATCCGCCGTTGTTTCTGTTAGAACACCTGGAGTGTTGGTGACTACAATGCCTTTCTCTGTTGCGGTATCAATGTCAATATTATTATAGCCGACGGCCATATTAGCAATTACTTTTAACCTTGGCGCATTCTCGATTACTTCCCGATCAATAGTCTCTGTTAGCAGACAAAACAATCCATCAATTTCTTTGACTTCTTCCATTAGGATCTCTCTTGGAACTGGCTGGTCCTCTTTATCCCACATTTTCACCTCAAATTCATCAGCCAGTTTTGTATAGATAGCTTGTGGCAGTTTTCTTGTTATGTATATTTTTTTCTTTTCCACAATTTCTCACCCCAAAAATCGGATAATTTAGTCTTTTCAGCAAGTATACCCCCAATTCCTGATTGTGGGAACTGGTAAAATCACGTCTTTACGAACATTTTTCGATTAGTTTTGTATGAACTTGCAAAGGGACCGAAACTAAAAGTGAACAGAACGATTAGGTCTTTGAAACTTTTACCCTAACAAAAAAGACAGGATTCCATCCTGCCTCAAAAGTCCAACGCCTGATTCAAATCCTCCCAAATGTCCTCCCATGCCTCGAGCCCGACAGATAAGCGAATTAATGTATCAGATATACCCATTTTCAAACGATCTTCTTCCGGGACCACTGCATGTGTCATCGTTGCCGGATGTTGAATCAGCGTCTCCGAGTCTCCTAAACTGACAGCGATTTTAATCAACTTGCAGCGGTTTAGAAAGTCTTGCGCATCCCGCTTTGTTCCCTCTACTTCAAAGCTTATCATTCCACCCGGATACCTCATCTGTTTTTTCGCCAATTCATATTGAGGAAAAGATTCATCTCCAGGATAAAGCAGCGTTTTTACCATTGGATGATCTTTTAGTTTATCTGCAATCTTCTTAGCATTATCACAGTGGCGATCGATTCGTACTGGCAGTGTTTTCAAACCGCGCAACAGCAACCATGCATCAAAAGGACTCATGACTCCTCCAATATCCTTAAGCGTAGTCATCGCCATTTTATCCATCTCTGATTTTTTGCCAATGACAAGACCAGCAATAACATCGCCGTGACCGCCAATATATTTTGTCGCACTGTGAATGACATAATCGCAACCTAAAGCAAGTGGTTGCTGAAGATACGGTGAACAAAATGTATTATCCACGACCACTGGAATGTTTTTTTCCTTAGCAATGCGAACTACCATTTCAAGGTCCACTAATTTCATAGTTGGATTAATGGGAGTTTCAATATAAATGCATGTTGTGTTGTCTCTTATATAACCTCTTACTTCCTCCTCATTTTCAAAAGCAACAAGATCATGATTGATTCCAAAATTCTTTTCCATTAACTGAAGAAGCCCAAATGTACACCCGTAAATTCCTTCCGAACAGAGAATATGGTCACCTGTCTTAGTCAAGTGAAAAAGGGTCGCAGAAACGGCTGCCATTCCAGAAGAAAATGCCAGCGCAGCTTCTCCTCCTTCAAGGATTGCAATTCTGTCTTGCAAGACGCGAACCGTTGGATTCCCTAATCTTGAATAGATATAACCTTCCGTTTCACCAGCAAACCTTTCCTCCCCAACCTCCGCGCTCGGAAATGTGAATGTAGACGTTTGAAAAAGCGGCGGAACAAGACTGCCTTGAAAATCTAATGACTCATACCCAGCGTGAATAACCTCAGTTTCAAATTGCTTTTTATCTTTCAAACTAATAACCTCCTAAAATAATTACTATAACTTCATGATATGGGAAATTCCTCAAAATTGAAAGCGTTTACATAATATTGATTAATTATGCCTAATGATAACAATTAAGCAGTTTTTTCAAGCTTATGGTTTTGTTTATTCCTTAACAACAGCATTTGCTTCTGATATGTTTTCTATTTGTATGAAGATATGCCGTTGCTTATCACCATTTTTCTATTTTAGAAAGTAAACAAACATTTTTATATTCCTTTCTTCAGCTTGATTCTAAATAAACACCAATCTCTTCTGAATGCCCTGGAAATATGTATTTTGTTTTTAATAAATAGATGCTTGTAGTAAAAACACTTCGATTTCCTCTTAATGAATCCATCATTCCTTCAATGCATTACCTCACTTTGCTACCAGCCGCTTCTTACATATAAAAATAGCCTCCATCACGTTTAGGTGGAGGCAGGTGTTCATTATTTAATATGCCCCCCTAACATGCGAATGCACCTCTTCTTGATAAAAGTTTGCTAACCATTCCATCTCTTTTGGACTAAATGAAGATACCCCTATCGCCTTTACATTTTCAATCACTTGGTTAACGGATTTAAAACCAGGTATTACTGTAGTAACAGCGTCATGATCGAGAATCCAACGCAATGCCGCCTGTGTCATACTACCTCTGTTATTTACAATCCATCCAATTTTGTTACTTAATTCCAGACCTTTGTTAAAATCTAATCCGCCAAAAGTTTCTCCCACATTAAACTGCTCACCATTTCTATTAAAGTTCCGATGGTCGTTCGTTTCAAATACAGTATTCGATTGAAATTTGCCTGTTAATAAACCGCTTGCTAAAGGAACACGAGCAAGGATACCCACGCCCTTGTCCTTCGCCATAGGTAACAAATGTTGAAGAGGCTTTTGGCGAAACAAATTAAATATGACTTGTAATGCTCTAACATTAGGCTCCTCTAAGCAATATAATCCCTCTTCTACTGTTTCTACACTAACGCCATAGTACCGAATCTTTCCTTCTTCTTGAAGTTTATCTAAAACATCAAATATATTTGTATTCATTAATATTTTTAAAGGTGGACAATGTATTTGATAAAGGTCTATCCTTTCTCTCCCGAGTCGCTTAAGGCTTGCTTCACAGTATGCCTTAATCTTTTGCTCAGAATATGTATGAGGATCATAAATATCCCCTGCCCTGCAAAACTTGGTTGCTATATATATTTCATCTGCCTTCCCTTTCGTTGCTTTAGCTAAAAGTTCTTCACTATGCCCGTTTCCATATACATCTGCAGTATCAAAGAAGTTCACGCCCAACTCCATAGCCTTATCCAACCCGAACAATGCCTCTTGATCATTGGTTTTTCCCCAATCTCCGCCAATCGCCCATGTACCAAAACTCAATTCGCTAATCTCTAAATCTGTTTTTCCTAGATTACGATATTTCATGCTTTTCACTCCTGATTAGCATAATAGAAAAAGGCCGCCAATTAATTAGGAAGCCTTTCAATATCTTTATGCAGATTTATTCTTATTATAAATATCAAACGCAACTGCCAATAGTAAAACTAAACCTTTTATCGCTTGCTGCCAATCAATACCCAGACCAAGTAATGACATACCATTATTCATTACACCCATTACAAGACCACCAATAATGGCACCTCCGACTGTACCAATACCCCCATAAGCTGATGCCCCACCTATAAAGCATGCTGCAATCGCATCTAATTCAAAGAGATTTCCTGCCTTCGGTGTCGCTGCATTTAAACGCGCTGCAAAGACAAGGCCAGATAGCGCGGAAAGTACACCCATATTAACAAAAACCCAAAAAGTTACTCGTTTTGTTTTAACACCCGAAAGGCTTGCTGCTTTTTCATTTCCTCCAATAGCGTAAATATGTCTCCCCATAGTCGTTTTCTTCATCACAAATGAATAAGCAAGGATTAGAAACAATAGAATAATCAATATATTTGGTATTCCATCATATTGGGCCAACACGTAGGTAAATACATTTATGATGACAACCATTACTATTAGTTTTGCAATAAACGTAGTTTTTGAAGATACTTCAAAATTATATTTATGTAAACTACTGCGATGTTTAACCTCATTAAATATATATAGGATGGAG
>Ga0224729_1076_pt1 | contig 11482 bp, 9 predicted proteins | sample IA12soil_GW_GH6A_2_FD_161645 | JGI IMG/M metagenome (GOLD analysis project Ga0224729, IMG submission 161645) | Enriched cells from agricultural soil in Iowa, United States - IA12soil_GW_GH6A(+) | ecosystem: Environmental > Terrestrial > Soil > Unclassified > Agricultural land | place: USA: Iowa... | reverse complement strand
TGCTGACTTTAATGGCTCAATCGGGATTTCATATACCTGTCGCTGAAGGAAGCCATATTAGTATTTTTCAAAAGGTGTTGGTAGATATTGGCGATGGGCAAAGTATAGAACAAAATCTTAGTACTTTTAGCTCCCATATGAAAAATATTATTTATTTATTAGAGGAAGCAAATGACCAAAGTCTCGTTTTATTAGATGAACTAGGATCTGACACCGATCCTGGAGAAGGAATGGGATTGGCAACAGCTCTTCTAAACCGTTTCTTTTTAAAAGGAACATGTATATTAGCGACAACCCATTATAGTGAAATTAAGGATTTCGCGGATTGCAAAGAAGGTTTTGTTAATGGTGCGATGGAATTTGATATGGAGACACTGAAGCCAACTTATCGCTTAATGATTGGAAAAGGTGGAGAAAGCCAGGCGTTTGCTATTGCCTTAAAATTAGGGCTGCACCCACAAATCATTGAAGAGGCACATAAAATAACGTATAAAAATGAAAAAGAATATTCTTATCCAGTAGACGATACTTATATCAGAAGAGCAATGGAAAAGCAAATAGCGGTGCAACGACCTATTCGTGATAAAAAAACGGATAAAGCAATGAAAAAAACAGAGTTATTTTCTACAGGTGACAATGTACAAATACTTGCTACCGGAGAGTTCGGTATCATATACAAAGGACCTGATCCCATGGGGAATTATGTAGTTCAAGTAAAAAAGGAAAAGAGAACCATTAATCAAAAGCGATTAAAACTATATATCGCAGCAAAGGAATTATATCCAGAGGAATATGATTTTGACATTGTATTTGAAACAAAGGAAAACAGAAAAAAGAACAGTTTAATGGATAAAAGACATGTTGAAGGATTAGTTATTGATAAGGAACAAAGTATGGAATAGTATATTTTAACGCATAATTTTTTCCTTCTGATGAAAAATAAGATGACCATTTAAGACATGGAGGAATCAATCATGGATGTTAAACGTGTGAAACAAATTTTATCATCATCTGCTGATATCGAGGTGAAATATCAAGGTCAATCTGTTTGGATTGATGATCTGGATGAAAATGGAAGTCTTGCTACTGTTCACTTAAGAGCAGGGGAGGAACGTTCCCAAGTCGCCATTTCTGACCTTGTGGAAGAATAAGAATAAAGAGTATGTACCCGCTGTTTTTGCAGCGGGTATTTTTACGAAAAAAACGATATTATACAACAACTTTAATTTCCGTCTAGGCTCTAGCGCCTATCGGATAATGGGAGTTCCATGTGCTTTTACTTTTTCTATGATTCACTTTATTTCAAAAGGGAATAAAGTAGGTATATACTAACTAATATACAAAAGCAGCAAAAGAATAAAATCATTTAAGGGGGAATCAATATGTATATCGAAAAGATGTATATAAATGGAGAATGGTTGGCAGCAAATGACACGATTGAAGTGCATAATCCTGCCACGAAAGAAAAAATCGGAGTTGTCCCAAATGGTGGAGAGAAGGAAGCAGAACTGGCTGTATCAGCTGCATACGCAGCATTCCAAAGTTGGTCCAAACTAACAGCAGCAGAACGTAGCAAATTTCTTATGAAATGGTCCCAATTAATCGAGGAAAACTTGGATGTATTGGCAGAAATCATGACCAATGAACAAGGGAAGCCGCTTCAAGAGGCAAGAGGAGAAATTACTTATGCCAATGATTATATCGTTTGGTTTGCAGAAGAGGCAAAACGCATTTATGGGGAAACCATTCCTGCATCGCATCCAAATAAGCGGATTTTGGTAAAGAAACAACCAATCGGTGTTGTTGCGGCAATTACACCATGGAATTTTCCAGCTGCTATGATAACAAGAAAAATAGCCCCGGCATTAGCTGCAGGATGTACCACAGTATTAAAGCCATCAGAGGAAACACCATATACAGCATTAAAATTAGTACAATTAGCTGAAGAAGCAGGGATACCAAAAGGCGTTATCAATATTATTACTGGTGATGCTCCAGCAATTGCTAATGTATGGCAAAAGGACACGCGGGTTCGAAAGTTAACATTTACCGGTTCTACTGAGGTTGGAAAAATACTAATGCGTGGAGCAGCAGAAACGGTTAAAAAAATTTCGCTTGAATTAGGTGGACATGCTCCATTTATTGTCACTGCAAATGCCGATTTAGACAAAGCTGTAGATGGCGCAGTAGCATCTAAATTTAGAAACGCAGGACAAACATGCGTTTGTACAAATCGCATTTATGTCGACAAAAGTATCGAAAAGGAATTCACAAGCAAATTTGCTGAAAAAGTTTCAACACTTAAAGTTGGAAATGGAATGCAGGATCAAGTTGTTATCGGTCCATTAATTAATCAAGAAGCAATGGATAAGGTAAAAAAACATATTGATGATGCTATTGAAAAAGGAGGCACTGTTTGTGTTGGAGGAAATCCTTTAAATGAGGCTGAAGGATACTTTTTTGAACCTACTGTAATTGCTAATGCTAGAGACGATATGTTTTGTATGTATGAAGAGACTTTTGGACCTGTTGCGCCGATAGCTTCTTTTGACACAATCGATGAGGTAATTGACAGAGCAAACAATACACCATATGGATTAGCAGCATATGTTTTCACGGAGAATATTAAAGAAGCAGTCCATATAGCGGAAAGCTTAGAATATGGCATTATTGGCTTAAACGATGGTGCTCCGTCCGCAGCCCAAGCACCATTTGGTGGGTTTAAAGAAAGTGGGCTTGGTCGTGAAGGCAGCCATTTTGGTATTGAGGATTATTTAGAAATAAAATATATTTCACTAGGTTTATAAAATATTTAAACCGTAAAATCGACAAATTCCATAGAATGAACAATAAATTTTAAAAATTTGTCTACTTTTGCGCTTCCCTGGGAAATTCAAGCAGGAAAATAAATATCATAAAGCAATCGTCATCATTTCACTTGATTGGCAATATGATAATCATGACAACAATGGAGGTGAGAGGATGGCGGTTGTTAAAGCAACTGATTCTGATATTGCCCTTTTAGCCAGATTACTTCGAGCGGAGGCAGAAGGGGAAGGGATATTGGGAATGATGCTTGTTGGCAATGTGGGCATTAATCGTATTAGAGCCAATTGTTCCGATTTTAAAGGATTGCGCACTATTCCGCAAATGATTTACCAGCCACATGCTTTTGAAGCGGTAATACATGGATATTTTTATCAACGAGCAAGAGATAGAGAAAAAGCACTTGCACGTCGAGCGATTAACGGTGAGTATCATTGGCCGGCTAAATATAGTTTATGGTACTTTAAACCACCAGGTGATTGTCCTCAACAATGGTATAACCAGCCTTTTGTAGGAAGATTTAAGCTACATTGTTTTTATGAACCTACTGCTGATACATGTCAAAATGTTTATAATACTTTTTAAGATAAGGAGCCTCAGTCGAGGTTCTTTTTTTTTAGAAAAAATTTCCTCCAATGCCATTCATTATTTGAATTTATTTTTACTTGAAAATACAAAATAAAAAAGATGTTTGATTCTATAATTGGAGGGATAAGTAATGATGCAAAATCAACAAGGACAATTACACCAAAATATGCATACAGGGAATATACCGCAGCAAATGAATCATGGCGGCCATGAAGTTCTTGATGTTTCTGAAGTTTTGACAGGTGCTATTGGAGTGATGGATCAGTATACGATGTTACGTCAACATGTGCAGGATCAAGAATTGATGGATATACTTGATCGTCAATTACAATTTATGCAACAGGAATATAACACTACTGTAGAATGCTTTAAAACGGGACAAGACCCAGCTGTTCCTACACAAAGTTATAAGATGAATCAAAACAATGACTTCATATATGGCTTAACACCATCACAACCAAAAAAACCCGTTCAATCACCTACAGAGCTTACTGATGCATGTGTATCCAGCATGATGCTAGGTGCTGTTAAATCCACTGCTACCATGAAAACAATGGCCGCTTTGGAAACAACAAACCCTGTAGTACGTCGTGTACTTGCTGATTCCATACCAAACTGTATTGAAATGGCATATGAAATTTCCCTTTATCAAAACAAACATCATTATTATCAAGTTCCTCAATTTGCATCACAAGACATGCAACAAATGTTGAATGGATATGCACCTGTAAACGGACAACAACAAATGCAAATGCAGAATAACATGACACATTAATTAAGAAAAAGAGCTATCCAGCGGATAGCTCTTTTTCACTCTCTCACATGTGATACCAGTCTATTTCTTTATCAAAAAGGAAAGCTCTTACATAAAATAATGGTAGTACATTGGTTTAGGACTTTACTATTAAGTGAAAAATAATAGTAAAGATTTAAAATACGTTTTTTGAGAGGTGTATATGGTTTGAATATAGAGAAGGCAGTTGAAGTCTTAGATCAGATGCGTCTACCCAACGGAGCCTATATTGCAAGCCCTTCAAAAGATTACCATTATGTTTGGATACGCGATGTTTTTTATTCTACATTGCCGTTTATGAATACACCGTCAGAGCGTTTCGAAAAAGCATATCATGCATTATTTGATCTATTTAAACGGTATGAATGGAAAATTGATATTCATACAAAACATAAACCAACATTTCTTTATGAATACATTCATTCACGCTATTCCGTTGATTTAGAAGAAATCGATGTGGAATGGGGTCACGCCCAAAATGATGCGATTGGCGCATTTCTGTGGGGAGTTGGCGAAGGTGTAAGACATGGACAAAAGATAATCAGGGAGAAAGATGACCTTAGAATAATACAAAAGCTAGTTCAATATTTACAGTGTCTAGAATATTGGCATGCATCGGATAATGGTATGTGGGAAGAGAATATGGAGCTGCACGCATCCAGTGTAGGTGCCTGCGTTACTGGGCTGGAAGCAGTTAAAATGTTAGTGGAGGTAGATCCCGAACTTATTTCTAAAGGTCGGGAAACATTATCCTATTTACTGCCTAGAGAAAGTGAGACAAAAGATGTAGATTTAGCTTTACTCTCGTTAATTTATCCATACCGAGTAGTAGACCGACCTACAGCTCTTGTGATTATCGAGAATGTTGCGAATAGCCTTGAAAGAACGAATGGATGTATCCGCTATCATCATGACCAATATTATAATGAGGGCAGTGAAGCGGAATGGTGTTTTGGCTTCCCGTGGCTTGGACTATGTTACTTGGAGTTGGGAATGTTGCATAAGGCACAGGAATACCGTCTGAAAACAGAGAGACTTATCTCCGAAAACTGGGACATTCCAGAATTATTTGTTGGGGGAAGCAATGTTCCAAATGGGAATACTCCTTTAGCTTGGGCGGTTTCATTATCGTACTTGTTCTTAAAATGGGTGAGAAATACAGATATTATCAGTAGCACTTCGTATTATGAATCTAATGCTGAATAATGTGCAGTACGCTCTTCCTAGTTTTGGGGAGAGCTTTTTTTATTTGGTAGACCAATGGAGGATGTCAATAGAACTGTTATCTATGGCTGACAAAACTAGACATGATTCGTTGAAGGATATACATACATTTATCTAGAATGTAACTTTATTCTGCGTTGACGTACTAAAGCGCTAGGTTATTTGTGTAAAAGGTAATAAATTGTGTAGGAGGAATACTTAGCGGAAGGTGTGTCATACGTTCATTATTAATACGGAGGTGACATAATGGCAACAGATTTGGTATTAACATCATTTCCATCTGAATTTGATTTATATCTTTTTCATGAAGGTACTCTTTATGAAGGGTATAACATGTTTGGAGCACATCTAACCGAAATAGATGGTACGCAAGGTGTCCGCTTTCTAGTTTGGGCTCCGAATGCATTAAAGGTTTCGGTAGTAGGAGATTTCAATGAGTGGAATGGATCAAATCATGAAATGAAAAGAATGGGGAATTCTGGAACATGGTTCTTATTTATCCCAAATCTTACAGAAGGTGCGTTATATAAATATGAGATACATACACCATATGGTGAAACAATGCTTAAATCCGATCCATTCGCCTTTTACTCCGAAAAGCGTCCTAACACCGCTTCTGTTATTTATGATCTGAAAAAATATGAGTGGAAAGATAAGAGTTGGATGGAAAAAAGAAAGAAAAAAGATGTCTACCATGAACCAATGCTCGTTTATGAAGTTCATCTTGGTTCATGGAGAAAAAATCCGGAAGGAGAATTTTACACTTATAAGGAACTAGCCGCTACTTTAATTGACCATGTTATCCAAAGTGGTTTTACACATATTGAAATCCTGCCTGTCATGGAACATCCTTTTGATCGTTCATGGGGATACCAAGTAACGGGATATTATTCTGCAACAAGCCGTTATGGATCACCAGAAGACTTGATGTATTTCATTGACCAATGCCATCTAAGTAATATTGGCGTAATACTTGATTGGGTACCAGTACATTTTTGCAAGGATGCACATGGATTAGGTCGATTTGATGGTACTCCGTTATATGAGTCTATTGACCCGTTGAAGGCAGAAAGACCAAATTGGGGTACTTATAATTTTGATTTTGAGAAGCCGGAGGTACAGAGTTTTCTCCTTTCTAATGCCATGTTTTGGCTGGATGTTTTTCATATCGATGGTTTTCGAATAGATGCTGTTTCTTCCATGATTTATTTGAATCACGATAATCAAATGAATACAACCATAAAAAACAAACATGGCGGAGAAGAAAACTTGGAGGCAATTCAATTTATTAAATTGTTAAATGAAACTGTTTTCCAAAAGTATCCTGGGATATTGATGATGGCAGAGGAAGCCACCGCCTATCCACTCGTCAGTAAGCCAACGTTTGCCGGTGGTCTTGGCTTTAACTATAAATGGAATATGGGGTGGGTAAATGATATTTTGCGGTATATGCAACTCGATATGCGTGAGCGTAAATATCATCATGATTTATTAACCTTTTCCTTTTTGTATACCTTTTCCGAAAATTTCGTTCTTTCATTTTCACACGATGAAGTAGTGTATGGAAAGCGATCACTATTAAATAAAATGCCTGGTACTTATGAGCAGAAATTCGCCAATCTTCGTCTGCTATATGGATATTATATAACTCATCCTGGCAAAAAACTTTTATTTATGGGAAGCGAGTTTGCGCAATTTGATGAATGGAAGGATTTAACAGAGTTAGATTGGAAGCTTTTTGACTATGAATCTCATTCCCAATTTTATCATTACCTAGTCTGTTTAAATTATTTTTACAAAAATGTGTCATGTTTGTGGAGACTGGACCATGAACCAGAAGGTTTTGAATGGGTGGACCCGAATAATAAGACACAGAGTATCATAGTTTTTATTAGAAAAGGAAAACGTAAAGGAGATTACTGTATTGTTGTTTGTAATTTTTCAGATAGCCAATACGAAGGTTTTCGTATTGGGGTTCCGTCGTATGGAAACTACTTAGAAGTATTTAATAGTGATGATCGCTCATTTGGAGGGTCCGGACAATGCAATAAACAGTTAATACAAGCAGAGAAAGCACCTTATCATAATCAACCATGCAGTATGGAAATAACTGTCCCTTCACTTGGAATGGCGATATTTATGAAGGAAACAAAAAAGCGACGGAAGGATGTTATGGATTATGGGATCAAAAAAATGGATAGCTATGTTGTTAGCGGGAGGACAGGGAACTAGATTGGGAGAATTAACCAATGCCATTGCAAAGCCTGCTGTTCCATTTGGCGGAAAATATCGGATTATCGATTTCACTTTAAGCAACTGTACCCATTCTGGTATCGATACGGTAGGAGTTCTAACACAATATGAGCCGCATTTATTAAATGATTATGTAGGCAACGGAAGGGCATGGGATTTGGATAGAAATGATGGAGGTGTAACCGTTCTTCCGCCATATTGGGGAAAAGATGGTGGAAAGTGGTATAAAGGTACAGCAAATGCCGTATATCAAAATATTCATTATATAAATCAATATAATCCTGAATATGTCCTTATTATTTCTGGTGATCACATTTATAAAATGGATTACAATCGTTTGCTCGAGTATCACATGGAAAAAGGATCTCAGGCAACCATTGCGGTAATTGAAGTTCCGTGGCAAGAAGCTAGCCGATTTGGAATTATGAATACAAATGAATCGAAGAAGATTTTGGAGTTTGAAGAAAAACCGGAATTTCCAAAGAATAATCTTGCTTCTATGGGGGTCTATTTATTTAATTGGAAGTTGTTAAAACAATACTTAATCCGTGATGAGGAAGATACGACTTCATCCAATGACTTTGGCAAAAACATTATCCCGAAAATGCTTACGGATGGGGTTAAGATGTATGCGTATCAATTCCATGGGTATTGGAAAGATGTGGGGACCGTTCGCAGTCTTTGGGAAGCGCATATGGACCTATTAGGGGATAAACCATCATTCTCATTAAATGACTCTCGTTGGAATATTTATGCAGGGAATGCCAACCATCCGCCACAATTTATTGCGCCGGGAGCGATTGTAAAGGAATCATTGGTGAATGAAGGGTGCAGTATCTATGGTCAGGTAGACCATTCCATCTTATCCTATAATGTCCAGGTTGGTCATGGAACTACTATTAAAAATTCGGTTATTATGCCGGATGTAATCATTGGAAATAATGTGGAAATTCATCGGGCCATTATTGCTCCTTATACCATTATTGAAGATGGTGCGGTCATTGGCTCTGAGAATGAACAAGATGATATTACATTAATTGGCGATAATCAAAGAATTTCCTTTCAATTGAAAGAAGTGCTTTGAAAAATAGAAGGGACGATGAAAGTTGGATAGTGTAGTTGGAATTATAAATCTTATAAATGAAAAACATTTTTTGAAAGAATTAACATATGACCGTTGTTTAGCATCCGTCCCTTTTGCTGGACGTTACAGACTTATCGATTTTACTTTATCCAATTTAATTCATGCAGGCGTAAAATCTGTCGCCGTTTTTACAAAGGAAAAATACCGTTCTATCATGGATCATTTAGGATCAGGAAAGGAATGGGATTTGGACAGACGTACAGGTGGACTATTTATCTTACCTCCCATTCACCCTGAAAAAGAAATAAAAGGTGATCTCCAGCAATTTTATGATCATATTGAATTTTTTCAGCGTTCTGCCGCTGATACCGTGATTATTTCTCCTGGACACCATGTTTGTAAAATTGATTATACTGACATCATTCAAAACCATCGAAATAAAAAAGCAGATATAACCGTTGTATATAAAAAGTATGATGGAATTCCTGTTCAAAAGCCTATCTATCATCGTTGTTCCGTTGACCATACTGGAGCGATTTCTGATATTAATTTGTATACATTTCCGCAAAAGGACCAAGATATTTGTTTAGAAACCTATATCATCAATAAATATATTTTAATCGATTTAATTAAGAAGTGTGTAGAAAATGATGAGTATGACTTTTTAAAAGATATAGTAAAAGCAAACTTGAACAAATTAAACATTAATAGCTATGAATTCGAAGGTAGTATGCCATTTATTCATTCTATAGAAAGCTTTCATCATGGAAATATGGCGTTCTTGAATCAAGATATTGCACAAAACTTCTTTCATCAAGATTGGGCAGTATACACAAAAATTAAACATGAGGCACCAGTAAAATATTCTTCCTCCTCATGTGTATCCAATTCCCTGATAGCAAATGGATGTGAAATTGAAGGAACAGTAGAAAATAGTATCATTTTTCGAGGTGTGAAAATAAAAAAGGGAGCTGTGGTGAAGAACAGTATCATCATGCAAAAGGGAGAAATTGAAGAAGGTGCATTCGTGGATTATGTGATTACCGACAAGCAAGTAACCATTTCGAAGGATCGAGTCGTTAGCGGTGACCTCCGACCACTTGTCATTAAAAAGGCAGAAATGATTTGATGGAGGCCGGGGAGATGAATATTTTATTTGCAGCATCGGAATGTGTTCCTTTTATTAAAACTGGCGGATTAGGGGACGTGATCGGAGCTTTGCCAAAAGCTTTAAAAAAACAAGGAATGGAAGTAAGCGTAATTTTGCCGAAATACGGTGATTTATCAAAGGAATACAAAGAAAAAATGGTTTTATTGAGAAGCATAGAAGTTCCTGTCGGATGGAGAAGGCATTATTGCGGTATAGAACTGATTGTTTACGAGGGAATACACTACTATTTTCTTGATAATGAGTATTATTTTAAGAGGCATGGCAGTTATGGGTTTTATGATGATGGAGAGCGGTTTGCTTTTTTCTCTAGAGCAGTGCTAGAAGCAATTCCATATTTAAGCGACAAGCCGGATATCATCCATTGTCATGATTGGCAGACAGGGCCAATTAGTGTTCTACTAAAAGCACATTATAAAAATCATCCTTTATATGCCAATATAAAGACTGTTTTCACTATCCACAATTTACGCTACCAAGGCAATTATCCTAAATCCGTTTTATCGGATTTGTTAGATTTAAGTAAATTATATTTTCATATGGACGGATTGGAATACCATGGAAATGTAAGTTATTTAAAAGCAGGTCTTGCTTATGCAGACTATTTAACTACCGTAAGTCCTAAATATGCAGAGGAAATTCAAATGGAGTATTATGGGGAAGGATTGGATGGGTTCTTAAGAAGACGTGCTAAGCATTTAATGGGGATTATAAATGGCTTAGATTATGACTTATACGATCCGAAAAGTGATGAAAATATTTTTACAAGTTTTAAGGATTACGGTGGAAAAGAAATAAATAAACAAAGGTTGCAGGAGGAATTACATTTACCTGTTAATGAAAATACACCGATCATCTCCATGATTACCAGACTTGTGGAGCAAAAGGGACTCGATTTAGTGCTTCATGTTATTCACGAAATAATGAGTCTGAATGTGCAATTGGTCGTACTAGGAACGGGTGAGAAGCGGTATGAAGACGCCTTTAAACAGCTTGCAGAAACATTCCAAGGAAAAATATCCTATCATCCATATTTTGATGAAACCTTAGCCAGAAAGATTTATGCAGGGTCCGATTTGTTTTTAATGCCATCACAGTTTGAACCATGTGGTATTGGGCAGCTCCTAGCCATGAGATACGGAACGTTGCCAATTGTGAGGGAAACTGGCGGTCTTTCTGATACGGTAATACCCTATAATGAATTTACGGATGAAGGCTACGCTTTTAGTTTCCAGCATTATAATGCTCACGATATGTTGTACACGATAGAAAGAGCTGTATGGTTATATCGATTTCAGCCTAATAAGTGGAAAGCTTTAGTTACGAGGGTAATGGCTCTCGATTTCAGTTGGGATGCATCTTCGGAGCAATATAAAGCTATATATAATGGGCTTTTACAGCATGAGTTAGTTTGAGTTAAATATAATGGAAGATAAACATGTACGAAGCTGCCTTTGTACATGTTTTTTTAATTTCGTTCAAACAAATTTTTTCACGTATTCCCGCTGATAGAAGGACTTTTTACTATTAAGTAATCAACTGTCGT
>Ga0224729_1072_pt1 | contig 12045 bp, 10 predicted proteins | sample IA12soil_GW_GH6A_2_FD_161645 | JGI IMG/M metagenome (GOLD analysis project Ga0224729, IMG submission 161645) | Enriched cells from agricultural soil in Iowa, United States - IA12soil_GW_GH6A(+) | ecosystem: Environmental > Terrestrial > Soil > Unclassified > Agricultural land | place: USA: Iowa... | reverse complement strand
TTCACTTTTTGTTCATAACATGCTGTCGATGCCGTGGATTTGACAAAATTACTTACATAGGCTCGGGAATAAAGCGGGAGCTTGGGCTCCGTTTTTTTATTTTATAAAAACATAAAATAGTAGGGACGTTAGAAGAAACGTGCAGAAAAATGTCGATTGGTTGGGTTGGAATGCAGACAATGAGGATAACGATCGGCTCAGTAAAGGGAGAAAAGAGCTAGTATGGGCAGCTAAATGTAGAAAAGGACGTATTGGAGGTAAATGTGACTCCTGTTATTATGTTTTAAAAAAATATAAAATGTTTTAGATTTTATATTTACAACTCCATTTCCTGTATGTTATTTTATACTTGCAAACGGATTCATTCAATATGTTTTGAATTATTTTAGAAAACTTTAAAACCGAGGAGGTCATCTTCGCTGCAACCTATCGAAGCTGCCCCGGTTCAGCTTGCGGAAGCGGCGCCCGGAAGAATGGTTCCTGAGATGAGGAGCCGCCGGAGCCCGGCAGGGGAGTTGAAATCAGACACAAATGAAAGCGCTTTATTCATGTTTTTAGGTCACCCGTTCTTGGTCAGTCAGATTTGTTTTGTCCTGCAAGTGCTTGGCGGCAAGAAAAATCATTGAAGCTTAGGGGAGGATCCTGGATATGAAGAAAAAATGGCTGATGCTGCTGCTGGTCGTCACGATGACGACGATGTTGTGGGGATGCGGCAAGTCTTCCAATAGTGCGGAAGGCAAAACGTCCGTCCTGGACGGAGGGGCCGGCGACACGGCAACCGAGCTGTCCTATTGGACATTTGTGGAGCTGCACGGGCAGCATTTCAAGAAGATGCTGGAGAAGTGGAACGCGGCAAATCCGGACCGCCAGATCAAGCTGAACGTCACGGTCATGCCGTATGACGACATGCATAACAAGCTCTCGATCGCGGTGCAGACAGGCGTTGGGGCACCGGATATTGCAGACATTGAGATCGGCAAGTTTCCCGATTTTCTGAAAGGAACCCCTCAGCTGGAGCCGCTGAACGACGTGGTCGAGCCTTACAAAGATACCATCGTCCAGTCCCAGATCGATATGTACAGCAAGGAAGGAAAGGTTTACGGACTCTCGACCCACGTCGGTGCGTCGGTTGCGTTCTATAACACCGAAATTCTAAAGGAAGCCGGTGTGGACTACAAATCGATCGTCACCTGGGACGATTTCAAGAAGGCAGGCATGCAGGTGTACGAGAAGACCGGCAAATACATGGGTACGGCGGATACGAGCGCCGGTTGGGAGGCATCGATGATGCTGGCGCAGCAGAAAAGCGATTTTACCGATGATGCGGGCAAGCCGATCGTCAATTCGGACGCCATGGTCAAAGGACTGAAGGTGCTGAAAGACCTGCAGGATAACAACGTCATCGCCACAATTGCCGGCGGGCAGCCGGACACAGAGGAAGCGTACGGCGAGTTTAACGAAGGAAAATATGCGACGGCTTTCATGCCGCTGTGGATGATGTCACGTTACACGAACTACATGCCTGACCTGTCCGGTAAAATCGCACTTGCGCCGATTCCGGTCATGGAAAAAGGAATGCCGCGCTCTTACGGCGGAGGCGGAACCGGTACCGTCGTCACGAAAACAGCCAAAGACGTTCAGCTGGCCAAAGACTTCATTGCTTACGCCAAGCTGTCCCTCGACGCGAACATCGAAATCTGGAACACGCTCGGCTTTGACCCGATCAATATGGACGTATGGAATATGAAGGACGTGACGCATAATCCCGAAAACCAATTCGTGAAATATTTCGTCAACAACCCGTTTGACGTGCTGAACGACATCAAGGATGAAATCCGTCTGATCAAATCGACGCCGGCTTCGCCGACGATCAACAACGTGCTGTACACGACGACGCTCAACGAAATTTTCGAGGACGGACGTGACATTAAGGAAGCGCTGGACGATGCGCAGGCACAGATCGAACAGGAACTGAAATAACCCGCCGGCATGCCCGGAATCAGAGCTGCTCTTGTCTTTTCGGGGAGCGGCTCTTTTTCAAACAGAAAGGAGTAGAGACATGATCAAGCGTTTTATATATTCGCAAAAGGTCGCCCCGTACGTGTTCGTGTTCCCGTTTGTCGCCATTTTTCTGGTGTTCTGGGTCTACCCGCTGCTCAGCTCGTTCGGCATGAGTTTCCAGCATGTCACCCTGGGGCAGGAGGCCGAGTGGACAGGGATGGACAACTATCAGAAGCTGATGGGGGACGGCGTGTTCCTGAAGTCGATCGGCAACAGCGCGCTGTATATGGTGCTGACGCTGGTCATTCTGATTCCGTTTCCGATGCTGCTGGCGGTGCTGATCAACAACAAATGGATGTGGGGCCGCGAATTTTTTAAATCGGCTTTCTTCTTTCCAGCACTGACATCCGTGGTGGTGGCGGGGACGATCTTCCGCCTGATGTTCGGGGAGATGGAAGGGTCGCTGATCAACAGCGTCCTTGGCGTTTTCGGTATCGAGCCGGTGAAATTTCTGAAAGGGCATCTGACTGGTTTTGTTGCGCTGCTCGCCCTGGCGACCTGGCGGTGGACTGGAGTTAACATCCTGTACTTCCTTTCGGGTCTCAAAAATATTCCGGAGGAATACTACGAAGCCGCCTCGATCGACGGCGCCTCCGCTTTCCAAAAATTCACGAGAATCACGATGCCGCTGCTGAAACCGACCACGATTTATGTGCTTACGATCAGCATTTATGCGGGACTGGCCATGTTTATCGAAAGCCTGATGCTGTGGAACGGCAACAACTCGCCGAAAAACATCGGCCTCACGATCGTCGGCTACTTGTACCGCCAAGGGATCGAGAAGAACAATCTCGGCTACGCCGCCGCGGTCGGCATTGTGCTGCTCGCCGTGACGATGATCATTAATCTGACGCAGCTGGCGTTCTCCGGCATGTTTAAGAAGGAGGATTAGGGATGAAAAAGAACACCGCGCTCAACATCGTCCTCGTCGTCATTTTCGCCGTCATCTGCTTCCTGATCTTGCTGCCGTTCTACGCTATAACGCTCGCCTCCTTCAAGCCCGGCGAAGAGCTGATCCGGTACGGATTGAACCTGAAGCTTGATTTCTCGGTCATGAGTCTGGACAACTTTGTCTTTTTGTTCACGGGGGATCATGCGTATTTTACGTGGTTCTTTAACTCGCTGCTGCTGACCGTGGTGCAGGTCGTTTTGACGCTGCTGGTCAGCGCGACGGTAGCTTACGGCTTTGCCGCTTATGATTTCAAGGGGAAAAATATCCTTTTTATCTGCGTGCTGCTGATCATGATGGTTCCTTTTGAAATACTGCTGCTTCCTTTATACACGCTTACTTTTAACCTTGGCATGATGAACTCGTACTCGGCGATTATTTTGCCGGGCATCGCCAACGCGGCGACGATTTTCTTCTTCAGGCAGTATCTGTCCGGCATTCCGAAAGAGATTATCGCCTCCGGCCGGGTGGATGGTGCGAGCGAATACGGCATTTACGCCAGGCTGATCCTTCCTGTCATGAAGCCTTCATTCGCCGCGATGGCCATACTCAACGGCATGAACAGCTGGAACAACTTTTTGTGGCCGTTTATGGTGCTGAGCGATTCGCACAAGTATACGCTGCCGATCGGTTTGAAGACGCTGCTGACGCCGTACGGCAACAACTATGACCTGCTCATCGTCGGCTCGTTCTTCTCGATTCTGCCGATCTTTATCCTGTTTGTGGCCTTCCAAAAGTACTTCATCGACGGCATGACGGCCGGTGCGGTGAAAGGGTAGATTCGTTTCTGAAATAGCTGCACACGACACGCGAGTACCGGCAAATTTGCCGGTTTTTCTTTTGAGCTCCATATGAGAAATTCGATATATGAAAAAATCACACTAGTCGGATGAAGGTTTCTTATTCCATGCCAGAAGCAAAATCAGCCCGATGATACACGCCGTACCCAGCCACTGAAAAAAACCAAAAGGCTCTTTTAACCAAAATACGGTTGTAATCACAGCGGCCAGCGGCTCCAAACTGCCTAGAAAGCTTGTTTCTTTAGGTGTAAGGCTTTGTAAGCTTTCGATGTAAAACCAAAATGCGATCATGGTGCCGAAAAGGACCACGAAAGCTAAGTACAGATAGGCGTCGATCGTCAAGCCTGTAAAGTCGGTGTGCCATGGTGGATGGATCACACTTAAGCCCAAACCGCCGATGATCATCGCCCAGCCGACAAAGATTCCAGCATTACCGAGGTGGCTTACCAAGTTGGATTTAACAGCACCAGCTACTTTATAGAAAAATTCAGAAGTGCGATGAATATGACACCACTTGCTTACAAGAAATGTAAAATGGATGCACGTTCATAATCGGAACGCGGCGAGGACAGCCGGTCAAAGAAACCTGCTGCTTTGTATGTTCAAAAAGGCCTCTGCAGCGAGCGACAGAGACGAATGCTTTCTGACAGCTATGCCTACGTGTCGGTCCGGCAGCGGAACTTCCATAGAAAGCTCCAATAAAGCACCCTCATCGATCTTTGAAGCTACAAATGCTCTCGGCAAAATAGCTGCGCCATACCCCCGCTCGGCGAACTCCGCCAGCATTTCCAAGCTGTTCAGCTCGAAATCGGCCGCCGCTTCCACGCCTTGGGATTGAAACCAGGCTTCGATATAGGAGCGGGTCGCACTTCCCTGGGACAGCATTAACAGGGGAAGCTCGGCCAATTGTGCAGCGGACAAGGGGGCTTTTGCCAGAACGGCAAAGGGTTTCCCGGCCACCACACCATACGGCGAGACAAAAGTATCCACAACCTGAATCTCCGCATCCTTCACCGGAAGATAAACGTAGCCCAGATCAAGTAAGCCCTGCTGTAACTGCTCCAAAATCTGACCGGTCTTTTGCTGTGAGACTTGGACCCGGATGTTGGGGTATTGGGAACGGAAAATATCGAGTAGAGGAACGATATAGTCGCGGATGATCGCTCCGTTGGCACCGATCCGCAATCGCCCTTCGTTCAGCTGTCCCAACTGCTTCATGTAACGTTCGGCGTAATCCAGTTTATCGAATACTTGTCTGACTTGATCGTACAAGGCATGCCCTTCTTCTGTTAAAACGATTCCTTTGGATAAGCGGTCGAACAGCTTAACTCCAAGAGCGTCTTCCAGCTGCTTGATCGCATAACTGACGGAGGGCTGTGTCATATTTAAGCGCTGCGCGGCTTTCGTCATATTCAAGGTTTCCGAAGCATGGAGAAAAATCCGGTACCATTCCGTGTTAATCATCATTTGGCATCAATCCATTCTATGGCAAGAATCGAAAATTACAATTTCATTTATTACAAGTATACCTCTAAACTAGTACATAAGGACAATACATGATGTTAGATAGAATGAACTAAAGAGATGGAAGTTCAATGCAAAACTTTAGTTCAATCTATATAGAGGGGGAATTTATATGCCAGGAAGTACTTTTGGTGAACGATTTAAAATGACGACGTTTGGTGAATCGCATGGAGAAGCCATAGGCGTCATTATCGAAGGCGTCACACCAGGCCTTGAACTGAACGAGGACGATATTCAGGTTCAGATGGATCGCAGAAAGCCGGGACAGTCTTCGGTCACAACGCCGCGTAAAGAATATGATAAGGTCCGGATTTTATCCGGTGTGTTTGAAGGCCGGACAACAGGGACTCCGCTCAGCGTGATGCTGAATAATACGGACATGCGTCCGTCCGCATACGATGACATCAAACAGATGTATCGCCCGGGGCACGCGGACTTTTCTTACGATCAGAAATATGGCATTCGGGACTACCGGGGCAGCGGGAGGGCTTCCGGAAGGGAAACTGCGGCACGGGTCGCGGCCGGAGCGGTTGCGCGGAAACTGCTGGAACGGCGGGGAGTCTCCGTCATGGCCTATACGACCGAGGTCGCCGGTATCCGCTGCGAAACCTTCCATCCCGATGCCATCGAACAAAATCCTGTTCGCGCCTGTGATCCTGAAGCGGCGGCTAAGATGATTGCGCGGATCGAACAACTCGCGGCAGAGGGCGACAGCTGCGGCGGCATCGTTGAATGCCGGATCAGCGGCGCTGCGGCAGGGCTTGGGGAGCCCGTGTTTGATAAGCTGGATGCTGAGCTGGCCAAAGCCATGCTTTCGATCGGCGCGATCAAAGGAATCGAGTTCGGGACCGGTTTCCGGGCGGCATCCATGCTGGGAAGCGAACACAACGATCAAATGGACGAGAACGGGTTTATTACGAACCATGCTGGAGGCGTTATCGGTGGAATCAGCACAGGGGCCGACATCATTTTCCGGGTTGTCGTGAAACCGACTTCGTCGATCTCCAAACCTCAACGAACGGTAGATACGGAAGGAAACGAAAGGGAAATCACAACGATCGGAAGGCATGATCCGTGCATCTGTCCGCGGGTTGTACCCGTGATTGAAGCGATGGCCTGTATGGTGATCGAAGATCACTATAAAAGACAAGCGGCGCTGCTGTACTAGCCTCATTTGAGGGTAAAGTTGACTTAACCTATTCATTGCCTATTTCCGTTACATGATCAAGTGGTATGATGACGACAGATCAGATGCGCGCAGCTGACACTGAAACATCAATCATTTGTGTATGTAAAGGGGAACTGTACATGAGTAATGATCATATCATTAAGTCCATGCTTTCCGAACAGGTGAGCATGACACCCAACGGATTTCTCGCCGATGAGTTAAATCCGCAGCAATTTGCCAAAGTCTACGAATTGTTTTTTGACAGCATCTTAAAAATCAGCGCATCAGATATAACGGGCGTCGAAGGCTACGGTGAGTTCAATGAGAATTGTAAAACGGAGTACAGCACCTGCAGGGAGTTTCTCGTTGACACATTCGCGGATGATAAAGAAGGATATTGGTATCATTGGAAGGAGCTCTATGATACGACGCTTCTGGATCGTGAATTTGTCGAAAAATACTTGATGGAGATGGAAGCCAGAATCGAGTATTGTGAAGGCAGACGTTATTTAGTGAACAATAATACGTTTTTTGAAATTATGATTACCGATGGAAAAACGCAGGTTGGTTTCCCTGACTGGAGCCGGTCCGGCATATGCGACTTCCTTCTGGATTTTGCCATTATGGACTTAAATAAGCCCTATTTGAACATTCCTGAATTGTTATTCGAATATTGCGGAAAACGAAACATCGTCATCCCGGATTTTAAAGAAAGATTTTTATGTATGGCGTATTATAAGGGAATCGATGTTTTGCGGTGGCATGCGTCGATCGATGACGAGGAATCGTGCATGTCCATCATGAAATCCATCAGCGAACTGAAGGATCGAATTTACGCTTTATAAAGGATGATCGTATGAAATATGAAAATGCCGGCGAGGTCCTACCTGAGGAGCTGCTGAAAGAAATCCAGAAATACGCCGCCGGGAAACTGCTGTATATTCCGAAGGGTAAGGAGAAAAAAGGATGGGGAGAAACGTCCGGCTACCGGGATCGCCTGCAGAGGCGAAATGTGATGATCCGCAACAAATATGCCAATGGAGTGACGGTTTCGGAGCTTGCGGACGAGTACTTCTTATCCCTGGATTCCATAAAGAAAATCATTTATTCGAAGAAAAATGACAGGCATATCACTTATGCTCCGACGGTACGCTCGGCAGTACAATATGCGAATAACGGTCTGCTGGAAGAATGGATTCAGTGCTACCTGATGCTTACGAGGCAGGTGGCTCCGGCTCCGCATGATTATTTAGGAGAGAAGAATCATTATTTTGGCGTCGTCAAGTTTCCATTACGGCTGATCCAGATGGACGGAATAAAGCTAGAGGCAGATGATTCAGCTGAGGCGGATGATTACGCTGCGGATCTTCCGCCTCTTCTTATTGAATATGAAAGGGGCAAATTTTACTGTATCGAACAGAAAGGACTGTTCTCCAGACTAAAACGGCGCAAAGTAAATGCTTATTCCACGATCATTGTCTTAAAGGAATCGGCGGATTATAAAAGGTTCATGAAGCACTATGGTCACGCGCTGTTTTTTATAAATCATGCATGATGAGCGCGGATGCGGAAAAATTTACAATTTAATGAGAAGGAATTTATCCTGGGCCCCGAGAATGCTTATTTACCACAATCGAAGGGGCTACAGGGAATGCATATCGAATCCAACCTAATCCTCAATGTATTCATTATATTACTGCCTATCATGTTCTACCGTTTTGTGTGTAAATCCAAAAAAACCGTACTCTATTTCTTGTTGTTTCTTGTACCGTTGATCATCACGATGTCATTCCCTGTCAAAGTGTTTAACACGGTATTGGATTTGAGGGGAATACCGCTTGTGGCGGGCTCCCTATACGGCGGGTTATACAGTGCGCTTTTGCTGTTTGCCAGCATGCTGATCTATCGGCTGATATTAGGTGATATCCATGTCGTGCATTATACGCTGGCTCTGCTGCCAACTTTGGTACTCGTATGTCTGGCCATTCCGGTATTTAACCGTGCAAGCTTAATCAAGCGGATGCTGCTGGTGTTTGGCCTTTGCTCCTTTTTACGCATTACCGTTCTGAACATTTATTATGTGCTTGATGGCAATCCGGCGTACTTCCTGGATTCGTTTGTGCCTTCCTTACCGATCGTTCTGATGCAGTGCGTAATGTCTGTCATTTTGGTATACATATTAGAAACGGTCCGTCGTGACGTCAAGATTCAAGAAGAGATGATCGAAGCCGAGAAGCTGAAGGTCGTCAGCGAAATCGCCGCATCGGTTGCTCACGAAGTACGAAATCCGCTCACCACGGTGCGGGGATTTGTTCAACTATTGGGTGAGCCGTCCTTGACGGATCAGAAGCGTAAAGAATTTTCCCTCATTACCCTCGTGGAATTGGATCGGGCGGGATCGATCATTTCCGATTACTTGTCATTAGCCAAACCTCAAAACCAAAAACTGGAACCAATTTCACTGAACGAAGAGTTTTTGGAAACCTCCCATGTGCTGAGCTCCTATGCTAATTTACAAAATGTGAAAATGGTCACCGAATTTCATTCCTCCGGTACCATTTATGGAGACAAATCCAAGTTACGGCAAGCTGTCATTAATTTGTGCAAAAATGCGGTTGAAGCGATGCCGGACGGCGGTACTTTAACGATTAAATACTTTGTGGACGAAAGCGTCAATAAGGCCAGAATCTATATCTCGGATACAGGCGTAGGCATGACAAAAGAGCAGGTCAAAAGGCTGGGATCTCCGTATTACTCCACCAAATTAAAAGGCACGGGACTGGGAACCATGGTGACCTTCAATATCATACGAGAAATGAACGGGCATATTTCGATTGAAAGCAAGGAAGACGAAGGGACCACATTTATTATTACATTGCCGCTGTATACAAAAAAAGAGGAAGCTGCTCCTAGGAAGTAACTGGTGAGGTAGAAGGTACATATCAAGGTACATATTTTTCATAGATGGCTTGCACAAGCAAGATGATCCGAAGAGATTTTGACTTCGGGGAATGTTTGTCTACATATCCGAATTATTTATAATGTAAGGAAACCATATTTTTCAATGAGAAGGGGTTCGTCATATGTATGGAATTATGGCTGTTTCCGGCTTGTCTTTCCTTCTGGTTGCCGTACTGACGCCATTGCTGATTTGGACCTTGCGCAGGTTGAAGCTGACGCAGCCGATCCGCGCCGAGCTTCCGGCAGATCATCAAGCCAAACGCGGTACACCGCTGATGGCCGGATTAATCCTGCTGATCGGGGTAGCGATTTCGCTGCAATCACAACCGGCATCCCTCATGCTGCTCCTATGCGCTACGTTTCTGTTGTTCAGCTCGGTTGGCTTTCTCGATGACTTCAAAAAGGCCTTCTGGCAAGACCCAGCCGGCATTTCCGGCCGTACGAAGCTGGTGCTTCAATTTGCTTTTACGGGAATCCTGTTGTATGTATTGCTTCATTCCTTTGGCGTAACGAGTGATATCGCGCTGTTTCAAGGATACCATCTGCAGCTGCCTGTTTACGTATATGTGGCCATCATACTGCTGTTTGTGGTAGGTTCTGCGAATGCGATCAACTTTACGGATGGATTGGACGGACTGCTGATCAATGTGGCGATTCCGACGTATTTTTTCTTCTTTTTGATTTCGGACAAACCTGAGGTGCAGACATTTTCGCTGGTGATGATCGGCTGTTTGCTTGGACTATTTCTTTACAACATCTATCCGGCAAGGGCGTTTATGGGGGATACGGGATCGATGGCGATCGGAGGGTCGCTTTCCATTTTGGCCGTTATTGAAAAGGTTGAAATATTGATACCGATCTTGTTTTTTATCTATCTTGCGGAGCAGTTGTCGGTCATTTTGCAGGTGTGGTATTACAAAAAGACGAAGCTGCGGTTATTTCGAATGACCCCGATCCATTTCCACTTCAGTCTGAAATATGGATGGAGCGAGAACAAAATTGTTACGATCTTCGGTTTTATTTCGTGGATTTGTGTGCTGATATGCTGGCTGATCTGGAAATACGTGATGCATTGAGCGATTCATTCATCTAAATGAGGAAGCAGCGGTCAAGGGACCGGCTGCTTTTTTTGTGCTATTCTTGTAGCAGTCAAACTTATCGATGATTGAGGAATGAAGCGATGGAGGAGGGAGCGTCATGGCCAAGTGCTGGACGAACGGAACCATCTACACGATGGAACAGGAACATAAGACGGTTGAAGCGGTAATGACCGAAGGAGGACGCATCATTGATGCTGGCGATACGCGGGAACTGAAAGAGAGATTTCACGGCCGGATCGACGAGGTGATCGATCTTGGCGGGGGCACCATGTTCCCTGGATTTGTGGACAGTCACATTCACCTGATCGGCCACGGGGAGACCTTTCTCAAGTTGCAGCTTTCCGGTCTGAAGCACCGGGGCGAGCTGCTGGACAAGATTGCCGGACAAGCCCGGCGCCTTCCGCCAGGCACGTGGATCATCGGGGAAGGATGGAACGAAAATGAGTGGGAGGAAGCGCTCCTCCCGACTAGAGTGGAGCTGGACCGGGTCGCTCCGAATCATCCTGTGATGCTGCGGCGGGTCTGCCGGCACGTGCTGACCGTCAATACACTTACCCTGCAGGAGACCGGCGTTAATGAAGACACAGAGGTGCCAAGCGGCGGAGTCGCGGGAAAAGGCAGTGACGGATGCTTAGACGGTATTTTTAAGGAGCAGGCCCAGGATCTGATCCTGCATCGGATGCCCGGCGTGACTCAGAGCTACCTGGAGACCGCGCTGACGATGGCGATTGAGGACTGCTGGAGGCAGGGAATCACTGGCTGCCATACGGAAGATCTGAGCTACTATGGCGGCTGTACCCGAACGCTGCAAGCGTTCCAAAAGGTCATTATGGAGGGGCAAAAGAAATTCAGAACGCATCTTCTGATCCACCATCTTGCGCTCGATGAATGGCTCGAGGAAGGAAGGCGGCTTGTGCCGGAATCCGAGTTCCTCGAATACGGGGCGATGAAGCTGTTTGCGGACGGATCCCTGGGCGGGAGAACGGCCTTGCTCAGCCGCCCCTACGCAGATGATCCAACCACGAGCGGCGTCGCCGTTCATTCGGATGAGGAGCTGGACCGGCTGGTGGCTAAGGCAAGGAGCGCTGGGCTTGCGGCGGCTGCGCATGCTATTGGCGACGGAGCCGCAGAGAAGGTGCTGCGCGCGTTGGCCGCACATCCATGCCCAGCGGGCAGAAGAGACCGGCTGATTCACGGGCAGATTTTGCGCGATGAGCTGCTGGCGCAGCTGAAGGAGCTGCCTGCTATCGTCGACATTCAGCCGAGCTTTGTCACCTCTGATTTTCCGTGGGTGCTGGACCGGGTCGGCGATGCGAAGGGGCTGCATTTATACGCTTGGCAGACGCTGCTTCGCAGCGGAATTCCTTGTGCCGGCGGATCGGATGCGCCGATTGAAAGCGTCTCGCCTCTTCTTGGAATATACGCTGCCATAACCCGTATGAAGCCGGGGAATGCTCAAAGGAGCGTGTATGGTCCGGATGA
>Ga0224729_1071_pt1 | contig 12351 bp, 12 predicted proteins | sample IA12soil_GW_GH6A_2_FD_161645 | JGI IMG/M metagenome (GOLD analysis project Ga0224729, IMG submission 161645) | Enriched cells from agricultural soil in Iowa, United States - IA12soil_GW_GH6A(+) | ecosystem: Environmental > Terrestrial > Soil > Unclassified > Agricultural land | place: USA: Iowa... | reverse complement strand
AAATGCAGAACGTTTAACACAATTACCGAATCTCCAATTAAAACATAAGAATCCAACCGATGAGGCAAAACGATTTGCACAGGATTGGAGTGAGGTACGTCCCGAATGGGGATTGGCTCGTAATGCATCCTTTATCATCGGTAAACGTGAACTTACTCAAAATAGTGAATTAGAGGGTAGGGCCTTCCTTCATAATTATGATTGGCAACAAGATGAAAATGGTGATATGTTAGCTGGCATAATAGCGGGCGCCGGTACGGTCGCGCAATGGATTAATCTGCAATATTACGCTTCTACCGTAGCGCCTCACTATTACGGCAGTGGAAATAAAACAACACAGACCATAACGGCAGGTCTCGGCGTCATGCAAGGGAATGCTAGCGATTTATTAACCGGGTTGCCTTGGCAATCGGTTATGAAATCAGATAAGGAGTATTTTCATTCTCCGCTTCGTTTGCTAATCGTCATTCAAGCCCCTGCGGAATATATTAAACGGTTATTAAATAATAATCCCGCGTTTCAACAAAAAGTTCAAAATGGATGGGTTCGACTTGCAAGTATTGATCCAAAAGGTATTTGGGAAAACTGGTAACCCATTATATAACGCTAAAAAACACCCTGATTGGGTGTTTTTGTTTTGGCAAATTTTCATCGTTGCACTTTTATGTAATCCATGCTAAAGTTAATTCTGAGTTATTTTATAGGAAATGAGGGAATTGAAATGGGCAGAGAATTTAATGATCTTTTTAATGAATGGTCCCATTCCTATGATCAAACAGTTACAGGACATGACCCAGAATATGAATTAGTTTTTATAGATTATGAAAAAATACTTACTACAGTAGCTAAAAAATCAAAAGGAACAGTTTTAGAATTTGGCGTTGGTACTGGAAATCTAACAGCGATTCTTAACGAAAAAGGATTAAATGTTTTCGGAATAGAACCGTCAGAAGGGATGCGTTCCATTGCCAAACAAAAGCTAAAAAACATTACTATTTTGGATGGAGACTTTATAGATTTTCCAAAAATAGATGTTCCCATTGATACGATTGTTAGTACCTATGCCTTCCATCATTTAACGGACGAAGAAAAGGAAATAGCCATTAAAAAGTACAGTAATTTATTACATGAAGGTGGCCGCATCATATTTGCGGATACAGTATTCCCGACAGAGGAAGCAAAGCAAGAAAAAATCCAGGAATCTTTAGACAGGAATTTTCATAGACTTGCAGAAGATTTACAGCGGGAGTATTATACTACCATTCCTGTGTTACAACATATTTTTGATCAATATGGATTTACCGTAAACTTTACAAAACTAAATCCATTTGTTTGGTTAATTGAAGCACAAAAAGAGAGGAGATAAAAATCATGACAACACAAAAGAAAATGAATGTAGAAAGCTTTAATTTAGATCATACGAAAGTGAAAGCACCATTTGTGCGTTTAGCAGGTGTAAAAGAAGGGGTCAACGGAGATGTTATTCATAAATATGACATCCGTTTTTGCCAGCCAAATAAAGAGCATATGGAAATGCCTGCTTTGCATTCCTTAGAGCACATGATGGCAGAATTTAGCCGCAATCACACTGATAAAATTGTCGATATTAGTCCGATGGGCTGCCAAACCGGTTTTTATTTATCTGTCATCAATCACGATGATTATGAAGCTGTGCTAGACATACTTGAAAAAACATTAAATGATGTTCTTACTGCTACAGAAGTACCTGCTTGTAATGAAGTGCAATGTGGATGGGCTGCCAGCCATAGTCTAGAAGGTGCACAAGAAATTGCAAGAAAAATGCTTGCGAAGAGAAATGAATGGAAAGAGATCTTTGCATAAAAAAGAGGTTTTTAAGATGAAGTACGCTCGAAATGTACATGAATTAATAGGCAATACCCCGTTGGTGGAGATAACAAATTTCACATTGCCAGAAGGTGTACGTTTATTTGCAAAACTCGAATACTTTAATCCTGGCGGAAGTGTGAAGGATCGTTTAGGACAGTATTTGTTGAAAAGAGCTTTTGCGGAAGGCAAGCTGAAAAAAGATGGGACAATCATTGAACCGACAGCTGGAAATACAGGAATAGGGCTTGCGCTTGCGGCTATTCAATTTGGTGTTCAGGCAGTATTTGTTGTTCCGGAAAAATTCAGCTTAGAGAAACAAACTTTAATGAGAGCGCTTGGTGCCAAAGTGGTCAATACCCCGACTGAATTGGGAATGGAAGGTGCCATTGCTAAAGCGAAGGAATTATTAGAAACAATTCCAGGTGCTTTTTATCCAGGGCAATTTCAAAACAGTGCAAATCCTGATACGTATTATGAAAGCCTTGGACCGGAAATATATGAAGCACTAGATGGAAATGTTCATGTTTTTGTAGCGGGAGCAGGCTCTGGAGGAACTTTTATGGGAACATCCCGTTACTTAAAAGAAAAACTTCCAAATGTGAAGACCGTTATTGTGGAGCCTGAGGGCTCGATTTTGAATGGGGGAAAGGCAGGCTCACATCGAACAGAAGGTATCGGAATGGAATTTTTACCACCGTTTATAGATAAAACATACTTTGATGCGATTCATACCATTCCGGATGAAGCAGCATTTACTCGTCTGGATGAACTGGCAAAACTGGAAGGTCTGCTTGTAGGCAGTTCTTCGGGTGCCGCAATGGAAGCGGCCTTGCGTGAGGCAGAGAATGCGAAATCAGGAACAAATATAGTAACTATTTTTCCAGATAGCAGTGAGCGTTACATTAGCAGCAAAATTTATGGATGTCCTTCTTAGGAAATATCGTTATAACAAGTAACTACAGTGTATAAAAAGAGCCTATATGAAAGTGGGAATGAACATGAGGAAAAAAACGAAATTTATTCATGGTGGAATTAGTCGTGATCCTTATACCGGCGCTGTTTCCACACCTATATATCAAGTAAGTACCTACAAGCAAGATGGAGTAGGTAATTTTAAATACGAATATTCTAGAACAGGAAATCCTACACGTGAAGCATTAGAGAAGCTTATTGCCGACATTGAAGATGGTAAGCGTGGCTTTGCATTTGGTTCAGGGATGGCTGCTATTACTGCGGTTATCCAATTATTTTCTGCTGGCGACCATATCATTGCCACAGATGATGTGTACGGTGGAACATTCCGCGTTATGACAAAGGTTTTAAATCGCTTTAATCTTGAGGTATCTTTTGTAGACACCAGTGATTTAGAAGCGGTGAAAAATGCAATCAAACCAAATACAAAAGCGATCTACGTCGAAACACCAACAAATCCATTATTGAAAATTACCGATATTAGAGCGGTAAGTGAGATTGCTAAAGGACATGATCTTAAGCTTATTGTGGATAATACATTTAGTACTCCATATTGGCAAAATCCGCTTGCACTTGGGGCAGATATAGTGCTTCATAGTGCTACCAAATATTTGGGTGGACACAGTGATGTTGTAGCTGGATTAGTTGTCGTGAATGACGATAAATTAGGCGAAGATGTTCATTTTATTCAAAACTCTACAGGGGGCATCTTAGGACCTCAAGATAGTTGGTTGTTAATCCGTGGAATTAAGACTTTAGGTGTGCGGATGGAAGAAATTGAAGAAAATACAAAGAAGGTTGTCGACTTTTTGTTAGAACATAAAAATGTGCAAAAAGTTTATTACCCTGGTCTTGTAAATCATCCTGGCCATGACATCCACAGCGAACAATCAGAAGGTTTCGGAGGAATGATCTCCTTTACGGTTGAATCAGAAGCGAAAGCTCTTGATGTTCTGAAAAAGGTAAAATACTTTACCCTTGCAGAAAGTTTAGGAGCAGTGGAAAGCTTAATTTCTATTCCTGCCTTAATGACACATGCTTCTATTCCGAAAGAACGCCGTCATGAATTAGGAATTGAAGATGGACTTATCCGCATTTCTGTTGGGATAGAGGATATAGAGGATCTTCTTGAGGATTTAGAGAACGCTCTTTCCTAAAAATATCCAGTTGACAGATTTTAAAGAATTTATTAATCTATTAATGTTCAATTAAATACCCGTACATGCGGGAGAGGTTCATAGCACAAAACCCTCTATAAAAAACTATGGATACATGTTGAAATAACAGCCATGTCCATAACGGACGTGGCTTTTTTTATCCAATTGAAATGCTATGAAACTACCCTCTCTTAAATGTCACGGTACATATTAAGGAGGATTTTTTTATGTCAGGAAGAACACAAGAAGAAGGATTAAAGGATTTAACCTTGTTGGGGAATCAAGGAACCAAATACAAATTTGAGTACGCACCCGAAATTTTAGAATCTGTAGATAATTTACATTCGAATCGGGATTATTTTGTTAAATTCAATTGTCCTGAATTCACATCGTTGTGTCCAATTACTAGCCAGCCAGACTATGCAACTATGTACATCAGCTACATCCCTGATAAAAAGATTGTCGAGAGCAAATCATTAAAGCTGTATTTATTTAGCTTTAGAAACCATGGAGATTTCCATGAGGATTGTGTCAACATAATAATGAATGACTTAATCCAACTTTTAGATCCCCGTTATATTGAAGTATGGGGGAAATTTACGCCTCGTGGCGGTATATCCATTGATCCTTATTGCAATTATGGAAAACCTGGAACGAAGTATGAGGAAATGGCTAATTTCCGTTTAATGAATCATGATTTATACCCTGAGAAAGTGGATAACCGATAATATGTTGTTATATTTAAACGGCTTGTTTGTCGGATTGTTAATTTTAGCGAATATCGTAGCGGTGAAGCTGTTCAGCATTGGTCACTGGGCAGTTCTGCCTGCTGCAGCCATTATTTATATTTTTACGTATCCAATAGTAGATGTCATTGTAGAGGTTTACGGTAAGGAAACAGGTAGAAGGACTGTGCAAGCGGGTCTTATTACACAATTACTTGCTTTAATCTTTATTTTTATTACGATTCAATTGCCGGCTGCACCTGTTTTCGGTCATCAATCAGAATTTAAAACGATTCTAGGTGGAAGCTTCCGAGTGATTATTGCAAGCCTTGCGTCATATGCAGTAAGTCAAAACCTGGATGTCTATGTATTTAACAAATTAAAGAAAAAGCATGGGACGAAAAAATTATGGCTAAGAAACAATGCTTCCACTATGTTAAGTCAGCTTGTGGATACAGCCATTTTTATATCGATTGCGTTTGGAGGAACGATGCCGATAGTTGCACTAATGGTACTCATTCTAACGCAATATGTATGTAAATTTTGCGCTTCCATAGTGGCAACACCAATTGTTTATTTATTGGTTGGATTAGCCCGGAAGACAGAAGCGAAGAATAGTTCATTGTTGTCTTAAGGTAGAGGCACAAGGCGGTCGGTACATCCGTTATTTTCATAGAATGAACTCTATTTATGGGTTTAGAGGGCACAGGGTTCGATATTTATAAAAAAATATAGGAAAATCACTGCTTTTATACAAAATATCGCTATCCTTGTCCTCTAGTTGTTAGAATTAAATTTACCGGACGCGAGTTTCTTTATTCCAGAGAAAAACTTTTATTTTCAAGCTTGAGTACGCATATCCCGCTTTATCTTGATGATTAGCTGGTCCGTAGAAATTAGAATAAAGTCCACGGAGCGGGTGTAGGTGAGCTAAAAAACAAGGTTTGTTGCGAATATTTTTATCCCCCCATGAATACCCATGTATTGATACAATTTTATGAGATGGGGAGGTACTTCATATGCAATACTATCAAGGCTACCCATATTATCCATATTCTCCTGCCATGAGGCCGCAGCAGCCTAATGCAGGGGCTGAAGATCTTCAATATAAACAAACTGGCATCTATCCACAAAGACAAATTCTTTCATTTAATCCTCCAATTGAAGAAAATCCAAATTCAGAGTACCCGAAGGTTAGTGCTAAAGCTGTGGTGGGCCCGAATTCATATATATTTGGAGATGTACTTGTAGAAGAAGATGTAATTATTGGCTGGAATAATTTAATACGTGCTGATTCCGCTGGCCCATTTTACATCGGTAAAAAGACAAATATTCAAGACTTTGTTGTTATCCACTGTCATCCAAACCAGCATGTTGTTGTAAAAGGCAAAAAATATGGTGTATATATTGGGGATGAAGTAAGTATTTTGCATCATGCCCAACCGCATGGTCCCTTATTTATAGGTAGGAATACTTTTATTGGGGAAGGAGTATCTATCTATGGTGCGAACATAGGTAAAAATTGCGTGATTATGCACGGAGCAACTGTAACAAATGATGTCAAAATCGCGGATGGACGTTTTATAGAACCAGGTAAAGCAGTATGGAAACAGGAACAAGCAGATGCCTTACCTCCTGTCCCGGAAAAATTTAAAGGCTTAAACCAAGAGATTGTCGATCACTACTATCGTTTAGGTAAATCTTATCGGAAAAATACACAATATTTTATATAGACTGCCTATTCCTTAGGCAGAATTTTTTTTGCAGTAGCTATTTTGTAAATCTTTTTAAAATTATATGAAACCAATGATCTAGTTGTAACGTAAATGTAGGTAGGAACAGGGAGAGAGCTAGAAAAAGAATATATAAGTTCAATCTGAAGGAATGATGAGGATGACGATATTCGGAACATCAATTGAGACTATTTACTTAGTTCTATTAATTGTATCAGGTGTCTTAACCATTCTTTATATTTTTTTCGGTGACGTACTGCATGGTGTTGGAGAAGCGATAAACTTTTTACACCCTACTTTAGTACTGTCATTCATCACATTTTTTTCTGCGAGCGGATATATATTCGAGCTTGTAACGTCTTTATCAAGCGCATTGATTATTGCTATATCTGCTATTATCGCGCTCATTCTCGACACATTGCTAAATTTGTTTGTCCTTATTCCACTTTCCTCAGCGGAGGAATCTCTTGCCTATACGGAGGAATCATTGAAGGGGAGAATCGGTAAGACGATTATATCTATTCCTCAAGACGGTTTTGGCGAAGTCGTTATTGAAAGTAAAAGTGGAACGATTGCCAAACCGGCTGCCAGCGTGAAGAATATTCCAATCGTTGAAGGCACACAGGTTCTGGTCATTGAGGTGAAAGATGGAGTACTTTATGTAGTTTCATATGAAAATAATCAACTACATTATGAAGAATAAGAGATTGGGGGAAAAGGTATGTTTGAATCAGGAATGATTGGAATTTGGATTGTGGTTGCTATTGTTGTCTTCTTATTAATTGCTTTAATTGCTGTCTTTATTTCGAAGTATCGCACAGCAAGTCCAGATGAGGCATTAATTGTTACAGGAAGCTATCTTGGCGGTAAAAATGTCCATGTGGATGAATCGGGAAATAAAATTAAAATTATTCGCGGCGGTGGTACATTCGTGCTACCCGTATTTCAACAATCTCAGCCGTTAAGTTTATTATCGAGCAAATTAGAAGTTACGACTCCGGAAGTGTACACAGAACAAGGAGTACCGGTAATGGCTGATGGAACGGCAATTATAAAAATTGGCGGATCCATTGGAGAGATTGCAACAGCGGCAGAACAATTTTTAGGAAAAACAAAACAAGATCGTGAAAATGAGGCGAAGGAAGTACTAGAGGGGCATTTACGTTCGATTCTTGGATCGATGACAGTAGAAGAAATTTATAAAAATAGAGATAAGTTTTCGCAAGAAGTACAGCGTGTTGCTTCACAGGATTTAGCGAAAATGGGGTTAGTGATTGTTTCTTTTACCATTAAAGAAGTGAAAGATAAAAATGGATACTTAGATTCGCTAGGAAAACCGCGAATTGCCCAAGTAAAGAGGGATGCTGATATTGCAACTGCCGAAGCCGAGAAGGAAACGAGAATTAAGCGTGCAGAAGCTGCAAAAGAAGCGAAAAAAGCAGAATTAGAAAGATCGACGGAAATTGCAGAAGCGGAAAAAGTAAACCAATTGAAAATTGCAGAATACCGTCGTGAACAAGATATTGCCAGGGCACGTGCGGACCAAGCATATGATTTGGAAACAGCTCGTTCCAAACAGGATGTAACGGAACAAGAAATGCAAATTAAGATCATTGAACGCCAAAAGCAAATAGAGCTAGAAGAGAAAGAAATTCTTCGCCGTGAGCGTCAATATGACTCAGAGGTAAAGAAAAAAGCAGATGCAGACCGTTATGCTGTGGAGCAAGCGGCAGTGGCAAATAAAGCGAAAGAAATGGCAGAAGCGGATGCAAATAAATATCGCATTGAAGCGATGGCAAAAGCAGAAGCCGAAAAAGTCCGTATCGATGGTTTGGCAAAAGCAGAAGCCCAAAGAGCACAAGGGGAGTCGGAAGCAGAAATTATCCGTTTAAAAGGTCTTGCAGAAGCAGAGGCAAAGAGAAAGATTGCCGAAGCATTCGAGCAATTTGGTCAGGCAGCCGTTATGGATATGATCTTAAAAATGCTTCCTGAATATGCAAAACAAGTTGCAAGCCCACTTAGCAATATAGATAAGATTACCGTTGTCGATACCGGCGGTGGCAGCGGTGAAGGTGGAGCCAATAAAGTAACAGGCTATGCGACTAGCTTAATGTCCAGTCTTCAAGAATCGCTTAAAGCGTCTTCTGGTATCGATGTAAAAGAGCTATTAGAAAACTTATCCGGAAAATATAATGTTCGCGGAAGCATTGAACATCTAGCAGATACAATCTCAGATTCTAAAAAAGAAAAAACAGAACAAAAATAAGGAGAGAGGGAGCGTGTGATCGCTCCCTTTTTTTATACCTTCTGTTCATAAATCTTTAGATACATCCAAAAATAGTAGCGAAACTCATCAAATAATAAACGGTCATAGTCTGTGAAATCAAAGGTGTCAAAAAAGTTCTCTAAAGTATAGCGATCAACATCGTCCAGCAAACCTGAAATTTCAATTGCAGTTTTCATAGTTTTGTAATAGTGTTGATATCCATATTCATCAAAAGTATCCTCAATTTCATGAATTAACACATGTCTCACCTAACTTTATGATTATATAGATATCATCATTCACGAATGGAAGAAAAATAATTCATTATTTATGTTACATTTTCAGAGAAACTAGAAGAAAATCATTTGAGAATGTAAAGACAACAGACTGAAATGTCTTTTCAACGGACCCAATGGTTTACTGAAAGGACCGAAAAAGACCTCGAATAGACCGGAATAGTGCTAAATACTTAATGCGGTTATTTACGTATACTAAAAAAAGAGCTTTCATAAGCTCTTTTTTTAGAATGATTTACTTCGCAACAGGCTGCATACGATTAATAAACTTCAACGATTTTCCAGTACCAACGACAACAGACTCCAATGGATTTGGTGCTAAGTGAACGGGAACGATAATGCTTTTAGATAGCCAATCTTGCATACCGTTAAGCAAGGAGCCGCCACCTGTTAAAATAACCCCGCGATCCACAATGTCCCCACTCAATTCAGCAGGACAATTTTCGAGAGTTGCCCGAATGGATTCTAGAATTTTTAATAGAGATTCACGCATAGAGTTTTGAATTTCAGTTGATTTTAATATGACTGTTTTTGGCAATCCTGATACTAGGTCACGCCCGCGAACTTCCATAGAGATTTCATCATGATCGACTAACGCATAACCAATTTCCATTTTGATTTGTTCAGCAGTACGCTCCCCAATTAATAGGTTATAAGTTTTACGGACATGTTGAATGATATCCTCGTCCATTTTATCCCCGCCTATGCGAATGGTGTTGCTTGTAACTACTCCCCCATAGGAAATGATAGCAACTTCGGTCGTACCACCGCCGATGTCGACAATTACATTGGCAACAGGCTCATCAACCGGTAAGTCAGCTCCAATGGCTGCAGCAACTGGCTCTTCAATTAAGTGAACATTTTTGGCACCGCTATTTTTTACCGCATCTTGAATGGCTCTTCTTTCCACAGATGTTGCCCCAGATGGTGCACAAACAATTACATTTGGCTTTCTAACTGCAATTCCAAGCTGTTTACTTATTTTTTTCATTATTTGTCGCAGCATTTCGGTAGTGATGTCGAAATCAGCAATTACTCCATCTTTTAGAGGGCGGATAGCAGCGATTTTTTCCGGAGTCTTTCCAATCATATTTTTTGCTTCTAATCCTATTGCGACAATTTTTTTTGTTTCCGTATTAATGGCAACGACAGAAGGCTCATTTAAAATAACTCCTTTACTTTTACTATACACAAGAGTATTTGCTGTACCTAAATCAATTCCAATATCAGCATTTGAAAACATAACGGGTTCACCTTTTCCTTTAAAAATATAGTGAGTTTTAGTAATAGATTTTAGATAAAGTCATTGTCATTGTTGAACAGTGACGAAAGTCTGCAATATTTGTCATTACATATAAATCTTAGTTTAGTATAGTTGATTTATGAGGGTGATGAGGCAGACAATTTATACCATACAGTAAATATTACAAATGGAAATAATATGAAAAGAGTCCGGCAGCGCAACAACCAAGAAGCATTGAGCGATATTAGCAGATCTCATAAAGCTTTTAGTGTCATCCAATCTTAAATGTTTTGTAAAAATGTAATAGGGTATACATGATAGGTGTATACCCTATAGTTAAAATATATTAACTTCTAGTAGAATTTAATCCTATTTTTTGTTTCAACTACTTAATAGTTCCGATAAACATATTGGTCTTTTGGAACAGGAATTTGCTCTACTTTTTCCACCTTTAACACCGGAATGGTTTTCTTAAATGGCTGATAATATTCTGATGTTAAAGTACCTGTGACTTGAAGCCAGTCATCGTTGTCGTAGTGAACATTTTTGGGAAATTCCACTAACATACCGAAAACGCCAGAGTCCGCAACACAATGGATAATTCCAAACCGGAAGATAAACAATTGATTTGGCGCTATATCTTTTTCATTATAGGCAAAACCTCGGAATGATATCGTTTTTCCCTCGAAATCTCCTGGGAAACGATAGATTGTCTCCATTCCTTGCAGCCAATTCTCATCACTTAGGGCAACATTATTACCGAATTTACTAAACTTTTTCTTAGATTTGCTCATCAATTCGTCGTAGCCATCTGTTCCGTAATAGACGCTGGAATCAGGCTGCAAAAATTCGTGAATGGCTGAAGTATCCTTATCGTTATACACATTAAAATTAAAACCCTTTGCTTTTACAATATTAGAATCTAGCGTAGCAACGGGCAGACATAATACTGAAAAGATAGGAAAGATGAGAATCGGCAGCATTATATAATCTTTCCACGTTTTCTGATGGTGGTGGTGATGCTCACATCCATCTTCACATGCATCCGTTTCCTTGTCTCCTTTAATGTAAAAATACAGCTGAATAATGGTAAGGAAAAAAAGTACGAAAATAGTGATAAATGAAATATACGAGTATTTCATATTAATATACTTGCTTATAGAGCCGGTCGCATGCAAATGTAAAAAGAGAAACGAGAAACCAAGTAAAATAAAAAATCTTATCATGCTTCAGCATTTCCTTTCTAAATAAAAATTTTGAAAAAGGGGGAATAACTACAAGAGCTGTCCAGCTACAGCGCCTATCGGTTGAGTAAGGCGCCGTAGCTTTTCTTATGAAAATTGTGCTATTACCATTGATCCTAAAAATACGAATACCGCAACATATATAAATAGATATAAAATAAATTTAGGTTTAAATGCCTGCAACATCATCAATGTATTTTTAATATCAAACATTGCACCGAAGACGAGGAACGCAACGATGGAACTGATTGAAAATGTACTTTGAAAGGATGAAGCCACAAAAGCATCTGCTTCTGAACAGATAGATAACACATATCCAAGACCCATCATCACAAGATGCGAAGAAAAAGGTCCATGTCCAATGGATGTTAAGGTGGATGTTTTTACATATGTTTGCATAGCAGCAGCGATTAGTGCACCGATGATCAAAAACTTTCCAACAGAAAAGAACTCATCGATAGTATGCTGAATGGTTCCTTTAATTTTACCTTTGATACCACTTCCATGGTGATGATGATCATGAGAAGCAGATTCTCTTAACTGCGATGTTTTAAATTGATAAGAGATGATGAGCCCAACAATAAGAGAAACAACAAAGGAAAGTCCGCCGCGATAAAAGACCATTCTCCAACTGTTTCCGAAGGCGATATAAGTGGAGAATAATACAATCGGATTAATAATTGGTCCCGTTAACATGAAGCTTATAGCAGCATGCAGTGGTACACCTTTTGCCATCAAACGTCTGGATATCGGAACAATTCCGCATTCACATGCTGGAAAAAGCGCGCCCATAACCGTTGCCACTAGTACGGCTAAGAAGCGATTTTTCGGTAATATTTGCGATATCATTTCTTCAGTGACAAACAT
>Ga0224729_1068_pt1 | contig 12475 bp, 12 predicted proteins | sample IA12soil_GW_GH6A_2_FD_161645 | JGI IMG/M metagenome (GOLD analysis project Ga0224729, IMG submission 161645) | Enriched cells from agricultural soil in Iowa, United States - IA12soil_GW_GH6A(+) | ecosystem: Environmental > Terrestrial > Soil > Unclassified > Agricultural land | place: USA: Iowa... | reverse complement strand
CACCTTCATCGGCGTCGCTTACCAAGTGGCCGACATCCGTAATGTTCATGACGCGTTCGACATTGTAGCCGTTTGAAATGAGTGTCCGTACAAGAATATCCCAGTAGATGTATCCGGCCCAGTTACCAACATGAGGAAAGTCGTAAACGGTTGGCCCGCAGGTATACAGTGTTACCTTGCCTTCTTGTATTGGGGTGAAGGGTTCGGTTTTTCGGGTGAGCGTATTATGCAGCTGCAGTGTCATGGTAGGCCTTTAATGCTTTTTCGGTTGCGGTTAGTAGTTCTGGTACGATTTTATCGTACTCTTCGTAAACACGAAAACCGGCCGCGTATTTGTGGCCGCCGCCGCCAAAATAGCCAGCGACTTCTTCGGCGATCGGCAGGTTACCGCGCAGTTTTCCGGTTACTTTGCCGTCGGGGTAGGTTTTAATAGCGACACCTAGCTCAACACCTTCAACCAAGCGCATTTCGTCAAGAACCAGGACGCTCGGGTTATATTGGTCGCTATACTGCTGGATATCCTCCCACGGGATATGAATAAGGGCTAGCTTGCCGTCCAAAAAGTATTCGATGCGGCCGATAAGTTCTCCCTTGTAGGCAAGAATTTCGGGTGATTTTTTCATGAATTCACGGCGGCGCTCTTCAATAACCGCGTTACTGGCGCCGAGCTCGGTCAGTTTGCCGGCAACAAAATAACTGTTCGGCAGGACATTTGGCGTGGTAAGTCCAAGGCTGTCGGACATTATGGCGACTAGCATGTTTTCGGCGGCTTGCTGGTTGATAGCCCAGCTGGCTTTTTGGGCTAACGCGTAAATAATTTCGCTGGTTGCAACAGCCTCGTCGGCGAGCATGGTATGCGGAAAGCTAAGGTTTGATTCGGTGGTGTGGTGGTCGATAACCAGCACCGGATGCGATTCAAGAAAAGAACGGACGCCTGGCGTTTCCAGGGCTTTGCTGACCAATACGTCGGCGCTGGTGTCGACGATTATAGCGAGGTCAGCGCCAGTAGCAAAGGTAGACTCTACCCTGTCCCAGCCGTTAATGTAACGCATGTACTTTGGAACATCGGTTGCGCAGTAAATAGTTACTTTTTTACCAAGATCACCCAGGATTTCCTCAAGCGCAAGACTGCTGCCCAGGCTGTCGCCGTCGGGGTTTTCACCCTGAATGACGACAATTTTTTGTGCGTCGTTAATGAGTGCAATGGCTTTTTCGTACATTATAATGTTCTCCGCCCTTCGAGTGCGTGCGTTAAAGTGATTTGATCCGCATATTCCAGATCGACGCCTACCGGTATACCCCGGGCTAAACGGCTAATAATAACGTTGTTACCAGCATCCTGGATATGCCGCTGCAAAAATAGGGCGGTCGATTCACCCTCGACGCTGGCATTGGTGGCAATAATAACTTCTTCTACCTCGTCGGTTTTAAGGCGCTGCAAGAGTTCAGGGATATGCAGCTGTTCGGGGCCAATGCCGTCGATGGGAGAAATAGCTCCGCCCAAAACGTGGTAGGTGCCATGGAACTGTCCGGTGCGTTCCAGTGCCACGATATCCAGGGGCTCTTCAACCACGGCAACCAGGCGTTTGTTACGCCCGTTATCGGCATAAAGCGGCGAAACCTCCTGGTTGACGTCGATAAGCGCAAACGTTACGGGGCAGGTTTTGACCCTGCTATGGAGCTCGGCGATACTCGAGGCGAGTTTGTCGGTGGTGTGGGTATCGCTCCGCAGCAAAAAATACGCAAACCGCTCTGCGGTACGCTCACCGACGCCAGGCAGGCGCCCAAGCTCGTCAATTGCTTTGACGAGCGCTGCGGGAAGAATCTGTGTCAAGTTTTTCTCCTAGAGTCCAAGGTTGCCAAGGCCGCCCATGAGCGGCTTCATTTTTTCAGCGGCAACTTCTTGCGCTTTTGCAAGACCATCGCGGACGGCAATTTCAATCCAGTGTTCAAGCTCGGCGATGTCGTCGAGATCTACCATTGCAGGGTCGATCTTAACGCTTTTGATTTTTAGTTCGCCGTTAATCTGAACAACAACGGCGCCGTCGCCTGCTTCGACTTCAATAATTTCCTTGGCAAGGTCTTTTTGCGCCTTACGTAGTTGGTTCAACATTTTTACTTGGTCAAATGCCATTTTTAGGTCACTCCTCTTCAATTACCTACTTAGTATACGTTATTTGAGGTTGGTTTTATAGATATAAAGCCGGTCGGTGTCATGGGACGTACTGTCCGTAACGATACGATACAGCTGGGGAGATTGGTTGGTCGTGTGTGCCGCATGGGTAACGACAATCGTCTTGTAGATGCTTGCGGGCACGGAAGGTGCCGGCACGTTATTTTCGGGGGTGACCGTTACGTTGGGAGTGTGCTTGGCGACAACCGAGTAAAATGGTGCTTCGTCTTTTGAGGTAACGAGTTGGGTTGCGCCGCGGGTTGGGTCACTAAGCTGCGTGTTGAGCATTTGGAGATCGTGCGTAAAGTTACCTGCCGTCTGCGGGCCGTACGAATAGCCGTACATGTATCGTCCAATTCCTGAGAAAACCAATCCGCCGATAAGGATCGTAAGTGGTAACAGGCCGGCAAAACGCGCGTAAGGGTTCCGTGGGAAAAGCCGGTACCAGTTTGTCAGCAGCATACTAATCCCCATTGCAATAAGCAGCATGACGGGAACGAAAGTAATGCTAATGTAACCCGGATTAATAATAAGTACGGGCGCAAGTAAAATGGTCCAGGCGGTAATAATGTAGCTGCGTGCCGTGTACTTTGTTGTCACCAGCTGAATGATTCCCAGGACAATAAGGATAACCGATCCAAGGCCATAAACCGGCGTCATAACCATACCGCTGCTTGGGGATACAAAATCGAAGTACTGGCGCAGGAGCTGGAGAAGGTTTTGGATAATATCGGGTTGGCTTGTGGGGATACCAAAGAGCGTCAGCAAAACGGATGGCTCGCGAACAATGGCATAGATAAGCGGAGCCACGAGAACAAGAGCGACAAAAATACCAATAGCAAGTTTGGCCTTAGAAAGCCGGCGAACCAGATAGCGCAGGTGCGGATGAAGGATAATAGCGCTCGCGAGCGCAATGAGTATATATGGGCTAAGCGGCGTGTAGCTGCTGAGCGCGGCAAGCGCAAAAAGAACGACCTTCCATAAAATACGGTGTTTTGCTCTGCGGGATATCATCATGGCGGAAACAAGCAGCCAGACCGACCAAAAAAGATATACGATGCTCGACGTGCCGCTTTGCGCGACAAATAAAAATTGCCCGGTGGTTATAACAATAACGGCGGTAAGCACGGCGACATTCTCACGGAACCACATGCGAAGCAGCAAAAACATGCCGACGACCGAAAACAAGCCCAGGAGTAACGATGGTAATTTTATGCTGATGTTAGAGACGCCGAACAGGCTAAGGCTGGCATGCTGTAAAAGATGATACGGCAGGTTGATAACTGATTCTGGCTGGAATGAGTCGAGCGAAAGTGCCGAAGCATTGCTTGAGACGACGGAGTGCATCTCCGCCTGGCTTAGCCCGCCGGGTATAAATAACCCCGCTACGATAAGGAGTCCTATAACCGTTAGCCCTATGAGGCCGTATCCCAGCACATAGCGCCATCGGTAAAGTAGGTAATCTGTCATTTGTTTGCCCATAAATTACCTATGATTATAGCATGTTATTCGTGACGTTTGTCGAGCGACATGAACCTGAGGCGCTCCGGATGGAAGTAAAGTTCTACCTTGCCAACAGGTCCGTTACGATGCTTGGCGATAATGAGGTCGGTAATGTTCTCGCGCTCGGTTTCGGGGTTGTAGTAGGCCTCGCGGTAAATAAACATAACGATATCGGCATCCTGCTCGATCGATCCTGATTCACGGAGGTCGGCAAGCTGAGGGATCTGCGGCGAGCGGCTCTCGACTGAACGTGATAACTGTGAAAGTGCGATAACAGGCACATTTAATTCGCGGGCAATGAGCTTGAGACCACGCGAAATCTCGCTCACCTCTTGAACGCGGTTACCGTTATCTTTGCCACTTCCCTGCATCAGCTGAAGGTAGTCGACGATAATAACGCCAAGCGGATTCTCGTGAGCGGCACGGCGGGCCTTGGTGCGCATTTCAAGTACGGAAAGTCCCGGCGTATCGTCGAGGAAGATTGGCGCCTCGGCCATCTCACCCATGGCTTCGCTGAGCTTGCTGAAATCTTCGTCCGAAAGGTTACCGGTACGGATATTCCAGGCATCGACACCGCTGGCGTCGGCGAGCATACGGTCGACCAGCTGTTCCTTGCTCATCTCGAGGCTAAAAAAGAGGACGGCTTGTTTTGCAACCGTTGCAACGTTATAGGCGAGGTTGGTAACGAGCGTGGTCTTACCCATGGCCGGCCGGGCTGCCAGAATAATAAGGTCGCTGCGCTGCAGGCCGGCGGTCATGTTATCAAGATCGCGCCAACCAGTACGGACACCGCGGAGCGCGCCTTTGTTGCGGTGCAGTTCTTCCATACGGTCAAAGCTGTCGGTGAGGATGGTTTCGATACTGACAAGATCCTGTTTGAGCGATTGGTCGCTTACGCTAAACAGTTCGGCCTCGGCTTTTTCGAGCAGTTCCTGGGTGGTGGTGTCCTCGTTAAACCCAAGCTCCGAAATTTCGGCGCTCGCTTTAATAAGCCGGCGGCGGACAGCTTTTTGCGCGACCATCTCGGCGTAGGTTTCGGCATGAGCTGCCGTTGGGACATAGTTAGTCAGCTCGGTAAGGTAGGCTGCGCCGCCAATGGCGTCAAGCTCGTCCTTCTTTTTAAGTTCGTCGGTAAGTGTTAAAAGATCGACCGGCCGGTGCCGTTCGTACAGGCGCATCATGGCGCCGTAAACGGTTTTGTGCCGTTTGTCGTAAAAATCTTTTGGGGTGACATGTTCAGAAATGTCGGCGAGGGTTTCCTCGTCGATCAGAACGGCACCAAGCAAGCTCATTTCGGCATCAATGTTTTGTGGCGGGACTTTTCCGGCAGGGACTTCTTTAGCTGGCATAACACCTCGTTCGTAGACTACGCATCTACGGTTACCTCTTCTCCTCCTCCCATAATAGCAGCAACAGCGGCTGCAGTGCTATCTTTTGGTGGCGGCGGCGTGCCGATGGTCTCTATTTCGGGGTCGCCCGCGCCCGTTTCTTCAAGCGACTTGGCTATGTTGATCCGGTATTTGGCGTCGTCGAGCTTCTTTTTGTAGAAGTTATTAATGGTATAAATAACCAGCTTGTCGCCTCTTACTTCGTAGCCGCACTTTGACAGAACGCTGTAAATTGCAACGTAGTTTTGGTGAGTGTACTCGATAAATGCGTCCCAGTCGAGGTTTTGAAGATGAGCTTCGCCCCGGGGCTTCGTTGCCTCTTCGGTTGCTTCATCGGTCTTTGTGGTTGGTGTCGTGCTGGGTGTAGACTGTGGCCGGGGAGTTGGTGAAGCTGCTGTTTGCCGCGGGGATTCGGGCTTTTTTACTGTTGCCTGCTTTTCCAACTCTTTTATAGGAGCACTGACTTCGGGCATGGGCGAGACAAGCGCGGCCGTTTTAGGCTTTGGTGCGGCATGTGCTGCCAGAACAGTGAGTAGCTTGATGTTTGGCTGCGAGGACCTTGAAACGTCGAGCAGCTGGTCGAGTAGCGGTAGGAGCTGTGGTTTTGCCACCATTTGGTCGCGTACTGTCTGGATGAGCTGGCTGACAAGTACGGTTGGCTGGATACCGCTTTGTTCGCCTTTGTCGATGAGCGAAATAATTGCTGGCAGGTCGCGGCTTTCGTAGGCGGCAAGCAGCTTTTCAACGTGCTCGCTTGGTGCAAGGCCGAGCGACTGCTCAATGAGTTCTCTTGTGATGGTCTCTTTTTCACCGACAAGACCCCGGAGTTGGTCGAGCAGGCTTTCGCTGTCGCGTAAACTGCCGTCACCTCGCCGAGCAATAAGCTCGAGGGCTTCATTGTCGATGCTAATCCCTTCTTCGTTGGCGATGAACGACAGATGCTTTACTGCGTCGGTAAGGCTTATGGAACGGAATGTGTAGCGTTGTGTGCGGCTGATAATGGTTGCCGGTAATTTGTCGGCGTCGGTGGTCGCTAAAATAAATACGGCATGCTCGGGCGGCTCTTCAAGTGTTTTAAGCAGCGCGTTAAACGCGGCCTTTGAGAGCATATGGACCTCGTCGATAATATAGACTTTTTTTGCCGCTGAAACAGGCGCGATCTGAACTTTTTCGCGGAGGTCGCGGACATCCTCGACGCCGTTGTTGCTGGCTGCGTCGATTTCAATAATATCAAGATGAGTGGCGTCTTCGTCGTACGGAAGCTTATTGATTTCATGTGCTAAAATACGGGCGATCGAGGTTTTTCCAACGCCGCGAGGGCCTGTTAACAGGTACGCATGGGCAATGCGCCCTGCTTCAAGCGAGCGCTTTAAAATGTCGGTGACATGATTCTGTCCGACAACGTCGCTTAATTTGCGGCTGCGATATTTACGGTACAATGCTTTTGACATTGTTTGTTTCCCCTCACGTTTCTGTTTCTATTGTACGCTTTTTACGTGGCTTTTACTGTTGTTATTTTCATCAAAAAAGCGAGGCTTGCCGTGCGGGGAGTGTGAGCGGCGTTTCACCGTGGGAAAGCTCAATGTGGTAACCGACATACTTTTTAAGCGGCAGAAAAACGGGCGTTTCCTGGTGGCTGCAAAACAGAAGCGTACCTAAACTGCCAATAACCTGCCCCGAAAGCGCATGTTGTTCCGACGTGCAAAAACTCTCTGTAAGATTAGGCGTTCCGTCCGGAAAAAACAGAGGATCAAGATTCATTACTTCACTAGCGGCAAATGTTACCTTGAGGGTGTGTTCAATCGTCTCCTTGGTCTTTAAAAGCTCGGCGGCGCCCTCTGTGTGGTCGTAGTGAGCCTCAAGCAGAGATAGTTTTTTGCGTAACTGCAGCGTTTCAATAATACCTGGCATGGCAGCTATTTTGGCCTCGTACTGCCGCGCGATATGCGCCGATGGGAATGTATCGAGAACAAGTGCGTCGCGGGCACCTTGCTCGAGCAGGCGTGATATGCCGCGTTTGGCATACGATATACCGACCTTAACCACCCCTTTACCAAAACGTGCCAAGTAAAGAATATGCGGTTCCTGGTTTCGTGCTTCCTGTTGGCTGGAGACACTGGTGGCATGGTAAAATGCCGGATTAAACCCGGTACGGTTTTGGCAGGCGGCACACTGTTCGTACTTGCTTTCAAGTATCTGCGAATCGGGACAGCTGAAGAGTTCGCCGGTAGCAAGGTTACGCCAGCCAACGCAAAACCGCGTAGATGGATCGACGCGAAGCGTGAGGGTGGTCGCATGAGGATAAAGTTGAACGAACTCGCCGTCTCTTTGTAGTGTTACGACGGGTTTTTCGTCTGGCGAAAATCCAGCCCCTGCAAGAAGATATCTGCCCTCCTCTGGCATCGCTGTTGCCTTAGAGTGCCGCTTCGACGGCAGCCCAGGTGGCTTCTGGGTTGTCTTCAGGGACAATAATGGTAACTTGGTCACCAATATTAATGCGGAAGTAGGTGACGCTGGCAAGAAGGATACGGTATTCGCGGCCATTGGCTTCTACGTAGTAGGCGCCGTCGTGTTGAACAAGCGTTCCGATAATCTGGCGGCGTTCAACCGGCCCGATTTGCTTGTAAATAAAACCGCCGTCGTCGGCAATGGTGAGTTTAAGAATGTCACCTTCGACCAGCTTGGACTTGCTTGCGTAGTTTGCTGGAACGGGGTAACTTTTGCCGTCTGGGCCGATCATGATCTGGCCGTCAAAAACGCCCTCAACGATCTTTCCGCTGACGTCCTCTTGGCTGCTGCGCGGCGTAACAACGTTACCATCCTCGCCCACAATGCTGATGAGGAGTTCTTTGGCGGCTGCCAGATTTGTTTCTGCCTCTTGTATAAGCGATCGTAGTCGCTTAACTTGTTTCTCGGGTAGTTCAGACATGGTAACTCGCAATTTCCTTTGTCTATTTTTGTGTAGTATTAACCCTATATATACCAGTCTGTAGGTAGTCTGTCAATCCCTAGCTATGCACCCATGTTTGCCAGGTGTTAGCCGCGTACATACCCGACGAAACCAGTCCTAATCCTAACTTAGTATTGCAGATGTTTGTCCCGCTTGAAAAATCGGCTTTGGTGATAGTGGTATTCTGGAAACCATCCTGCGTGATCAGAAAAACGCTGCCGGTTTTACTAAGCGCGACCAGCGCGAACGACTGGTAGTCGGTGGTATTTATACAATAAACATAATTAACCGTCGTAGTAACGTCGTAAGAGTTTTTTGTCGCCGTTACATTAAGCGAATCCAGATCGGGGGTTTTTGTCCGGGGAAACTGGTGCGCAGCGGATGAACTGACCCTGAATGATTCAAAGAGGCCCGACGCATTATCAAGATCCGACTTTACCGCAGCGTCGTAAGAGCCGTTTTGGAGGTTATTGTAGACAACAAGCGTCATTGCCGCAAGAATCACAATGATAGTAATAACGACTAACAGTTCAACGATGGTAAAGCCTCTACGCAAAGGTTCTATTCTGCTCATGCTTGCGTTCATTGTAGCAATAGTTGTAGGTAAGCTCAAGCGGCGTGTTTTCCACATTTTTTCTAGAGGTAAGGCTAAAAACGTTGTCATTTTTATCATTGGACGAACAGCTGGACGCCCTTGTTTTGGTCGAGGCGCGTGTAGGTAAAGCCGCTTGCCGCCAGGTTTGTTTCAAGTTTTTTTCTCTCGCTGCTTTCAAAACCGATGAAGACGCTTCCCTGGTCACTGGCGGCAGACCGGTAGTGGAAGAGGCTGATGTTCCATTCGTCGCCTACGGCGGTTAAAAAGTCAGCAAGCGCGCGCGGCCGTTCAGGAAATGTTATTTCGTACATATGCTCGTCTACCGCATGGCCGGAGGGTCCGCCAATCATGTGCCGGAGATGCTCTTTGGTAATATCATCGCCTGAAAGATCGGAATTGTCGTAGTGATGCAGGGCCATCTTGTGTATGAGTGTCTGCTTATCGCGGGCGCTGCTTGTGGTAAGGCCAACTAAGACGTGGGCGTGATGGCGGCTGCTGAGCCGGTAACTAAACTCGTTAATATTATGGCCGTTCACTATATCGGTACAAAATTTTCTCAGCGCGCCAGGTTGTTCTGGCAGACTGACGGCAAAAACAGCCTCCTTGCCCGACCCTATGAGTGTCCGTTCGGCAACCTGCTGCAAACGCTCGAAGGTCATGTTTGCGCCCGAGCAGATAGCAACGGGGCGGGCATTTTTTGGCAAGCCGTAAGTAACAATGCCGGCAATGGCAAGCGCGCCGGCAGGCTCGACGATACTGCGGGTGTCCTCGAACATGCTTTTGGTGGCGGCGCAGATTTCGTCGGTTGTTACGGTGATGAAATCATCTACCTTATCACGCGCGATCCGGAATGTCTCCTCGCCAACCTGCTTAACGGCTACTCCGTCGGCAAAAATACCCACATGCGGCAACACCACCCGCTCGCCACTCGCTACGCTGAGCTGCATGGCGTTGCTATCCTGTGGCTCAACGCTGATAATTTTAACGTCCGGACGGACAGCTTTGACGTAACTGGCAATGCCTGCAATGAGACCTCCTCCGCCAACTGGCACAAATATGTGGGTAACGCCCGGCTGCTGCTCGATAATTTCTTGCCCGATCGTTCCCTGTCCTGCAATAACTAGTGGGTCATCGAACGGATGGATATACGTGCGCCCTGTTTCGGCCACGCGCTTTTTACAGTACTCTGCTGCTTCTGAGTAGCTGTCGCCCGCTAGCTCTACCTCGGCGCCATAACTTTTTACGGCGTCTATTTTAATACCTGGTGTCGTGCGCGGCATAATAATAAGTGCGCTAATGCCCAGCCGCTTTGCTGCTAGTGCGACACCTTGCGCATGGTTGCCGGCGCTTGCGGCAATAATGCCGCTTGCCTGCTCTTTTTGGCTTAGCTGGGCAATTTTATTGTAGGCACCACGCAGTTTAAAGCTATGTACCGGCTGGAGATCCTCGCGTTTTAAATAAACATTGCAGCCGATCTGTGCGCTAAGCTTTGCGGCCCAATCGAGCGGCGTTTTTGACGCAACGTCGTACACGCGCGTTGTTAGGATTTCTTTTACGGTGGTATCGATAGTTATAGGGCTCATGCTGCCTCCTTGCAGGCAACAGCCTCAATTTCGACAAGCAGCGGCGCATCGCCAACTCGGGGCAGTTCCTGAACACCCACCGTACTGCGTGCTGGCCGTGGTGCGGCAAATACTTTCTCGTATACATCGTTCATGGCTTCAAAATTATCCATACTGGTAAGAAAAACAGTGGTTTTTACGATATCGTCCAGGCTAGCTCCTTCGCTTTCGAGGACCTTTTTTAGGTTGTTGAGCGCTTGTTCTGTTTGCTGCAGAATGCCGTTTTTAGCCTGTTTGGTTGTTGGGTCTATGCCGATTTGTCCTGATACGAACAGGAGACTGCCCGCTCGGCGGACGGGCGTGTACGGGCCATAAGTGGTCATTAGGATTCCTTTTCTACGACGCTAATAACGTCGATGAGCTTATTAAGTTGCAATGAAATTTGGTGTGAAATACCGGGCTTACCGAATGCGGTGATCGTCATGAGTGACCGGCTCTCTTGCTGCGGGTCGGCTGCCACGTGCAGGGCTTCGATATTATGGCCACGGCGGCCAAAAATTTGAGCGCACCGTACAAGGACCCCGGGATTGTTGCGTATTGTCAGCGTGAGTGTATAGGTATGGTCGTCGTTTTGTTTCATTAGGTACTCCCCGTTGGTTTTTCAAGTTGTGCGGTTGGTGCCGTAACCAGCATGTGCTCGTAGCCTTTGCCGGCTGGGATCATTGGGTAAACGTTATCTGTTTTTATGACTTCGCAGTTGATAAGTACCGGTCCGTCGTTGTAATTAAGCGCTTCGGCCACTTTTGCTTTGACATCTTCCGGGTGTTCGATATTGATTGCCTTTATGCCATAGCTTTGTGCCAGCAGGACAAAATCGGGGTTGCCGACAAGGTCAACGCCGCTGAGGCGGTTGTCGTAAAATAGTTCCTGCCATTGGCGGACCATTCCGAGGTAATGATTATTAAGAACGAAGATCTTGATAGGCAACTTGTGAATTGCTGCCGTTGCTAGCTCATACAAGGTCATCTGAAAGCCGCCGTCGCCCACGAACGACACCACTTGCTTGCGCGGCGCGGCAAACTGGGCGCCAATGCTGCTTGGCAGACCAAACCCCATCGTGCCGGCGCCCCCCGAGCTCACCCATTGGCGCGGGTGCTTGACTTTGTAAAACTGCGCTGCCCACATTTGATGCTGCCCGACGTCTGTGGTGACGATGGCTTCGCCTTTGGTATGACGCATGACGGCATCTATAACATGCTGCTGAGTCAGCCCGTTAGTATCGCTATATCCAAGCGGAAAACGTTTTTTATACCCCACAATACGGTGCTGCCACGCGCTGTGTTTGCTCTCCTGCCCCGTTACGCAGAGTGCCTGCAAGAAAGCGCGGGCGTCAGAACGTATGGCAAGGTCGGGTTGTACAGCCTTGCCTAGTTCGGCGTTATCAATATCAACGTGAACAATCGTAGTGCCGCGGCTAAAGCCTTTCGTGTCGCCAACTATCCGGTCGTCAAAACGCGATCCGATATTTAAAATAAGGTCGGCTTCCTCGACTGCTTTATTGGCGTAGGCGGTACCATGCATTCCTAGCATGCCGAGTGACAAATCGACAGTTTCATCCAGCGCTCCTTTACCTAGGAGGGTCGTGACAACTGGCGTGTCAAACTGCTGGGCAACGCGTAGCAAAAACTCCTCGGCGCCTGCGATAAGGACTCCGTGACCCGCTAAAATAACCGGCCGTGAGGCATTTTTAAGAAGCGCGGCTACTTTTGCGGCTGGGGCCGCATGGTTGCCGGCTGCTGGACTTTTTTGCAGAGGCCGGGGTGCGGCTAAAGTCCCGGTAAACGCACCGGCGCTGATATCTTTAGGAAGGTCAATAAGTACGGGGCCGGGCCGTCCGGTGGTTGCCGTTTCAAATGCTTCAAAAACAACCGAGGGAATGCTATTTGTCTCAAGAACGAGATAATTATGTTTTACGACGGGCATGCTGAGATTAAACATGTCGGCCTCCTGAAACGCGTCGGAGCCGAGCATGGAGGTGATTTGCTGTCCGCTGATAACGATGATAGGAACGCTGTCCATATGCGCGGTCATGAGGCCGGTAATGGTGTTTCCTGCCCCCGGTCCGCTGGTAACCAGCACAACGCCTGGCTTGCCGCTTACACGTGCGTAGCCGTCGGCCATGTGGGCCGCGCCCTGCTCGTGCCGCGTTGCGATAAGTTTTATTTTAGTGCCGGTCGTAACGAGCGCGTCAAAAATAGGAATCGCCGCTCCGCCAGAGTAGCCAAAGATGTACTCGACACCGCA
>Ga0224729_1055_pt1 | contig 13350 bp, 10 predicted proteins | sample IA12soil_GW_GH6A_2_FD_161645 | JGI IMG/M metagenome (GOLD analysis project Ga0224729, IMG submission 161645) | Enriched cells from agricultural soil in Iowa, United States - IA12soil_GW_GH6A(+) | ecosystem: Environmental > Terrestrial > Soil > Unclassified > Agricultural land | place: USA: Iowa... | reverse complement strand
CTTCGGCACAAGCTGCGGCAATAATGCGGAAGAAGCTGGGTCTTCAAAAGAACGGCAAGAACCAAGGATAGCAGCTACCACCAAAATTTGTACTTTGGTTAGCCATCCCCCAATACTTCCATATAATAAAAACGCCGCCGTAAGCACCTCAATGATTTGACATATATACACAATTTTTCTGCGGTTGAAGCGGTCTGCAACCTGACCTACCACCAATGTCAAAAGTACCATTGGAATAAACTGGGCTAACCCCACTAATCCGAGGCTGAATGCATCATGGGTCAATGCATACATCTGCCAACCAATCGCAACAGACAACATTTGAAATGAAGTCGAAGATAAAATTCGGGAAACCCAATAATTTGCAAAAGATGGCTGTTTGAGAATGGAACCACTTAAACTTGCCAAGTAAAAATCACATCCTTTTATAGTTTAGATAGAAGTACACTTGTCCATTTAGGAACACGAAATATTATACTATTTTTATTTCAAGATTGTTATAAATTTTTTTAATAAATGGTTCCTTGCAACAAAACGCTATTCAAATATGTTAATGCATTTTAGCAGGAAAAAGACTCCCTGCTTTTCTATTCAAGGACGGAAACTGAGTTTCATAACGTTAAGGAAATTTCAATATTAAAGAGCCCAGTTTCCCTTTTAAATATAGGGAAACTGGGCTCTTTTTCGTTACAGTATAACAAGTACCTTACATAAAAAATTTAATTCTGATCCTTTCAGTAATATTCTATTTTGTGTCTATAAAATATCATATTTTGAAAAATCATAAACAGAAGCTCTGGTGGAAAAGTAAATATGCTCCAAATTTTCAAATCAAAAGTCCTGTAGAAAAACGCTGCAATACAACAAGAAAGTTCTGATTTAAGAAAATCCAATATCTTAAACAGAGGAATTGAATTATATAAATGACTTAAACTGCTATCACATTGACAGATAGCCTGATTAGAATTAGTGTTACTGAAACAGAAGTAGATTTGTTGGCTATGTTCTCTTAGAACTGTCTTAAAGCCGAAATCTGCCAATAAGCATGGAAGTTATGACATCGAACTTAGTGCTTGATTTAGGGTTGCATAAGTCTCCACATTACGGAAATCCAGTCCTAGCTGAACAGCTGTTTGTGCTATTTCAGGTCTAATCCCTGATAAAATGGTTTTAATCCCTATTAATTTTAATGCTGTTACCAGATGAAAAATTTGTTGAGCAACCATTGTATCAATCATAACCACACCTGACAAATCAATGACTAGAAGCTCAACACCCAATTTGACACATTGCTTTAACGTATTGTCTATCATGAACTTTGCTCGTCTCGTATCAATTTCACCTACAAGAGGAAGCATAGCTGTATTGTTATAAAGCGCAATAACTGGACAACTCAATTCTTGTATCAATTCCTGTTGAGCCAATAATCGTTGTTCTGCATAATATTGATGTTCTTCTACAAAACTTAGAATCACTTTATCGAATGCTTTAATAATTATATTATTCCATCTATCTATCATTTCAGTAGTATATGTACCCTCGTGTATCGCCACGAATTCCTTTATAAAAGAAAGATATTGCTCCCGTACCCTAAAAAATTCTCTTATTATATATTGAATAGGTGTATTTAGGTGATGCGGATCTTGCGCTATGGTGTGAATCCACTTTTGAAAATCCTCCAGAAATATGCTTTCCTCTTTCACAAAAACCTCACAAAGATGTATGTGGAAATCATAGTTTTGTTTTTTTAAATCATTTATAACATCAGGATTTTCAGAAGAATATACCCCTGATGGATCACTTTTATCTAAAGAATCATACCACTGTTCTGTAAAACTAGATGCTTTTGTCAATAAAAATGTATGCAACTCTTTGTTTCTATGCAAAATGAATCTCCCCTGATTTAATCATTTATAATAATTTTTGTTATGTATGACTGTCATACAGACTACGTACTGGGTATCTACATACGAAATGACTTAATATCACTCTTATTGTTTATTCTGGATACATGATTATTATACCAACGAACTTAGCCCATTTTCCTTTATATGCTGAACTATGTTAATTATTATTATTTGTAAATTTATTATTAGACATTTTCAATCTTCTGTTTTAGGTGTATATGTGTCAAAACCCAGTATCTGTTATTTTTCCTAAATAGCCATTTTAGCCACATATAACGAAATTAGAGACCGTTAAAATTCTTAAAAAACCACTCCAAATTGGCAATAAAAGTAATTAAAAGTGAGATATATGAAATAAAATAGGTCTTTCTTTAGATTTATATAGAAATAATAAGAAGGAAACAGTTGCAGACAAATCGGATGAAAGTACACCACTATCTTTCATCCCATATTGAAAAATTATTAGGAACTAACCACTGTATTAGCTTGTCTGAGAAAATAAAGAAACAGAACCAAAATAAAGGGCAAGAATTTATTCTTATTGAACGGCTATCTAATAAGTTCAACTTTATATTCAAATAATCCTCTTTGGTTATTACATATGACGGAAAATCATTATGTATAAAAATAGATCTGAACCCAAAAATAGATTCAGATCTTAAGTGAAAAGGTAAGGTAGCTTTTATCCATTCATTTTAACTTACGCCCAACATACTGCTCCAACGATAATGAGGAGTATGAACAATACTACGATAAGCGCGAAGCCGGCACCAGCACCATAGCCTCCGCCATATCCATAGCCTCCGCCGTAGCCTCCGCCACAAAAACCAAAGCCCATATAAACAACCTCCCTTACACCATGATTAGATGGTATTCGATTTTACCGCCAACCATCTTCTCCATCAATCCAGTTACAACACATTCGTTTTTCATTTCAATACCTTTTCACTAATTAGTAATAAGGTATGTTGCCTTTTTAACTATTGGAAAGGCATTAAAACTAGTATCAATGAATTTTTCACAACGTATCTGTCTGAATTTGCTCATTTTTATTCTCTATAGACGTATTTGGATATTGGTCGATGTTCCAATCCTGTCTATAAAAAAAGCCACAGATTGAAATCTGTGGCGATTCTAAGGGGACCTCCCCTCTTTACCAAACGAACAAACCGACAAACATTGCACTCAATAGGGAAACAGCCACACCGCTCACTAAAAGTCTCCAAACATTTTTTCCAATGATACTAGACTTTTCTTCTCCCATAATCGAACTAATAGCTCCGTAAATCATCCCAACCGTGCTGAAATTAGCAAAAGAAGTCAAAAAGGTTGTCGCAACAGCAACGGTATGAGGAGGCAAGGAATGTATATGTTTCTTTAAATCCATCATCGCTACAAATTCGTTGGTGGATAATTTAATTCCCATGAGTTGCGCCACATACATAGCATCATGGCCAGATAATCCAAGTAAATAAGCAAAAGGACTAAAAATAAAGGAGAATATTTTTTGAACAGTTAAGCCATGGACAATAAATCCTAAAATTCCATTAGCACAAGCGGTTAATGCAACATAGCCAACAACCATAGCTAAAATCACAATAACCATGCGCATACCGACAAGCATACTATTGGAAATGGTAGAGAAGAAATCTTTACGTTCTTTTTTAGACGGAACGTAAACAACATCTTCTTCTTTCGCAACATCAATAGGATTTAAAACACTTGAGAGCAATAAAGCATTTAAACAATTTAAAGGAATCGCTGCAAAGACATACTCTCCAGGAACCATGCTTAGATAAGCTCCGATGATCGACCCACTAATACTGCTCATACTCATGATTCCAAAGGTAAGCAGTCTTTTTTCCTTTAAAACGGAGAGCTGCTGTCGGATAACAGCTAAGGCTTCTGTATTACCAAGGAACATCATTTGCAGGGAAAAGAAGCTTTCTAGCTTAGGTAAGCCTGAAACTTTTGAAATCACCCAACCTACTTTATCAATTATCCACGTTAAAATTCCAAAGTAACTTAAAATATCAAAGAATGTAATGATGAAGATAATTGGCATTAAGGCACTAAAGAAAAAATCAACAGTAGGGTTTGCCATTACGGATGGGAAAGCAAAAGAGATTCCTTCGTTGGCACTAGATATGAGAAAAGTAAAAAACGATGCAATTTTATCGATAACCCAAATCCCGATTTTGGTTCCCAGCATAAACCAAGTAATAAGCAGTTCTACTATGATTAAACTGATTATGGGTCTCCACTTTACTTTTCTTTTACTTGGAGAACAAAGAAATACAAGACCAAATACAATTAGGATTCCTAATATATTCAATAAAAAAAACATGTAAACAACTCCTTAATAGGATTCCCTGTACAAAGCCCCTTTTCACCCCGCCACAGACTGAAGCATGAAACCATAAGAGCTGCAAAGAACCTATTTCGATACACTCATTTAAAAAAATTAGTATCTAAGGAAATAGTTTGCATGTTTATATCTTAGTTTATTCACACTTCCCTGTAGTCCGACAATTATGGCTGCCGGGTAGAAACTATCAGACCATCCATCTGATATTATACAAGGATCATTTTTTTAGACTTGATAAGTTTATAACACCTGTTCAAATCCGACAATATATATAGAAAAAGTTGTAATCATGTTATAAATGGTAATAATGAAAAGATTCAATACTGAGGGAAGTTTAATACTTTTTTTGATTTTCCTTGTGTTCACAATCGTTTTACGGTCTCTCTAAAATTTTCCATTTAAAGGCTAACCTTGTGCTATAATAGCATAAATATTGGACAAAGGTGGTGCAAAACATAATGATAGATTCTCCCTTTATTAGAAGTGTGATTTTAAAAAGAGATATAGTTCCTTCATTTAAACAATATCCATTTAATCTTCCAAGTTTTATAAATTTGGAGCAATTACCATTCCATCCTAAGGTTACATATCTTATTGGGGAAAATGGTATGGGAAAATCAACATTATTGGAGGCAATTGCGGTTGCTTTGGGCTTTAATCCAGAAGGTGGTTCGTTTAACTTCCATTTTTCAACATATGAGTCACACTCTGACTTAACTGACTATATTAAAATTATAAAAGGAGTAAACAAACCAAAAAATGGGTTCTTCCTAAGAGCAGAAAGCTTTTATAATGTGGCAACAAACATTGAAGAATTAGACAGTATGCCCGGAGGTCCAAGGATAATTGACTCCTTTGGTGGTAAATCTCTACATGAACAATCACACGGAGAGGCATTTTTCTCGACTTTTCTTCATCGTTTTGGTGAAGAGGGAATTTACATACTAGATGAACCGGAAGCAGCCCTTTCCCCTTTAAGACAAATGTCCATGATTACAAGAATTCATGATTTAGTAAATGAAAAATCACAATTCATTATCGCTACCCACTCCCCTATTATCATGGCCTATCCAAACTCGGTTATTTATGAATTGAGTGAAGAAGGAATACAAGAAAAGAAATTAGAAGAAACCCATCATTTTCAGATTATGAAGCAATTCTTTGACGAACCTAATAGAATCCTAAATCATCTTTTGAATGACTAATATATATTAACTTTCACAGAGGGACGATTGATGTTCCTCCTTTCTTTAGATCGGCCATTAATACATTAAACTCAAATAATTGGTAGATAAAACAGATTAGTATCTTCCTCAAACATATGGACTACAGAAAAGTCGATTACCACACAAGTTCCAGTTCTTCTTGTTTATATTGCTCCTCTTTTATTATTTAAGCCTATTAATGACTTTGATCCATTTATTTGAACGATAATAATGTATAAACCCGATAATAAGCAAAATGACTCCAAAAGTAATGGAAATGTACGCCGTAATTTCTAGTTTTACGTTTTTATCAAAAAACTGAATTAATGCAGCAGAAGCGGCAAAGAATGCTAAGGATGTTCGAATGTAAGCTAATAAGGTGCGAATATTAGCCAGCTTGGTTCTCTCCATTGCTAATAATTCGCTTGCAGATGCTGAGTTTTGCTCCTGTTTCTTCATATTTCTTCTCCTTTTACAAAAGATACCGATATGATAAATAAGTCCTATATAATATCCCCTTCTTTTCCTAAAAATTAAAAATAGAAACTCTTTCACGAGGGCATGATTATTAGTAAAGAGAAACCGCCTATTCTGAAGGAGACACGATAATGACTCGTAGCCAAAACGTCATTCCCTCCCTTGCATCCAATTCTATTCTGCTTGGTTCTTTGTTAGCTATCGTAGGTGGATTTTTGGATACCTATACGTATATCAGCAGAGACGGGGTATTTGCGAATGCTCAAACGGGCAACATCGTCTTGCTCGCGATAAAAGTGGCAAGTGGCGATTGGAAACATTCTTTTATTTATCTTCCCCCAATCATGGCTTTTTTTCTCGGTGTTTTGATAGCAGAAATCGTAAAAACATCACGTCTTAGAGAATGGTTATATAGCTATCGACGTGCTATACTTTTGCTTGAATGTATGGTATTAATAATTGTCGGATTTTTGCCGAGCAATATACCTAATGTAGTGGTAACGGTATGTATTGCCTTTGTATCATCGGTGCAAATTTCTACTTTCAACAAACTAGATAAATGGTCGTACAATTCAACCATGACTACCGGAAATCTGCGAACCGCCTCTCAAGCTGCTTATTCTGCATTGATTCATAATGATGACGAAGCAGAAGAAAAATGTAAGAAGTTTTTTATCATCATCTTTTGTTTTTTATTGGGTGCATTAATGGGAACGATTTCGACTAATCATTTAGGCAATACATCGATATGGATTGCAGCAGGGATTTTATTCATTGCATTAATCCTATATCACAGAGATAAAGGTTATTTTAAGCATTCAGGCAGGTAAACCAAAAAATGACACGATCATTCCATGTCGTGTCATTCAATATGTGATTCATTAATTTTCAGCAGTCTATAAGCCACCACAATTGGAGGGATTGTCCTTCCTTTGGGATGCTGGATTCTCTTTATCCGGTTCTTTTACTACAGATTCCAATCCATATCCAGTTGAACTAATTTCCAATACTTCTTCTGTGTTCTGATGTAAACTTCCAGTCAGATGATCTTTTTTCATAAGGGCCTCCCTAAAGTTATTTGCTACTATTGTGCCTCATTTCTTAGGAGAAATTCTTTTGTAATAAAAAACAATAATCTAACTATTATACATCCTTAGAATATTATGTATATAATGAAAGACATACCAAAGAAAAGGAGTGCTAATAGATGAGCATAGAAAAAATAAGAGATTTTGTATCTGCTAATCAACTTGAATTCTTAGATCCACTTTATACTTTACTATGGCAGAAAAGTATTAGTGCTCAAAACGATGGTGTAGTAGATTGTGCAAACCTTGTTATGGAAATGATGAAGGAACTTGGAATTACGACACAACTCATTGAAACAGAAGGACATCCAGTTGTATTTGGTGAACTTATGGATCCTGCCAATACTTTTACCCTTTTAATCTACGGTCATTATGATGTTCAGCCTCCGGAGCCTTTAGAAAAATGGGAATCTAATCCATTTGAACCAGAGATCCGTAATGCAAGAATCTATGCTAGAGGTGCTGGTGACAATAAAGGACAGTTAGTAGCCCAGCTTCTAGGCGTAAAAACGTATTTAGAAACAATGGGCAAAATGCCAATCAATTTAAAATTTGTTTTTGAAGGAGAAGAAGAAATCGGCAGTATTCATTTAGCCTCCTTCGTAGAACAACATAAAGAATTGCTAAAAGCCGATTTAGTTTATACATCAGACGGTTCTTTGCATGAAAGCGGCTCCCCTACCATCCTGTTAGGTGTGAGAGGAATGCTTGCGATTGAACTTGAAGCAAAGGGCGCAGACCGTGACAACCATTCAGGGAACAATGGCAATATTGTCCCAAACCCTGTCTGGAAATTATTAGACCTTCTCGAAACTATGAGAGACAAAAATGGCAAAGTGTTAATCGAAGGATTTTATGACAATATTCTTCCTTTGACAGAGTACGAAAAACAATTACTAAAGAAACTGCCTTTTGATAAAAAAAGTGTTGGAGAGAAAATTGGTTATCCCCAATTAGAGATGAGTGGCGAAACCTACTATCGAAAATTAACAATGGAGCCTACCTTTAATATTTGTGGTGTCGAAAGTGGATATACAGGCGAAGGCATCAAAACCATTATCCCATCCACTGCACGTTTGAAAATGGATATCCGATTAGTAGTAAATCAGGATCCAATAGATATCTTTAATAAAATAAAAGCACATGTTTCCCTTCATGCTCCAGATGTACAAGTAACATATTTAGGATCGATGGAACCTTCACGTACAAATGCGGAATTGGAAGTGGTTAAAACAGTTGCTCAAGCAGTTCATCAAGCCTTTCATACAGAACCACTTATTCAACCAGCAATGGGCGGCTCTCTTCCTAACTATGTATGGACAAAAATACTGGAACTCCCATCTGTCATCGTTCCTTATGCAAATTTCGATCAAGGGAATCATTCTCCTAATGAAAATATTAAAATACATAATTTTTTAAGTGGGATTGTTTGTACAGCGCATGTCATTCATACATTAGGGAAAGTTGCGAGGGAAAATTAGATTTTTGGAGTAATTACTGCATGATCTTGAATGGAATCTAAAATATAGCAAGCCTTTCAACCGTAAGGCTTGCTATATTTTTTTATTCACTTACAAATGGATGAATCGGCTTCAACATAAAATCAAAGGCTAAGTCCTGATGCGAATGAATTAGGTATTCATGATGAACCGGTGCACCCCAGCTGTCATCTCCGCCAACACCCATTTGCTTTCCAACTGTTACAACCGTATAGTGAATATTTGGTAATTCATAATGGTGCAGGGCATTTTCCAGTTCAAACGCTGTATAAGGGGAAAAATTACATTCCAGTGGTTCCGTAACGGCTGATAGCTTGAGTCCAAATCCATCCCTGTTTTTAACACTAACCCGTCTGACCCCTGTTCGATTACCGGATTCCTGCGGCATAATATATTCGGATAAATTGTTGGAAACGCAATTATTAAATATTCCTAGTTTTGCTCCATTACACCGGTCAGAATAGTTTTCCTCCGGTCCCTTTGCATACCATTCCAGCAAATGATAATCAGCTGGGACTTTAAATGTAAGGGCGAATATAGGCATCTGCGGAAGATAATCTGCTCCATGATAAATTGCATTTACATAAATACTTCCGTCTGGATACACAGTGTAAATAGTGTTAACTTCTATTTCAGCAAGAATAGAAAACTTATACGTAAATACTATGCGAGTAAACCCCTGACCTTCTGTAACTTCTATATTGATACATTTTCTTGCTAAACTCGCTGCATACCAAACACCTGAATTATATCCTTGAGAAAAACCCCTGTCATTATCTGTAGTGGCTCTCCAGAATAGCGGCGTAATTGGTGTAGAAATCATCTCATTTCCAAAATAGTTTAAGGAAATAATACTCCCTACTTGTTTAGAAAATAAGATGGAGAATTCTTTTCCATGAATGCCAATGTTAACATCACCGTGAACTACTTTAAAGTTTCCAGTCGGAATCGATGATTTTTGATTTTCCTTTTCCGTAAAAACATACTCTCCAAATGCGATTTCGTATCCTGCAGCTGCCCAAAGGCTGTCTTCTTTTAATCTAGCTAAAACATGAATGCAATATTCTCCTTCAAACCTGAAAATATTATTGGGCCACTTAAACACTGCCCTTCCATCGTTCAATGGCGCTACACTCACTTGCAGAATATCTCGAAATAATTCTTTCCCTTCATGATAAAGGATATATTCCAAATCATATTCCGAAGTATCCAAAAATAGGTTTTCGTTCCATATGGTTATACCCTCCCGATCAGGAAGTAATTTCAAATTTTGATATAAATATTTTACTTCCTGCATCTTTGGTGACGGCTTACGGTTTGCGTAGACAATACCATTTGTACAAAAAACGTAATCGGTAGGACGATCATCAAAATCTCCGCCATATGCTAGAAATTCCTTTCCATATCGGTCTTTCTTCACCAGCGCCTGGTCGATATAATCCCATATAAATCCGCCTTGATACATTGCGTATTTTCGTTCTAAGTCTGTATATTTTTTCATACCGCCAAGGGAGTTTCCCATCGCGTGCATGTATTCACAGCTAATATAAGGCTTATTAGGATTTTTCGATAAATATTTTACAATTTCTGCAGGTTTTGCATACATTCGGCTTTCTATATCACTGGTATCATCAAAATCTCGGTTATGAAAAACTCCCTCATAGTGGACAAGCCGGGAGGAATCTACCGATTTAAAGTAGCGAGAAACATTTAAAATGACCTCCCCTGCATATGATTCATTCCCACATGACCAAATTAAAATAGATGGATGGTTTTTATCGCGCTCATACATCGAAATAGCACGGTCTAAAACAATATCTTGCCACTCTGATTTGTTTCCTGGTATGTTCCATGAAGGCTCAATTGCCCCCATTTTTTGCCAAGATCCATGTGTTTCCAAGTTCATCTCATCTATTACATAAATTCCATATTGATCACATAAATCGTACCATTCACTTTGATTAGGGTAATGAGAGGTACGAACGGCGTTAATATTGTTCTGCTTCATCGTTTTTATATCCCAAAGCATATCTTCTTTTGTGATAGATCGTCCCCTTCGACAATTAAATTCGTGGCGATTCACCCCTTTGAAGACAATACGTTCCCCGTTCAGTTTCATTATCTTATCAACTAGCTCGAATTTACGGAATCCAATGTTTACTGGTACTACTTCTACTAAGCTTTCGTCTATTTTAAATACTTGAATATAGAGCTTATATAAATATGGTTTTTCTGCACTCCATAGCTTTGGTGATTCCAGTGAACAGCTTATGAATCTTTTTTCATTAGCATTTTGATTTTCTGCTGTTCGAGCTACTAATGTTCCGCTAGCATCATATAAATCTCCAACTATTTTAGCTTCCTCTGCTGATGATAAAGCTAAATCTAGCTTTAGTATCCCTTTTGAAAAAGTAGAATTTAAATCGGTTACAACTTTGACATCGCTTATATGAATGTCAGGAATAGTATAAAGATATACATCACGAAATATCCCTGAGAATCGCCAAAAATCTTGGTCTTCCAACCAACTTCCTGTACTTCTTTGGTAAACCTCCACAGCCAGTTTATTATCGTGATCCTGAAGATACGGTGTTAATTCAAATTCTGATGGAGTAAAGGAGTCCTCGCTATAACCGACAAATTCTCCATTCAGCCACACAAAAAAGGCTGATTCCACTCCCTGGAAAGAAATAAATACAGGTCTATCCTGCATATTTTTCGGTAAATCAAAATACCGAACATAACTTCCGACCGGATTATCATCCTCCGGAACTTCCGGTGGCCGAATTGAATGAATACCGTCCCAAGGATACATGGTATTTACATATTGAGGTTTCCCGCAACCCTGCAGTTGAATATGCCCTGGTACTTGAATGTCTTCCCAATTAGAGCAGTTAAATTCGAATTGAAAAAAATTTTTGGGCCTACTTCCAGGATTTACAGAATAATGAAATTTCCAATATCCATTTAATCCATAACGCATTGGCATCGGACCCGCATTTTTCGCTTCCTCCATTGTTTCATAGTACGAATGATTTGAATGAGCCTTAATCCGGTTAACTGCATAGACTTTGACGTCCGATAGCCAATGAATATCTGGACTTGTTACCATCTTAATCACCTTTTTCTTTAAAATTTATTTGACAGAACCCATCATTCCAGCTACAAAATGTTTTTGCATAATAAAGAAGATAAGTGCTGCAGGTAGGGTAGCGATAACGATTGCCGTCATGATCATTCCATAATCAGGAGCGTAACTGGAACCGAGATTGGATATTAATAACGGAATTGTTTGATTCTCTGGAGTTTGTAATATAACCAATGGCCATAAATAACTATTCCAAGAGGATGTGAACGTAATAATGGCTGCAGCAGCATAGCTTGTTTTCATGGTTGGAATATAAATTCTAAAGAAAATTCCAAACTCCGTTAATCCGTCCATTCTTCCAGCTTCAAGTATTTCCTTAGGAAACATCTTCGTGCTTTGACGAAAAAAGAAAATAAGGAAAGCAGTCGTAATCGTCGGGAGAATAACAGCTGTATGTGTATCAATACCAAACGCTGGAACTGTTTGAGTAATGGTCCCAAACATCTTAAATAAAGGAACCATTAATGCTGCAAACGGGATCATCATCGATAGCAGCAATATATTAAAAACGATATCTTTGAATTTACTTTTAAAAATTTCAAATCCATATCCTGCAAGCGACGCAATCAGTAATGCAAGTACCGTCGTGATAACCGAGATTTTAGCTGAGTTTATTAAGGCGGTTCCGAGTTCTGCTCTTTCCAAAAGATGATGGAAATTTTGCACAAACTGGTTTCCTGGCAATAATCTACCTGCCGTAACATCGACCGATTTATTCGTAGCGCTAACAATCATCCATATAAATGGGAAAACCGAAATAATAGCAGCAATTGTTAAGACAACATAGTTCAACATATGTTTCCAATTATTCATGTTTATCACCTGCCACTCTGAACTGTATGAATGAGAAGAATATGATTAAGATAACAATAGAATAGGAAACGGTAGCTGCATAACCAAAATCGGGAGTATATTTAAAGGACAAATTATAAATATATTGAGAAATCGTCATTGTCGCATTTGCCGGTCCTCCCTTTGTAATATTCATGACTTCATCAAATAGCTGAAGTGTACCAATTGTAGATGTTATCGAAGTAAATAAAATGATTGGTTTTAACATAGGTACAGTAATCCTAAAGAACTGTTGAACGGAAGAGGCACCGTCCATTCTTGCTGCTTCATAGATAGATTCATCCACATTTTGAAGGGCAGATAAAAAGAAAATCATATTATACCCCGTCCATCTCCAGGTAATCGCAATAATAATGGCAATCTTAGCTAAAAAAGGATCTGTTAGCCATGGTATTGGTTCTGAAATCAGTGAAAGCTTTGAAAGGAATAAATTGATAATGCCATCCTGGCCGAATAAGTACTTAAAGATAACAGAATAGGCAACAAGTGATGTTACACAGGGCAAAAATATTGCTGTACGATAGACCCCTTTTAATCTCAATTTTTTATTATTTAATAAAACTGATAAAAACATAGCTAGTATAATCATGATGGGAACTTGAATAATTAAATAAATCACCGTATTCTTTAAGGTCGTAAGAAACACGGGGTCTTTTACTAATCGAACATAATTATCCAACCCCACAAAGGTTTGATTCAATCCATTACCTGAATGAAAGGACATGATGAGTGCCTGGATCATCGGATAAAAATAAAACAAACAAATTAATATCGTTGCTATAGCAATAAAAGACCAACCAATCAGC
>Ga0224729_1038_pt1 | contig 15706 bp, 17 predicted proteins | sample IA12soil_GW_GH6A_2_FD_161645 | JGI IMG/M metagenome (GOLD analysis project Ga0224729, IMG submission 161645) | Enriched cells from agricultural soil in Iowa, United States - IA12soil_GW_GH6A(+) | ecosystem: Environmental > Terrestrial > Soil > Unclassified > Agricultural land | place: USA: Iowa... | reverse complement strand
TTGTCATGCAGTACTGCAAGGCCCCCGGTAGGACGCCTGACAATGTCGATACCTTGCTCTTTAGCGGCTTGAACATCAATTCTCCCAACCGTTTTCTGAAAATATCCCAGCGATAATCCCGCTGGCTCCCATTCATAGAAACGCAGAACTGGCGGAATTTCCCCTTTACTATGCCAATTCAGAAGAACCTCATCCATCGCCATATTAAATGCGGGTGAGCTTATCCCAGTATCTAGAAAAAACCATTCCTCACTCAAGGTTTCTCCCACTCCCATTCTTTAAAAAGTCAATGATTTTTAAACATTTTTAGTTTAACATTCTCCTTCTCTTTGTCAATGAAACCTATTTCCTACATTTCCCTGTGCAAAAACCATTTGTAAAATCCATACGAAAGGAACAGGGTCAACAAAAGGGATATCCAAGACAGATACCCATTCCAATGGATATACTCAATCAGGTCTGTATAGCGTAATATTAAAATTTCTATTGTGACAATGACGGAGGGAAAGGCAAGAGCGTATAAAAGTCGCCATACAAGGCGCATTTGGGTTGGATAATAGATATTAAAAAGGACACTTATTACTGGGAATGCAAGAAACTCGAATGTGAAACTGGTTTGCACAGCATGGGCAAAGAAACGGCTTGGGTATGAGATTAACCTAAATTGGACTGCGGCAAGCCCAAGAATCCAAGATGGCAATTGCATGAACAGAAAACTAATCCAAGCATCACGAATTTTATGTTTGGGAACGAAAAGGAAAAGTAAGAGGAAAGAAATGATCCATACTAAGGCTTCAATGATCGTATTAACATTCATGATCTCACCTGTGTATCATTTTTAGATTTCTTAAAAAACCAAACTGTAAACCATAAGGAACCCAAATTGAATAAAATAGAGAGTATAAATTGATGGATGACACTCCAATGAATATATCTCTTTAAGTCCGTAAATTTTTCCACAGAAAAATCATATATGCCAATGATAACGGAAGATCCAAGAATAAAGAACAATTGAATATACCATTTCTGCTGAAAAGGATATAGGAAATAATAGATTACGGAAACAGCTGGAAAAATGGTGAAATCATTAAAAAAATCTTGTGTGGTCGCTTTTGGAAAAATTCGAAAAGGGCTTTTAAGCAAGTGGTATTGAGCCAAAATAACCCCTGTGCCCCAAGTTAAGGTTTGAAAAAAAAGAAAGTTAATCCAAGCTTCTCGAATTCTGTTTTTCGGTACAATGAGGATTAGAAGAATCACGACGATGATAGAAGTGATTGTAATCCACGTAACATTTTGGGGGAAATTCATAAACTAATATCTACCTTTTAAATTTATTAATATGAACAATATTTCACAAATGCAGGAAAGATATACAACATGAACTGTTTTTTTCAAAAGATGTACTACAAAAAAATAGCGGATTTTTTAAACTGAACATCCAAACAAAATAACCCGTTCTTTTTCAAGGTTGAAATGTTGCGTATTTATATGGAACTATATTTTCATAAATGTTTCTGCCCATCCGTATACACCTATTAATTACATGATACAGGCTTCCCCTCTTCATCTACCTCAAAAACATAGGTATCATGGAGGAACTCTCTTTTAAACTCGTTTTCTTTTATCGGTGAAATTTTGAATTTATACAGAACTCCGTACATCTTTGGGACAGTAACAAAAGGCCCATTCCTCCATGTAAACGATAGGATTTTGTGTTCATTTGCATAATCTCCTATGTACTTGTCCAGCTTTATTAGCCTCTCTTCTATTACAAATTCTTTTATTAACTCCACTTTCTTGCCATTTACAATCCCAGCCAAATCGTGGCAAATCTTACTTACTGGAGAAATATTGATATTACTTAAAGCAATGACAACTGTATCATTGGATATATCTAAATAGAAGTAATTCACTAATCCATTAATGTCTCCAAAATGACTTACAACATCATCGATAAACAAAGCCAAAGCCATATCCGCCTTTATGTGCGGAAAACATTTCTGCCTGCAATTCTCTGAGTATCAATTCACTGTTAATTAACGCTTGGCTCCATTTATATAAATCTTCAATTGTAGAATACATCCCGAATGCACCTTGCGGGAAGGACATATCCACAAATTCGGTGTGAATGATTTTTCCCAAACCGTATAGCCTTCTGCACGATTTTTTAAAATTTCACGTCCTGTGTCTACACCAGAGTTATTCATACCAAGATTGGTAAATATATTTTCTCTTAAGAAATCTTCGTAACGAAGACCTGACCTTTTTTCAATGATTGCCGTTAATACTAGATAACCAGAATTACTGTACTCCATCTCCTCACCCGATTAAACTTTAATGGTAAAGGTTTAAAAGTTTCCACCATCTTTGCCAACTCTACTGGAAGACGCATCGTTTTATCCCAGTATTCAGGGGATGATGTGAAATTTGGAATCCCTGACGTATGGGTTAATTAATGATAAATAGCTATAAGGTTTCCATTTGGAAAGTCTGGCAATACAGTATCTATCGTATCGTAAATACTCAGCCTCCCTTAATCATGAAGAATTAGGATTGCCATTGCTGTGAATGCCTTTGTTAAGGAGCCAATTCGCAATTTTGTGGAGGATGTATTAGGGATATTATGGTTATAGTCTGCATATCCGTATCCCTTGCTTAATAGTACTTCGCCTTTCTTCGCGACTAAAACAGCCCCATTAAAGTATCGGTGTCGATCCAACATCTCCATATATTTATTTAAAATTTCCCCCATTTTTAAACGTACCACCTTACAGAATATTTTCATAAATTGTACCATGACAAAAAGAGACATTGTTTATCCTAGAAAATATTTGGTATCATTATGTTCATTAGGACCATTAATAATATTAGAAGTAAGAGGGCGGACACATGCTTCAGCAATTTGGATTTTCACAATATGAAAGTAAGGTATATGAATCTCTTTGTACTAGCAATGAGCCACTCGATGCCACTTTAATCGTAAAATATTCAGGCGTCCCTAAAGCAAAAGTATACGAAGTTTTGACTCGGCTGTTGGAAAAAGGGATGATATTAGATTCGATATCCGATAAGAAAAAGCTATACACCGCATTGCCATTAGAGGCTGTTATTGAAATGTTAACGAAAGACTTTCAAAAGAATATTGATAATCTTAAGCAATATAATTATAAAAAAACGCTAAGTGATGACAGGGTATGGAGTTTAAAATTGGATACATCCATCCTCTCACAAAGCAAGCAGCTTCTCCAGAATGCAAAAAACTCCATTCGTATTTCTGTTTGGAAAGAAGATTTTAACGAATATTTACCTATATTAATGGAAAAAGAAAAATTGGGAGTAAAAGTGGAAGTACTTGTGGTAGGAGAGGTAAAAGCACCACTGTCTTCTTTGTTTATCCTATCCCCTAATGAAGAACATCGCATGTTGGAGAAAAATCGTTTAATCGTTAGAGATGATGAAGAAATATTGTTTGCAGGCATGGAGGAAGGAGCTTGGCAAGCCATCTTAACGAAATCGAAGCCCCTGGTTAAATTTTTTGTAGAGTTTTTCTATCATGATGTTGCTCTGACTAAAATCACCAAAAAATACGAAGATACATTAATGAAGGATGAAGAAATCAAAAGCCTGTTAATGCGTCTCCGATATTAGTGTAAGTTTTTTATTAAAAAAGAAAAAGAGGCTGGGACATAAGTAAACAAATCATTGATATCGGTTAAATCTACGAAAGCAAAAACGCATGAAATCAAGGTTTATAAATTTGATTTCATGCGTTTTTTTGATTTTTACTGAGTTATGTCCCAGCCTCTCTTTGCATATCTAGAACTGATGATTTTCTTGATTAACTTGAACAGAACTATTGATAGAAACAATAGCACATATAAGTGCAAAAACAACGAACAGTCCGCCTACCCAAGCATTATACAATACGGAAGTTTGACTTATCACAATCCCTCCAATGATTGAGCCGATTGCGATGCCAAAATGTAAGGCAGAATTATTTAAGCTTTGTTGAATGTCAGAGGAACCTGGCGATGATTCAATTAAATAATTTTGCTGTGCAGGTGTTATAGCCCAGCTTAACATGCTCCAAATCATCATAACAATGACAAAAAGTATGATAGAAAAAGTGACTTTTGGAAGTATTAGTAGAACAATGGCAAATACTGCGATAATCGATAGGATGCTTTTCTTTGACCCCCATTTATCTGCCATCCAACCTCCAACACCGCCTCCGATAACAGCCGATATTCCAAAGATAAAATAAAAAATACTTAACATATTCGAATTTAAATGCAATACAGATTTTAAAAATGGGGTTAGATAAGCGTACAGCGTTAAATGCCCCGTTAAAAACAACAAGGAAGTTAATTGTGCAAACAAAATTTTGGGCTTTCTTAGCGTTTTTAATTGCTTCTGTAATGGAATTACTGGTTTCGGCTCAATTTTCGATAAAAACAAGGAAACGCCTACCATTGAAATCAATGTAAGAATTGCAATAAATAAAAACGGTGATCGCCAACCTAAATGATTCCCAATGACAAGTCCGATAGGCACCCCTAATACGAGAGAACCACTAACTCCCATGAAGATTATCCCAATTGCTCTCGCACGCAATTCCTTCTTTACAATGCTTGCCGCGATGGTTACACATAATACGACTAAAAGAGATCCGCTTGCCGCGCAAATAATCCTCGATAGAAAAAGAAAGAAAAAATTTGGGCTTGTAAAAGCAACTAAGTTTCCAACAAAGAAGATAACAAGTGAGATTAAACTTAACTTTTTCCTTTCTACCTTTGCTGTTAATGTCAAAAGAACCGGACTGGCAATAGCAAATATAAGCGAGTAAACCGTTATAAGTTCCCCTGCTGTACCGATTGAAATATGAAGACCTTTGGCTATGATATCTAATATTCCACCAACAATTAACTCGGCCATTCCAACGACAAATGAAACAATGGCAAGTATATAAACTCGAAAATTCAAGATATCCCTTCTTTCTGTTAAAAAAAGTTACTACTAAGATAGTAACCTCTAAACACAACAAAAACAAGCGAAAAAAATTTCTGCTATCTTTCTTTACACTGAAAATTTATCAGATGTCTATTTTGATTCATTTTACATTTTTTAACACAAAAGGAGTGAATAATACAATTTTATAGGAAAATACTTTTTATAAGGAGGTTAACATTTTATGACAAATTTATTTGAATCCACTAAGGATTATCTTAAAACACTTGTCGATCATGAGGAGAAGAACCCGCTTCATGTTGGTGAAGTAAATCATATGTGGGTTCTGTTGACCATGATGGAAGAAGGAATTGGTGTTTACCAAACGGGCTTAAATACAACAAATGATGATGATTTAATTCATGCCATCAGAAATGGAGAGCAACAATCGAAAGCAACTGCCCAACAAATAAGAATCTTTTTAAAAAAGGAAGGAATTCCACTTCCAGAAACATCGGCAGAAAAGCCGCAATCTGATCCGAATTCAGTTCCCCTTGGAGTAAAACAAACAGATGAAGAACTTGCTAATCTAGTATCTGCAAAAGTGGCTGCACAAATCACCTTAATTGGGCAAGCATTAGCCTGTTCTGTTAGAAATGATGTATGCGAACTTTTCTTAAATATTCAGTATGAACTTTTAAAATATGGCTCATCTTTTAAAACATTAATGAGAAGAAATGGGTGGATAAAGGTACCTCCCTACTATTATCCGCCGGGTGCTCCGATCAGTTAAGATCTTCCCCGTCTTTTTATGTTAGTTATGTGTCTCGCGGTTTTTTTCTTCCGTGAGACCACTAATTTTCCTACCACCTTAATTGTCTTGTTAATAATCAAGAATATTCAAAATTAATTATTGATGGAATAACCAAAGTAAGATATATTTATATAATATTATCGATTAGTGACTAGTTTTTTATCTAAAACGCAAACAATTGAGGTGTGTAAATTGCGACCAATTTTCCTTGGTATTAGTGCAGCCTTCTTTTTTGCTTTCACCTTTATTCTGAATCAGGCAATGGATATATCTGGAGGAAGTTGGATATGGAGTGCTTCCCTGCGTTATATTTTTATGATTCCGTTTTTAATATGTATTGTCGCTTTGAGAGGAAATCTTAAAGGGGTATTCCAAGAATTAAAGGCGAGTCCTGGCAGCTGGCTGCTTTGGAGCTTTGTTGGATTTGGGCTTTTTTATGCTCCCTTGTGCTTTGCAGCAGCTTATTCACCAGGCTGGCTTATAGCTGGTACGTGGCAAATTACGATTATTTCAGGTACTTTGCTTACACCTCTTTTTTTTGAGACAGTACACACTGGACATGGTCCATTAAAGGTAAGAGGAAAAATCCCTTATAAAGGATTAATTATGTCTCTTATCATCCTACTTGGGATTATCCTAATGCAATTGGAGTATTCCAAGCATGTTTCCCTTAATAATATCCTACTCGGTGTAATCCCTGTACTTATTGCATCCTTTGCCTATCCTTTAGGAAATAGAAAGATGATGGATAATTGCATGGGACGTTTAGACGCTTACCAGCGTGTATTAGGAATGACCTTAGCAAGCTTGCCAGTATGGATTTTATTATCAATCTACGGTCTTTTTTCGGTTGGCATGCCAAGTGTTAGTCAAACGCTTCAATCGGGTTTAGTTGCGATTTGTTCAGGCGTTATCGCAACAGTGCTTTTTTTTAAGGCAACAGATTTGGTAAGAGGGAATATGCAAAGGCTTGCATCTGTAGAAGCAACCCAATCGATGGAAGTGCTTTTTACCTTAATAGGTGAACTAATTTTCTTATCCATCCCAAATCCTTCCGTTCTTTCATGGTTCGGCATGTTTGTTGTGATTATCGGAATGGTATTGCATAGCTATATGACGCAAATTACGAAGAAAAAACAATTTCTTGAGAATAAGCGAAATGTTAGGGCATGAGAAATGCATAAGGTTGATTGCCTTTATGATGGGATTATGGAAGGTTCGTGCACACCAGTTTGGCTAAGTATGGCAAAAAGGTGACTTTTCCATTCTATGGACAAAGGCTGCGTTATATCGTGTAAAAGCAGGGATATCCTAGTATTTTACCGTTCATATCGAAACCTATGTCCGCAAAAGCCTGAATGAAGGCCGTTTTAAAGCATTAATAAAACATATCTTGCTTTATATAAACTATGCAGCAAATCCAAAAGGAACGGTTTTTATAGTCAACGCTTTTCCTGTTGATTACGTAATATTATAAGGTGAACATACTGACCGGCAACTTTTTCGGTAACATGAATTTCAAAGTCATCATGGGAATGAACCGCTTTTCCGTCAACCTCTATAATAATATCTCCGGTTTTTAATAAACTTGCTGCAGGAGTACCTTCTTTTACACAGACCACTTTCGTTCCTTTTATTGCTTTATCTTGAATTGTAGTGTGAAAAACACCAATCCAGCTTTTCCAGAAGGAAGAGCGAATGTCGCTGGATGTTTCCAGTACGCTTTTTAAATTCCGTATAAATTGATACGTTCCAAATGCCATATTATCCATTCCGAAATGTCCAAGGTCTCCAATCCAAAGGCCTGTATATTCAATCGAAACTTTTGTACCATGATTATACTTTTCTAATGTCCAAATTGTAAGGCTGTGGTCATCCCCTTCGAATACAAGCTTTTCATTCTCGATAAATCCCTTGGTTTTACAACGGTAAGTTGAGTTCCAGCCATAATCGAAAAAAGTATCCCCACCTGATTTTAATTCTAACTCACAAGATTTCGTTTCCCACTTATTTCGTTCACTCGGTATTGTTAATGCCGCCATATCTTTTCCGGTGTGACATTGATAATAATTTCCCGTTTCAGCATTTCAAATTGTTGTTGATAAACTTCTCTGTTTAAACGATAGTAAACATATTTACCCAGTTTCCTTTCTTTGATTAAATCCTCCTCTTATAAAATGGTTATGTGTTTCTTTGTTGCTAGCTGTGAAATCGGATAGGCATCTACCAGTACTGATTGTGTTCGTTCACACTGTGATAGCATTTGCAAGATTCTTCGGCGATGAGGATCTGCCAATGCTCTGTATATGTCTGTCATTAGAACGTATGCCCCCTAACACCATCTATATTATATAACCTTATAGTTATGTATTAGATACATTCGTATTATTTTTCAATATATTTTGATAATTATTATTTGAAAAAAGGCACAAGAAATTTCTTGTGCTCTACCATAACGATCCGTAGAATATCTTATTTAACCGGAAGAATAATTTCAATAATGGTACCATGCGGATCACTCCATATATGCATAGTGCCATGATGATTTTCGATGATTTGTTTGGAAACCATAATGCCAAGACCAGTGCCATTTTCCTTTGTAGTAAAAAATGGCTGTCCGATTTTTTTTAAAAGTTCCTTTGGAATACCGCTTCCAGTGTCTTTAAATAAAATCTTCACTTTATCTTTCCCATGATTTATCACTTCAATAGTTATCTTTCCACCATCTGGCATTGCCTCAATAGAATTTTTTAAGAGATTAATAAAGACTTGTTTTAATTGATTTTCATCACATCTAATCATCAAGTTTTCACATTCATAGTAGGTGTTAATCACAATGTTTTTCATAATTGCATTAGTATCAATCAGCGCTTTCACATGTTCAATAATGACAGCTATGTCTTTCATTTCAAATTTCAAATCCTGAGGTTTGGAAAGAACTAATAATTCTGTAAGTATTAACTCGATTCGATTCATTTCGGACTCTATGATATCAAAATAGGTTGTATGAGTATTTAGCTCGGATTGCATTAGCTGAAGGAAGCCTTTAATTGCTGTTAACGGATTTCTGACTTCATGAGCAATTCCCGCTGCTAATTGACCCGCTACAGATAATTTTTCCGAGTTTAGTAGTAGCTCTTGGGTCTTTTTCCGTTCTGTAATGTCTCGAATAATGATATGTTTAACTGGATGGTTTTGATAGATGGTTGTTATTCCCTTCATCTCAACATCCACTTCGCTTCCATCTAAACGAATAAGCTTATATTCGACGAATTCTTGGCTGTCTTTTCCCATATTTATTCTTTTAGAAGCAATGTCGTGAAAATCTGGATGTATGATATCCATCAAGGATTTCTGCAGGATTGCCTCTTTCGTACAAGCTCCAAGTAAATGGACACCTGTATCATTAATAAACATAATTTCATTACCCGATGCTAAAATAACTGCATCTGGTGAGTTCTCTACTAAATTCCGATAGGTCTCTTCCCTTTTCCTCACTTCATCTTCGGATATTTTTCTTTCGGTGATATCTCTTATAACACTAATTACTTCTATAATATCATCCGAATCGGGATCCCTAACCGGTTTGAAAAGAGTTTCAACCCATATATATATTCCATCTTTTTTCTTCATTCGAAAAGTCGCTCTTCCATTTTCCCCTTTGCTGATAACATCGTTGAGATTTTTTATCGCTCTCTTTTTATCATGATAATGAACATAAGAGAATTTATTTTGAGTGATTAATTCTTCCGGTTTATAGCCGAGGATTTGTTCGCACGAAGGGGAAATATAAAGAAAATGTCCATCCAAGTCTGTTTTCACGATAATATCTAAAGAATTTTCGGTTAATAATTTATGAATTTCCTGTTCTTTTCGATTTTTGGCATTTCTTTCTTTTAAGGCTGTGATATCTTTCGCAATTCCATAAATCCCTACCACTTCGTCATTCACAACAATCGGGAGGGTTGTAACATTTAAATAAACCTGATGTCCGCCTTTTGCAATTTTATAATCATGGTTTTGAACTTTTCCTTCGAACGCTTCATGAAAGTTTTGAAACACCCTATGCAAATCATCTACCGGAACAAGCTTCTGAAAAGTTATTTCTCCTATTTGATCAACTTGAATACCCAAAATCTTCTCACAGGCAGGATTTATTTGGAGAAAATGTCCATCCAGGTCAAGAGCATATACTGCATCTTCATTTTCCATGAAAGTCGTCTCGTATCGAGGAAGATTTTCGTTTAAGTAGTTTTCTAGTAAAATCCGCTTTTCCCTTTTTAAGGCAACAATAGAACTGTCCATCTGTTTCTATTCAGTTCCTTTCTAGTGAGTTTATCCAAAAAATGAAATCACGTGTTTTTAACTCTTTTTTTATGTTGCTTATTCAACTATAAGGCTTTCTACGAAAAGCTCATTAGCATTTCTCCAACAAAAATAATTCCTTTATCCACTATTTACCTTTATTGTAGATTTCGATTTCTATTTAATCAACTCATTTATTAATCTTATCTTCTATTATTTACCTATGACATTTAAAAGTAACAAAGAGTAATCCTTTTGTAATCTTGTCTTAACCTTCGTATGTTATAACTTAACTACGGAAAGGGAGGTTACCCTATGCAAAAAATTAAAAGAAGCATTGTGGTATTTGCGACTGCTGCACTTTGTTTTTCCGCTACCGAAATAGGGGCAAATGCCCAGTCAAATACGGATAGCTTACATAATATGCAAAAGAATTTGCAAACCAATCAACAGGCTATTTCAGAAAAAGAAAAAGAACAGCAGGCAGTTAATGAAGAACTGAATAACGTAAAAAGTGAATGGGAATCACTTCAATCATTAATTCAGAAGAACAAAGAGGAAATTTCAACTATAGAGGATAAAATCAAGTCTGTTAACAAGATTATTGAAGAAAAGAAAGAAGAAATCGTGCAGCTTGAAGACCAAGTATTAGCGCGAAAAGACATTATAAAAAAGAGATTAGTTGCCTTTCAAAAAAGAGGCAGAATGAACTTTGTCCTAGATGCTTTGCTCAATGCAGAGAGCTTCGATGATCTCGTTAACCGAATTAGTGCTATATCCACCCTACTTTCAGCTGATAGCGAAATACTAGATCAGCAGAAACAAGATCTTAAAAAAATCGAAAACGATAAAAAAGAAATCGCAAAAAAAGAAGAAGAATTAGTATCGGAACGTAAAAAATTGGCGACTAGTCAAGAAAATCTTCAGACAAAACTAGCATCCAAACAAGAAATGATTACTGTTCTTCAAGAAAAATATAAACATATTAATCAAGATCTCTTACAGGCGAAAAAAACTAAATCAAGTATAGAATCACAGATTAATACTATTCAAGAAAATATTCGCAAAGAGAGAGCAGCTGCAAAGGCAAGAGCCTTGGATGAACAGCGTACGATTGAATCCACTCCACAAGCACCAAGCGAAAATGGAACTGAAATTTATATGAATGCAACCGCGTATAGTTATCAGGATACGAAAGGTCACATCACCACATTAGGGTATGATATCCGAAAAAACCCTAATATGAAGTTAATTGCGGTTGACCCAAAAGTCGTTCCATTAGGAAGCAAGGTATGGGTAGAAGGATATGGTATAGCTATCGCAGGTGATACCGGAGGCGCCATTCATGGACATCGAATTGATATTCTAATGCCATCCCACAAGGCAGCTATTTCCTTTGGACGAAGAACAGTTAAGATAAAAATATTGAATTAAATATATATGTTTGAACCGGTTTAGCCTATTAAAGGTTAAACCGGTTCTTGTTTTATACGCAGATTATCTTAATCAAGATGATGAACTGCTATGATGATTCAATATAAAGGAACTTCTATATCTCTGTAAAAGCACTAGAAATATAATCTCCAATACGATAGAAATAATGGCAGACCCTAAGGTGATAACGGTTACCGTATTGTCCGAAACATTTAGTATAAATGGAAGGAAGAAAAGGGATAAGAAACTTCCTGCCAAGTATAGCTTAAGAAAATTTCTTGTTCCCACTTGTAATCGTGTGTTATGTGATGTTGTTTCTATTATTCCCATCAATATATATAACACAACTATCATGTGGAACAGTCCCATAATGGTAGAATAACTTAATGACCATATAGAAGGAGTTTCTTTTAACCAGTCATCTAGTTTAATAATATTCGGTATAGATAAAATTCCCAAAAGAATAGCCCATCTTTTTGCTTTAGAAAAATTGCTAGATTGTGCGTTTACTCTACTGAGACCTGCTGCAGCGATGAAGTAACCAACAGTATTTGGTGATATATTAATGACAAACAAGTAAAAGTTAATAAAAACAATGAGAAATCCCCAAAAAATCTTATTTAGCTCGCGCTCCATCGTTAACTTCTCTCCTTTGTTTTACAATCTCCTCTATCTCTTTGTAGGTAAAACTCGGGGAATAGTTAATTACTAGTGGAACGTTAAACTCTTTTCCATTCTTTGTTTTTCCTTTGAGCTTTATGGCAAAATGATAAAAGTGATATCCATTTTGATTATTACCAAAAGTAAATTGGTAGCTAGTGTTCAGAAGATCATCTTTTTGTAATTTAAGTGGAAACAGCTCTTTCTCCACCAAATGATCTTTTCCCTGCTTCCACTCGGATATCTTTTGGTCATCAGAATATCCCTTGGACATTTCATTATACATCGCTTGCAGGGATCCTTGATCTGTTATGATAGATAGTTGCAGTCCATCCCCTAATTGATGGTGAAAGGGAAATAGGAACGATTGAATCGATAACGGTTCTTTTGCTTTTAGTAATTGCTCCCCCATGTGATCGGTGGAACTAGAGGAAGCTAAAAAGTCGATTGGAAATCTTGCTGAATCTTTCACTATGGAAATTTCCCCAATAGGATAAGTTACGACTCTTCCATTTGACAAATATGCTTTCACTTTGTCGAAATGAAAACTATTTTTTGCTTTCTCCTTTATATCCATTTCATTTATTTTTATAGAAAAAGTTTTTAAACAATAGTTTCCATAGTTTTCACATCTTTCAGCCTCATGATTTAAGGGATAATGACCCATGCCAGGTATTGTAATAGACTGGATATCGCTTTTCCCATTTTTGTTGGTTATATAATGAAGATCGAACATCATGTTTTCATTGGAATTTATCTCATAAAAATGCTTAAGCATAATCGGTTGCGTGAGCTGTTTGGATTGATAATAGAGGTAATTACCAAGAAGGCTAATAATAACGATGGAGCAAATTATGATAAGCTGGAGTTTTTTTACGTGGATCTTTCCTCACTCCCTTCGGTTAAGTTGATTTACTTTATCATAATATTCATAAATTTTGTATAAATATTTCTTATTTTACAAACCCTACAAAAAAAGAGCTCTATATAAGGCTCCTTCCCTCTGCTATATCTACATAATAAAATCGTTCATCAGCTATTCTTTTCTCTCCCAGTGTATGTTCGATAGGATAAGTAAAAATCGGTCCGTCGAACACAAATGTATGATACTCTCCATTTTCTCCACATATATCTGTGCTTCGCGGATATTCATCTATAAAATCTTGATCTATCTCACGACCAACAAACATAGGATCTAATTGTTCGGAATCCACACATGTTACTCTTGTGCGAAAGCCTTCTGCAAAATACTCATTTATTATATCAACCGGTTTTTCACCCCAGATAGGAAAAATGGGAGTTATCCCCGTTCCCTCCAGCATTTTTTCTCGATATTCTTTTACATCCTTTAGATGTATATCTCCGAACATAATATAACGAATTCCATCTTTTTTTATTTGCTCAACAGCCTCTCCCATCTTTTGTTGATATAGTTGATTGCTGCAGATACTAGGAATGCGTACTTTTCGCAACTGAACCCCTAATGAATCGGCCTGTTTTTCAAGAAATTCCTCGCGAACACCATGCATAGATATCCGACTGTAATCATCTGTTACAGTGGTTAATAATGAATCGATTTCCCATTTTCCCTCTTTGATTAAACGATTCATTGCCAAAGCACTATCCTTTCCTCCACTAAAAGAAATCACAATTCTCTCTTTCATTTAGAATTCCCCTTTTTCCATAATATACATTTACTTTAGCATATTTTTTTACGCAGCACGGTTAATATACAGTAGCAAAGCAAGCTTCTTTTTGTTTCGGTCCTTGAAAAGCATGATTTAGTTTAGGAATGGGTAATATAAAATTATTTATATGAAGGGGAAATGCGTAATGAAATTAACACCAGAGCAGCGAATTGAACTGCATGGATTTAATAATCTAACTAAATCGCTCAGCTTCAATATGTATGATATTTGCTATACAAAAACGAAAACCGAACGTGAAGCGTATATTGCTTACATTGATGAACAATATAATGCAGATCGGCTAACTAAAATATTAAGAGCCGTTTCCGATATTATTGGAGCACATGTATTAAACATTGCCAAACAAGATTATGTACCTCAAGGCGCTAGTGTAACCATGCTAGTATCAGAGGGGCCGGTTGTGGAAGTACCCAAAGAATCTTTCAGTGAATCTCCTGGTCCATTGCCTGATTCTGTAGTCATGCAGTTAGATAAAAGCCATATTACGGTTCACACTTATCCTGAATACCATCCAGACGAAGGAATCAGTACATTCCGCGCCGATATTGATGTGTCAACATGTGGAGAAATTTCTCCGCTAAAAGCCTTGAATCATCTTATTCATTCCTTTGATACGGATATTATGACAATTGATTACCGTGTTCGCGGTTTTACAAGAGATAAAACAGGGCATAAATTGTTTATTGACCATGAAATCAGCTCGATACAAAATTACATACCGGAAAATATTAAAAATTTATATGACATGATTGATGTCAATGTCTATCAAGAACATATCTTTCATACAAAATGCAAGTTGAAGGATTTTGATTTGAATAATTATTTGTTTGGATATACAAAAGATAAGCTAAACAAGGAAGAAATAGAGCATATTACCGCTAAATTGCAAACAGAAATGGATGAAATTTTTTACGGGAAAAATTTGAATGATGGTTTTTATTAGTTACCTTGCTCACCCAAAATGCCATTACCTCAGCATACGTCCTTTACCAAAAATAATGACCTTCATAAAATGTAGTAATTCCATTTGAATGGAGGTGCGAATAATGGGATTTTGCTGTAACAGAGGTTATGCATATGCCGCACCTGTGGGTTACGGAGGCAACATGTTCGTATTATTAGTTGTGTTATTTATCTTGTTAATTATCATAGGTGCAGCTTGGGTTTGCTAACAACCCACACCCTTCTTTATTCAATGAGGCGTCATCTGTGACGCTTCATTTCCTATTTATATAGAGTCTGAAACTTTATTAATCATGCTTTGGCTAGTACAATTGCTTTATACAATTTATTCAGGCAGGTGTATTTTTTTGGACATAAAGCATTTACAATATTTTATCGAGGTGACGAAATATAACAGTTTTTCGATTGCTGCAGAACATTTATTTATTACACAACCTACCATTAGTAAAATGATTAAGAATCTGGAGACAGAATTAGGGGTTTCCCTATTTGACCGCTCCCGGAAGCAATTAACCTTAACAGACGCAGGAAAAGTAATATTAGAACAGGCAAAATTAGTGGACAAGGCATTTCATAATTTAGAACTGGAATTAGATAATCTTCTGGGTCTTAAAACTGGTAATATTCGAATAGGACTCCCCCCTATTATTGATGCACATTTTTTACTTAAATTTATTGGACTTTTTTCCGAGAAATATCCAGGCATTTCCTTTCAATTAACAGAAGATGGCTCCAAAAAAGTCGAGGAGGATGTAGAAAATAATCTACTGGATGTAGGTATTGTCGTTCTTCCGACGAACAATGATATTTTCAACTATTTTTCTTTTATGGAAGAAGATTTAAATCTCATCTTACATCCTTCCCATCCGCTTGC
>Ga0224729_1037_pt1 | contig 15813 bp, 13 predicted proteins | sample IA12soil_GW_GH6A_2_FD_161645 | JGI IMG/M metagenome (GOLD analysis project Ga0224729, IMG submission 161645) | Enriched cells from agricultural soil in Iowa, United States - IA12soil_GW_GH6A(+) | ecosystem: Environmental > Terrestrial > Soil > Unclassified > Agricultural land | place: USA: Iowa... | reverse complement strand
CAGCCACGTTTTCCACCAATCGGCGGTCATATGAAGACGCTTAGGTACGCCTTCGCGCCGCACCTGCTTGTCAACATACAAGGCCTCACGTGTCGATGTTCCTGCCGCAATCCAATAGTGTATCCTTTGAGAGCTATGCGCCGCAATACTCATTCGGAACCGCAAAGTAGAATCAACACGGCCATGTTCGACATTACAAAAGCTCAGTTCGCCGTCATCGGCATCACGGTATGTTCCTTCACGGCCTTCGATACCGAACAGGCCGATAGTATGTTGGTCAAAAGGCTTGCCGTCCTGGGTAGTGCCCGATACAATAAACGCGCGCCGTCCTCTATAGTGAAGGATGCCGTCGTTGTCGGGTAGGTACTGTGCCGTATCTGTATTGCTCCGCGCGTCGCCAATATCAAATGCCTGGTGCATAAATAAACGGATGTCGCGGGTCTGATCGCGCATATTAATAACATGGATGTTCCGTATAAAAGCGCTAATATTGGCATCAACAAGGTCATCCATCTCGAGCAAAATACCTAAATTGTTGTTTTTTGCCACTGTATGGCCAATAAGAGCTTGGTGCGGATAGCGGAAGGTAAGCTCCCACGAGCCGTCGTCGAGCCAGCTTACGACACCGTCGACCCATACACCCACACGATGCCTAAGGGATTGGCCTGCTGCGTGGTTTTCCAGCCCAACATAGGGGAAATAAAAGTCATGAACCAGGCCGAACTTATTAATTCCGACATGAAGCTCGCCGTTGCTTAAAACGATTGGTCTAGCCATCCAGCAACCCTCCGTAACGGTGGCTTTCCATCAACCGGTAGCGGACATCCCGAAGCGCGTTCATAAAGTATAAAAATGCATCGTACGGCGAGTTGTACGGGCTAAAGTATGCGTGGACATCACCATCGGTGAACCACTTGGTACACATGTAGTAAACATGGTCGGAAGTTTGTAGTTTTCGCCAGTCGTCAACAAGTGCCTGGTCGCCACTATGTAGAATATCTTCTTCAAGCGCGTAAAGGTGGCGCAGTGCCTCGTGCTGCATACTGTTGCCAAGCCAGGCCGTAAGATCACGTTCGGCGTCCGCCCAGGTGACCGTATGGGGCATATCGACCTCGCCAGCAGAATCATGCGTATCGATCGCTTCGCTTGTCGTGTAGAACGTATTGTCGGGGTTAGAAAGCCACTTGCCAACAAAGTTTTCAAAAAAATCAAAGATCCCGGTGTCGTGCCATTGGTGCTCGCCAAATGTTTCGTAGTCCATGAACAGATTAATGAGCGGGCTGTCGGCAATCGACGCATTTGCCCATTCGCTGTATGTATCAGCAGTCAGTGGCCATTGCTCCCACGCCTTGTTACTAAAGCGGAAAGCGAGGTCATCGCTAAGGCGATAGTTTTTTAAAAGAAGCGCAATCTTCTCGGTGCCAACGGGCCGATACACGTAGTTAGGGCTGCGCCATCCTAAAATAGGGTCCCAACCTTCAGCAAGGATGCCTTTAAAACCATAGCCTTCCGCCCATTTGGCAAGGCTGTTATTGTAAGCAAGCTCCGTATTACGGAAAACACTTGTCTCAACCCCAAAAAGCTCACGGATTTTATCACGGTGCATCTCTACCTGACGTTCGAATTCTTCCAAACTGTAAAAGAAAGCTAGGCTGTGATAATACGTTTCAGAGACGATCTCCACCCGGCCGGTAGCCACAAGACGCTTAAAACTATCCAGAACATCCGGCGCCCATTTTTCTGCTTGTTCTATAAACGTTCCCGTAATACTTAGCGAGACTTTAAACTCGGGGTGCGTAGCCAGCAGTTTTTCAAGCAGCGCATTCATTGGCCGGTATGACTTATCGGCAACCTTATGAAGAATCTTCTGGTTATCGCGGTCGCTGCCATCATGTTCCTGGAAGTAGTCGTGGCGCTCGGCCGTGTCGAAGACGCTGTATTTGCGTACCCGAAGCGGCTGGTGGACGTGCAGGTACAAAACGATACCGCGCTTGCTCATGCTGCCACTCCGCTACCAGCCTTCGCGTAAAGGGCCATACAGTCGCGGGCGACATCATGCCAAGAAATGCGGGCATACTCGTGTTTTACATTGGCGCGCAGTTCGTGAGCTAGGGAAGGCGAAGTGGCAATACCGACAATTTGATCGGCAAGAACGTCGATATCCCAAAAATCATAACGGAAAATATTGTGAAGTACCTCGCCAACGCCGGATTGTTTGGTAATAATTAAAGCCGAATTATAATGCGCCGCCTCTAATGCCGTAAGGCCAAACGGCTCACTCACCGAGCTCATAACAAAAATATCTGCAACGTTATACGCATCGCGCCACTGTTTGCCGCGCACAAAACCCGTAAAAAAGACTTTGTCGGCGATACCGAGATCGGCCGCAAGGCTAATAAGTTCATTGCGCTGTTCGCCGTCTCCCGCAAACAAAAAAACCAAACGGTCGTGCTTTTCGCTGGCACGCGCCGCCGCTCTTATAAAATGAGTCAATCCTTTTTGTATGGTAAACCTCGTTACGGCGGACACTACTGTATAACCCTCTTCTTTAAGTGATTCAAGATATTTGTAGGTGCGACGATCGTAGTCATACCCATCCAGCGAGGCAACATCGATAGCGTTATATATCACTTCGATCTTGTCCGCAGGGATATTGTACTTTTTAATTATGATATTCTTTGTGACGTTGCTCACAGCTATGATTCGATCAGCCATCATAAGGCCCTGGTACTCAATTTCATGAACGAGGGGGTTGCCTGCGTCGGTACCGGAGCGGTCAAACTCGGTTGCGTGAACATGCACTATAAGGGGAGCATTGGTTAGTTCTTTGGCGCGCATACCCGCCTCCATAGTCAGCCAGTCGTGCGCATGAATAGCGTCGGGCGCCTGCTTTTTTACCAGCTGCTCAACAAATTTTACGTAACGCTTTTGTACGCCGCGCATGTCATGGAGATCTTTCATATCTACTTCGTCGAGACCAAGCTGACGCAGGTGCTTGCTGTCGTACGCACCCATTAATCCGTACCGTGCAAGCGGCTCAAGGTGGGTTGCCCCGTGAACGGTCATAAAGTCAGTATCTGGGTGAGTTGCAGTATAAGGAACGACAAAGTCTATTGATGCGCCTTGTATCGCCAAGGCTTTAGACATGTGATAACATGCCACGCCAAGTCCACCACTATTGTGCGGAGGGAGCTCCCACCCGAGCATCAATATCTTCATCTTGTCATGTCCGGACCATGCGTCGTCCGATGCTCCTTTTTTCTTACCTGCGTTCGTTGACCTCATTATAGGACTGCGCTTATGCTTTTGCAACAGCCTAAGGCGGGTTTGTTAAATTTTACACATCACATAAATCACAATCGCTGTCGTGGACGTTCTGAGCCCGCCAGGCGCTCATTGCTTGGTTTCGGGAGAGCAATTTCATAAGGCGGCGCAGCTCACTCAACCGGTGCAGGTAAAAGCCGACTTTGCCGGCCGCATAAATATTATATTTCTCCACATACGCCCACTTTTCGCCAACAGGAACACTTACTGCAACCGGATGCGGACGGTAGATCCTCAGCGCCTGGCCGGTCGCTTTTCTTGTTAAGTGGTCGGCAATATAAGTTGCTTCGTTAAGTGCGGTCTGAGCATGGCCAGCATACGCTACGGCTGCGTTATCACCAAGCACATAGATATTCTCACCAGTCTCAAAATACTGGTTTACGACGACACGTCCGTCATCATTCCGCTCAAAATCATGGCTTTGCCGGGCAAAAAAAGGATTATTTTGTGAGCCAGAGGTCCACACGACCGTGTGAGCGGGTATCTTTTTACCATCAATAGTAACGGAATCTTTGGTAAGCGACTCGACGCGGTGGTTGGTAATAATTTTAACGCCTAGTTTTTTTAAACGCGTGCTCATTTTTTTGCTTGCCGTTTTTGAAAGGTTAGGAACGAGCCGGCTTTCTTTTTCAACCAGGGTTATGGTCATTTTCATACGGATAGTGTCGTGGGCACGGGCAACTTCGCGAAGGTAACTCCCTAATGCACCGGCAAGCTCCACGCCAGTTAGTCCACCCCCAACGATAACATAGGTCTTATTGGGGTGCCTGCTTGACGCGACATCATCATGGATATGGTGTTTTAGCCGTCTTACTTGGTCGAGCGTTGCGATACCAAAACTGTGCCGCCGAAGCCCCTCGATACCAAAGTAGTCCGTCACTGTCCCGATTGCTATTACCAGTTCGTCGTATTTTATTTTTGAAGCTTCGCAGACAACCGTTTTTCGGGCTGAATCAACCGACACCATACGGTCCTGCACCACAGTTACGTCGTGATGTAACGCAAATATATCCTTTAGGCTGATCACTGAACTTTGCGCGTCACGTCCAGTAGCCACTTGGTAAAGGGTTGCGTGGTGCAGAAAATACGGTTCGTCTGAAACAAGCGTAATTTGCCCCAGCTGCTTTTTGCTCAGCTCCAGCGCTGCTTTTACCCCTGCGAATCCGCCTCCAACAATGACCGTATGCATATATGCTTATGGTAGCAAAATTATACCGGGAGAGCAAAGGTGTATCATTTTTTAGATAGCCCTAGGTAAACTATAGTTATGCTCGATAAAACCATTAGCCAAATTACATCGGACGTATCCCGCTTTTTGTCACAGCCTAACGCGTTTAGATCCGTCCTTATTCTTATTGCCTCAATTATTATCGCCTACTGGCTAAGCCACTTTATAGCGAAGGCCATTATAAAACTGGCCCAAATAGTCGCTGTCCATTCCGACAAAGAATCTGATGACGAGCGTCAGATCCGCCTGCGCCAGATAGAAACCTACCTTAGCGTCACGGTTGCTATTACCCGGGTGGCGCTCGTAACCATTGTGGCGTTTATCGCCTGGCGTATCTTTAGCCCGACTTCATCGAGCAGCAGCGTTGCAGCTATTGGTGCTGGTACGATCTTTATCGTTATTGCGGGCCAGACCATCGGGCCGTTGCTGCGTGACGTTACGGCAGGCGCCACGATGATCGTGGAGAAATGGTTTAATGTCGGTGATTTTATTAAGGTAGAGCCGTTCTGGGATGTCTCCGGTGTAGTAGAGCGGTTTACACTTCGCTCCACACGCATCAGGCAACTAAGTGGTGAGGTGGTATGGATCCACAACCAGCAGATTACTGCCGTGCATGTCTCGCCAAGAGGTGTCCGGATGATGGCTGTCGATATTTTTGTCCGTGACCGCGCCGAGGGTGAAAAAGAAATTGAACATGTTATTGGCACCGTACCTACAGGCCCTACAATGCTCGCCCGGCCGCTTCGTATTAAATATGCCGAACGATGGGACGACGAACTGTGGCGGATCACCGTCGTAGGTGAAACCCCTCCAGGCCGTGAATGGCTTATTGAAAAGTATTTTATTAGTGCACTTAAGGATATTGATGAGGGCAAGAAAAAAGCCGACCGCATTTTTATACACGAGCCGATTGCCCGCTTCGCCGATCCTGCAGCAGACCGCAGGTTTAAGCGCGCAGTGCGCGTTAAAAAAGATTCGTAGGTTATTTTTTAGTAAACGATACAGTAGGCTTTTTATTGCCTAAAACCCGCATAATTCCGTAGGTGATAGCCCCGCCGCAAAGGCCGGTAAACAGCCCGCCAAGAATATCTGCCGGATAATGAACCCCAACAAAAATCCGGGCCGTACCGATTGTCAGGGCAGCAGCTAAAAGCAAAATACCAATTTTTTTGTACCTTGTAAGAAAGAGGACCCCAGCGGCAATTGCCGTACTGATAGTCGTATGGTCGCTCGGGAACGATTTACCGGGCGCATGGTCGATAAGCTGCGTCAGATGATGGTCCATAAAGGGCCGGTGATCGACATTTAGCAGCATCATCAGCTGCAGCAATATATATGAAACAACAAGGGTAATAAAAAAATATATAACTGGCTTCCACTCTTTTTTATAAACATACGTTCCCATACAAATAAATGCCGTCAAAAACACCGCATACACAAGATCCTTGGCTAGAAACACCATAATAGCGTCGAGTAAACCAGACCGGCCGGCAAAGCCGTTAATAAAAAGGAGGAGCTGATCATTCATAAGTTGGTCTTATTATACCGTACGCTGAAAGTTTTTACTAAGCATAAACAGTAATCATTGCATATTTGTGAGTTATATAGTATAATAGTAAACACAGCGAGATGGGCGGAGGTCCGTCTCCTTAGTTTGAGGAGTGCGCATGAAAGCCATGCCGGTGGCAAGCGACGTCGCAGACGGCGTCAAGCAGAAGCTGGGCAGCCTGACCGGCGTCCAGAACCTGACGGTGACGTCGAAGCGCAGCGTCATCACCGTCACCGCGAAGATCGCCCCGGGCAGCCTGGCTGCCGTCAGGGACGTCATCGACGGCTACAAGGACAGCGGCTTCACCGTCGCCCTGGATCGCCGCACCAACGCGTAACACCCTCAGCTACATACCCCGCAAGTAGAAGGGAGAGCCCCCGCTAAAAAGTGTCGGCCCCGCTACCGGCGGGGTCTTCACTTTTTATGGGTGTGGTTATTTTGACACGGCAATCTTAGCAAAGACAAAAATAAGCGTTTATAATTGGAAGGGTGCATAAACAACGATAGCAACTCATAGATAGGAGTAGCCATTTGAACGGTTTTAGCATCTATTTAACATCGTATCCTGTAAAAAAATACTCACGCGGAGACGTTATCCTTCACCAGGATATCGAACCGCCCTGTGTGTTCCTCATTAAAAGCGGCATCGTAAAAAGTTACAATTTAACCGCAAAGGGTGAGGAAAAACCCATCGAACTAAGCACCAACTTTGACGTTTTTCCCATAGCGTGGCTGTTCGATAAAATCAGCAAAAGCCAGTACTACTACGAAGCAACGACAGACGCCGAAGTGTACTGCGTTCCAAAAGAAGAATTTATTACCTACCTTCGCAATAACAGCGAAACCATGCTGCAATTGTTAGACCGCCAGGTAGACCGGTCTACCCACACACAGCTCCGGCTTAACGCGCTGGAACATTCCAAAGCTACCGATAAAGTAGTCTCTACGCTCCATTACTTTGCCCTTCGCTTTGGCCACAACATTACCCGTAATACTATTAAAATCCCTCTGCCGCTTACCCAGCAGGACGTTGCGAACTTTACCGGGCTTACCCGCGAAACGGTTAGCGCGGAGTTTAAAAAACTAACGCAGCAAAAAGTTCTTGGACATAGGGAACACGGTTACGTTATCTTTACTAACAAGCTGGACGGGCTGCTCGACGACAGCTTTGAACGCCACTTCATACGTTAGGAGTCGTAACCCTATGAATCTTATTACGACATTTAAGCGCAGCAGCTTTCTTAAACATAATGCAGTGTTTTTCCTTGGTTCGGTTGCCGTAGGAGCCTTGAACTATTTATACTACCCGCTGTTGGGCAGACTGCTCCCGCCGGCATCGTTCGGGGAAATCCAGGTGCTTGTTTCGTTATTCCTGCAGTTTACTATTTTTCTTAACGTTCTTACTCTTATAACCGTTAACATTGCCGTCAATTACAAAGACTCCGAAAAAGCCCACCGTATGATATTTGAGCTGGAAAAGCTTTCGGCATATTTTGCCCTAGGAATCCTGGCACTCAGTATTATTGGCGGCGAGTTTTTACGTTCATCCCTGAAGTTTGATTCCACCCTCCCGTTTGCAGCACTTGCCCTTGCGATGGTGGCCAGTATTCCTCTGACATTCCGTAGTGCATACGCCCGCGGACAAAAAAAATTCGGCATCGCCTCTATTTCGCAGCTACTAGGGGCGGGAACAAAAATAGCGTTCTCTGCCATGCTCGTTATCTTTGGGCTGGGCGTAAGTGGCGCTATTTTTGGGATCGTTGGTTCGCAGATCATAGCATTTTTGTATGCCGCCCGTTGGGCCGCCAGGTTGGGATTTAAGCGCCCAGCCGATACGCACTACGGCACGCTGCCCGACCTAAAATTGGTGCTGCCCGAGATAAAATACGCGGCAGTAGCGTTTATTGGTCTGCTGACGCTCACAATGATGATGAGTATAGACGTTATTGCTGCCAAATATTACTTTGATGCCCGTACGGCAGGTTTGTACGCGGGGATCGCAACGGTAGGGCGGATCGTATTCTTTTTGGCCACCCCCATAGCACAGGTACTGATGCCACTGGTCCAAATAGACAAGCCGCCCCAAGAGAACCGCCAGCTTCTCTTAAAATCACTCGCTCTCACCGTAGCAGTTTGCGGTAGCGTTGTTTTAGCCTGCGCGCTAATGCCCGCGCAAATTATTAAAATTTTAATGGGTGTTGATTATATTACATATGCAAACTTACTGGCCCCACTCGCGCTTACTATCTGTATAATTTCTATCATCAATTTAATTTGCATGTACTATTTATCGCTTCGCCGGAAAATGGTTATGGTTGTTGGTATAATTGGCTTTGCTGCAACATTGGGATTCATAGTGATGTGGCACGACAGCTTGCGATCAATTGTCCTAAGCATGCTGTCGGCAAGTATTTTGACGTTAAGCGCAACCGGAACATACGTATTAGTAAATCTAAAACGAGGACGCCGCTATGCAAAGCAGAACAATATCGATCGTTATACCAATATATAACGAAGCACCAAACGTAACGCCCCTTTACCGGGCAATAAAAACGATTATTAACAGGCTACCTCACACCTTCGAACTCATTTTCGTTGATGATGGGAGTAGTGATGATTCCGTAAAACGAATCAAGCGAGTCGCTAAAAAAGATAAAGAAGTCCGTGTCGTTGAACTGGCACGCAACTTCGGCAAAGAAATCGCCGTTACGGCGGGTATACATGCCGCCCACGGCGACGCGGCCGTCATTATGGATGCCGATCTTCAACATCCGCCCGAGCTTCTGCCAAAGTTTATCGACGAGTGGGAAAAGGGGGCCGACGTTGTTGTTGGAGTAAAAGAGTACAGCAAAGACGAAAGCTGGCTCAAAAAAACCACTTCCAAAGGCTTCTACTCGGTACTCGGAAAAGTCTCCTCCGCATCTATCACGCCCCACGCCAGTGATTTTCGGCTTATTAACCGTAAGGTAATAAACGCGTTTAAGTCATTTACCGAACGCAACCGGATCACACGCGGAATTATCGACTGGACAGGTTTTGAGCGTCATTATATTTATTTTGAAGCGCCGCCCCGACAGCACGGTGAAGCAGGATATAGTTACCGAAAGCTCATTCAGCTAGCAATGAATAGCTTTACAGCGTACAGCATGATGCCGCTAAAAGTAGCTGGCTGGCTCGGGTGGTTCATACTGATTGCATCGTTCTTATTCGGATCTTTTACTTTTGTCGAGCAGTATATCCTGAATGACCCTATGCACCTTAATGTCACCGGAACAGCAAAACTGGCTATTATTTTACTGTTTTTAGTGGGAGTTGTTTTGATATGTCTCGGATTTGTCGCACTTTACATTGCACGCATCCACGATGAAGTCCTTAACCGTCCGCTCTATATAGTCAAAGAAGAAGTTAATGGAGATAAGGAAGCATGAAGATAGCCCATGTAACGTTATATCCGCCAAAGGGCGAAAAGCATGTCAGTAGCAGCGGCGTCGCGTCGTACAGCAAAAACCTCGTTACCAGTTTGAGGGAAAACGGCGAAGAGCAGTTTGTTATATGCAACATACTTGATATACCCGAGCGCTACCGCGAAGAGGGCATAACGGTTATCCGAGCCTTCACGCGTTCGCCAGGCTTTATCGTAAAAGCGCACAAAGAGCTTAAAACAGTGAACCCCGACGTTGTTCACATACAGCAGGAGTTATCGCTGTTTGGTGGAATACTTACGGCGTACCTGCTTCAGTGGCTGGTTTTTGCCTGGCGTAAAAAAACAGTTATTACACTGCATGGCGTCGTAAACCCCCGCGCAATTAATGCGGCGTTCGTTAAAGAAAATAACTCCAACCTGCCTGTTTGGCTCGTACGGCTTGCGTTCAGAATTATTTATACGCCGCTCATGAAATGGGCACAAACGGTAATAGTACACGAGGATTACTTTAAGGAAATAATGGTAAAACACTACCATATCGCACCCGAGAAAATCCGTGTCATTCCCCATGGGGTCGAGACGCTGCAAACAATTCCGCAGGTCGAAGCCAGAAAGCAGATTGCTGTAAAAACAACCGCTAACGTCGCGCTTTCTATGGGATACGCCACCGGCTACAAAGGTATTGACCTGCTGATTGATGGCTTTGCAGCGTACGCCAAACAAAATAAAAATGCGTATTTAATTATTGGGGCAGGGAAGCATCCGAAACTCCAAAATGATGCAACCTACCTTAAAGAATATTCACGGCTTCAAGCAAAGGCAGCAAAGTTGCTCCCCGACAACCAATACACCTGGAGAGGGTTCATTGAGGAAGATGATATTACCGCCTACTACAGCGCTAGCGACGTTTCACTCTATCCCTACACAACGGCAATGTCCAGCTCGGGACCGATGTCTTTTGCCATAGGATATGAAAAACCATTTTTAGTGAGTACCGCGTTTGAAGCCATATTCAAACAGCAGCCAGAACTGCTTTTCCAGCGCACACCAGCCGACCTTGCTACTAAACTCGATTATTTTTTTACCCACCAAAACCAGTACGAAGCTATTTCGAGTTCGTTAAAAACCGAGCGAAGCTGGCGCCGTGTGGCCGAGCAAACCCATCTCAGCTACCGCATTACCATTAACCAGGAAGGGGCCTATGAGACAGAACAAAGTCTTACTACTGGGTAGTTACGGGCAAAGCAATTTAGGCGACGACCTGCTTATGTGGAACTATCTCCAGTTTTTAAGCGCGCACGGCGCCACGGAAATATACGTCAATGCCAACACTACCGAACATATTCCAAAGGCAATAAAAAAAGCCTTCCCGGATATTAAAGTAGTAAACACGTACAAAACTCCGCTCCTAAAATACATACAGCTTATAAAAAGTGTCGACTATATCGTGTATGGCGGCGGCACACTTTACAAGGAACTGTATGCGTCTACGGGCCGGTCGCGATACAGCGTTATTGTCCGCCTGATGGGGTTTAACTTGATCGCCTCACTCCTTGGTACGCGGGTGTACCACTTGCATATTGGCATAGGGTCGCTCAAAACCAAGCGGGGACGTCTTATTACAAAGCTAGCGTTAACTTTTGCCGCTAAAACCATTTTTAGGGACAAAGAATCGTTTGCGTTTGCCCGTGACACCCTGCATGTTCCAGCTCATAAAATCGCTCAGTCGGTCGATGGGCTATTTATTGATCCGATTTGGCAAAACACCTGGCACGAAAAGCAGTTAAAAATTGATCGTAAAAAATACAAACGGGTGGTCGGGATTAATATCCTGTCTGATATCCCGGATTGGATCGACAGAAAATCCTACCTAAAAACCATGCGACAGTTTGCTACCGAGCTGCTTAAAAAGGGAGATTTTGTTGTTTTTATTCCGTTCCAAACTGCCTTTAACGCCAATAACGACTACGTTTTTATGGACAAGACGTTCGCAGCCCAGCTGCGCTCTTACAAAAACTACATACTCCTCGATGACGTACCCATAGACCTCGTCCATTCCTACATGAGCCAGTGCGACGTACTGGTGGGTATGCGGTTTCATTCGCTGTTGCTTTCGACGGTCTGCCAGCTGCCGTTTGTTGCTATTGCCTACGACACCAAATGCTGGCGCTACATCGAAGAGATCGAGTATCCCTACGCCCTGCGGCTTGAAGACCTGACCTACGACGCCCTCATGGAGCTGTACGAGGAAACGTTCCGCGAAAAAGCTGTTATTCGGAGAAAGCTGCAAAACGTGACAAAACAAATGTATAGCGAAGCGGAGGATGGCTTACGGACACTCAATTTATAAAACGGCGTAAAAGCATATCTCAGCCAACTGTACCAAAGCCAGTACCGCAGCCTCGCCCCGCAGTCCCGCACCGGCAAACAGCCCCGGCAGTACAGCACACTGAGAACACTCCTGTCTCCGTACCGTCAGACTCATCAACCAAAGAGAGTACCCGCTTTTTATGGCTGCGCCAGCATCCGCGCAGGCTATATTTGCTGCTATTTGCCGCCATGCTCCTGTTCCATATTTTTGTTTTTCGTGATGTTGTCGCCGCAATACCCAGCATACTGCGGGGCGATGCATCAATCGTCCGCGAAGAACTGGTGCCGTTTTTTGATTTTGGCACGCAGTTTTGGGGTGAAGGAACATCCGCGCTTACATCGTCTGAGGAGGTGCGGGTAAATTATTCTTTTTGGACAGCTTGGGTGCGCTACGATAAAATACTGCCATTCGCGATTGTTTTGCTCAATACGGTCTCGGCATTCATTTTATTTTATGCGTTCCACCGAATAGGCAGATACATTTATAAACGTTCGCTGTTTGGTATTATTGCCGCGCTGCTGGCAACGCTCCTTATTCACACCATTTTACTGTACTCAAAAATAGCCCATTTTTATGTGCTTATTATTGGATTTTCAATGTTCGCGCTGTCGCTTTCACTACTATGCGAACAAGTGTTCTTTAAGCTGCGGCTGAGCATTAAAAACGTTCTGTCGGTTTCGGCCTTAACTTTGTTTAACCCGGCTATCCACTACCATGTGATTTTTTATGTCGTTGCCGTGCTTATTATTGGCCTACATACACTGTTCACCCTCATTCTGAACCGTAAGTTTTTTTGGAAATACTTTTGGCGGGGATTACGTTATTTTGGATTGCTCGTACTCCTAAGTCTTATACCGTACGTTGTGTTTATTTTTGCGACGAGCGGCTCGAGCATCTCCGGCGTGTCCACGCAAATCCCCGTTAACTACTGGATGATCTACTACGCCTCGCTGGCATTGCCGTATATATTTTCGCTCGACACGGCAGGGCACGTTGATCTTATCCGGTACGGTAACTACCTGGCACCGATTCCGCGCTTTGGCAGTATGATCGTTATGTTCCTCATAGGCAGTATTTTTATGTTCAAGCGCTGGCATACGATGCATATTGTTGTCAAAGTGTTCATTATTACACTGTTTATCATTATGCTGTTTGCCATGTGGATGACTATAGGCTACAGCGAAAACAGTCCGTATTCCTTCCACGACGTCCTAGGAAATGTTGCCATATTCTTTAATGGGCTCGGCGGATTTGGAGCAACGATCGCCAGTCTGCTCGGTACATTCATTAATATCCTGCGGTTCCCGCACCGGTTCCAGTTTATTTACTTTTACGTGGCAGGGCTACTGTTCATGATCGTACTTGTGTGGCTGCGCGAAGTCTTTATGCGCAAGCGCCGCATGGTAACCGCGTCGCTCCTCGTAATTCTCATCGCCCTTTTCCCGCTCTACGCAAACAACGACTACCGGACAGCACTGGCATCGGGCGATTTGGCAACTTTTGCGGCGCCGTATCATATCCCTCAAGATTTAAAAGACATAAAGGCAAAGCTCTCGGGGCAGGCTACAACGAAACTGTTTATTTTGCCGACGCTTGAAAGTGGACGAGAGCTCATGCAGGACGGCAAAAGTTACAGTTTCCTGGACAAATACTTGATCTACTATGTCGGTAAACCAACGTTCTATTACGGCGCCGGCGCAAACACGGACAATAAGCTAATATCATATCTTGTTTACCGTTCGATTGCCTACAATGAGCCGTGGTGGGAAGATATCCTTGCCGATGACCTTGGCATTACCAACCTTTTAGTGCCCGTTAACTCAAAACAGCGCGACCAAGGTATGGCATATCTGCCTGGCATAGAGGGGAAGATCAGAAAAAGCCTGGCACATTCTACCCGTTACGTAAAAACGGCCGGAGGGAAAGACTATGAACTGTACAGCCTTAGAAAACCTGCAGACAGTACGTTGTCGCTCTTGGTTGATACGCAGTGGCAAACAACGCTTGATCATTTGAATAAGCGTGACGTTAGCGGATTTGCTAGTTTCTTTCCCTTGCAGATGCGCTCCTACCTTCTTTCAAAAGGCGGCAAAAAAATCATGACCGACAGTGTCGAGCGAACATATTACGACATTTACTGTTTTATGAACAGCAAGCAAACGGCAGTGCCAAACCCCGTATCACTACCGTTCAATTCTGAATATGTCGCCAGTTCTAACTTCACCAACAACACGCTGTCGCTTAGCACACTCTATGCCAAAGACGACGATTACAACTATCTGCATGAGAACCTGCCGAGCCTTATGAACCTGCAGCGGCCGTCCTTTGTCGGCCTCACCAAAGGTACAAGCACATTGCCTATAAAAATCACGGCACCGGCAGATGGCGCATACCGCATACTGCTCCACGGCGCATCAAAAAAGGATACCGTTCAGGCCGCCATTGACGGCAAGGCAATTCAGCTGAATAAAGTCCAGGAAGACCAAAAAGCTACCGGCGACTATGTGGACTTTAGTTATTTTTATATCGATGCACAGCTTCCTAAGGGCATACACACGTTGTCACTAAAAAATGCCGATACTAATGCGGTTATCGTAGACTCCGCAACACTCATGCCCAAGGCCGATGTGCCGCTTGATTTTACACACATAACAACCGGCAAAATTGCAATTACGCCGACAGTTCAACCATTAATATATGACTTACGGATGGAGTAGATATGAGCGAAAAACTTACTGCAACCTGGCACTGGCTACGGGACGAAAAAAGAATAATCTGGTTTGAATACAGCGCGCTGGCACTAGCCGTGTTGCTGCCGCTGCTACTGCCGGGCTTTATACTCACACTCGACATGGTGTTTACGCCCCATATAGGGTTTCCGACCGATGTCAGCAACACGTATCCGCTGCAGCTGCTGCTTTGGGCACTGCATTTTATACTTCCGGCCGATGTGATTCAAAAGATAATATTATTTGCCATTTTGCTTTTTTCGGGCGTAGGGATGCACAGTTTGCTCCAATCACTTAACATGAAGGAACGTATTGGAGCCGACTTGTGGCGCCTGGGACTATACTTTGGCGGAATTTTCTACATGGTCAACCCGTTTACCTACTCGCGGTTTATGGCGGGGCAATGGCTGTTCCTGCTTGGCTATGCAATGGTGCCTTTTTTCATCAAATCACTTCTTAAGTTTTTTACCCTGCCGTCGTTACAAACAGCCGTTCCGCTTGCCCGCTTGGTGGTTTATATAGTCGTAACTGCTGGCATCGTCGTCTTTTGCGAGCAAGATGTAAGTAATGTGAAGACTGGCGAGTGTGGGCACGAGAGTTTCGGGATGGCCGAGAGCTGTTTTAATGTCCTAATTCTCCTTATTAGGCATGTTCGGTGTTACGCTGCCAAATTCAGGATCATCGCTGGCAACCGTTGGGACGGTAAAGAACTTTTCAGCTGGCGTCGCAATAATGCGGTCGCTAAACTTAAACGCCATATACTGGTGCCATGGCAGAAACAGCACCCGCTTAGCGCCAGGCAGGCTTACTAGCTTATTGTCCATGGCAGTCCAGCCTGCCGGATACTGCTTTGGAGATAGCTGTCCGCCAAAACCCCAGAGCATTGCAGGGGTAACGGCAATCGGAAGCAAAAGACATACCATAATAACTACCTGGCCGCCTATATCGTGGAACTTTTCGTTCGCCCATTTTGCAGTAAAGGCAGCGCCAAGGGTTCCTAGCATCGCATAGCCAAGCGCGATAAGGTTAGCAAATTTGTCGGGCTCGCGGTACCCCGATACGAGCGGCAGTATCTGGCTCACCCATGCAACCAGTGGTGTTGCTGCTAAAATAACACCTAGTACAATACACGTTACGGCAAGGGTTACCAGCAGGCGCGACGCATTCCAAGCTTTGCTTGCTCCGGTT
>Ga0224729_1036_pt1 | contig 15828 bp, 21 predicted proteins | sample IA12soil_GW_GH6A_2_FD_161645 | JGI IMG/M metagenome (GOLD analysis project Ga0224729, IMG submission 161645) | Enriched cells from agricultural soil in Iowa, United States - IA12soil_GW_GH6A(+) | ecosystem: Environmental > Terrestrial > Soil > Unclassified > Agricultural land | place: USA: Iowa... | reverse complement strand
GCGAGTGTGCGCATCACCTAGAGATGACGAGGCCCCGCGAACGCGGCGATGGTGAGCTCTCCCGCCTATCGACGGCACGCCGCTTCGTGCCGTCGCAGCGTCCTGACCGGTCGATCGGAAGCTCTAGCTCTATGTGCGTTCGTCATCGGCTGAAATGATCATCTGACGTGCAACGTCCAGTAAATCCCGCGACTGATGACGTGCTGAAGCCTGGAGTTCGGAAAGCGCGGTCTGGGGGTCTGTATTGCGGCGGATCATCAAGATTCCGACTGCGCGTTCGATATCGGCACGTGAGGCGATTCCTCGGCGCAGGGCGTTGGCGGCATGTTCGAGTCGATGGTCTGTTGCGATGGCGTCGAGCCCCGCTCCCAGATATTCGGCGATGACGACGACGAGATCGCGGTCCCGGTCCGTCTCTGCCACCGCTGAATGCGAGTACAGGTTCAGTGACCCGACCGGCTCGTTGTAGTTGAACAGTGGTATCGCGAGAAAACCTTCCAATCCGGCGTTGCGCGCAGCAATGCCCAGAGTTGGCCACCGTGTGCCTAACTGCTCGACCGACATTCGGACCGACCGACCCGTGCGCGATGCTGACAGGCAGGGTCCGTCACCGAGGAGATATTGCGTGCGATCGAATTCTTCTACACGTTCATCGGTAGGGGCGACGGTGAACGGTTCGCTGTCCAGGGATGCCGTGACACCGGCGTGATCAACACCGACAACCAGATCGACGGCGGCGATCGTGCATCGAATCATCAACTCCACGACTCGATCCGGGGAATCAGCCGGTATGGAGAGAGATTGTTCGAGGCGATCGATGAGTCGCGGCTCGCGACCCTGTGCTCGCGCGAAGGCGGCCGACGGTCGCGCGCGCGGATGAGAACTGTCGAAGTTCATGATTTCTTGCCCGATCCGCGCGGTGGAAGTGGTCCACCAATGAAAAGTGGCACCGACGCGGCCGACTCGGCCGCGCGCCTGAGAAGTACCTCTATTCGGTAATCTCGACTTTACGCCGGATCGGAGTGACCAGGCGCCGTGTGTGCCCCGTGAAGGCGACTGAGGAGGTGCGTCCTGTGAATGCAGATCCGAGAGGAAGTCAGGACACACCCGAATTTCCCGACGAATCCGAAAGTGAGAGAGGGCGCCGCGCATCAGTCGAGTTGCCGATGACCGCGAAACTGTGTCGACAGTGTTTGAGGCTGGCGGAAGTTCAAGGGGCGGCGATCACAGTGCTCAGCAGCTCTTCGTCGAGGGAATTGATGTACGCGACGGACTCGGTGGCACAACACCTCGACGAACTACAGTTCACCGGCGGTGACGGTCCGTGCGTTGATGCATTCACAACTGAGCGACCGATGTTCTGCAACGACACTTCCAGTGACTCCGCCAATGACATCTGGCCGGGGTTTGCCAGCGAGGCAGACAAAGCCGGTGTCGGATCGGTGTTCGCCTTTCCGCTCAGGGGCGGAGGTGATGTCTTCGGTGTGCTCGAACTGTACCGTCTCGATCCCATTGGCCTCGACGACGAGCAGATCGAATTGGCGACTGCGAGTGCCGCTGCGATTTCGATGGCGATTCTTGCCGAGCTTCCTGTCACCGGTGATCTGGACGCCGGGATGCTCGTCAATGCATTTCACCGACCCGAGGTGAACCAGGCAGTCGGGATGATCGCGATCCAACTTCGTGTCTCGGTCGAAGAGTCGCTTTCTCGGCTTCGAGCCGCCGCGTACTCCTCGGGGAGGCCGATCTGGGAGATCGCCACAGATGTCGTGAATAGGCGGATTCGATTCACACACGGTGGTGACGACGGATGACACCTGATTCGGAAAGATCGCGCAACGTCTCTGCAGTACTTGACGATGGGAGCCCAGGATGAACACCCCCGCAATACAATTGAGCATTGCCGAGGTGACTCATCTTCTCACCACCGACTTCGATTCCCTGCGTGTACTCGAGACGATCGTTGAGCGATCGAGACAGAATCTGAGCGGTGTGTGGTGCGCCCTCGTCGTGCGAAACGGGGAGCAAGGTTATCTTGATGTGTTGGTGGAGTCGGCAAATGCCGAGTTCGTTCCCGACCGGACTCTTGCCATATCGGGTCCGGCTGCGCTGAGCGCTGAGAGTGGAGCGGTTGTGATGGTCGACAGCTTCAAAGACGTGGGGGAGCGGTGGCGGAAATTCGGTCGCTCAGGACTCGAACATGGGCTGGGCGGGTGCCGCTGCTTTCCGATGAGGTTGGGTCGGACATCGCTCGGATCACTCGTGGTCTTTACTCACGATTCGTGGCACAGCGCGGAGCGTAGTAATGCATACGGGCAGTCGATGGCAGATTTGGCCGCTCTGACTCTGTCCACGGACAGTCGTCAGGATCGTCATTCGCAGGTGGTGACGGCGGTCAAGAAGCTGATCGCGGTCCGCGGCGACGTGGAACAGGCAGTCGGCATGATCGCCGAACTCGACGGTATTTCGACCGAACTCGCAACTGCACGGTTGGCGGAGAACGCGCGGCGACGAGGGATTAGCGCCGCGGCGTACTCGTCGTTGGTGCTGGCGAACCCGGATGCCCGGTGAGGTAGAGCCTCCTAGGTGGTACGAGCATGAAGTGATCCTTACCGGGAAGTTTTCGTATCGTATGCACTCTCGGATCCGGTCGTGCAGTCGTTCTCGAAAGAGCTGTTAGACAACGTATTCGGATGCAGTGATGCCTCGGGTCGGCAGGGCGGTCGTTGCCCGGTTGGTGTAGTGCACCAGTCGGACAGGGAACCTCAGCGTTCGTCGTCGAGCGGGGCGGGTGTCGATTGTTCGAGCAGATCTCCCTCGGGCGCCGGCCATGGGGTGTCGAGTTCAGTGGTGAGGGCTTCGAGGTCGACGGCATCCACTGCATTCGGGTCGGCTGGGATGGTTTGTTCGAGGTAGTCGGTGTCGGGTGTCGCGTCGAGGGCTGAGCGAATGCGGTTGTCTTCCATGGCGGTGGCCCTTTCTCTGTCGGGCGATCACGGACGTTTCTCTGTGTCGTGTGTGTTTTTCCGGCGTAGGTGGGCGTTGTCTGCGCGTAGCCGGGTGTTGTCGCGGCGTAGTAGGGCGGTGCTGTCTTCGAGTTCGAGGACTCGTTTGATGCCGACGAGGTTGATGCCGTCGGCGATGAGTTCTGTGATGCGGCCCAGACGAGTAAGGTCCTCGTCGTTGTAGCGGCGGGTACCGCCGCGGGTGCGGGCGGGGGTGATCAGGCCGTACTGTTCGTAGAGTCGCAGCGTGCCGGCGGTGAATCCGGAGAGCTCCGATGTCACCGAGATCGCGTACAGGCCAGGGGGTTCGGCGATAGCGGGGTTGCGCGCCATGATGGTCCTCCCATCAAAGAAATTTCGATATCTGCGGGAAAGCTCTTGATTCGATGTGTGTTTGATGATATACCAAATCTACAGCATCTACTGTAGAAGTTCGGTGGATGCGGTGGTGGTAGTCAGTGAACGGTTCCAGTGACTTTTCCTGGAGGTGACCGAAAATGTTGATGCGCACCGATCCTTTCCGTGACCTTGACCGCCTGACCCGACAGCTGTTGGGTACTGCTTCGCAGCCGGCGGTGATGCCGATGGATGCATGGCAGGAAGGTGAGCAGTTCGTCGTCGAGTTCGATCTTCCCGGCATGGACCCGGATTCACTCGACCTCGATGTGGACCGCAACGTGGTGACGGTGCACGCCGAGCGGCCGGTTCGCGCCGGCGAGGCGGAGATGATTGCGGCTGAGCGCCCGCGCGGGGTATTCAGTCGTCAACTGTTCCTGGGCGAGAACCTCGACACCGACAATATCGAGGCCGGCTACGAGGCGGGGGTGTTGAGGTTGACGATCCCGCTCGCGGAGCGGGCCAAGCCCCGCAAGATCGAGATCAGCAGCGCCGGGAACAGCAACGGGAGCAGCAAGAACGGGAGCAGCAAGGAGGTGGGCCACAAGCAGGAGAGCAAGCAGATCGATGCGTGAACAGCACGCCGGAACAGTCCGCAGTCCACAACAGCATGTTTCGAGAGGGTGCAGCGACAATGACTGGGGTCGATGATGTCGAGATCGACCGCATCGCCGAGGATGAGCGTGAAGTAGCCAGCGGGGGTCGGCGCGGCGACTCGGAGTGGGAGAGGCTGGGTATCCGCCTCTGGCACGAACTGGAATATGCTGCCGTGGTGGAGGATTCGGATCGGATTCTCGCCGATGCGCTCACTCCGGCGGCGTGGGTGTTGCTCACCCGGATTGCCGGCTGCACCCTCGACCCCGGCTTGGTGGCCCCGCCGATCATGATGTCCCGGTATACGTATCGGGTTCCGGTGATGCGGCCTCGGGCGACCCAACGCTCCCCTCCACAGGGTTAGGGGCGTGGGCGGGTTTCTCGTTGCCCGGCCCTCGACGGCGCAGCGGGGGACCCTCGGGTGTGAGGACTTGCGGGCAGGGTCCGCGGGTTCTTGTGCGGTGGTTGCCGAGACGCTCACACACTGTGACGTCTTTTGTGAGTACCGAGCAGCAGCGGGTACAGGCCTTGGACGGTGAAGAGTGCGAGAAGTGTGACCGGATCGGCAATCACCTTTTCCGGCGCGCAGCGTGAACGCACACCGTGCAGAGTTTCGTCCGAACACAATGTCTACGAGTTATTTTCGACAAACGGTGAGGTCGCGTGATGGAACGGTACAGGTTCACGTTCGCGGACGGATCGACCGCCGAGGAGTTCTTCGATTCGGACAACGAGGCGATCGTGGCGGCGACGGCAGCCAATGGCGGCAGCAGTGGGGGATTGCATGTCCAGCGCTACGACCACCTCGGGGCGTTGTTGCCCACGAAACTGCCTCCCGGCGGGCACCGGGGAACACGGTGTTTACGAAGCCGCATGGCGAGTCCGGTTCCGGATTCGGCGAGGGGTGGCCCGGTGTGAGGTGTTTAGGGGTGAATGGGCTGGGTAACAGGAGGGGAGATGGCGCGAAGGAGTAAAAACGCATGGATGTCAGTGACCTCGATGTGGTGGTGTGGCCCGTATCCGAGGAACGTGAAGCGTGGTGGCGCGAGATCGTCGGAGGCGGTAGAGATGGCCTGTCTGCGGCGATGACCCGGAATCGGCCGGGCGAGGAAACACCCCCGAGGGTTCTGCACGCGGCGTAAAAGTCGAAAGCCAACCTGCCGCTGTGGGCGGATGGCTGTGGTGTGTCTGCAGTTGGAGGTCGGAAGTTTCTATCGGGAATCTGTCGACCGCGCCTGCGGAGTCGAAATGTGTGTCCTTACGTTGCCTGCAAGGGCATGCAGAGTCCGCCTCGTCGTTACTGACGAATAGCCAGACGGGCCCTTCGTCTTCTCCCGAGGTCATTGGACGGTGGCCACATGAGGGGAGGTCGTGGCGCGGCGGCGAGGGTGGGCGAGATTGTCGAGCTGTCTCGTATATCAAATCTGCAGTGTTTACCTTAGAAATTGGCTGGGTGCGGCGTCGACTCGAATGGTCGGGCACCGGTCTTTTTAGTAGGTGCGCTACTGCGGTGCCGATGGGTGCCGGAAAGTCGAAAGACTCTGCCTACAGGACTGTTCGCGTTGACGATGACGGTGGCCTGGTGGAGATACAACATAACGCTCGCGGACGGATCGAGCGGCGACGAGTTCTTCGAATCCGACAACCAGACGATTCTCGCCGCAACCGGCGCCAACGGCGGAAGCAGTCAAGGACTGCATGTGCAGCGGTACGATGATCGTGGTCGATTGCTGCCCACGAAACTGCCTCCGGGCGGGGATCGCGGTACCCGATGCTATCGGACCCGAAATCAGAATTCTGTCGGAACCTCGCTGACCCACCACGGGTGAAGTCACGTTTCCTTGAAATGTGAGCTGGATAATAAATCGGGGTCGGTGAAGGAGGACTCGTGGTGGATGTCGCGGTGTGGGCGGAATCCGAAGAACGCGAAAAGTGGTGGCGCGAGATCGTGGGAATCGCGCCTTCCGAAGACCGCCGTGTGGCAAGAGATGTCGGAGAACTGCTGTGTGACAAGAATTCCACGGCCTCCGCAAGGGGCGAATCGAAGCCCACCGCGCTTCGCGGCATGACCGCGGCCTGACTGCGGGCCCCACAGAAGGGCGGAAACACGGTGCTGAACATTGTTTTGTTGCTTGTGATGCTGAGTATCGCCATGGGTGTGGTGATGTGTCTGGACTTCCGATGGTTTCGCCCTTCGGCGCGAGATGATCGCCGACGATTTGCGTATCGGCGAGATACGGGGATCCCCAAGTCGTAAATCTACTTCTGATGGCTCAGGTCGCATACCAGCGACCTCCATGATCACCTCGCACACTCCGTGTGTGAACCGAACAAACGGCGTACGACAGACGGCGTACGACGCGTGGGGCCAGCGCCTGACCGTCCATGGTGACGGTACGGGTTGATGCGGCGTCGTCGCAGTCGATGATTGAAGAAGCGTCGGCTGGGGAAGCCGACCCGAATGGCTACTTACAGAGTGATCAATCCTGCAGGCGACGTCACCGCGACGCGCGACATCGACAGCGCTGACGATGCGCATGCCTGGTTCGTCGATGCCCGCGCCGACAACTCGGAACTGGGATGGCGCATGGAAGTTCAGCATGACGGCGAATGGTCGTTCTTCGACGACACCGAGGGCGCATCCAGCTGAGCAGTCGCTCGACGGTTGTGACGAAGATGAGGGAGGACGTTCAAGCATGAGTCGACTACTCGCAGGAAAGAAAGTGGCATTCCTCGTGGCGACGGAGGGAGTCGAACAGATCGAGTTGACGGACCCGTGGGATGCGTTGGTTGCCGAACACGCTCAGCCGTCGATTGTTTCGACAGAATCCGGAACCATCCAAGCGTTCAACCATCTCGACAAAGCTGACGTCTTCGACGTGGATGCGGTGGTCGAGTCGGCGAAGTCGTCGGAATACGACGCACTCGTCCTACCCGGTGGTGTAGCCAACCCCGATTTCCTTCGTATGAATCCAGGGGCGGTGGCGTTCACCCGGAGTTTCTTCGACGCAGGCAAGCCTGTCGCAGTGATATGCCACGGACCGTGGACGCTGGTCGAAGCCGGTGTGGTGGCCGGTCGCACGCTGACGTCGTGGCCTAGTTTGCGCACCGACATCACGAACGCGGGCGGCACGTGGGTTGACGAAGAAGTCGTGGTCTGTACTTCAGGACCGAATGCCTTGATATCGAGCCGCAAGCCCGATGATTTACCAGCGTTCTGCGCGAAGCTGATCGACACAGTCGCGACAGCCTGACTCACCGGCGAGGAGCCTGTGACGGAAAGGAGTACTCCTCGCCCTTCCACAACGGATGATTCAGGCGTGGTCGTGGCTCGAAGAGTTGTTGTCGGTCATACCCGGCTTTCGAACCGGGACAGCGCGGGTAACCTCTGGCTACGGTGCGTGCAGGATGCCGAGCGTGATTTTGAGAGATCCTTCGGCGATGACGGGAAAGATTCCTGCTTGCCGCCAGATTGGATCGGTAGCGGACCAGTCGCAGTACTAGGTCATGAGGAAACTGTGGTCGGCTCGATCCGATAGCCATAGACGTGCCTGACCGGCGCCCGGACTGTTCCGAGGATGGTCTATGCTATTTCGCGTTGGGGGACAAAGGCTTTGATCGTCACTGTGACGTCGTACTGTCCCATGGGTAGGTCACCCAGGGCTTCGCGATCCATGTGGACGACGAATTCGTCGCCGGTCGCGGTCACGAGTTCGCCATCTGCGCCCATCAGCATTCCGGATCCGTCGATGGCGACGTGCCCCTGAGGGTCGCAGAGGACCGCGAAGATCGATGCGGGGTCGGCACGGATGGTGCGCTGTACTTCGATCCGTTCGCTAGTCATGCGGCGAATGCTGCCATACCGCGAATCGGTCGGCGAGGTTTCTCTCGTTCGGTGGGTGCATTCATCGGCTTCGGTCGGCGAGGCGGGGCGATGCGCGGACAAGCCGGATGCTGCCGTCCACGCGCCGAACGGTTTGAGTAATCCTGAGCGGGGTAGGTGCTCGTCATGGAGTCTTCGCGAATCGATGCCGAGATCACGTTGACCGTGGACGGCAGTACCTGCACCCTGACGGTCGACACTCGAACCACGCTGCTTGACGCGCTGCGGGATCGACTCGGCGTGATGTCCCCGAAGAAGGGTTGTGACCACGGGCAGTGCGGATCGTGCACGGTCCTCCTCGACGGGCGGCGTGCCGTCACCTGTTTGACGTTGGCAGTGGCGCAGGACGGAGCACAGATCACCACGGCAAGCGGTTTGTCGGACCACGGCGGTCTGCATGCCGTGCAGCAAGCCTTTCTCGACCAGGATGCGCTCCAGTGCGGATACTGCACTCCAGGGCAGGTGTGCTCGGCGGTGGGGATGCTCGACGAGGTGAAGGCCGGACACCCCAGTCATGTCACGCAAGACCTCGTCGCCGAACCGGATCTGGACGACGCCGAGATTCGAGAACGCATGAGCGGGAATCTCTGTCGCTGTGCTGCGTACGGCAACATCGTCGCAGCGATTCGCCAGGTAGTGCAGTCGTGATGCCGTTCGAGTACCGACGCGCCGAGGGCGTGGACGGTGCGTTGGCCCTGATGACTGAAAACGCCGGTGCCGCCTTTTTGGCCGGGGGTACGAACCTCGTCGACCGTATGAAACTCGGTGTGACGAACCCGCGGATGGTGATCGATGTAAGTCGGTTGCCCCTTGCCGAGGTGGAGGTGCTCTCGGATGGAGGGGTCCGCATCGGAGCTACAGTCCGAAACAGCGATCTCGCGGCCCACCCCATCATCCGTAGTCGATACGCGGTGCTTGCTCGTGCCCTTCTTGCCGGAGCGTCAGGGCAGCTTCGCAATGCGGCGACAACAGCCGGCAATCTAATGCAGGCAACTCGTTGCGTCTACTTCCAAGACGTGACAACTCCGTGCAACAAGAGAGAACCCGGATCGGGTTGCTCTGCCATCGGAGGCTACGTGCGCTACCACGCAATCCTGGGGGCCTCCGACCAATGCATCGCCGTGCACCCGTCGGACATGGCGGTCGCGCTGGCTGCGTTGGACGCCACGGTCGTCGTGAGGGACCACCGTGGCGAGCACAATGTTCCTGTCAACGAATTTTACCGTCTCCCGGGCGATTCACCGGAACGTGACACAGTTCTGAAACCCGACCAGTTGATCGTTGCAGTGGAGCTTCCCGCGCCCGCCTCGGCGGCGCTGTCGACGTACGTCAAGACACGCGATCGCGCCTCGTTCGCTTTCGCTCTGGTTTCGGTTGCCGCTGAGATCGAGCTCGAAAACGGTATTGTCGCGGGCGCCCGAATCGCCATCGGAGGCGTGGCGCACCGCCCCTGGCGCGCTTACAAGGCGGAAGAGGTCTTGCTGGGATCCCCACCGACCGAGGACGTATTCGTGCAAGCCGCAGATGCAGAACTGGCGCACGCGAACCCCCAGTCGGGCAATGCTTTCAAGATTCCCCTGACACGCGGCGTCATGGTTTCGGTGCTGAGGTCACTCACCACCGGAGGGTCGCGGTGATGAGGATGATCGAACCGAGTTACCTGGGAAATCCGATCGAGCGCGTCGACGGATACGCGAAGGTCACGGGGACGGCGCGCTACGCGTTCGAACATCCCGTGGAGAATCCCACCTACCTGCACGCCGTCCAGGCGACGGTTGCGCGTGGACGCGTCGTCAGCATGAAAACGGAACTGGCAGAGGCACTTCAGGGTGTGGTCGCCGTGATCACCGTCTTCGATGCCCCACGCTTGGCGGATACCGAAGATCGAGAGCTGTCCGTACTCCAGGACCCAGCCGTCCATTTTCGCGGACAATTCATCGGTGCTGTGATTGCCGAAACACCCGAGACGGCCCGTCATGCAGCCGGTTTGGTCCAAGTCGAGTACGACGAACTCCCTCATGATTCCGAGCTACGAGCCGATCGCGACGACCTCTACGCCCCGGAGGATGTCAACGGATTCGCGACCGACACGACCGACGGCGATGTCGAGTCGGCATTCGTGGCTGCGGATGTGACGGTAGATCAGACCTACACCACTCCACTCGAACACAACAATCCGATGGAACCGCACGCCTGCATTGCAATCTGGGAGGACGATGCCAAGGACGGGCGTCCGTGCGTCACCCTGTACGACTCTACTCAGGGCGTTCATGTCGTTCGTGAGACTCTGGCGCCCATGTTCGCACTCGAACTCGAGCAGATGCGTGTCGTGGCGCCACATGTCGGCGGAGGGTTCGGTTCGAAGGGATCACCTCACGCCCACAACGTATTAGCGATTCTTGCTGCCCGTAGGACGGCGGGGCGACCGGTCAAGTTCGCGCTCACGCGGCAGCAGATGTTCGCGATCGTCGGATACCGCACATCCACCATTCAGCGCATTCGCCTCGGTGCGAACTCCCACGGTCGTCTGACGGCAATGTCCCACGACGTCATCGAGCAAACGTCGAAGATCAAGGAATACGCGGAACAGACTGCTGTGGCCACCCGGATCATGTACGCCACGCCCAATCGATCTACCTCGCACCGAGTTGCGGCCCTCGATGTTGCAGTCCCGTTCTGGATGCGCGCCCCGGGTGAGACTCCGGGTATGTACGCGGTCGAGGTAGCGATGGACGAGCTTGCCGTAGCCTGTGGCCTCGATCCGATCGAACTTCGCGTTCGCAACGAACCGGAAGTCGATCCGGAGAGCGGAAAGCCATGGTCGGGAAGATATTTGATTGAATGCATGAGAGACGGTGCGGAAAGATTCGGTTGGGAGAATCGGAGCCGGCGCGGTGGACGCAGCCTGGACGGCGACTGGATGGTGGGCTCCGGCATGGCGGCGGCAACCTATCCGGCAATGACCAATCCTGGTTCGAAAGCGCGCATCGTCTTCGGAGCCGATCGAATCTACACCGTCCAGATCGGCGCGGCCGACATCGGTACGGGAACCTGGACAGCTCTGACGCAGATCGCCGCCGATGCTCTCGGGTGCCGTATCGAGGAAGTGCGGCTCGAAATCGGCGATACGAAGCTTCCTTTCGCGACAGTTGCCGGTGGATCCGCCGGCATCTCGTCGTGGGGCTCGACCATCGTTGCGGCTGCCCGCCAGTTCGGCACGAAGCACGGTTCAACTCCCTCTGTCGGCGCGGAGACCGTAACTGAAATGCCGAAGAATCCGGATGAGGACGATTACTCCCTGCATTCGTTCGGTGCTCACTTCGTAGAGGCCCGCGTCCATCGCGACACCGGCGAGATCAGGATCCCCCGGATGCTCGGTGTGTTCTCGATCGGACGTGCAATCAATGCGAAAACGCTTCGCTCGCAACTCATCAGCGGAATGACAATGGGATTGTCGATGGCGTTGCACGAGGAGAGCTTTCGGGACAACAGGTTCGGCCACGTGATGACTCACGACTTGGCGAACTACCACATCAGCACAAACGCGGATGTGCAAGACATCGAAGCCTTTTGGCTCGACGAGGTCGACGCACACGTCAACCCGATGGGATCGCGGGGTGCCGGCGAGATCGGAATCGTCGGGGCTGCAGCGGCAGTGGTCAATGCGATCTACGATGCTACCGGCGTGCGAGTACGCGAGCTGCCGGTTACAGCGGACAAGGTTTTGTTCGGACGAAGTGTCGGACAACCGTAGAAGGCTAAGGAGCACGGAATTCTCGAGCATCCTTTGATCCGGCGATGTGAAAGCATAGGCCTGGTCACAGCTCTGAAAGGCGCAGTAGCCGTCGTCATCGCGTGGGTGATCGCGAATAGCGTCTTTCACAGTCCTGAAGCATTTCTCGCCCCTTATGCTGCACTCTTCATCATCGGGAACACGGTGCGTAACTCGATGCGGGTAGCCGCCCGCCAGGTGAGCGTGGTCGTCCTCGGTGTGGTTGTGGCCGCCGTCGCAGCGGTGGCACTGCCGACCGTTGCCGCGTTGGCCCTTGCAACGGGTGCAGGAATACTCGTCGGCCGCATTCCGCGGTTGTCACCTGACGGGATCTGGGTGGCCGTCACCGCCGTACTGGTTCTTCTGTACGGAACCGCGACGAATCCGTACCTCGTCATGCACCGTATATGCGACGTGGTGCTCGGGGTGTGCGTGGGCATCGCCGTCAATGCCGTGTTGGTCCCGCCAGACCATCTCTCCGATGCCAGAGACCTTTTGGTCGCGCGTACGCATGAGGTCTCGGACATTCTCCGACAAATGGCCGAGGACGTGAAAACTGGTGCTGGAGCGAGCGATCTCTGGCGTCGACGGGCCCTGTCGGTGAACAAGTCTGTCGCTGCGCAAGCCGCAGTGATGGAAGGTGAAGCCAGCCTGGTCGGAAACTTTCGCAAGCGCGGCTGGTTGCGCGTCGGTGGCTCCGATCTGTTTCGTCCCGCCGCCGAAGCTCTCGACCGAGCGACGTTACATCTCATGGCGTTGATCCTTGCCGTCGAGGACCGCGATTTCGCCGAGAACGAGACCTTACAGGGCGCCGTCTCCGACTTGCTCGAGGCGATGGCTGGATCATTTGCCGATGCGGGAGAAGGACCGGTACACGATCCCACTGACGATCACGCGGTCACGACTTTGCCTCTCGCCCGGCAGAGATTGGAGGAACTCGAAAAGCTGTTGCAGGAGGGAAAAGTCACAACGGCCGCCGCGCCTTCGATAATCTTGTCCAGCCGGGGGCTGCTCGCGGCGCTCGCTGTCCTCGACCGAGAACAGTACAAATCCGAGACTGCTCAAGACTGAGTTTCGACAGTCGGTCAACGGGGTAGCAACCCGGGCATGGTCACACACACGGTTGATGCGGACGACGCGCGTAAGCCTTCTGACCCGACCGATCTGACGTCGCAGTCGTGGAAGTTCGTAGCGCGACGCTCGGCCCGCGAGTTCACGCGCGATCAATGCACGGATTTGGCGGCGGCATTGACGTATTACGCTGTGCTGTCACTGTTTCCAGCACTCCTGGCGCTCGTATCCCTGTTGGGCGTTGTCGGCCAGGGACGCGCCAGCGTCGACACGGTGATGGAGTTGGTTGCCGCTGTCGGGCCGGACTCGGCTGTGGACACGATGCGTGGCACCGTCGAGCAACTCGTGGCGGCGCCCACGGCCGGTTTTGCCTTGATAGTCGGCCTCGCGGGCGCATTGTGGTCGGCCTCCGGTTATGTCGGCGCGTTCGGGCGTGCGATGAACCGCATGTACGAGGTGGACGAAGGCAGGCCTGTATGGAAACTACGTCCTCTGCAACTGGCCGTCACACTCGCCGGCCTTTTGTTGGTTGCTGCGGTGATCCTGATGCTCGTCGTCAGCGGCCCCGTTGCCAAAGCGCTGGGCGATCAGTTGGGAATCGGCGACGGCGCCGTGACAACCTGGAACATTGCGAAGTGGCCCGTCATTCTGATCTGTGTGACGCTGGCCGTGGCCGTGCTGTACTACGTGACTCCCAATGTGAAGCAGCCGAAATTTCGGTGGATCAGTGTCGGAGCAGCACTCGCTATTGCAGTGTGGATCGTGGCTTCAGTCGGATTCGCTTTTTACGTGAGCCATTTCGGTAGTTACAACAAGACTTACGGTTCGTTGGCCGGGGCGGTCATCTTCCTCCTCTGGTTGTGGATCACCAACCTCGCGCTGTTGTTCGGAGCGGAGGTAGATGCGGAACTCGAACGCGGCCGACAACTGCAGGCCGGGATCGAAGCCGAAGAATTTCTCCGCTTGCCTCCTCGGGACACCAGCGTTTCGGACAAGAACGCTCGTCAACACGCACAAGACATCGCCGCCGGTCGCGAGCTTCGCGAAACGCACGGCGGCGAAGACAACGAAGGGATTTCGACCTTGACCGAGCGATCCGATACCCGGGCAACCGTTATCAGCACCTCTCCGTCGAAAAGTGTCGACGCCGATGCGGTAGACCCTCATTCCCTCTCGACCGTACAACTCGTCGAGCGCCTCACCGAGCAGATGTCAGACCTCGTACGCGCCGAGATGTCGCACGCCGTAGCCGAAGTCAAGACGAAGAGCACCCGATTGGGTGTGGGACTCGGTATCTCCGGCGCGGGCGCTTTGCTTCTGCTGTACGGATTCGGAGTACTGCTTGCGGCAGCAGTACTCGGGTTGGCGACAGCACTGGAACCGTGGCTTGCAGCCCTGATAATCGCGGCGATCGTGATCGCTGTAGGTGCAATCACTGCACTCGTGGGTGCAAAGCGAGCGAAGTCCGCGGCGCCGCTTGTTCCGGACGAGACCGTCGAAAGCGTCAAGGCTGATATCGCCACTGCAAAGAAGGGACTGAAATGAGTGCCACAGACGGGCCCGACGAGAATGTTCAAGCGCAACGTGAAGCCCTGGCCGCAACCGTGGGCGCACTCGCCGAAAAAGCCGACGTCCCGGCCCGCGTCAAAAGCGAAGTGTCACGGGATGTCGAACGTGTGAAGCAGCAACCAGCAGCAGTTGCGGCCGCGCTCGGCTTCGCGCTGGTGTTCGTACTCATCCTTCGTCGCCGCAAGCGACGTTCCCGCTCCGCCAAGGGCGACTGAGCCAGGCACCTCCGATGTTTAGAAAGCTGGGCTGTGGGCATGTGCCCTCTGCATCCTGAGAAAGATGCGGTGGGTCGGCGCTGGTGGGCTTCCCGATTCACAGGACCGTCGCCTTGTGCTGCAGGCTGGGCTGCCGCGCGTCACAGGGCGACGGTCCAAAGCGACGCGACCAACCGAAAACAAGGGGAGAGATGAACTGGGAAGCCAGTCCCGGGGAACCGTTGACAACCTCGACGGGCGTCGACGACTCCACGAAAGCCTCCGTCATTCGTGTTGCGTCAGTGCCCGCGTCGCACGTGTACGTCCGGCATTTGGCCCCACAGTCGGGAACCGACAGGAGACCCGGGTCGGGAACTGCCAGCACACCTGAGTCGGGGACCGACAGCATCATTCGCCTCGACGATCCCATCCCCGTGGACGGCCGCAAGGTTCCCGGCGGATGGTGGCCACCGGTGATGCTGGATCCTGCGTGGATTCGGGACCATCATCACCTGTTCGATCTCTTCCACGTTCACTTCGGTTTCGACGCGATCGCACCACGCGTGATGGAGGACATTGTCCACGAATTGCGCAGCCACAGAGTTCCTCTCGTCTACACTGTGCATGATCTGCGCAATCCGCATCAGCCAGAACCTGAGCAACATCGCGCATTGTTGGACGTTTTGATTCCCGCAGCGGATTCTCTGATCACTCTGACGCCGGGTGCGGCGGCGGCGGTCGCGAACCACTGGGGCCGGGAATGCACAGTGCTGCCTCATCCCCATGTGATCGAGTTGGAGAACTTCGATCTGGCACGGCCCCCGACAACGGGTTTCACGGTGGGGGTCCACGTGAAAAGCTTGCGCCCCAACATGGATCCCTTTCCGGTGTTGGACACGCTGTGCGCGACCATTGCGACGTTACCGGGAGCACGATTGGTCGTGAACGTCCACGACGAGATCTTCGATCCGGAGAATCATTGGTATGCACCCCAGGCAGCGAACAGGCTGATGGAGTATGCGCGCCGACCGGATGTCGACGTAGTGGTACACCCATACTTCAGCGACGATGAGCTGTGGAAATATCTTATGTCCCTGACAGTTTCGGTGTTGCCATACCGTTTCGGGACGCATTCTGGATGGCTGGAGGCGTGTTACGACCTCGGCACAGCCGTCATTGCGCCCAGTTGCGGGTTCTACTCGGAACAGCAGGACTGCAAGGTTTACGGGTTCGACGAGCAACATTTCGATGCCGAATCGCTGGATCGATGCGTCCGCGAATTGTATTCGGACGAGCCGGTGCGTCTTTCCGTCGCAATGCGTACCGCACAGCGCCGATTGTCAG
>Ga0224729_1029_pt1 | contig 17632 bp, 12 predicted proteins | sample IA12soil_GW_GH6A_2_FD_161645 | JGI IMG/M metagenome (GOLD analysis project Ga0224729, IMG submission 161645) | Enriched cells from agricultural soil in Iowa, United States - IA12soil_GW_GH6A(+) | ecosystem: Environmental > Terrestrial > Soil > Unclassified > Agricultural land | place: USA: Iowa... | reverse complement strand
GCATGGATGAGGAAACTCAAAAGAGAATATTCCTGCCCTATGAACAAGGTAATATGAATAAAACAAGAAAACCCCACACAATAAGATTTGCAGTCCAATGGATAATAATGTACGATTTGTAACTGCCTCAATGGTTCCAAAGTGGAGTGATTGTGTTATCCCGCCTTTTTCACCAGTATTAGAAGCCTGAATAAGAATTTCAATATTATTTGTATCGGTAGGGAGGGGGATAGAATAAGGAACAGATCGTGCTTCATTTAACCCTTCTTTGTTTGCTGGATTGCCGATTTTAGCGCTTAAATGCCCATTGATATAAATTGCTGAGGCGCTTCTAATTTCGTTTATCCGTAATTCTAGATGATGCTGAATGTTTTTATCCAGTAGAATTTGCAATCTATAAGTGCCATATCTGAAGGAATTTATATCATCAGCAGCGAAAGCTTTATCCCATTTACCCGGTACTTGTAAATATCTTTTTTTAGTTAAAGCAGATGATTTTTCGGTAGTAATCATGTTGTAGGGATAGAACTCCCATTCTCCATCAAGTGTAATAGTTGAACTTTTAGGGAATTCCCAGCCGCGCAGGTCTAATGTACCTTTTTTGGCAATAGGGTGCTTAATAGTCTTTTCAAAATGAAGCACTGTTAGTCGTAAACCAGTTATGAAAATTAGAAAGACCGTTAAAATAAGAAATGTTTTTCTGGTAAATAGCATAAATTAAAAATCAACCTCAATTCAAGTACTCATAAACTATTAAACTTGTTACCTATTATAAAATTTTTAGTAATCTTTTGAAAGAACTATATCTCTTAATCAATTCTCATAATTATTATTATTATTATCTTTGGTATATTAGCTATTATGTGCATATGGAGAATCGTAGAGAATTTGTAGATAAATGCATGGCATAATATGGATAATAACTGAGTGGAAAGTTGCGAAAGGACCAGCAGTAGGAGAAACTATGGTGAAATTATCAGGTTGATGTACTTTTAACAATGAATCATTTAACATTGATATTTAACTATTTTTTAAATATATTGGTTTACCTCCTCTCATGGATCAATTAATAATCCCCTTTGTTTATGAAAAACTGATTATTTTAAAAGGAGCTGAATCAGCCATGATAGAAGGTAATTATAATATTTATATTGTTATTCTTTCTATAATTATTTCGATATTAGCATCATTTTCAGCTTTAAATATTGCAGCAAAAATCTCGAATGCAAGTGGAAGAGGACGATGGTTTTGGCTTTTTGCGGGTGCATTGGTAATGGGAAGCGGCGTCTGGTCCATGCACTTTGTCGGAATGCTGGCTTTCCATTTTCATACCCTTGTAAAATATGACGTAGGGCTTACATTACTATCAATGTTAGCAAGCGTGGCCTCTTCTTTTATTGCATTTTACATCACTATGCCAAGAGACATTAATAAGTTAAGACTTGCTATCGGTGGATTTATAATGGGGAGCGGCATCGTTGCAATGCATTACGTAGGTATGAAAGCCATGATTATGTCTTTTGAAATTAGCTATAATAAGACGTTGTGGACCTTCTCGGCACTAATAGCCCTTGGTGCCTCGTATGCTGCATTGTTTTTATTTCTGAAATTTCGCAATCGGACCACATCCAATTGGCTTAAATGGGTATCAGCAGTGGTGATGGGGTTTGCTATTTGCGGCATGCATTATACCGGTATGAAGGCGGCAAGGTTTCATTATGATTCCAGCATGGTAATGAAACATTCACAAGCTATGGATTTCTTTCTTTTATATGGTGTTACGGTAGCCATTTTTCTTATTTTATTTATTTCATGGGGAGCGATGTTTTTTGATCGGCATGTGCTGGAAAAACTTGCATTTCAAGATACTATTACAGGATTACCTAATCGCAACGACATGAATCGGTTTTTTTCTACATATGTCGGTGATGAATCTATTGGTGTTATGTTCTTGGATTTAGATCGCTTCAAAGCCATTAACGACACACTTGGGCATGATATTGGAGATTTACTGGTGCATGAAGTTGGCAATCGCTTACGAAAATTCATTCGCAGAGATCAACAAGTGTTTCGTATAGGCGGCGATGAATTCTTGATTGTTATTAAACATTGCAGCTTAGAACAAGCAGAGCAATTAGCACAAAAAATATTGCAGAGTATGAAAGAGGTTTATCGAATAAAGGGAAATGAATTATATGTGACGGGGAGTATAGGGATTAGTATAGGTTCCATAAAAGAATCAGATCGTTCCGAATTGCTAAAAGCGGCTGACACTGCAATGTATAAGGCAAAGGGATTAGGAAAAAACCAGTATTGTGTTTATACGGATGAAATGGGTATGAAAGAGGTTAGGAAAATGGAATTGGAAAAGGATTTGCAGCGTGCCCTCGAGCAAAACCAATTCTATATGGTTTATCAACCAAAATGGAATGTGAAAACGGATACGTTATGTGGATTTGAAGCGTTAATCCGGTGGAATCATCCAAGATTGGGGATCGTTTTACCCGGGGAGTTTATACCAATAGCTGAGGAGACGGGGCTGATTATACCAATGACTACGTGGGTTTTAGAGGAAGCATGTAATCAATGTAAATCTTGGGGAACTAAGGGTTTTACGCAACCTATTTCCGTTAATTTGTCCGCACGTCTCTTTGAAACAGATCAACTAGCAGAATTGATCCTGAATGTTTTAGGAAAAACGTGCCTGGAACCGAATCTTCTTGAACTTGAAATCACTGAATCTATGTTTTTTAATGATATTAATGATATTATAAGGCAATTGGAAATCATTCGTAATATGGGGGTTAGAATTTCCATGGATGATTTTGGAACCGGCTATTCTTCTATTGGGTTATTAGATAAAATCCCAATCGATGCACTGAAACTAGATAGACTATTTACGGTTGATATAGATCATCCAAGTAAACGAGCGATTGTCCATGCGATTATTTTGATGGCGGAAAAACTTCACTTAGACGTCATTGCTGAAGGTGTAGAACAACAGGACCATATTGATAAGTTGAACGAGTTGGGGTGTTACGTTGTACAAGGTTTTTTCTATGGAAAGCCTATGAGAGATGAAAAGATTTCAGAATATATGAAAGAGGTATTGCAGTTCGCGTAACACCTCTTTCATTTTTTTAATAAAATATTAAAGTTTTCCTATATAGGTCAACGATTTTAAATTCTGAGCATCTACCCCACCATCTAATATTTTGCGAACATCATGTAATGTAGTGTTTAAATCTACTGACTCGCCTTTCACTCCTGTGGATGCTTCTGCTACATAAAATGGTTGGGTAAGATATGCTTCTAATCGTTCCCCTCGATGATAAGTTTCCTTTTCTACCGAAGGAATAGTATCTAATCCGCGTGCAGTTACCAAGGAGCGTAATTCACGGTAGCGGCGTAATAGTTTTTGAGCTCTTTGCTGAGTGAAATGATGGTTTTGATCTAGGTATGCCCCTTCCAATACAGATGATGTAGAGTAGATAGGATTTATAGCAGGGAAGTTATGTCGTGCAGCTAAGTCTGCATCAAAATATAATAATGTTTCTAATGGTCCATAGGGTAATTCTTCATCTACTGCTGCACCTTTTAAATCAAGAAGAAAGGTTGTAACAGATTGCAAATTCGCTTGATGGAATAGATCTTGGAGTTTGAAAATTTCTCCTGTCAGGACGTATGAACGATCCGCAGCAAAGAGAATGTCTCTACTCACTCCCAATGCGGTTATTTCCTTATAAGCTTTTTCAATGGAATCTGCAATGACATCTGCAAACTCTAACATATCAGCCAATTCCGGATAATCTTCCTCTGGCTTTAGTAAAACAGTGGAGTATCCATGCTGTTTAAGTCTGTAAAATAACTCGCCAAGTAATACTAGTTGCCCCATTCCTGGGCGTGCAACGAGTCCGACCGTCCCTCCTTTGGCAATTGGTGCAAACAAATCTAACGCTTTAATCTTCGTTTCGATCATTTCCACCGATTCCCCTCTCAAAATCAACTCGTCTAAACTACACTGGGCTAGTGATGCAAGCGCAACCAAGGTCTTTACTTCAGCACGCTCGATTGGAATTTTTCCGGTACATAGGTTGGAAACAGTGGCAGGACGCAAACCAATTGATTTTGCAGCACTCGTCAAATTTGGTACTCTTCTGCGCAATAATGAAACGTTTAATCTTAAATTATCCAATATTTACATCTCCTTACTTTGAATAGTAATACATATTACGCTTAAGAGCAATGGAGAGATGTTTTGAGGAGTAGAAAAAACGGGACAAACTTCTGTCCCGTTAGTATGTGGATTATAGTGCTGCTTTGATTACCTTTTTGTAATAAAGAACGGAAAGTACTCCAAAAATAGAGTAAAGAATCGTGTAAAGAAGCATGACAGCAATCATAGGTGTCCAAAGCTCTGTGCCAAAAAAGAACCAGCCAGATTTTACAGCGAAATAACTATGAAGGAGGCCGATAGCTAATGGAATACCAAAGTTAAACATTTGTTTTGCTTGAATCCCTTTTAATAAATCTCTTTGGGTATAACCGAGTTTCCGTAAGATCGTATAACTTGGTCTTTCATCTTCACTTTCGTCCATTTGTTTAAAATAGAGAATACACCCAGATGTAATTAAAAAGGTTAATCCGAGGAAACCGACGATAAACATTACAAGTCCCATGTTTTGCTTTTGACTGCTGCTCATTTCATAACGAGATAAATTATCCTCGCTTAGGTTTAATTTATGGAAAATAGCATCTGCCTTTTCAATATTATTGTCATCCTTAATATCAATTCCAATATAAAGCGATTTTTGTTGAAGGTTCGGATTAAGATCCGTCCTTAATTCTTCAAAAACTGCTTTGTTTACAACGGCTACTGGTAAGCTACCGCTCGTAAAATTGTATGGGAGAATCGATTCTTCTCTTATTCCTGAGTATTTTAGAGTAGTGGTTTGGCTTTTTCCACTTAGTTTAATATATCCAGAATTTTTAAAGGAAATTATTTTATTAAGTATCCCACTATTCCCGAAAAAGATAGATTCATTCTTTCCCAAATGGAGGTTTGAGATTGCTTCATCACTGATGATGGCTAGGGTCATTATATTTGGATCAGCGTTAATTTCTTTTAAACTTGTTTCCATGATATTTTTAACATTAACATCCGCATAAAGGACAGGGATCCTTTTTTCTGAAAAGGAAATGTTCTTGGCCATTAAAGCCTGCTCAAACTGTTTTGCTTCCTTAGTGGTTATTAAAGAGAAATTGGATGGAACGTTGTCTTTAGCGTTTTTATCTGCTGAATAGTAAGATATATAGCATAAAGATAATAAACCGATAGCAAGCGCAGATACGGTTGTAATAATCGTTAGTAGCAGTGCATTCGATTTCATTCGAAACATGATGGATGCTAACGATAGTACCTCATTAATACCCAAGTAACCGCCTTTGCTTTTCCTAATCATATTTGCGATAAATGTGACAGACCCTTTATAAAATAGATAGGTCCCAATAATAACGGTTCCGAGAATAAAAGTCATGGCAATAAATAACTCGTTTATTGTTGTAAAATCGCCGTCAAATAATTTCGATGAAACATAATAGCCTGAAACGATGAACAGAATGCCCACTACCCCGATTATCATCTGTAAAACACTTATCTTTTTCACTTTTCCCTCGGTGGAAGAGATTACCCTAAATAAGGATAAGATAGTTTGTCTTTTAATATATATATAATTTATAAATAAGATTACGAGGTAGATAACACTGAAGACCAAAAGGGTTTGAATCAGCGCCTCAATAGAAAATTGAAGAGTTGCGTTTGTCTTTACTCCTGTAATTTTAAATAATATCATCATTACTAATTTGGAACAGGAAAATCCGATAAAAGTTCCGATTAGTAAGGACCCATAATAGAGAAGAAAGTTTTCTGTACTTAAAAGGCGGAATATCGCAGTTTTTGTCATACCAATCAATTGAAATAGTCCAATTTCTTTACTGCGGCGCTTCATAAACAGCTTATTCGCATAAAGAAGGAAGATGGCGACGATCGCTATGAGAAGAATAGATGCTGCTTTTAATGCTGCAGCTCCTTTTATGGAACTTTTTACTTCATTCATAGATGGATCATACTGCAGTGTAACAAATGCGAAATAAAGAGCGACACTAAAAATTAATGCAAACACATAGAGGTAATAATTTTTCACATTCTTTTTTAGATTGCGAAACATGAGCTGGTTAATACTCATTTTGTACACCACCTAAAACAGCTTGCGTTTTCATGATGTCATTGAAGAATTCTTGTCTAGTTTCTTCTCCTTTATTTAACTGAGTAAAAATTTTCCCATCTTTGATGAAAATAACTCTGCTGCAATAGCTTGCTGCAACAGGGTCATGTGTAACCATGATAATTGTTGCTTTATGGTTTTCATTTAAGGTGCTAAGCTTATTTAATAAATCGGAAGCGGATTTTGAATCGAGTGCTCCTGTTGGTTCATCCGCAAAAATAATACTTGGTTGATGGATAACGGATCGCGCGGCAGAGGTGCGCTGTTTCTGGCCGCCGGAAATTTCATTCGGATATTTATCTTTTATTTCATATATACCTAGCTCCGTCGCTATTTCTTGAAATTTTTTCTCCGCTTCTTTTTTGGGTACTTTTGTAATGGAAAGAGGAAGTAATATATTTTCCTTGACCGTTAAAGTATCTAACAAATTATATTCCTGAAAGATAAAACCTAAGTGGTTTTTTCGAAATTCAGCTAATTGTTTTTCCTTCATCCTTGTCATATCTTTTCCATCAATCTTGATGGTTCCATTACTCACCCGATCGATAGAGGAAAGGACATTAAGCAAGGTGGTTTTTCCAGAGCCAGATGGCCCCATTATGCTGACAAATTCCCCACGGTAGACAGCAATATCAATACCTCTTAGCACTTCCTGTTTATTGAATTTATTTCCATAGATTTTATAAATATTAGTTGCATCTAATATTTTCATATGACTCGCTCCTTCAAATTGATAGTTTTATTATAACGAGCCTTTATTTTGTTATCCTTCGATTGAACGAACAAACGCTAAAAGCATGTGACATTTTTGTCACATGCTCATAACTTGGTGAAATGCATTTTGTCTTGGAAAACACAGCATAAATGTTGTACCCGCTCCAAGCTTCGAGTCCACATTGATAGAAATATGTAAGGAATTTGCTGCGTTTTTTGCTAAATAAAGCCCCATACCTGTGGCTGCATGATTTTGATGATCAGATGTCGAGGTAAATCCTTTATCAAATATGCGCGGTAAATCTTTCGGGTCGATGCCCCTTCCAAAATCTTGGATTTCTAAAAATGTTTGTTCGTTGTTTTCATAAGTTTTGATGATAATATCTGATGCATCACTGTATTTCACGGCATTTGTTAGTAGCTGTCTAATGATAAAAGCCAGCCATTTGCCATCACTAATGACTTCAGAGACTTTTAAATTCATTTCAAACCCGATACCCTTGTGCATACACCATGATTGTAAGGTTTTTATTTCGTTAACAATTAATGTGTGCAGATCAATTTTATCGATATATAAATCATTCTCCATAAAAGGGATCCTTTTTTGATGAAGGTGTGTGTCAAGCAGCAAATGGATTCGCAGCCACTCATGAAGTAATTGCGCCTTTAATTTTTCATTCTCTATTCTATCGATAATTAAATGCATTGCTGTTAATGGTGTTTTTACTTCGTGAATCCAAGATAATAATTCGTCTTTTTCCTTTTCCAGTGACAATAGATGGAGGGAGGCATCCTTTTTTAAATGTTGGGCTTGGTTTATAATACTGTCTTCCGCTATTTTTTCAAATGGACTTTCTGCAGTCACCACGGTCTTCATGTCGAAACCTGTCTCCCATTCTTCCAAACTTTTAAAGAATTTAGTTTCCTTCTGATAGCGGATGGAAACAAAAATGAAAAAGATGATACAAGATAAGAAGACGATATAAAGCGCGGACGTTAGCGGGATTGTTGAATCAATAAAAGCGATAAAGATAATCAATAATTGTAATATAAGAAAGAGTACAATCCAACTCCATCTTTCCATTAAATATTTTCGAATCATATTAAAATCCCTCTTCTATAGCCATATAACCTTGTCCAACCTTTGTTTCAATATAGCTGCCTAAGCCAATCTCATCTAACTTTTTCCGTAATCGATTTACATTCACTGTTAAAGTATTGTCGCTGACAAAACGCTCGTCCTCCCATAAGCTTTTTATAAGTGTCTCTCTTCTAACTATTTTATTTTTTTGTTCCATTAATTGCTTCAAAATGAAGATTTCATTTTTTGTTAGCTCTATAGCTCCAATTTCATTAGTAACTATACTCTTTTCATAATCAACCGTAGCCCCACACCAGGTTTTAAGTGAAACCTCTTCGGTATTGTAATTGTATACTCGACGGAGGATCGCCTGGATTTTCGCAATGAGTACATCAAAATGGAAAGGTTTTTGAATAAAATCATCGGCACCAAGCTGCATAGACATCACCATGTCAGCAGGATGGTCGCGTGAAGATAAAAACACGATGGGAACCTTCGAATGAGTACGGATCATTCGGCACCAATGAAAGCCATCAAATTTAGGTAGTTGAATGTCAATAATGACTAAATCCGGTCTTATGGCTGTAAATTCCCGCATAACATTACTAAAATCGGTAATCCCATATACTTCATAAGACCAACTAGTTAATCGTTCTTTTATTTCTTGAAAAAGGGTTGCATCATCTTCAATCAGCAGGAGTTTAAACACAATATCACCACACGATTTGTCATTCTATAAAAATATTGTATAGTAAATCCTAATTTGGTGCTATTAGGGAATTATGAATTTCCGATGAGGTTGAAATACTCAGTGCTTTAAACTTTACCATTCTCCTCTCCTTCCAATAGCTGCAACATCTATCCCCCTGACTTCACACCACTCCCGTACTTCTCCTGTAATAATAAGGGGACATGTACATAAATCCTCTATATTTCGGGCACCTAACATAGTGAAAATCGTTTTAAGCTGATCATGCCAATGATTTAATTCCTCAATTGCTTCCTCTAGTCCTTCCCTTTCCAGAACTCGTAAGATTGGACTTGCCAATCCAATTGCTTTTGCACCAAGGGATAGGCATTTGACCGCATCTAAAGGATTTCGGATTCCTCCCGAAGCGAAAATCTCCATATTGTTAATGTATGTTTGAGCTTCTAATAAAGAAATGGGAGTAGTTTGTCCCCAACCGCTTAAATAGTCGTATTCCTGTTTCTCTCTGCGACGATTTTCAATTCCTATAAAATTGGTTCCGCCCCGTCCGCTAACATCCACATATTGAACACCGATTTCCTTTAACATACGAAGGGTAGTTCTGCTCATTCCAAATCCAACTTCCTTTACAATAACGGGGATATTAACTTTTTTTATTATTTTTTCAAGTTGAGGCAGCCAATCTGTAAAGTCGCGTTCGCCTTCTGGCATAATCAATTCCTGTGGGGCATTTAGATGAATTTGTAGGGCATTTGCTTCCAGCATATCTATCGCTCTTAAGGCCAAATCGAGAGGAATATCTGCCCCAACATTAGCAAAAATGATTCCATCCGGATTATTTCTTCTTACAATTCGGTAAGTGTCTGCAAGTGATTGGTTTCGTAAGCCTGAATGTTGGGAACCCACAGCCATGGCCATTCCTGTTGCTTTCGCTATTTTCGCAAGATCCCCATTAATCTTTCCTGTTCTTTCACTTCCGCCTGTCATCGCATTAATATATAACGGGCTTTTCAACACTAAGTTTGGCATTATTACTTGAAGGTTAACATCCTTCCATCCTATATTGGGAAGGGATTGATGAACAAAGGCAAGATCATCAAAGTGAGAATGTAAGTTTGGTCCCTCTATTAGAGCAAGGCGAACATGCTCATCCTTTCTTTTTTCGCGAATTTTATTCTCGTCATTTTTCATTAATAGCGGCTCCTTCCCTTTTTTCTTAGTATGTAAAAAAAATATCCCTTTACCCACTTTCATAGAAGAGTTTTCACAGATACAAGCGGATACTTTTTAAGGGAAATTTAAGTAACGTAGTCAATAATAGTCACTGTTAAAAAACTAGAGGAGGCTGACATGAAAAAGGTAATTTTAAGTATGATAGGTGTAGTAGTAATAGTTCTAGCAGTCAACCAAATTTTTGTATCAAAGATAAGTATAGAGCAAGTAAAGTCCAAATTAAAAGCAACTGTATATACGTCATCAGATAATAATAAAAAAACAAATATTCAAACGGGTATTGATACCAGCATTTTAAATACCCAAAAGAAAGTAGAATCGGATATTTTGAGCGAAAGCAAAGGTAGTACATTAGAAAAATCTTATATAAAATTAGATCCTTTCGGTAATTCTCCACTGTCAGCAATAGTCATTTTTGATACACCAAGTTATTCGAAAGTGAGTTTTAAAGTAAAGGGAAAAGACAGTAGTGTGGATATAAAGGATACCATTGATAAATATGAAACACATCATGAAATTCCAATACTCGGTTTATACCCCGATTATAAAAATACAGTAGAAATCACCTCCACATCAAAATCTGGTGAAGTAACTTCTAACACCATTACCATCCAGACTGGAAAACTGCCAAAATATATTCCCGCTGTTACAATAAAGAAAGCAGATAAGGAAAATATGGAGATTGTGAAAAATGGTTTAACGTTTACAGTTCCGAGTACAAAGTATCCAATTGGCTTCGACGCCAACGGAGATATTCGTTGGTATAGTTCTAGATATAATAGCCATGTATTTAAATTATTGAAAAATGGCCATTTATTATTTTTAAGTAAAGATTCCAACAGCGGAAATGCCTATAATCGTTTATTCGAAATTGATTTTACGGGAAAGGCATATAATGTATATAAACTTAGCCAAACCAATTCTATGTCCGAGACTTCAGATATCGAAAAAACACTTGTACATCATGATGCCATTGAACTCCCATCAGGAAATCTATTGTTAACCGTAAGTGATGGTGGAGGGAGATATGTGGAGGATACGATGATAGAAATGGATAGAAGAACCGGAAGCATTGTTAAAACGATTGATTTGAAGGATATCCTACCCAAATCATTTTATGAAAACTATGATAATACAAAGCGAGATGATGGTCTAATTGATTGGTTCCATCAAAATGCGCTTGTATATGATGATAGAGATAATAGCATTATTATCTCAGGGCGAAACCAGGATATGGTTATGAAATTAGATTATAAGACGAATAAAATTGTATGGATCTTAGCTGATCCAACAGGTTGGCCAAAGGAATATCAAAAATATCTAATAAAAGGTGTAGGGGATAATTTCAAATATACAGGTGGACAGCATGCGCCAATTATTCTGCCTGAAACAGCTGCTGACAATAATAAAGATACAGTGGATTTATTGCTTTTCGATAATAATGTGGCAGTTTCCCGTGGAAACCAGTCCCTTTCTGAAAAATATAGTGCGGGCTCTCAATATCGAATTAATGAGAAAACAAAAACTGCTGAACTTGTTTGGACTTATGGTTCGGAACGTGGTACATCGTTGTTTTCTAATATTATTGGAAGTAACCGATTTATGCCAAATACCGGAAATCGTTTAATTGACTTTGGCTGGATTGATTCTGGAACGAAGAGTGACATTGTTGAAGTTACGGATGAAGCACAGCCAAGGGTAGTCTTTGAAGCAATTTTATCCGATTTCCCGACTGGCTCATGGGCATACCGTGCTGAAAGATTTTCCCTATACCCTGATAATTGGGTATTTAAAGTATCAGATGAGGAATAGGGGACAGGTCCCTCATCCCACAAAATGGGACAAGGGACCTGTCCCTCTTGTTCCTGTGGCAGCTTTATTCGATTCAAGCTGATTTATTTTTAGAAAGAAGCTCAGCTTCAATAAGAGAAGTCTTGGACGATTCACCCATACGCCAATATGCGATTAGGCTTATAAAGATACATGCAGCAACATAGTAGAAGAAGACAGATTCCACTCCAGCATTCTTTAACCACAATGCAACAAATTCGGCAGTTCCACCAAAGATTGCAACGGTTAGGGAATAAGGAAAACCTACACCAAGCGCACGTATTTCAGTAGGGAATAACTCCGCCTTTACAATGGCATTTATCGAAGTATATCCGGTTACAATAGCAAGACCAATCATCATTAGAATAAAAGCTAGTATTGGATCTTGTGTTTGTTTCATTAGTAAAAATAACGGAACGGTAAGTAGGGTACCCAGGATACCAAAGCCGAGTAATAGCGGTTTGCGGCCAATCTTGTCTGATAATTTTCCTGCTAGCGGCTGAAGTATAACAAATATAAGCAATGCAACAAAGTTAATCAAGCTGACTGATTCTTTATTGATTCCAACTGTATTAATCATGAATTTTTGCAAATAAGTTGTATAGGTATAAAATGCAACGGTTCCTCCAAGTGTTAAACCAACAACGGTAAGAACTGCTTTTGGATGCTTCATTAAGACTTTAATTGTTCCGGCATTTTTACGAGTTTCTTTACCCATATCTGAAAATTGCTCAGATTCATCCATTGTACGACGCAGCCATAATACGACTAAAGCTCCAACTGCTCCTATGACGAAAGGAATTCTCCAGCCCCAGGAAGTCATTTCATTTTCATTTAATATTTGTTGTAGAAAAATTTGAACTCCAAGAGCTAGTAATTGTCCGGCTACAAGCGTAACATATTGAAAACTAGAGTAAAATCCTCGTTTTCCGCTGCTTGCCATTTCAGATAGGTAAGTAGCGGAGGTTCCATACTCTCCACCTAACGAGATTCCTTGAATCAGTCGGGCGACAATTAGAATAATAGGTGAAATCGCGCCAATGCTATTGTACCCAGGAGTACAGGCAATCACTAATGAGCCTAAAGCCATAATAGTGACAGAAAGTGTTAATGCGGCGCGGCGGCCATATCTGTCTGCATAACGTCCCATAATAAGACTTCCTATTGGGCGCATAAGAAACCCGATGGCGAAAACGCCTGCGGTGTTTAACAATTGAATAGTAGGATTTCCTTTTGGAAAAAACTCTGCTGAGAAATAAACCGCAAAGGCAGAATAAACGTACCAATCATACCATTCGATAAGGTTTCCAAGCGATCCTTTAAAAATGTTGGTCGTAATGCGTTTTGTAGCAGCACGATCATTTGCTTGCTTCATTTTTAATTCCCCCTTTTGTTAATGTACTTTGTGGTTACCCGACCCCTTAAAGATTGTAAACGTATTCAATTGTAGCGATAGTAAGTGCTTTTCACTTACATAATTCTAATGCAAGTTTCATGCCAATTCGTATTTAAACATTAGATTTTTATTTTAATAAGGGTTTTGTAGGGTGTCTAAAATATCTCAGTATTTTTCTGAATAAATAATAACCGGCAAAAAAATCTGAATAGAGCGGATTTTTTTGCCGGTTTACCTTAATTGTTTCTTCATATTATTTATCATTTATTTCTTTAAAGTATTTTTTTGCTCCAGAATGGAGAGGGATAACAAGTCCTTTTCCTGCATCTTCTCGATTAATGCTATTGGCAGCCTGATGAGCATTTTGTAAGACGTTTAAATTATCAAAGAAAGTTTTCGTCATTTTATAGACTTGGTCCTCTGATAAATCGGATCGAACTAACAGTATATTACGGATGGCAACTGTTGGAATGGGGTGTGTATTTTGATAAATGCCGGCAGGGATCTCTGATCTCTCAAAAAAAGGAAACTTTTTTGTTAGATGATTAATATCAGAAGTCTGCATAGGCACAATCATGACCTTTTCTGATTTTTGTAGCCTTAGCACAGCATTATTGGGAAGACCCGATGTAACAAAGGCTGCATCGATATGATTATCTTTTAATTGTTCCATTGCTTCTTCATAAGATAAATACTCAGGTTCTATATCATTATAGGTAATACCATATTCCTTTAAAATGATTCGTGCGTTTGCTTCTACTCCACTATTAGGGGCCCCCACTCCGATTCTCTTTCCCTTTAAATCAGATACGGATTTTATCTTGTTTTTGCCTAGTGTAACTATTTGCACATAGTTAGGATATAGTCCTGCTATAGCTTTAAAACCATGAGGGGCTCCATCCTGTTCCTTATTATTTTTAAGAAGAGCAAAAGAGGCTGCATCTGACATAACAAATGCCAAATCAACCTGGTGATTTTCCAATAGCTTCATATTCTCAACGGATCCATCTGTTGACTGAATAGCAGTTTTGTATTGAAGCTTCTTTTTATATACCTTCGCCAGTGCTTCTCCGATAGTGAAATATGGGCCAGAGGTATCACCCGTTGCAATAGTAATATATTCTTGTTGGTCATTTGAGGTTTTTGCACCCTTATTCACATTTTTTGAACAACTGATTGTTCCCAACAAAACGAGGAATATTATGACAAATGAAAGAATCTTTCTCATTTTGGATCCCTCAAATATTGTTTAAGTTTTTCACGTAATCCTCGTTCACTAATGGCCAATTGTTTAGCTGTATTTGTTCGATGCCCGTTGTTTTTTTCTAAAGTATAGAGGATATACTCCCTATTCACTTCAGCAAGGGTTTTCCCTTCCGATATGAAAAGGCCGTTCTCTTTAGTATTTGAAGAAGAAGCCTCTTTCTGAAATACATCTTTCGGAAGATCTGATGTTTCTATGACATCCCCATCTGAAAGGGCCATGGCATATTCTAATATGTTTGATAGTTCCCGAACATTCCCAGGGTAGGAGTATTGAAATAAAGCCTTTTTCGCCTCCATACTGCATTTTTTCTGAGGGATGTCCATACTGGTTGAATAAAGATCTAAAAAATGCTGGATTAACAGCGGAATATCTTCCTCCCGTTCCCGTAAAGGAGGGACGTGAATGGGAATTACATTCAAGCGATAATAAAGGTCTTCGCGGAAGTTTCCTCTTGCCACTTCTTCTAAAAGATTTCGATGGGTAGCGGAAATGATTCGAACATCCACTTCCTTTGATTGCTCGGAACCAAGCGGTGTAACTATTTTTTCTTGAATGACTCTTAATATCTTTGCTTGTAGGGTTAACGGCATTTCACCGATTTCATCGAGAAAGATTGTTCCCCCACTAGAACGTTCGAAAAGACCCTGCTTTCGCTCAAAGGCCCCTGTAAAGGCACCTTTTTCGTGCCCGAACAGCTCGCTTTCAAGTAATGTTTCAGGAATCGCAGCACAATTGATGACGGAAAAGGCACCTTTTTGGCGCTTTCCCTGAAAATGAATGGCACGGGCTACCAGTTCCTTTCCGGTTCCACTTTCTCCCGTAATCAGAATATTAGAGGGGATATCCTTCACCTTTTCAATCAACTGGAATACCTTCTGCATGCTCTCGCATTTACCAATTAAACCGGCATAGCTTTCTTGCTGACGAACTGCTTTACTTAACACTTGGACCTGATGGTGCAAGTGTTGATAAGTAAGAGCTTTCGATAAAAGCAGTTTCACCTCCTCCAGATTCAACGGTTTGGTTAAATAATGATAAGCACCTGCTTTGACTGCCTCAACAGTAGATTCAATCGTTCCATAAGCGGTCATAATAATCACAACTGTTTCTGGATTCTTCTCTTTTATGGTTTTGAGGATGTCTAATCCATTTGTCTTACCTAGATTAAGATCTAGCAAAATACCATCTATATTCTCTGTTTCTAGTAATTTTAATCCCTTTTCTGCATCCGTTTCAGTCCAAATCCTGTATTCATCCTCAAGAGCGAATGAAAGAGAGGAACAAATAGCAATTTCATCATCAATAATCAATATATTCTTCATGGTGCATCTCCTCCGTTAGTGAATAATAAGGTAACAGTGGTTCCTTTATATGCGGAACTTTTTACCTCTATATGTCCGCCATGCTCTTGCATAATTTTTTGACATATATACAAACCTAAACCAATTCCTTGATTCTTTGTCGTATAAAAAGGCTGAAACAGATGGGGCATGTCTTGTGCTTTTATTCCGATGCCAAAATCAGTTATATCTAGCCGGATGGTTTGCCCATCTATAGCTCCATGAAAGTACAATTGTTTTTTCTTTGAATCATTCATAGCTTGAATCGCATTGAGTATTAGATTAATGAGAACTTGTTTGATGCGATTCTGATCGATTAGCACGGTTAAGGCTGGAGGAATATCAATCTCTAATTCTATTCCTTCGTTTCGGAACTGTTTTTTTAAAAGCCCCGTTACAGATTGAACTAACTCGTTAAGATTTTTCATTTCCAGATGCATCGATTTTTCCCTGGAGTAATCCAATAAATCCTCAATTATTCGGTTCATCCTCTCTACTTCCTCCGGTACATGCCGGAGAAGCTCAGATTGGAATCGAGGGTCATGAATTTTTTTAGGAAGCATTTCTGTAAAAGTTTTAATAGCAGTAAGCGGATTACGGATTTCATGTGCGATTCCGGCGATAAGCTGGCCAAGGGCCCGCATTTTTTCCTGTGCAATTAAGCGTGCTTGCAGATGGTTCTGTTCAGTTCTGTCTTGAAGGCAAAGGATACCTCCTATTATTTCTCCCATCCCATTTTGCAATGATGCAATATAGTATTGAAGGATACGGTCTGTCCCATCATCAAGGCAAATTTCTCCGTGGATCATCCGTTGTCCCTTTATTTCCAGTACCTTTTGCAGGGGGAGTTGAGATAGAAAATCAAAAATATTTGTACCTAAAGGGTTTCCCTTCATTCCAAGCAAATTACGGGCAATATGATTAATGAGAGTGACATTACCTTCGAGATTAAAGGAAATAATTCCATTATCTACACTATCCAACACCTTTGACTGAAAAGCATAGCTATCTGCTAATGCAGCAGTTTGTCTATTAACTTCTTTTTTTAAACGGTTATTCCAAAAAAAGATACCTACAAGAATAGTAAAGATAATTCCAGTTAAGATAAGAAGAATGTAGACAAGCTTTCGCCACCAATCAATTGCCAATGCACCATATGGTTCAAGATATTGGGAATATAATCGTTCATAGGTACCGTTGTGATGAAGCGCTGTCAATCCAGTGTTTATATCCTTTAATAATTTATAGTTTCCCTCTCGCACGGCAAAGGCATAGTCAGAGGGAGGAATTAGTCCTGTGCGAATTCTATATTTCAATTGTTTTTTTGCGTGCTGAAGGATATATTCAGCTGTCGGACGATTTCCTATAAATACATCTGCTCTACCTAAAAAAAGCATGTCCATCGCGTCCAATTGGTTAAAGGATTCGAGTATTTCACTTCCTCTAATATTTTCGAGTTGAGAGATAATAGTATCTTCTCGTTGAACTGCCACAACTTTACCCTTTAAATCATTCAAACTTGAAATATCCTTAATAGAGGATGGGATGACCACCGTTTTAGGTAATGTTAGGAAGGAGTCGCTGAAATCTAAAAAAGTATCCCGTATGCTTGTATATTCCAACCCTGCAATAATATCAAGTTTCCCTTCCTTTAACATTTCCAATGCATCATCCAACTCAAGCGGAATCAATTTAAGCCGATATCCTTGCCTTGTGGCAATATTCTGAATAAGTTCTATATTGAATCCCAATGCTTCACCTTTTGGTCCTGTATAGGA
>Ga0224729_1027_pt1 | contig 18166 bp, 18 predicted proteins | sample IA12soil_GW_GH6A_2_FD_161645 | JGI IMG/M metagenome (GOLD analysis project Ga0224729, IMG submission 161645) | Enriched cells from agricultural soil in Iowa, United States - IA12soil_GW_GH6A(+) | ecosystem: Environmental > Terrestrial > Soil > Unclassified > Agricultural land | place: USA: Iowa... | reverse complement strand
TGCTTGCGGTTGTCTTCCTTCGTGAGAAGCCAAACCGTGGCCAATGGATCGCGATCGCCATTGCTGGCGCAGCGGTTCTCCTCATCGCCATCGACTACGGACGGTTCCCATGGATTTCAATCTCACTGGCCGCGACGTTTGGCTTGTACGGACTCGCGAAGAAGAAGATCGGACAAGACGCTTCTGTAGGCTTGCTGTCGGAGACGGCTGTAGTCCTGCCTGTTGCGCTTGGCTACTGGATCTATTTGGCGGCCGTGGGAAAAACGACGGCATGGACGCTGCCTGTGTCCACTTTCGTCGAACTGCTTCTTTCCGGCGTGGTAACAGCGCTACCGCTGCTTTTCTTTGCGCGAGCAGCTGCCCGGATGGCGCTGTCCACGCTTGGCTTCGTACAATACATCGGGCCGACGATCATGCTGTTACTGAGCGTATTCGTGTTCAAGGAGTCGGTCTCACCGGTTCTTCTCATTGGCTTTGCGCTCATCTGGACAGCGCTTGTCGTATACGCTGCGGCATCGGTTCGCAGTACGAAACTTGCGAAGGCTCGCTGACGGCGGCAAAACGTCTACCCGGTACCGTTATATCAGCCATTTCCGTCCGCTGAGGGGGGAGATGGCTGTTTTCTGTTCGGGGTTAAACTAAATGCGTACAATACATACGTGTTATTGACAAAAATAAATACCCCATATATAGTGTAGTCATCTACATGAATTCAAGGAGAAACCTATGCCAAGCGTTTTCGAAATGTACCCCTATAGCCTATACATCAAAGTTATTGCACAACGGGTCCGGGAAATCATCGACCAGCTTCTGAAAGATCACGGTTTAAATAGCTCGCAGGCGATTCTTCTCTCGCATATTCATCAATCCATTGAGGAGCATATAGAGATCAATCGAAAGTATCTTGAAAAAACAATGGCTTTAAGCGGTCCGTCTGTGACGAATTTATTGAACGGTTTGGAAAAGTCCGGATTTATCACGCGTAATAGCAACCCTAAAGATGGACGCAACCTACGTATTGACATAACAGATAAAGCCAAACAATTTCTTAGCGAGAGGAGTGATGCCTTCTCGAAATCTGAAGAATTGCTCACACAAGGGATGTCTGATGCCGAAAAAGCCATGTTTGTTTCTTTGCTGACACGTGCTTTTGAAAACGTCGAAAAACTGCCGCCGAATGGATGAATTTACCACATTTGATTATTTTTTTGAACAAATATGTAGACGACTACATAAATTTATTTTAAAGTTCAGGAGGTTTCCATCATGAATGATCAACCAAACGGACTGGGGCTATCCAGAATCGGACTCGGCTGCGGCCATATGTCAAATGTCAATGAAGCTGTCAAAAGTGCAGGCGTTGCTGCTATTCATACCGCTTTTGAGAGTGGAATCAATCATCTCAACACAGGGGACTTTTACGGTGCCGGCCGAAGCGAGATGGTCATCGCCGAAGCGCTCAAGGGGTACAAAAGGGATGACTATTTTATATCGCTGAAGTTCGGAGCATTGAATACGCCGAGCGGTTCCTTGTACGGACTGGATGTTTCCCCCCATCATGTTAAAAACTTTCTTGCCTATTCGCTCACACGACTCAATCTTGACTATATTGATCTGTATCAGCCCGCAAGAATTGATCTGGGTATTCCTGTAGAAGAAACGATCGGCGCCATTTCCGATCTGGTTAAGGCCGGCTATGTCAGACAGATTGGAGTCAGCCAGGTTGACGCAGAGACGTTGAGAAGAGCGCATGCCACGCATCCGATCAGCTGGGTGGAAGTCGAATACTCGCTTTTTAACCGAAAGATCGAGAAAGAACTTTTGCCAACTGCGAGGGAATTGGGCATCGGCGTAGTTGCTTTTGGGGCATTGGCTCATGGTCTTCTTGCCGGCCAATGGACAGATGAGCGGATCGAAAAGAGCAAGGGAGGCTATGTTCCGTTTTTTTTTGAAGAGAATATAGGAAAAAACGTTGCCCTGGCCAAAAAACTAGAAGAGATCGCCGTAAAAAAACAAATGACGTTATCCCAACTGGCGTTTGCATGGATACTATCCAAAGGGGAAGACATCATACCGCTTATCGGTACCGTATCGCCGGTTCATCTTCAAGAAGCTTTGCAATCACTCGATATTCATTTGACCGAAGAAGATATTAGGGAAATAGAAGATGCAATACCAGACCAGGAGATCGCCGGCGCTTCTTTTCCCAACATGCAATTTAGAAACGGGAAGACTGTTTCCGTATAAACACGATCATACAAATGAAAGGATGTTGTTTGTTATGATTATCGTTACCGGAGCCAATGGGAAATTGGGGCGGGCCGTGGTAGAACAGCTACTTATGCGTATACCAGCCGAGGAGATCGGTGTCAGTGTCCGTGATCCGAATCAAGCACAAGAGCTTCGAGAACGTGGAGTTCGTGTCCGTCGGGGCGACTACGACGATGCCGAGAGTCTGCACCACGCTTTTGAGGGGGCGTCACAGGTTTTCATCGTTTCGTCCGGCATCATGGGCGAGGCTGATATCCCGCATGGCATTCAGCAGCATCAAACCGCGATTGACACGGCAAAGAGGGCAGGGGTTACTCGGGTGCTATACACAAGTCATATAGGTTCTTCCCCAACATCACACTTCGCCCCTATGATTCACCATGCGGCTACGGAAAAACTGCTGAAAGCTTCAGGTATGGCCTTCACATCGCTCCGTAATGGCTACTATGCCGCATCGGCACTCCTGTTGATCGGTGGAGCCATAAAAACAGGAGAACTGATCGCTCCTGAGGATGGTCCGGTTGCCTGGACAGCCCACTCCGATTTGGCCGAGGCTGCGGCGGCGATCATCAGCGAGCCGAAACTGGATGGCATAACCCCCAATCTTACGGGATCCGAGGCCATTGACATGGAAGGGATTGCGTCAATCGCTTCCGAGGTCATGGGGCGGACCATCCGCCGAATCGTTGTGCCGGACGAAGAGTTTCGAGACCGCATGATGGCTCAAGGCGTGCCGGAAGCGAGTATAAATATGCGGATGGGGATGTTTCTGGCAAGCCGTCAGGGCGACTTCGCACAAGTCGATCCGTCTCTGACTGATTTGATCGGCCGCCCGCCGAAAAGTTTTAGAGAGGTTCTGAAAGAGTCGATTTCTCAACAGCAACGTTGATTGCGTTAAAATATGCTAATCGGTGTAAGACGACAAGAACATATACGCTTAATAGCCGTGTAACTACGGCTTTTTTTGTTTTAACGATATATGTTCTTGTCAAACCCGACGACAAGAACATATATCGTTTAATTATAACCATTCTTGACCCACCTATTTTTTTAAATCAAAGTATATACTAAGGTTAATATGCACGTGTACAGTACTCAAAATATAGTTTGCACTAGGTTAATGCCTTTATTAGTAAAGGAGATAAGGAAAAGATGACTGATATCAATAAAATATTGATTCGAAATGCCGTGGAATCTGAGCAAGACATCATAAGAGCCATAGTTGAAGAGGCATATGAGGAATATGCCCGAACAATGAGTGATTCAATGCGCGAAGAGTATAATCGGAGATTAGTGACGACGCTTGGAATAAAAGAATCTGTAGAGCGAATTGTCGCTGAGTCTGGCGGAAATATCGTGGGTAGTGTTCTATTGTATCATTCGACATCTAGTGCAAGTGAAAGGGTAGTTCGAAATCCTGGTTGGGCTGAGTTACGATTGCTTGCCGTGCATCCGTCGATGCGTGGTCATGGAGTAGGAGCTTTGCTTGTACAGGAATGTATACGACGCGCTCAAGTTAATGGCGAGAGGGCAATAGGATTGCACACAAAGGACGAGATGCATTCTGCTGTTCGTCTCTATGAGCGTCTTGGCTTTACTCGCTTTCAAGATCTTGATTTTAGTCCAGCCTCAGGAGTACTATTAAAGGGATATTGCTATAATTTGGATAATCGATAAGTCAGTCTCATGAATCCATGACGGTTTTTTGTATAAGAACAAAATTAAATTTACGCTTAAAAGCCGCATGGCAGCGGCTTTTTTTGTTTTAACGCTGTATGATTTTGGCCAGACCCGGCATTTAAGAAATGATATCAATAATGCACACATATGACAAATGACAAATGACCAATGACCAATGACCAATGACCAAATAATGATCTAGAGACTTCTCTCCAATAAAGTTCCAACTTGTTTGGCCATAATTTGCGGGGGATACGGCATTTCGTTTCTAATCCACCATTCTATTATCCCTACATAAGCGGTACTAGCATATTGCAGCATAACATCTTCACTTAAATCCACATTTTTTCCGCTTTCCCGATCAATCTCTCCTTTGAATCCTTCCATAACATAACTTTGAAGCCGGCTTCTAAAAGAAGGGGCTCCTTTGCTGGCTAGCATTGTCGAAAAAAATAAATAGTTTTTCTCAAAGTACTCAAAAAAAGGAACCAGCCCATTGCTCCAATCGAGCTTACATGCCCATTCATCCATCTCGCTTAATTCATTCATATAGGATTCGATCAGTTTATCCAACAAATCATATTTGTCCTGATAATGAAGGTAAATGGTTCCGCGGTTAAGGTCTGCCTGGTCTGCAATATCCTGAATGGTAATCTCATCGAAATTTTTTTCGCTCATTAATTTAATAACAGCATTTTTTAAAGCTTCCTGTGTTTTAGCAATTCTGCGATCCATCTTTGCCATCGTATATTTCACCGAACTTTCTTAGATAATTAACATTTTTGATTGTTGTGTTGAGATATCAACAGACTTCGTTATTTTAACCATTGAATGTATCTTTCTTACCCATATAATAATAGACATTAGTTGGTTAAACAACTCGTTTTGTAAACTCATCTGTTGTTACGTTTTGATTTGAATCTTATCTAAGGGTGGAACGAGGAGGCAAGAAATGACCGATAGTAAGAAAGTTTGGTTTATCACGGGGCTGCACGTGGAATGGGCGTTCCGATGAACGTTACCCGTGAGGTAATGTATTCAATAAGAATGCAGAAGATAGGAGTTGCTATTGTTGGCTAAAAGAAATAAATTGTTGATTTTTATATTAACTATAGGTGTATTCGGCATCTTAAATACAGAAATGGGGATCGTTGGGATATTGCCGTTGATTGCTGATCATTTCCATATCAGTATAACCAAAGCAGGGTTGCTGGTGAGTCTCTTTGCACTTGCTGTTGCAATATCAGGGCCCACGATGCCGTTATTGTTTTCGGGCATAAATCGCAAGAAGGTAATGTTACTAGTGCTAGGTGTTTTCGTTCTGGGCAACATTATCTCCATCTTTGCATTGAACTTTTCCATTTTATTGATTGCTCGTGTGATTCCAGCCTTTTTACATCCAGTTTATGTCTCCATTGCTTTGACAGCAGCAGCTGCCTCAGTTAGCAAGGAAGAAGCTCCAAAAGCCACTTCTAAAGTATTTATGGGAGTAACGGGGGGGATGGTACTTGGTGCGCCTGTCTCTAGTTTTATTGCTAATACAGCTTCGCTTGAAATGGCCATGTTATTCTTTACGATTGTGAATGCTATTGCATTCGTTGCTATATTACTATTTGTACCATCTATGCCTGTTAAAGAAAGGCTTTCTTATGGATCACAATTAAGTGTATTAAAAAAACCAATTACTTGGCTATCCATTGCTGCTGTCATTTTTATAAATGCAGCGATGTATGGAGTTAGTAGTTACCTTGCTGAGTATCTTGAAACCATCACAAATATACCCGGGAAAACGATTAGTTTCATGTTATTCCTATTCGGTGGCGCAAGTATAATAGGAAACATCGCCGCCGGGAAGTTACTTACCAAAAATGCCATCAAATCTGTAGCAATTTTTCCATTCGTATTAGGGGCTGTTTACATCCTATTGTTCTTAATGGGACAGTTCACTGTACCTATGGCATTCATTGTTTTGATTTTTGGAATCGTCGTGGCGATAGGAAATAATATTAGTCAATATTGGATGTCGTCTGCAGCTCCGGAAGCTCCTGAATTTTCGAATGGATTGTTTCTGGCATCCGGTAACTTAGGAGTAACAACCGGTACATCGGTAGGCGGATTAGTTATATCAGGAGTGGGCACACAGTACGTCGTATTGGGCGGTTTCCTTTTCTTAATATTGAGTTTAGTATTTATTGTAATGAGAAACTTCAAGTATAGTCCTATGAACCAATTTTCTAGGATTGAATAAATTCAACATTTTATAAAAGTTGCCTATTATCGGGTCACAACAAGAAGAGCTCCGGGAAAACCGGAGCTCTTCATCATCACTGCCAATTCCGCTTATAAAGCACAACGAAGAGTATGCCGCCAAACACACTAAGCGCTATAAAAATCAGCATCATATTGCTGTACAGCGCGGCCGTTTGGCTCGTTAAGGTCCCAACGATCGGAGCTTTCAACCACGGCTTCGTCAGTAGTCCACCGACACCATCTATGCCGATCCCTTCCGCGAGGAAGCAGGTGAAGTTGAGCATGCCAATACCGGATCCCGTTTCATTTTCTTCCAGCGTATTGGCGACACTTGCGGAAACAGCGGTTTTTACAAACGATAGGCCACCAAATGTCAAAATCATCGCAGCCGCAATAAGCCATGGCGTCCGATCCGTAAAGAACAGGACGACTAGAAAACCCGTGGTAATCATGCACAATCCGGTCAACATCGCAGCTATATGACCGCGCCGGTCTGCAAGCATCCCGCCAAGCACCCCGAACAAAATGACGCTCAAAGTGCCGGGGAACAATATTGCGCTTCCGATGAGGCGGGTCGGCATATCGTACACTGAACTCATCAGATAAGGCACCATGGAAATAAAGCCTGCGACTGTGTCGAGAAGCAGTGCGCCTGTAAGCACGGCCGAAAGGTACCTTTTCTTCCGGAACAGGAACGGTTCCAAGAACGGCTCCCGGTGCCGACGAATATGAAAAGCAAGAAGCGCAAACAAAACAATAGCTGTAGTCAAGTAGATCCAAAGAAGCAGCGTCATAAACAGCGCAAAAGACAAAATGCCTGAAGACAACAAGATCGCTCCTGTTATATCGAATGCTTTTCCCTCTGTCGCCTCGTCAGGCAGCGTCCGAAGTACGAACGGCAGGGCCAGAAGCGACAGCAGCGGCAGCGCAAACAACAGCGACCAATGCACGTAGCCGGAAACCGTGCCTCCGATGACCGGGCCGAGTAACGAACCGAAACCGTAGGTTAGCATACCGAACAATAGCAGCGTTCGAATGCCTGCATGCTCTGATATTTTGCCATACACGGCGACGCCAATAGCGAAAGAAATTGAAAAGCAGGTGTTGGTCCAATTTGCAGCTGAAGGTGCGATGTGGAAATAAGTGGCGATTTCCGGTAACGATACGTTAAACATGGTCTCATTCATGACGCTGAAAAACGTCAAAATGCTCAACCACAGGATGAATCGCGACACTTGAACTTCGTTTCTGTGTTGCACTTGAATATAACCCCTTTAAAGGAAGGGGAATCGCAGTTTATAGGGTCAATGATGCGCTTTCCCCTAAATGTTGTACCCTTGCTAAATTGTATTGCCGCATGATACGCTACGCCTCCAAATTAGAAAAAATGTAAAAAAACAGCTCAATTATATCATAACCGCTCAAACGACATAAGCTTTTTTGTGCCAGGGATAAGCTGATGTTCGCATAGATGGAGTTACATCGCTATATATGCGCAGCAGGAGTTACGCTAACGGGCAGGATAGCGTGATGGCTTTCTCGAAATACATCATCTAAGATTATCTGCCCATACTGTTGAAGCAGAGTTAACAAGGAGGAAAAGATAATAGAGTTTATGAAAAATCAATTAGAACAAGACATTATTTCAACAGCGGAGAGCTTTGCGGAAAATTTTTCGGATCGGGGTCATTTTGATTTTAGTATTCAAAGTCTACGAAAACTAGACGATATTCTCGAAGAGTTATGTGATTATAAACTGGATAACGACGCATTGAATTCTGTTTCATCTATGGCTGGAAGCTACATCTTTGAAGTGGCAAGAAGGAATTATGGAGGCCAATACTATTGGGTACAGGATAGAGACCAACCGGTTTTGGTTACCGGTGAGCCTGATTATTCTATTTCTATATTTGCATTCGATAAAGTTAAAGGCAGAATCCAGAACGGTAAAGAAGATGAGATTCCATATTATTTTGACGGCTATATTGAGGCAGTTAAAAAAGGTAAGAAAACCGGATACCGTGCTACTATAGTTTAGAACTCATGATCCTAATACAGTGAAGGACAAGAGTTCGTGGTTACATTCGATATGAATGTGCCGGGCAAGCAGTCGCAGCAATAGGCAGAGAAATCAGTACCTCTTTAAATTCAGGGCTTTTACAGTGACCCCGACTCATGATCGGGGCTTTTTTTGTTTTGTATGGATGATTGCGTAGACAGTAAGCGTCTTACTAATTTGAAAGGGAGATGTAAGGAAAGTCGATAGCTTAGGCCAGCCTCGCAGGATAACATTGGAGCAAACGAAAAGATTTTCTTAATGGAGGAATCGAGATGAGGCTGTTTGAACTGTTGCTTTTATTGTCAAACATCGGCTTGTTTATCATAGCAGTCCTATTGAAAAAAGGACGGCGTAGAGTTCCAGTATTCGTTGTAAGCGGGATCGCCACACTTGTACTAGTCATTCATTGGACGGTGGAAGGATACAGAGTTCAGCTCTTATTCTTGTATGGTTTAACGATCATATTTTTAGCTATATCAGGTTATCGTTATTTTAATAAAAAAGGTCCAAAGAAAATCCCGCAATTTATGATGGGTTCAGTTTATACCTCTATAGCAATCATGCTGGTCATCACAGCGGGTCTCATGTATGCTTTCCCGGTGTTTAAACTACCTGAGCCGACAGGCAATTTTAAGGTAGGAACGCAAACTTTTCATCTCGTGGATACAAAAAGGGAAGAGATTTTCGACGAAGCTAGAGATCGTAAGAGAGAATTGATGGTTCAGGTATGGTATCCAGCTCAAGCAGGCACTGGCAAATACGCTCCCTTTATTCCCAATACCCCGATTTTACGTTATATGGCTGCGAACTATGGCCTTCCCGGGTTTACATTTCAACACCTGAAGTATGTATCCAGTCAAGCTTATTCGGATGCTGAAATATCTTCGGCACAGACATCATACCCGCTGATCCTTGCGAATCCCGGCAACGGTTCTTCCAGGTTCCTCCACACGTCGCAAGCCGAAAATCTAGCGAGTCACGGATATATCGTAGCCGTGATCGACCACACCTACAATACATTTGCAACCGAGTTTCCGGATGGTCGAATCACGACCAGCACAACAGACCATTTATTCTCGCCCGACCATGATTACGCGACGGAAAGAGAGAATCGCGACAAGTTGGGAAAAGTGTTAACCGACGATGTGGCTTTTGTGCTGGACCAATTCGAGCTCATCCAATCGGGGCAGATACCAAGTCAACTACATGGGAGGATTGATCTCGGTCATGTCGGAGTGTTCGGTCATTCCATCGGCGGAGCGACGGCCTATGATGCTGCTTATGATCCGCGCATTGCGGTGGGAATAGACCTTGATGGAGGGCTTTATCGTCTGCGTGACAAAGAGGGGCTGCGAAAGCCTTTTTTGTTCATCAACTCGGAAAACTATTTCGAACAATTAACAAGGGTGATGAATAACCGGGTCTACTCGGATGCAGAGCTTAACCGTATGGGGTCAACAAGGGAGTGGGAGGACCAAGTGGCGGCGGATAAAAAGGTGGAGCTTGAACGGATGCGCGAAACGGTCGAGGAAGGGGGACAAGTCCTCTATATCGAGAATACGGAGCATTTGAATTTTACTGACGTACAGTTCATTTCTCCGATTTTTAAGATACTGGGCATTACAGGAAAGATAGCGCCGGAAAGAGCGAACACCGTTATCAATGCCTATATGCTGGATTTCTTCGATATGTATCTGAAAAATCAAGGCGGAAACTTAATGAAAGGTGCGGATAGCCGCTTTCCGGAGGTGAACCGGATGTGATAATGAAGAAGGGAAATCCCTCTGGGATCTCCCTTCTCTGAACTACATGCTTTAGCCAATGATCTTACTAAACGCAAGGCTTAGAAGTTAATTACCAAGCGTAAATGCCTTTCTCATCCAGAAACTCGCCGTTATGACATTTGCCATCTATAGCATAACCCACGATAATGGCAGCAGCGGCTTCCTTGGATTTTCCGCCTGCGGCATTGCCGTTGAGATCGGTGGTTGTAAACCCTGGCGTTACCGCAAATACTTGAGCGCCGCTGTTTCTAACTTCATAAGCCATCGATAAGGTCATGGCATTGTTTGCCGTTTTAGAGGAATTATAATCAAAAGCGTTTAGAGTGGATTCCGCATTTTGCATATGATCCAGGGAGGCCATGTCGGTTGAGACGTTGATGATGGTTCCTTCGTTGTTCTTAATCAACGGGAACAGACGCTGATTCAAACGGAAGGTGCCGAAAAAGTTGACTTCAAAGGCGTTCCGCAAATTTTCCTCTTTAGTATCCATAAACGAGCGGGAGAATGCACCAGGCATGCCAGCGTTGTTAATCAGCAGCTTCAGGTCAGGATAGTTTTGTTGGATCGTATTGGCAGCTTGTTCAATAGACTCTAAGGATTCTATGTCTACTTGTACAAATTCTACGTCGAGCCCTTTGGAAGTCAACTCAGATACGGCTGCTTCGCCGCGTTCGGTGCTGCGGGCACCTAGAATGACTTTCCAGCCGGCTTCACTCAGCTGCTTAACAATTTCAAATCCGATTCCTTTATTGGCTCCGGTTACGAAGGCGGTTTTTTTCATTCAAATCCCTCTTTCTGTATAATGGTTATGCTACCTGATTTATAAGTTACTATGCTACACTTAGTGTAGGTCAACATAAACTTCTTTATAAATGAGGGGTTATATGCTTACAATCGGAGAAGTAGCAAAATCAGTAGGAATCAACATCGGTGCGATCCGTTTTTATGAGAGAAAAGGACTGCTGGAACCGGCTGCGCGCAGCGAGCAGAATAACCGTTTATATACGGAGAACGAGTTGAATTGGCTGGTGTTTATCAAATGTCTGCGTGAAACCGGAATGAGTGTGGAAGATATCAAAATGTATTATGACAAGGTCAAAGAGGGTACCTCGACCCTTCCGGAACGAATTCAACTGATTCAAGACCAGAAGCAAAAGCTGCTGGATGACATTGAAGCGAAAAAAAACCAGCTCGTCCATTTGGAACAAAAGCTTGAACGGTATTATCGCGGGGAAAATTACTAGAATTCTGGGGTGAAAACCGGTATAGGAAAGATACCTTTTGAGGTAAATGAATCAGGAATGGATACGAGCTTTAAGATAAACAGCCCCTAGACTTGAACGTAACTGTTCGAGTGCTAGGGGTTGTTTATTAGGGAGATCTATGCTAAGGGTTCTCAAAAGTCTTCATCACAAGTGGAACATGAAGCAGATCTGTTCAAATATCGACTCGGGCGAAAGACCGCGGACATCCCTTTGGATGGAATAGAAGTCACGGCTCAGCACCATCTGGAGCATATCGGCTTTAAAAACACTGTCACTGTCTGCACTTAATGTCTCGGAAGCTGCCATCTTATCGAATAACGACACAAAAATTTTGTTCAGCTCATTGTAGATGGGGCTGCTTGTCCGCGACTTGGGTCGGTTTGTCTGCGAGGAGTCCTCGACGCCGATCAAGAGCTGCGATTTCTTCTCCCGGAACCGGATGAACAAACGGATAAAATATTTCAACTGCTCTTGCGCCGGCTCCGTGCGGTGTTGTTCCAAGTAGGACTCGTATTCCTCGAATAGAAGGTCGGCGCTGTCGCGGATCAAATCCAGGCACAATTCACTTTTGTTCTTGTATCGGCGATAGAGCGTTCCGGGCCCGACCTGTGCTTCCGATGCGATCTGGTTCATGCTGACGGCTTCTACACCATGCTGTTCAAACAGCCGAAGCGCCGCATCCAAGATACGCTGACGATTCGCCGCCGCATCGCGGCGTTCGGAACGGGCTGGGGATGTATCGGTTTCTTTCATGTGCACATCACGTCCTTGAATTTCGATTTCGATCACGGTTGACAAGTGGAGATGTCTCCGCTTAATATGAAGTGGAGGGTTCTCCGCTTAATCATATCATATGGACTAGGAGTGTACAACGAATGACACAAATCAATTCTGCTTTGTTAGTTATGGACTTGCAGAACGCTATTGCCGGGCACCTTGGGGACAAGCAAGCGCTGTTCCCGTACAAGATGGCGCTGGAAGCCGCACGCAATCACAACATTCCGGTCATCTTCGTGCGAGTCGCCTTCCGCGAAGGCTATCCGGAGATCAGCCCGATGAACCGAATGTTCGCGAGAGCGGCTCAATACGGCGGCATGACAGTGAACGACGAGACGACGCAAATTCATCCGGAGCTGGCGCCTCAGCCAGGAGAGCCGATCGTTACCAAGAAACGCGTCAGTGCCTTCGCCGGCAGCGATCTGGAGATGATTCTTCGCGCTAAGGGCATCAACCAGCTTATTCTGAGCGGCATCTCCACGAGCGGCGTTGTACTGTCGACGTTGACGGAAGCAGCGGACAAAGATTATCAGCTTACCGTTCTATCCGATGCTTGCTTCGATCCCGATCCAGAAGTGCACCGCGTTCTGCTCGAGAAAGTATTCACCAAACGGGCGGATGTTGTGACGGTAGACGCTTGGGTCGATACTTTGGTGTAAAGAAGGCGCATTTGTAATGCAGATATGGAAAAGAAATTTATGGGTCTGCTGGTTCGGCATGTTTATGACGGGGGTAGGCATGAGCCAGATCGCGCCTGTTTTGCCTCTCTTCATTAAGCAGCTCGGCGTTGAGAACGCATCCTGGATCTCCCAATTGTCCGGCGTCGCATTCGGTGTGACTTATATTATCTCCGCTATATTCTCGCCCATCTGGGGACGCGCGGCAGACAAATACGGTCGCAAGCCTATGCTGCTCAGAGCCAGCCTTGGCATGGCGATCGTCATCGGCTGCATGGGCTTCGCGCCGAATGTCTACTGGCTGATCGGCTTAAGGTTGCTGCAAGGCGTCATTACAGGCTATGGCACGGCTTGCACAACGCTGATCGCGACCCAGACGAGCAAGGAACATTCGGGTTGGGCTCTGGGCACGCTATCAACGGCCAACATCGCGGGCTCCCTGCTCGGACCGTTGATCGGCGGCTTAATTGAAGAGCATTTCGGGATGCAGAACATTTTCTACATCACAGGTGGCTTCATGTTCATCGCCTTCCTGACGACCTTATTCTTCGTGAAAGAGACGTTCGTCCGTACGGAAAAAAAGGTGCCGAGCTTCAAGGAAGTCTGGGCTCAAGTTCCGCAGCCAAGCTTAACAATTACCTTGTTCATTACGTACTTCGTAATGTCGATCGCCACGTATTCGGTCCAACCGGTGCTTACGGTCTTTGTCGATCAAATTGCACATGATCTGGGCCATGTCGCATTGATCTCAGGAGCGATTTTCTCGGCTTCGGGATTGGCTACTATCATTGCTGCTCCTCGGTTGGGGAAGCTGTCAGATAAGATTGGGGCACATCAGATCATGCTTTTCACGCTGCTCGTGGCAGGTATATTGTTCATCCCGCAGGCGTTCGTCCATAATCCTTGGGAACTGATGGCGCTTCGGTTCCTGCTAGGATTGGCGGCAGGCGGACTAAATCCTTCGGTCAACGTTTTACTGAAGAAGATCACCCCGTCCAATCTGACAGGCCGCGTGTTCGGATTGAATATGTCGGCTGCCTATCTCGGCGTCTTTGGCGGTTCGGTGCTTGGCGGTCAAATTGCAGGGCATCTCGGCGTCCGATATGTTTTCGTTGTCACTGGCGCATTGCTCTTAATGAATGCCATTTGGGTTTACTTCAAAGTGTACGGCAAGCTGCAGAGGGAGAAGTTGCTAGAATAACGCTAAGAAACAAAGCACAGAACAAGGGGCCAGAGTCGCGACCCGATAAACGAAAGGAGCGCATAAAATCATGCAGATCAAGTGGTATGGCCATTCGTCATTCCAGTTCACCTCGGACGCCGGAACCAGGATTCTTATCGATCCTTACTACAAGTTCCTCGGCTACCGCATGCCGGTCCCGATCGAATCGGACATCGTCGTCGTGACCCACGATCATGGCGATCACAATAAGATTCAAGCCGCCTCAGGCGATTACTTGGTTGTGAACGAGCCGAAGGAGTACAGTGTAGGAGATGTGGATATTAGCGGCTTCCGCACGTTCCACGACAAGGTGAACGGTCAGAAAAGAGGCCCGAACATCGTGTTCCGATTCCGGATGGACGGGTTGACGATCTGCCACTGCGGGGATCTGGGCCATCTGCTAACGGAGGAGCAAGTGAACGCCATCGGCCCGGTGGATGTCCTCCTCGTTCCCGTGGGCGGAAGGATGACGCTGGACGGGGCGGAGGCAGCTCAGGTGATGCGGCAATTGCAGGCGACCGTGGGGATTCCGATGCACTACAGCACGAAGGCGCTCGGCCTACTCGGGCGATTGTTCTTTGCTAAGGAGGATAAATTTCTCCAGGCTGTAGGGGCGAAGACGACTCACGTTCAGACGCTGAACTTGTCCAAGGAGAACGTGCCCCAATATGCCGGGACCGTGACGATGGAGTATAAATAGCAGTCAACCAGCTTCCGCGCGGAAGCTGGTTTTTTCCTTTTCTCCTCAAGCTTGGCTGCTGCTTTCGAATCAACTCTGCGAAGAGCTGGGGCAAACTTCTAAGCCGAACGGTTTGACCAAAGTTTCATGTTAGTTGATTTTTTCAACTGAAATTAATTACGACTCCATTGTCATCATTCCACTCCTTTCGTTAGACTTATTAACGGAAGGTGATGAAAATGAGAGAAATCAATATAGCCGAGGTGCTTGCTCGAAAACGAAAGGAAAAGGGCATGACCCAGGAGGATGTCTCCAATTTTATAGGAGTATCGAAAGCCTCGGTCTCCAAATGGGAAACAGGCCAAAGTTACCCGGATATTACAATGCTGCCGCTTCTTGCCTCATTCTTTAATACAACCATTGATAATTTAATGGATTATCGACCGCAATTAGAACCGGATGATATTCGAAAACTATGCGATCAGTTATCCCGTGCTTTCGATTCACAACCATTGGATGAAGCTTTGAATCAATGCCGTGAAATAACGAAGAAATACTGCGCCTGCTTTCCGTTGCTAAAAAAAGTGGGGATGTTGATCCTAAACCACAGTACACTCTTGCAAGATGTTTCTGAGATGAATGTGTTGATCCAAGAGGCAAAGAGACTTTTTGTACGAGTAAAAGAAGAAAGTGACGACATCGAGCTCATCCATCAAGCCGTATATTTGGAAGCAAGCTGCTGCATGGCCCTTGGCGATCCTAATAAGGCACTGGACCTGCTCGGGGAAATGAACCCGCCACTCATGCCCGTCGAATGGATCAAGTCTTACGCATACCAAATGCTGGGTAACACGGATAACTCGAAAGCTTTCCTGCAAATGGGCATGTACCGGCATGTCGTTACATTGTTCGGACTTATGATCTCTTACTTAATGTCTTCGGCGAATCATATTCAAACATTCGAGGAGATCTATCGACGAGCACTTGCCATAGCGGAAGCTTTCGATTTTAAGCATCTAAACCCTAACCTGTATGCAAACCTTTTTCTTACAGCTGCTCTAGGGTATACGACTCTAGGAAATAAAGAACAGGCGCTGGATAACCTCAAACGATTCACTGAACTCGCAGCTCGTCATCAGAAGCTGACTGCAGCAGGCGGGGACTCCTTTTTTGACTTGATCCATGATCAATTAGCAGAGTGGGGTTCGGGGATGTGGTTCATGGGCAATACCCAGCACCAGCGAAAAAAGATGTACGAAATGATTTCGAATCATCCCGAGCTATCTGCGTTTCTGGATGATCCCCGTTTCAAAAAAATATTGGAGAAGCTCATCTGCAACGTTTGGGGGGAATTCCGTTGAATTTGACGATCCCCTCAAAAGCAATGAGTAGAATCGGACCGTGGAAGAATCTTTTTAAACTAGTTCCCTTTATCGGAAAGTACCGACTGTCCTTTATGTTCGGGGTAGGCGCTGTTCTGGCGAGTTCTATTTTGACAGTACCCATCCCGTATCTAACAGGGATATTGCTTGATCGGGTTTTATTAAAAGATAAGAACATCAACGACATGTTTTTGTTGTTAGGCATGATGGCTGTCCTATATCTGGTGCAGTATGCATTTTCTCTTTTATCTGGACGGTTGTTTGTTAAAATAAGTTATTCGATCGTTAATGAGTTAAAGTATTTGGTCATGTCAAAAGTATTATCATTGCCAATGAGTTACCTCTCAACCACCGAAAAAGGATACCTTCAGGGACGAGTGGCTGAATGCAATTCAGTTGGAAATGCCTTTTCGCCAGTCATTATCAGTATGGTGCTTAGTGTATTAAATGCAATGTTTGCAGTGATCACGATGTTCGCCATTAATTATAAAATATCTTGCGTAGTTATTGTTTTAGTACCTATCTTCATTTTTTTATCCAAATCATCCAACAAAAAATTTTTGAACAGCACAAGGGAAATGATGGAGTCGTCCGCTGTTTTAAGCGGGGAAGTCTTTGAATCCATGAATGGCATCGAGGACATTAAAATTCTCGGCGGTAAAGAGACGCAGCTCTTCAAATTTAAATCCAAGATGAATGAGCTGTTTCACCATAGCGTCAAACAAAACAAGTCATTGATTTTTTTAACCGAAAACGTCAGCTTGTTAAACAACCTGTTCACCCTAATCATATTGTTAATCTCCGGCATCCTCATCTTAAAAGGGCAATTTACCGTCGGCATGTACACATCCTTTTCCCTATACACCACGAAAGTGTTTGCCAGTGCACAAAGTCTCACATCCTTAAATACGATCTTGAAACCGGTTTGCTTGAGTGTCGAAAGAATTTACCAGCTATTGGACATGGAGGACGAAAACAGCGGTAAGGTTGTCGAGTTGGATTCAAGGATTGAAACGATAGAATTCCTCCGTGTAGGATATCGGTATCGATCAGATCTGCCTCTGGTCTTTAATGACTTGACTTTCTCGTTCATGAGAGGGGATAAGGTCCTTCTTCTTGGGGATAACGGTACGGGAAAAACGACGCTTATTAAACTTTTATTAGTGTTGTACCAGCCTGCGTACGGAATCATTTCCTTTAACGGAATCCATGTCTCATCGATTCAAAGCGACTCCTTAAGGCAAAGAATTGGTGTGGTATCACAGAGTACCTTTCTGTTCCGTGGGACTGTGTTGGACAACATTCTATACGGGCAAAATTGTGACCGCAGCACTGTTGAAAACCTGATTGACGAACTTGGGTTGAAAGAGTATATAGACAGGATGCCAAAAGGATTGGATACCGAAATCAATCAAAACACTTCAGGTGTCTCGGGTGGTCAGGCTCAAATCATCGCTTTTATACGAGCTATGCTTGCCGAAAAGGATGTATTAATATTAGATGAACCCACAGCTAACGTCGACGAAGAGACTCGACGCATCATCATTCACTCCCTACGGGAACAGCGATATATGGGTATATTAATTGTGATCTCGCATCAAATGGACGGAATGGACTTTTTCAATAAAACCATTCATTTGACGAAGACCTTATAAAACCGAGAGAACTCCTTAATGGGGCTCATTTACAGAAAGCAACTAGGAAACTTCGTGTGGGATTTTTGACTGGACTATGGAATGTTTGTTTAGTTCAAAACAATAAAGATGGTCACAGCTACGAATGCGAACCAATTTCCTTGCCAAGCAGGTAATATAAAAATGGAAGAGCGAATATTTAGATATTGTGAGGCAAGTTCCATTAAGGAGGCTAAAATGAAAGGTCTTGATCTATGTAAACAGTTCTTCTTTGATGTTGGTTTTCCAAAGATTAAGGAAGAAATACCAGAGGTTTTGCCTTACCTAGCCGTAGGATTAGGTGGTGGTTCACAATGTCATGGTAATGATGATGAGGTGTCTCGTGATCATGGATGGGGGCCTGGTTTCGCAATTTGGTTGGAAAAGGATATCAAAACACAATTTGAAAGAGATTTAAGGAGAGTTCTCGATTCGTTACCAAAAAAA
>Ga0224729_1026_pt1 | contig 18403 bp, 19 predicted proteins | sample IA12soil_GW_GH6A_2_FD_161645 | JGI IMG/M metagenome (GOLD analysis project Ga0224729, IMG submission 161645) | Enriched cells from agricultural soil in Iowa, United States - IA12soil_GW_GH6A(+) | ecosystem: Environmental > Terrestrial > Soil > Unclassified > Agricultural land | place: USA: Iowa... | reverse complement strand
TCGCAGTATTCATGAAGGAAAGAAAAAGCTGCTCGTCTTTCCCTGCTGCAACAACAGACTCCATATCATTGACACGGACAACGATTATTTGCTGTTCGACCAGGATATTCGCTGATCGAACCGGCTGATCTGCTCCGGAAAGAAAACACGCAAAGGCATGCCGTGATGGACACGGTCTCCTTGGCGTGTTTTTACGTTCAGGCGGGATTCATCTCGCCCGGCAGCTCCATTCGCTTGTCCAGCATCTCTTGCCGCAGCACGCCCCACTGCTCGCGTGAAGCGTGAATCATGGCTGAATCCACGATATGTTTATCATTGATGACTTTGGAGAACCACTTGACCGCCTGATGGAAATCGCCTGTCCGGCGGTTCAGTTCCCCAATCAAATAAAGCAAGCGTGCGTTGTTCGCTCCTACGCCTTCCAGCTCATACACCCGGATATAAGAATCCAGGCAGTATTTCAGAAAGCGCTGCTCCTGCTCCTCATCGCCCTTATACCGGTAGAGCCAGGCAATATGGTGCAGAAGGCTTGCGATAATCCGATCCTTCTCTCCGATCGTCTGCGCGCACAGCAAGGCGAGCTTGTAGGTCTCAAGCGCAATTTCCCAATCCCGGTGTCCGCTGTAGTCCCGCTCGATCCAGCGCTTGCCGATTTTCTCGGCAAACTGCTTTTTCTGAACATCGCTCAGCCGTTCCGTTGAATGCTCCGTAGACGCAAAACCGCACTTCGGGCATACCCTCACAACATAATAGTCGGGATTCTCGTTGTTATAATAAGCACAAAAATCCGCATCCGTACGCACGGCCTTCTTAAAGCTCGGACGCACCCGTGACGTGGAAAATTGATGCTCGCAATTACAGCATACTACATTAATGGAGTAAAGAGGTTCCAATGCCACATCCATACATTCCTTTCATGCCCAGTGTCCTCATCGCTGCTTGTCTCTTTCCGGGCCTTCCACCGCTGCTTACACGAATGAATTATCAAAATGCAAAGTACATATTATTTCCATTATATCAAAAACCAAAAACAAAATAACCCCACAAAGTGAGCCCTGAGCTTTAAATCAGGGTCGCAGATCCTCTGCATGAGCCTGGCGGAAGGACAAGGTCCCTATGCACAAAAAAAGGCGCTAAACGTAAGTTTAGCACCTTAGGACATCTTCAGTAACTGCTCCAATCCTCTTCGCCGGGATGGACCAGTGATTCGCGAATGACATACACGAAGGCGCAGACAAGGAGACCGGCGACAATACTCATGTTCTCATCACTCCATCCATATATTTTAAACTTGAAATGAAGTTAGTTGTTGTACTGTATATTTTACCATATCTCCACCAAAAATACAGCATTTATTGTAAACGCTTTCCCAACTTTTTTGTACTGTTTGTCCGATGACATTCATAAAATCTAGGAACATAGGTGTGATTCTCATGTCCCATATTCGGAAGGGAGGCTGCGAATTTGTCCGTAAAAAGGCTGGGTTTACCGCTCATGATTGCGTCTATGGCCGGATTGTTAGTGCTGATGCTGTGTTACCCCGGCCCTTATTTGGAATCCGCCCTGCGGGGCTTGGCCATTTGGTGGGACGTCCTGTTTCCGTCGTTATTTCCCTTTTTCATCATTTCCGAAATGATGCTAGGCTTCGGCATCGTTCACTTGTTCGGCACGCTGCTCGATCCGCTGATGAAGCCGCTGTTCCGCATTCCCGGAAGCGGAGGATTCGTAGCCGCGATGGGGTATGTGTCAGGCTATCCCATCGGGGCCAAGCTGACGGCCAAGCTGTGGGAACAGAAAATGCTCAACCGGGAGGAAGGCGAGCGGCTGGTGGCCTTTACAACCTCTTCTGACCCGATATTTCTGATCGGAGCCGTATCGGTCGGTTTTTTTCATTATCCCAAAATCGCGACCATTCTGGCGCTTTCCCATTACGGCGGCGGTTTTCTGATCGGCCTCCTCATGCGTTTCCATGGCAAACGGGGCTCGGTGACCGAAATTCCGGCTTCCGGAGCCCCGGTTCGCGGCAGCCGGCTGCGGCGGGCGTTCAACGCCATGCATGAAGCCAGAATGAACGACGGCCGAAGCGTGGGCGAGCTGCTCCAGCAGGCGGTCGAATCTTCGCTGAAGCTTATTATTGTCGTGGGCGGACTGGTTGTATTCTTCTCGGTATTTTTAGAGATACTTACCGAAGCGGGGGTAATGGCGTTCTTCTATCGTCTGCTGGAAAATGGCCTGACGGCGCTCCAGTTCCCTCCATCCCTCTCGGAAGCGCTCGTTGGAGGCTTATTTGAGGTTACCCTGGGCGCCCGTTCGGCGGGTGAAGCCGCCTCCTCCGTTCCGCTGCCCTTTAAGGCAGCTGCAGCGGCCTTTATCCTGTCCTGGGGAGGGCTCTCCGTGCATGCCCAGATCGCGAGCATTCTGCACGCCACCAATCTGCGCTATTTGCCGTTCATGATGGCACGCTTGATCCATGGTTTTGTGGCTGCTTTCCTCGTTTTGTTTTTATGGGAACCGGTGATGGGACGTTATACCGATGCGCCTGCTTTCGCAAGCCAAAACTTCGGCTTTCTAGCCTCGGCCCAAGGCATCCGGGACTGCCTCGTCCTGTTGTGCATCCTGCTGGCCGGGATGACGGTGCTCTCCCTTCTGATCAGCTGGATTCAATCCCTGTGGCGAGGCGTTCGCCGGACCTCCTGATCACGGAACATGAAATGGACGTTGTGTTATCCTCCGATATTGTTTATGATTCTTATAAACCCATTACAAAGGAGCTTACACCCTTGAGATACTATGTTCTGGATCGCGGGGATCAGTTATCCGTGGATTTAAGCGAGCAGTTCCATAAGCTTGCGGCGCAACGGGGATTTCAGCTGGATGCCGAATCACCGGAGATTGTCATTTCCATCGGCGGGGACGGCACCATGCTTCATGCCTTTCATACGTTTATTGACCATATTCCTGACATTGCCTTCGTAGGGGTTCACACCGGACATCTGGGATTCTATGCGGACTGGAAAGCGGACGAGCTGCCGCAGCTGATCGAACTGATGAGCTCTGCGGCTAATTCGGGCTCCATTCGTCCGCGAATCGTCAAATATCCGCTGCTTGAACTTGAAATTCATAGAAAATCGGGCAACGCTTCCTATATCGCCTTGAACGAGTTTACCCTGAAGGGCGTCGACGGAACGGTAGTGGCCCAGGTGGACATCAACGACCAAACCTTTGAAATGTTCCGCGGCGACGGGATCTGCGTCTCCACGCCATCCGGAAGCACGGCATATAATAAAAGTCTTGGAGGCGCCATGGTACACCCGACTATCGAGGCACTGCAAATCGCGGAGATCGCTTCGATCAACAACCGCGTCTTCCGGACGATGGGATCGCCCCTTCTGCTGCCCAAGCACCATCACTGCGACATTTTCTCCCGCAAAGAGCAGCGGCTCTTACTCTACATCGATCATGTCAACCTGCAGGTGGACGACCTCATCTCGGTTCGCTGCCAGGTCGCCAAGGAGAAGGTCAGCTTTGCGAGATACCGCCCGTTCCCGTTCTGGAACCGGGTGCGGGAAGCCTTTCTGGGATAGATCAGCGTCAAGAACTTTATGTGCATGACAAGTTGCATAAGAAAAACGTCTATCGACGTACCTTCAAAGAAGACAGACCGCTTCTAGAGGAGGTTTTTCTTGCGAGATCAGGAAGCAGAAGCTCCGAAACTTATACTTTCTGATCTCATAACAAAAAGCGGCTCCTATACGGAACCGCTTTTTGTTTTCTCTTTGGGCTGCGACTCCCGGCTCTTCTGCAGTACAAAGTACGCGCAGCCGAAGTTGCAGTATTCGTTAATGTAATCCATCATGCCGGAAATGGCTGTGTCTTTGGTTGCTTTGGGATGCTTATCCCGGTAAAACCCTTTAAGCCTGAGCTGACTGTAGCCCCAATCGCCGACAATATAGTCGTAGCGGTCCAGCACTTCACTGTATCGTTCACGAAAGGCTTCAAGGTTCCAACCGTCTTTATGATCTTTAAGCACCTCATAATTTTTTCCGCCGATCAGAATCAATGAACTACCCCTGCCTTTCTGCCTGAGGTTATCGTATAATGGCGCCTATTTATGCTGTGCAGCGGATTGTACCTGCTCATGGGCATGGTAGGAGCTGCGCACAAGCGGTCCGGGCTCCACGTGGCTGAATCCCCGCTTCATGCCTTCTTCCTTCAGAGCGGCAAACTCATCCGGATGATAATATTTAACCACATTTAAATGCTGCGGAGAAGGCTGCAAATATTGCCCGATTGTCATAATGTTGCAATCCACGGCGCGAAGGTCGTCCATCGCCTGCAAAATTTCATCCCACTCTTCGCCGACCCCCAGCATGATGCTGGACTTCGTCGGAATGTTCGGCTGCATTTCCTTCGCTCTGCGCAGCAGCTCCAGGGAACGGTCATACTTCGCTTTGGCGCGCACACGATTCGACATGCGTTCCACCGTTTCAATGTTATGGTTCAAAATATCCGGCTTCGCGTCCATTACGGTCTTCAGGGCATCCCAATTACCCATAAAGTCCGGAATCAGCACCTCCACGCTGCACAGCGGCAGACGCTTGCGGACAGCCTTGATCGACTCTGCGAAAATAGACGCACCGCCGTCGGACAGATCGTCCCTGGCCACACTGGTGATGACGCAGTGGCGCAGACCCATGTTCTCCGCCGCTTCAGCGACACGTTCCGGTTCCTGGAGATCCAGTTCCGTCGGTTTTCCTGTATTGACTGCACAAAAACGGCAGGCCCGCGTACAAATATCGCCGAGAATCATAAACGTGGCTGTACGATTGGCCCAGCACTCATATATGTTAGGGCAACGTGCTTCTTCACATACCGTGTGAAGGGTCTTAGAGCGCATCATGCTCTTGATTTCCTGGTAATTGTCACCGGTTGTCAGTTTGATGCGAATCCAATCCGGCTTTGGCTCCTTGATGGTATTCGTAGGCAATGTTCTGACCTTCTTTCGCTATCATGGTTAGCTGCTGCATGTTCCATATTATATCATGAAATCAGCCAAAATACTTCCATTTCCAAGCACGGATAAATTCGAGGTTCTTGATTCACTCTAAGGCTATGTCGGTCCAGTCCGAATATTGAGCGAGGACTGCATCAAACTGGCAGGAGGTAGAGAACCGATGAAATACATTGTTCCGCACACACGGTGGCTCAAACGTTCGCTGACAGGTGTACTCACATCAGCGCTGCTGCTGGGCTGCTTTCACCTTCCCGGCAAGGTGGGCGCGGAGCCGGCGGCTCCGGAGCCTAACCAAGCCGCCAAATCGCTGGACCAGCTGAGCCGGACAGAAATCCTGGAGTCCAGAAAGTCACTCTATGCGAAGATCAGCAAGGCCACCAACATCCCTTGGTACAGGATTGCCGCGATCGACCAGTACGAACGGACCTTGACCAAAGCCCATCCAAAGGATCGCAAGCACCCGGAGCGCCTCACCGGCATCCTCATTACGGAACCGGCCTGGTCGGGAGTGTTCAATCCGGAATTGAACGATCATAACCCGCGGTCCATTTCCATCTTCGACGGGTACGGCCGCGACGGCTCCGGCGACGGGCGGGCAGATCCCGACAACGACCTTGACGTGCTGTACAGCATGGCGGATTATTTGCAGCGGTACGGCAAATCACAGGAAGATTTCAACATCGCGATGTGGGAATATTACCATAACAGCCGCTCGGTTCAACGGATCGAACAATTCTCCAAGCTGTATGAAAAATTCGGCACGCTGGATTTATCCGGGCATGCCTTCCCTCTCCCCATCAGCAGCAGCTATTCGTACCGGAGTACCTGGGGAAGCGGGCGGAGCTGGGGAGGTTACCGGATCCATGAAGGCACGGACATCTTTGCGAACTACGGCGTTCCCGTACGAAGCACCTGCTATGGCGTAGTTGAGCTTAAGGGGTGGAACCCGTTCGGCGGTTGGCGCATCGGCATCCGGGATTTGGATAACCATTACCATTACTACGCTCATCTGCAGGGGTTTGAAAAGTCCATCAAACAGGGGGATATCGTCACACCAGGACAAACGATCGGCTGGGTCGGCAGCTCCGGCTATGGGAAACCCGGCACGCAAGGTAAATTCCCTCCGCACCTGCACTACGGCATCTACCGTGACAGCGGCCTGGTCGAATGGTCGTTCGACCCTTATCCATCCCTCCGGCGCTGGGAAATGGAAGAGCGCAAAGCGCTGAAACAGAAAAAGGGATCCTCCTGAACCGCGTGTTCGGGAGGTCCCTTTTTCATATCGCTATACCAGGGCCGTTTAGTGCTTCCCTGCCTCCCTCGTTACCCCGCTCGTCGAATCCGTTGTTCCGGGGTTCTCCCCTCCCGGATGGATGCTGGGCGGGTTTCCGGCCGCCGGGCTTCCGCTTTGCTGGCTTTGCGCTCCGGCTCCGGGCAGGGCGATGCTTGGCGCCGCGGCCCCGTTCTCCCCGACCGGCGTGCCCTTGCTGTCGTAATAATACATCGGCACGTTGCCGACGACCATCAGGTAGGAGACCGGGATTTCCGTATCAACGATTTCCGGCTCCATGTCGAACGGCACGACGACTCCCACTTCGACCGTTACATGAATGTAAATCTCCACGAGCACCATATTGATTCCCGCATCTTTTTCTCTCGTTTTCAGATCTACCTTGACCGCACCTTGAGGCTCGACCCGAATCGGAATATTGGGGCCGAAGGATGCAATGATCGGGCTGCCGAGCGCCTGGCCCAGCGGAATGCTCTCGGCCAGCTTATGTTTGTCCTCCAGCGTGGACTGAACCACCTTAAAGGTGCTTGAGGTAATTTTCATATGCTCTGCGTAATTCAGCATAAAGCCGGACACTTTGCCGGACGTATCCATTTTCCAATCGATCAGGTCATCTGCGTTCTCGCCTTCCGCCACCTGCGCAGCCACCGCTTCGTTAATGGCGTCGGTCGCAATCTGCTTCATGCGGATTTTGGCCAGGTACATGATGGGCGGCTTCAGATGATTTTCGACATAGGCGAAGCCCTGGAGCATAAGAATGAGAAAAACCAATGCACCGATCAGCCATACCCTCCGCCGGCTCCGGGGCCTGCTCGCCCCTCTGCTGCGCCATCTGGCCCTTCTTTTCATGCCGGAACCCCTCCTTCGAAGCCGTAGGTTACCTTATCAGCATATGCCCGGGCTTGGCAAAAAAGAAGAGCAAGCCCCACTCCTGACAGGGAGCAGCCACTTTCGTATTTTGTTATACTGGTATCAACATTAGAGGAAGATCGTTATCCCCTTGTAACATAATATTTTTAAAAAATGAGCATCCCGTATCCTTTTCCCCCTGTTCAAACGTTATCTCTATAGAGGCCTCTACAGGAGTGTGATTAACATGTTAATCCGTCAATTCCATGGCACCGGATATCATCGCGAGGATATTTCGGAGCTGTACCCAAGTTTGAAAAAATTCTGCCTGAGCGTCACCCGCAACCGCTGGGATGCCGAAGATCTGGCACATGACACCATCGATAAAACGCTGCGCTTCTGCCTGAAAGACCCGTCATCTCCGCGGCAGCCCAGCCTGCCGCTTATGATGACCATTGCCCGCAACCATTGGATCGATCTCGTCCGTAAAAGGTCGCGTGAATCGGCCGAACCGATGGTTGAGCCGCAATCGACCGATCACCCGATCGATACGCTTCTGTCCGGGCTCGACACCTTAATGGAGAAGCTGACGCCAAAGCAGCTGCTGGTGTTCGTGCTGAAGGACGTGTTTGAGAGCCGGGTGTCGGATATCGCCAGCATGCTGGAACTGAATGAAACGACAGTCAAATCACTGCTGCACAGGGCGCGCCGCAACATCAGCGGAGACACCGGCGAAGCCATTTCACCGGACCCGCACTGGAAGGACGTCGAACAGGAGGAGTTTCGCCATATCCTGCTGACCGCCATCCGGCAGGAGAAGCCTGAGCTGCTCCAGCGGCTATTGGAAGCTCTGCAGCCGGCAACGGACCAGGCCCCAGTGGTCGGTTTCGGCCGGACACGGATGTCCTCCGGAACGGGTATGTCCCTGCGCTGTGCGGCGTAGATCCTTGTGCCTTCCCATATAAAGGAGGCCATGAACATGAACACGATTCCTTACGTTGTTGAACATAGCCGGCTTGGCGAGCGTTCCTATGATATTTATTCGCGCCTTTTGAAGGACCGGATTATTTTTCTCGGTTCCGAAGTGAACGACGTGGTGGCCAACAGCATCATCGCACAGCTGCTGTTCCTGGCCGCCGACGATCCGGAGAAGGATATATCCCTGTATATCAACAGCCCGGGGGGCTCTACCTCGGCAGGCTATGCCATTTTGGACACAATGGACTACATCAAGCCGAAGGTCACCACGATCTGCATGGGCATTGCCGCATCCATGGGCGCCGTGCTCTTCCTTGCCGGGGAAAAGGGCATGCGTTATGCCCTCCCCAACAGCGAGTTCATGCTGCATCAGCCGCTCGGCGGTGCCCAAGGTCCCGCAGCCGATATCGATATCACGGCGCGCCGGATTTTGAAGCTGCGAAGCAAGATCAACGATTTTATCGCGGAGAAGACTGGACAGCCGCTGGAACGCATTGAGAAGGATACCAATCGCGACTTCTTCCTCTCCGCCCAGGAAGCGCTGGAATACGGCATCGTGGACCGGATCATTACGCAGCCGGTAAAATAACCGAACTCTGTAAGCCCGGAAAAACTACGGCTAGCCGAACTACCACCATGTGCACAGAAGATTCATGCCCGCACGATCGTATGCAGCGCTCTGCCAGATTAAAAAGCCGACGGACTTGTCCGCCGGCTTTTTTCTGTCCTGAACCCGGCTCTCAAACCTGTGGGCCCTTTTCCATGCTGGGTTTCAAGGCTTGTAGAACCTGCCGAATCCTATTGGCCTGCATTTTATTGGCTTTTCATTCTAATATCCAGGTCGGTCAGCTGCAAATTTTCATTTCGTCTACCATACTTGTATGGTAGTATGGAAGTGTCAGGAGGTATCCATGAAATGGATGAAACTATGCTCCAATCCGGTTCAGCCGGAAATCTCGTGTACCAACAGCTCAAGCAGCAAATTGTCAGTCTGGAGCTTCCCCCGGGTACGGCCCTGTCCGAGAAAGAAACGTCCCTGACCTTTCACGTCAGCCGGACGCCGGATCGGGAGAGCTTCGTACGCCTGGCACAGTAAGGCCTGCTGCTGGTGCTGCCTCAAAGGGGAACCCGTGTCTCGTTGATCGATCCGGACATGGTGGAGGAAGCCAGGTTCATGCGTGAGCAGCTGGAGAAGGCCGTCATCCGTCTCGCCTGCGAGTCCTTTCCCGCAGACAAGCTGCGGGAGATGGAGAACAATCTCGTGATGCAGCAGGAGAGCATGAAGCAGCTTGACGGCAAGCGAATGTTTGTTCTCGACGAGGCTTTTCACTGAATCCTGTTTGAGGGCGTACGGATAATGGGCACATGGAACGTCATTCAGCAGATGAACGCGCATCTGAACCGCACCCGCGTGTTATGGCTGTCGTTGGATCCGCACTGGGGGAACCTGTTTGAGCAGCACCGGGAAATGATCCAAGCCATCCGCAGCCGGAATGCGGACCTCGCCGAACGGATCATGAAGGAGCATCTAACCCTCAGCATTTCGAACCTCCCGGTCCTGAAACAGCGCTACCCGGAATATTTCAAGTAAGTCAAGCTGGCCTGTGTAGCAAGGCCGCCGGAGCATGCCATACCGGTACCGGCAATGGTGCCGATGAAATGGCAGCAGCTTCTTTCTGCAAAACAACATAATGACAAGGCGGTGTATGGGATTGCGTATGGTATTCCGTTGGTTCGGCGAAGGCAATGACACGGTTTCGCTGGATCATATCAAACAAATTCCCGGTGTCGAAGGGATCGTGTGGGCGCTTCATGACGTCCCGGCCGGAGACGAATGGCCGATGGAGAAGATCATCGCTGTTCGGGATCAGGCTGTAGCACATAACCTTCATATTGACGTGGTGGAAAGCGTTAACGTCCACGAGGATATTAAGCTGGGCCTGCCGACCCGGGACAAGTATATCGACAATTACGTCAAAACGATCGAAAAGCTTGCGCAAGTCGGCGTGAAAGTGATTTGTTACAACTTTATGCCGGTGTTCGACTGGGCGCGGACGGAACTCTACAAGCGGCTGGAGGACGGCTCCACGGCACTCTTTTTTGAAAAATCCAAAATCCACGGCATTGACCCGTTCGACCTTGTGCAGACGATCAACCAGAACAGCTCCCTGACGATGCCCGGCTGGGAACCTGAACGTCTTGCGCATCTGACCTCCCTGTTTGAGGCCTATCGTAGTGTGACGTCTGAGGATCTATGGGACCATCTCGCCTATTTCCTGGAGGCGGTCATTCCAACCGCGGAGCGCTGCGGCATTACGATGGCCATCCACCCGGACGATCCACCATGGCCGATTTTCGGGCTGCCGCGTATTATTACCGGCCAGGACAGCCTGCGGCGTCTGCTCTCCCTTGTAGACAGCCCGTCCAATGGAATTACGCTGTGCAGCGGCTCCCTGGGGGCCAATCCGGACAACGACATCATCGCCATGATCCATGAGTTTGCGGACCGGATTCCTTTTGCCCATATCCGCAATGTGCGCGTGTATGAGAACGGCGACTTTATCGAGACCTCGCACCGGACGCAGGACGGCACCGTCGATATCGCGGGCATCGTCAAGGCATATCATGACACCGGCTTTACCGGTTATGCCCGCCCGGACCACGGCAGACATTTATGGGGCGAGCAGTGCCGGCCGGGATACGGCCTGTATGACCGCGCCATGGGTATTATGTATCTCTGGGGGCTGTGGGACGCCTACCAGAAGCTTCAACCTGCCGCAGAAAAGAGGGATACGCATGAAAGCATTGCCTAACCACCCTGCCCTGCATGGAAAAACAGCCGTTGTTACCGGCGGGTCCGGGGTTCTCTGCAGCGCCATGGCTCTGGAGCTCGGACGCCAAGGGGTAAAGGTCGCGATTTTGAACCGGACGGCGGAAAAGGGCGAAGCCGTTGCCCGGCAAATCCGCGAAGCGGGCGGTCAGGCGCTTGCTGTGGCCTGCGACGTGATGGAGCCCGGCAGCGTGCAGGCGGCGGAGCGCCAGGTCCGCGAGGCCTTCGGCCCGTGCGACATCCTGATTAACGGAGCGGGCGGAAATCATCCCAGTGCTAACACGACGGAAGAGATCTATAAGCCGGAGCACCTTGGACAGCCAGGGATCACGACGTTTTTTGATCTCAGCATCCAGGGATTCCAGAACGTGCTCGGTCTCAATATGATCGGCACCCTCATTCCGACCCAGGTCTTTGCGGGGCAGATGATCGGCCGTCAAGGGGCGGTTGTGCTGAACATATCCTCCATGAGCGCACCGAGTCCTATGACCAAGGTGCCCGCGTACAGCGCAGCCAAAGCCGCGATTAACAACTTTACTCAGTGGCTGGCGGTTCACCTTGCCGAATCGGGCATCCGGGTCAACGCCATGGCCCCCGGCTTTTTCCTGACGGAACAGAACCGGAAACTGCTGACGAACGAGGACGGGTCCCTGACCGAACGTTCCCATAAAATCATCAGCCACACGCCGATGCGCCGGTTCGGCGTTCCGGAAGACCTGCTGGGTACCCTGCTCTGGCTGGTGGACGACACCACCTCGGGCTTTGTCACCGGCACGGTGGTGCCCGTTGACGGCGGATTTATGGCCTATTCGGGCGTGTAACGCAATGCAAAAAAGGCAGCTCCGCATCGCACACCGATCGGAATTGCCTTTTATTTTTATATTCACGAGCAGGCAGGTTCAAGCAAAATGCCGCTGCCGCATCGCCTCGAACAGCATCAGCGTCGAAGCCATCGCCACGTTCAGCGACTCGGCCTGCCCCCGCATCGGAATGATAAGCGCGTCATCCACCAGCTGCTGCGCCTGCTCTGACACCCCTTAGGCTTCGTTGCCGACGAGCAGCCAGCAGGAGCCCTGCCGGAAATCGTAGCTGTAGCACGTGTCCTGCGCCTGCAGGCTGGTGCTGATCACCCGCACGCCACTCCGCTTCGCCTCCGGCAGGATCTCCATCAAATCACCCTCCACCACGGGTAAATGGAACAGCGACCCCATGGTCGAGCGGATCGTCTTCGGATTGTACAGGTCGGCCGACCCGCGCCCCAGAATGACCCCGTCCGCCCCAGCCGCATCGGCACTGCGGATGATCGTCCCGACATTGCCGGGATCCTGCACGCCGTCCAGGATGATGACCAGGCTGCTTTCCCGGCTCATCAGGGCGTCAAGCCCTGCCGCGGACTTGGGCTTCCGGGCAACGGCAAAAACCGGCTGCGGCGTTTTCGTATCCGTACACTTCGCGATTACCGCAGGCGATACGCCGACCCACTCCGCAGATTCCCCGCCAGCCAGGTGGGCAAGCTCGGACGGAACCCCCTGCTCCAGGTCAAAAGCGACGCACTCCAGGTCTGCCCCGGCCGTCAGCGCCTCCTGCACGAGATGAATGCCCTCGATGATATATTTATGCTGCTTGTCCCGGTGCTTCTTCTCGAGCAGCTGTGCCCATTCCTTGACCCGGGGATTTTGCGGTGAAATGATGTCCATCCTTAACCGTCCTTCTCATGATTCATATCTGCCAAACTGCTCCTCTGCCCCAGCACGAGGTTCTCGCGCTTAGAATCGGATCATTTCGGATAAGCCAGCTCCAGCTTGGTCAAATCGCTTTTTTCGCCAACGATAACGAGTACGTCGTCTTCGCTCAGCGGGGCGTCGGCATACGGCGAAATATCCATCTTTGTACCGTGCTTGATCGCCATGACGTTGCAGCCGAAGCGGGCGCGAATGTCGAGCTCCCTCAAGTTTTTGCCGACCATGTCCTGCGAAGCCTTTAATTCCAAAATGCTGTAGTCTTCGGAAATCTCGATGTAATCCAAAATATTCGGCGAAGTGAGATGGTGGGCGACCCGCATACCCATATCCCGCTCCGGAAAAATCACTTTATCGGCGCCGATCTTTTGCAAAACCTTGCCGTGCAGTTCATTTTGCGCCTTGACGATAATCGTTCCGACCCCAAGATCCTTCAGGATGAGCGTCGTCAAAATACTGGATTGGATGTCTTCGCCGATGGCGACAACCACCACGTCAAAATTGCGGATGCCCAGGGCACGAAGCGCCTCTTCATCCGTTGAATCCGCTGATACGGCATGCGTAACCATATTTGATACCGCCTGGGTGCGCTGTTCATCCGAATCGATGGCAAGCACGTCAAACCCCATCTCGCTCAGTGTGTTTGCAACACTGGAGCCAAAGCGCCCCATACCGATGACGGCGTACTGCTTTTTTGCCATATGTTAACCTCCACGACTATAAGAAGTCTATCCTGATTATTATATCACAGCGGGTGGAAAACTTGAATTTTGCCACCCGCCTCGGGGCACATTACTAAAGAATATCATTACAATTCAGAGTGAGCCCTGGGAAGCAGAACTGCGTCCGCACGTTATATGGAAGCGGGCAGCTCTGATGTGAAGGGTTCAAACTTTTAGCCTGGAGGGAAAACGATCATGTCAATTCTTCTCGACCTGCGCCAAGCTATTGTCCATAAGGTCCATGATTCCAATGAAGCCGAGCTTCGTGAAATGATTGAAGGATCCGTCGACGGTCCGGAGCAGGCGCTCCCCGGCTTGGGAGCGATCTTTGAGATGATGTGGAAAAATATCGACACGAAGCAGCAGAACGAGCTCGTCCATGTAGCTCATGAGCACCTCAAGACGATTAAGCCGGGTCCATTGACTTAACAAAGACGCCGGTGCTTTTACCGCAATGACAAATACCCCTCCGCTGGTAAACAGCTGAGGGGTATTTCCTATATTACAAAAGCTTCAGCAGACTTAAGGAGCCGTCTCCAAAAACTTCGCGGTCGGATTTTTTTCCATCGCGGTCCGCATCGCATATTCGTTTTCGAACAGCACGACATAGTTGCCCTTCTTATCCTTCACCAGCGTCGAGTTGATGCGGAATTTGCTCGGATCGATCTGGTCATCCACGATCCAGCGGGCGAACTGGTACGGCATCCGCTGCAGCTGCACATCCACGCCGTATTCGCCTTTCATCCGGTATTCGAATACTTCGAACTGCAGCTGGCCGACAACGCCGAGAATCGTATCGTCGAAGCTGACCGTATGGAACACCTGGATGGTCCCTTCCTCCGTCAGCTGGTCGATGCCCTTCTGGTACTGCTTGTGCTTCAGGGCGTTCTTGACCGTCACCTTCGAGAAAATCTCCGGCGAGAACGTCGGCAGCTCGTCAAAGACGATTTCGCTGCCTTGGCTCAGCGAGTCGCCGATCCGGAAAATGCCCGGGTCAAACAGCCCGATGATATCGCCAGGATACGCCTCATCGACGATGTCGCGGTCCTGTGCCAGGAACTGCTGCGGCTGCGACAGCTTGATGTCCTTGCCGACCCGCACATGCTTGACGGTCATGCCGCGCTGGAACTTGCCGGACACGATCCGCATAAAGGCGATGCGGTCCCGGTGCGCCGGGTTCATGTTCGCCTGGATTTTGAAAATGTATCCCGAGAACTTCTCGTTCGTCGGCTCGATCAACCCAGCCGTGCTGCGGCGCGGCTCCGGCGGCGGGGCCAGCTGCAGGAAGTTCTCCAGGAACGTCTGCACCCCGAAGTTGTTGATCGCACTGCCGAAGAACAGCGGCGTCAGTTCGCCCTTCTGTACCTTTTCCAGGTCAAATTGGTCACCCGCCACGTCCAGCAGCTCCAGGTCCTGGCACAGCTGATCATGCAGGTAATCCCCCGCCATTTCACGGATAACCGGGTCGTTATAGTCCTCCACCTTCTGTACCTGAATGGTCGAATGGTCGTTCCCTTGGAACAGCTCGACCTGATTCTTCATGCGGTCGTAGACACCGCACAGCTCGCGTCCGGTCCCGATCGGCCAGTTCATCGGCACGGAGCGGATGCCAAGCACCTGCTCCAGCTCCTCCATCAGGTCGAACGGACTCCGGCCTTCCCGGTCGAGCTTGTTAATAAACGTAAAAATCGGAATGCCCCGCTTCGCGCAAACCTGGAACAGCTTGATCGTCTGGGCCTCGACCCCTTTGGCCACGTCGATCAGCATGACGGCGCTGTCGGCAGCGGTCAGCGTACGGTACGTATCTTCACTGAAGTCCTGGTGACCCGGGGTGTCCAGAATGTTGATCCGGTGTCCGTTATAATCGAACTGCATCACCGACGAAGTAACCGAAATCCCCCGCTGCTTCTCGATTTCCATCCAGTCACTGGTCGCGTGTTTGCTCGCTTTGCGAGCTTTGACTGTACCAGCCAGCCGGATCGCGCCGCCGAACAGGAGCAGCTTTTCCGTTAATGTCGTTTTACCTGCGTCCGGGTGGGAGATAATCGCGAACGTCCGGCGCTTCTCCACTTCCTGCTGCAGCGTATCATCTATCGCTTTGCTCATTTCACTATTCCCTTCATCACTAAAGTCATGTCTATTATTGTATCACATTCTCTACGCAAATCACCCCCATGCAGAGGCTGCATGAGGATGATTTCATTTCAGGCTATGTCTTTAGTGAAACACAAGGCAAACACCGGCACAACGGTTTTATTTGCCAATCTGCCACACGACGTTGTCCTCTTCCTGGCCGTTCACCGGCCACCAGTGGAAACCGTCCGCTTTCAGCAGTTCGTCCGTTTCCTTCGGTCCCCAGGACCCGGCAGGATAATAAGAGATATCGCCCTGGTTTTGCGCCCAGGCTTCGGCGATCTTATCGACGAAGGACCAGGCCGACGCCACTTCATCCCAGCGGGTGAAATACGTCGATTCGCCGCGGGCTGCATCATGCAGCAGGCGCTCATACGCTTCAGGCGAGTTGATGCCGACCATGCAGCTCTGGCAGAAGTCCATCGCGAGCGGCTCGATTTCATTTTCGGAGCCCGGCTTCTTCGCGTTGATCTTTACGTAGATGCCTTCCATCGGGTTCACCCGGATGACCAGCAGATTCGGTTCGAGCTTGTATTTTTTACCCAAATACACGTTGTTCGGCATGCTCTTGAATTCCACGACGATTTCCGTCGTTTTGACCGGAAGGCGTTTGCCTGTCCGGATGTAGAACGGTACGCCTGCCCAGCGGAAATTATCCACGAACAGCCGCGCCGCAAAATACGTTTCCGTATTGGAATTCGGGTCGACCTTGTCCTCCTCACGGTAGGCCGGCAGGTCCTTACCACGGGCAGAGCCCTTGATGTACTGGCCTCGGATGACGTTCTTCTTCACTTCTTCCGCTGTCTCGTAAGGCCGGAGCGAACGGAGCACCTTCACCTTCTCGTCGCGGATGTCCTCCGGCAGCAGGCGGCTAGGCGGCTCCATCGCGATCATCGTCAGCATCTGCAGCATATGGTTTTGTCCCATATCCCGGAGTGCGCCGGCATGGTCGTAGTACCCTCCGCGTTCTTCAACGCCGACGGTTTCGCTCAGCGTAATCTGAACGTTGGAAATGTGCTTGTTGTTCCACAGCGGCTCGAAAAACGCGTTGGCGAATCGGATGACTTCGATATTCTGCACCATTTCCTTGCCCAGGTAGTGGTCGATCCGGTAAATCTCTTCTTCTTTAAAAACCTGGCGAATCTGTTCATTCAGCTCTTCAGCCGATTTCAGATCGTAGCCGAACGGCTTCTCGATGACGAGGCGGTTCCAGCCTTCGGCATCCAGCATGCCGCCCTTTTGCAGGTTAAACGATACGCTGCCGAACAGCTCCGGCGCCAGGGCAAGGTAGAACAGGCGGTTGCCCGGAATGCCGAACTGCTTCTCCAGCTTCACCGTCTGTTCGTTTAGTTCACGGAATCCGTCGACGTTGTTGATATCGAGGGACTTATATTCAAAATGCTGCGCAAACGTCTTCCAATTGTCGTTGTCCTCTGCCTTGTAACGGCAAAATTCCTGAATCGACTGGAAGATGTCCTCACGGAACTCCTCCTGGGTACGCGGACGCCGCGCGACGCCGATGACCGCAAAATCCTCGGCTAATTTACCTTCACGGTACAAACTATAAATGGCAGGAAACAGTTTGCGTTTGGCCAAATCCCCGGTTGCCCCGAAAATAAAAAATACAGCACCAGGTGTTTTGAGTGCTTCAAGATTTTGATTTTCAGTCATGGCTCCTCATTCTTTCTATGTCGTATTTTGGTCTCTTCAAAATCCCGATTTTACACCATAATTTGGTGGCATAAAATGATTGATGTCATTTTAGCACATTCATCAGCATGATGCTATCCGTTTAACTTGGTGGTAAATCAAAAATTTCTTTCTGCGTGCTAGGCAGGTCTAATACTCAATCGTAATGACCGGAAGCCCGATCGTCACCCGGCTGCTGCCGGTCGATTGATCCTCATGGACCGCCACCTGCATGTTCAGAACCTTTCCTCCGCTTTGGATGCCGGACCGCAATGAAGGCACCTCGTAAGCGTTGCTGACCGTAGTCGCATCCTCGTAGGATTCCGCTTTTGTCGCCGCCATATTTCTGAAAATGCCATCCTCTACCGCTTTCATGGTCGATCCGGCAGGATGCTCCCCTTTAACCGTTCCCTGCAAAGAAGCATTCCATTCAGCATCGATGCCGTTTTCGTGCAATGCCTGTCCGTATTCCGACTGGAGTTCAGTCAAGGCGCTCAGCTGCTCATCACCAGCCGCCTCCAATTGAACAATAATATAACTGCGATCCTCTGAAATCTCCTGCCAGTTAAACCGCACGTTAACGCCATTTTTCGTATCCACGACCCGGTATGTCAAGTGACCGCCTTCCGTCAGCTGCTGTACTCCCGGCAGATTCAGCGATTGGGACAGCCCCTCGGCCGCCTCGTACGCATCCTGATTACCGCTCGCTTCCCAGTCTCCCTGCCACTTCACAACCAGACGCTGCGGCACGTCTACCACTTCATTTCCCAGCTTCAAGAGGGTGCGCAATTCTTCCGGATCCTGATGGGACGGCGCCGACGTCTGATTCGCGCTGTACCACAAATACCCCATCCATACCAAAGCCGCTACACATACCGCCAAACCTAAACCTGCCCATCTCCGGACTGCCATCATCCCTCATACATCCCTTCACCAGGAAATCTATCAATCTACTAAAAGGATGTCCGTTTCCGGGGCGATTATACCTAAAGCCGAACGATAGGCGAAATTGGGTGAATGACCATAGCCGCGTCCATAGGCCATGAATACACTGGTTAATAAAAATGATGAGGGAGGTTCGCATACTTCCATGATCCCTATTTACCCATTAACAGAGGAAAATATTCGGCAGCACTGCGGCAAAATGGTCGCCGCCTG
>Ga0224729_1025_pt1 | contig 18564 bp, 20 predicted proteins | sample IA12soil_GW_GH6A_2_FD_161645 | JGI IMG/M metagenome (GOLD analysis project Ga0224729, IMG submission 161645) | Enriched cells from agricultural soil in Iowa, United States - IA12soil_GW_GH6A(+) | ecosystem: Environmental > Terrestrial > Soil > Unclassified > Agricultural land | place: USA: Iowa... | reverse complement strand
AAGCGCCCATTAATATCGCCGAAATAAAAATACAAGCTAATCCTGCAATTAGAAAAAATTGAAACAAAAATAATCCCCCTGTTGTAGACTCTTTAATATATACGCAATAACAGTAATCTTATTTCTTTTAATTAAGTGCGAGGAAAGTTCTTTTTGCATCATTAAATCAAATGAATAATTTTTATTGATTTGGTTTATTAAAAGTTCCATATATGGAACAAGCGGTAATTCTCCCGTCAAGCTATCCTGGGTTCCCTTCACATTTAGATAGTCATTTTCCTGGTTTCCGTTTTTTGAAATAAAAGAAAACCGCTTTTGATTCATTTCAACGAAGGTACCGACTCCCAAGAGTTAAAGTGAAGAATCTAACTTTGGGTGTCGGTACCGAATCAAAGCGGTTTTTTGATAAAAAGCGTTCCTATATGATTATATTAAAATCAAATAGCATGGCCGAATGATGATGGACATCATTCAAGGAACTTTATTTTTTCGGTATCACTCTAGTTATTAATCTAGTATAGTTTCCATATTTGGATTAGTTAAAAAAGCGAACATCATGTTAATTTGAGAACTTGTATTTCTTTTTGTAGAAAGCTCTGGTAAATGATTTTGGCTAAAAAAACGAATATCCTTTGTCTCTATTCCTGGTTTTGCATGACCACCTATAATTTCACAACGAATAAAAATTTTATAATAATGAAATCCTTGTGGGGGATGTCCATGTTTTCTCATATCAAACAAAGCAAGTAATTTTGTAGGTACAACATGAAAACCTGCCTCTTCTTTTATTTCTTTTACTATGTTTTCTTTTGCTGATAATCCAACTTCACAAAATCCACCTGGCAAAGACCACTTATCATCGTTTTTTTCCCTTACCATCAGGATTTTTTTATCTTGAAATATGACTCCGCGAACATCTGCCTTTGGCGTTGGATACCCAAACTCTTTTGCAAAGATTTCTTTAACATACAGCATATCGTGATCTGTATACTCTTCCAAGATTTCTGCGCTTATGCCTCTTAATTCTTCATAGCGTTCTTTATCAAATTGATTTTGCGAATAAGTAAGACCAGCCTGAGATATTGCCTGTATTCTTTGGGCCCAATCTAGCCACTTATAGCTGATGATAAACACCTCCATATTTCTGAATATCATCTTCGGACATAATAGAATCCTTTAGGTTAATTCTTGCCCCCAGGGATTGAAACGCTTCTACTACATTCTCATACCCACGTTCAATATGCTGCACCCCGGTTATCATTGTCTGACCTTCTGCTGCCAAAGCGGCAAGAATTAAGCAGATTCCTGCTCGTATATCGGATGCATGAACGGCAGCGCCTTTTAAAGATGATTTCCCTTTTATAAAAGCAACACCTGAACGGACTTTAATTTCCGCCCCCATTTTCACTAATTGAGGAACGTGATTGAAGCGATTTGGATATACTTTTTCACTTATGATACTTTTTCCATTTGCTTGTGTAAGAAGGGCGGTCATCGGCTGCTGCACATCAGTTGGAAATCCAGGATACATTCCTGTCCGAACTCTAGTTGCCTTTAATTTTCCATCCGAATAGGAAGTAATAGAGTTGCCTTCTATCATAAATTCGAGACCAATCTCTTGTAATTTTACAACACAATTCCTTAAGTGTTCGGGAACAATGTCCTGCACTGTCACAGTACCGCCTACCATGCCAGCGGAAATTAGAAATGCCCCTGCAATTAAGCGATCAGGTATGACCGTATGTATACAGCCATTTAATTGTGAAACGCCTGTAATTCGAATAGTATCTGTACCGGCGCCACTAATTTTTGCACCCATTTTATTCAGGAACATGGCTGTGTCTACTACCTCCGGATCACGTGCAGCATTTAACAAAGTGGTAGTTCCTTTAGCACGAACTGCTGCTAGCATACTGTTTATGGTTGCACCGGAAGTTATTGTATCAAAATAGATAGTAGCTCCTTTTAATTCAGACGCTTCTACTTCATAATAGTCTTCATGAAAAGTGAATGTTGCTCCCAATTTTTCTAATGCCTTAATATGTTGGTCAATTGGGCGGCTAACAAAATTATCTCCACCAGGATATCCTAGTGATACCTTGCCAAATTTAGAAAGTAATGCACCAATAAAATAATACGCTGTTCTAAATGAAGATGATTTTATAGGATCTAATCCTGTATGAAAAATTCTATTAGAATCAATATATACGGTACCTGCTGCATCCCTTGTTATTTCAAGTCCAATCTCTTTTCCAATTTGGCAGATTACTTGATAATCTAATATATTTGGGATTCCCTGCAATATTACAGTATCATCAGCCAGACAAGCTGCTGCCAGTAAGGCAAGAGAACTGTTCTTTGCACCAGGAATTTTTACACTTCCATGTAGTTGCGGTGTTTGTTCAACACTAAGCCATTTCATTATTTACTCTCTCCGTTTCCTTTTCATCTGCGAATATAACTTGAACATGTTTTCTTTTTATTTCGTGAATGGCAGTCTCTGAAGCTCCTTGGTCGGTAATCATTAAATCGATAGCTTCCATAGGAGCGGACATAACAAACATCCGGTGACCCACCTTTTCATGTGGAGCTAAACAAATATTTTTTCGTGAAATTTCTGAAACTGCTCTTGTAAATGCAGCTCCCTCTGGAGTAGCTGTACTAATTCCCTGTGAATCTATGCCTCCTCCAGTAATAAAACTTATATCTAATGTGAATTTACGAATCATTTCGATAGCCAATGTATCTATCATACTTCCAGCTGAGTCACACCGTAATTTTCCACCAATTAAATAGGATGTGATATTTTCTCGTTTTCTAAGTTCCTCAGCAATTTTCATGGAATTTGTAATTATTGTATACGGAAAATGAGAAGGTAGATGCTTTAGCATCCCAAATTGAATGCCAGCACCTCCAATAAAAACCGTGTCATGCACATTAATATAAGAGGCCGCTAACTTAGATATCGCATTTTGATGCGTGGCCGCCAAACCATATCTCATAGATTCTGGTTGCGGCAATGTGCGTACCTTCGGAGTTGGGTTATGGAGAATCGCTCCTCCATATGTTTTTTGAAGTAGCCCCTGCTCCTCCATAATAGAAAGATCTCTTCGAATTGAATCTATGGATATATCAAACATGTCAGCAAGATCTTTGGCAACAACGCGACCTTCCTTTTGGATTATGGCAAGTATCTTATGTCTGCGTTCCTCTGCTAACATGTGATACACCCTTTCAAATCAAAGTCAATCATAATTCCATCTTATTCAGTATGGTTCAACGTTGTCAATCAAATAATTCATTTTCTTTCATGTTTTTTCATCATTTTACGTCTTTTTCCCCTAATTGCCTTAAATTTATTGCTTTAACCCACAATATAAATGGGTATAAAAAAAGACGCTGGAACAAAAACCAGTGAAAGTCAAAAACACGTATGAAATCAAATTTAAAAACCTTGATTTCATACGTGTTTACTATTGGGATTAATAAATTTCAATATTTTTTTATTTATGCCACGCCTCTACTCATCATTCATTCTTCTTGCCGTGTAGAAGCAAGATAAAATCCTCTAATTTTGAAAGAGATATTAAGTTTTCATTACACTTCATACTATCCTGACAAATATAATTTCCTCTTCTCACAAACGTACCCTGGGTCTTACCTTTTTTTTCAGACATGAATAACCCTACTTCCGAGTGCCGATTGCAAAGCATACAAACGCCTTTTTTGGCAATGGGAGTAAATGATCCAGAAAGTCCAATAAGTTTATTTTGATAAGGAACAATCAAAAACTTCCTATTTGTCCCTACATCATCCCACCCCAAATAGCTAATTTCTTTAAAATCAACACCAACTAAAGATGGAAGCTTTAACTTTTTTGCTTTTGGAAATAATTTTTTCAAGGTTTGTTCTGTGACATTTTTAAAAGGAATAACATACGGCTTTAAATCTTCCAAAAATTCTTCTGCTTTCGAATTATCTTCTATATCTATCAGAGGATCTAGTAAGTGTTTTTGGTCTTCCTCTAAATCAGAAAAAAGTTCCGATACTTTGTCTCTGGCCAATGATTTGACTGCATTTAAAACATTTTTGTCATTTACTGTTGCATGGCTATTTATAAGAATTTGCGTCTGAAATTTAATGAATTGGTATTGATCTGCCCGAATGAATGGATTCATTTTCGCACCTCCTACTTACTCCTTTTTAATATAAAAGAAACAGATGAGCATGGATATGTATAAATTAATTATAAAAAAAGTCAACATAAAAAAGCACTGAAAATTTCAGTGCTTTGTATAGACGATTTTTTTGATTGTTTCAACAGAAAGAAAATATTTATCGGCCAAATCTTGAATAGAGGTACCGTCACGAAATGCAGCTTTTATCTCCGCATTGCGTTTTTCGATATATTCTCTTCCTCCCGATTTGGTCCCCCATTTTTTTCGATTAGATTCTGTAGTTGGTATATAAATGGATTCTCCCTGAATATATTTTTGAATTTCGATAATAAGCTTTTCCGGTAAGACCGAACTTGCCTTTACATATTTCATTTTAGCCAGCCCCTTATTTAAATGATGAACAAATAAGGTGCAAAGCCTTTGAAGATTTGGCGATTGATTATTTATTTAGCCCCATGCAAAGTATCGCCTTTTCTAATCCAGGCTTTGCATGAGTGGCTGTAGACTTAGACAAAAGACTATCTTTTGTCATTGTTATGCCCCCTTTATTACCAGTGAGTTTTTTCTTCTTGTTTATTATACTTTTAATTTATCCAATTTGTCATGCTCATCAGGAAAATAATTATAAAGTATCAAACAGATAAATACTCCGGTCTTCTTAAAGAACATTTACTGGCAGGTTCCTGGATACTCGGGTCATAATAACTTAGTTTTTTTATAAAATAACAAGTTTCCGGAAAATGATGTTCTAAAAAACGTAAAGTCGTTTTATTTAATATCTTATTTTCCTTATATTTTGTTACCATTGAATATATATATTGACTCATTTCCAGCGTCGTACGGCCAACCTCATGAGCAAATTCTCTTTGTCGTGCAAAACCAGGTTCTTTAAACCTTAAATATCCTTTTAAGTGATGATTTTGAACAATAAACACTTGATATTTACTAATGAAACCCTCTATCGTTTTGGTTGGAAATACTTCAATAGGATCCACTAAATTGCGAAATAATGTCGCATGACCCAATTGATCCTCCAGCCATAAATCCATTAAATTTACTAACGAAAGTGGTTTTGGTTCCTTTCCTTGCATTATCTGACTTAAAATTCGTAAGTACTCCTGATTTTCAGCTAAAGTACCATTTAAATAGGTAGGTGATAAATTTAAATTTACCTTGTTATCAATTCTTAGTGATTGAAGTTTCCCTTCAAATTCAAAATACCCTCTAGCCACCGGCCAACATTGTCGGGAAAAATGGATCATGACATCATCTGAAGCTTCTAGAGTTTGTGGAATGTCTTTTAACATTCTAATAAGATCTCCAAATAAAAGGATATATTGTTGAGCGGTTTGCACATATTCAACCTCATTAACAGATAGATGATCCCTTACAAAATACGCATGGTCTTGCAAAACCTCTAACCAAAATAAATGCTCTTCCCATAAAGTTATTAATTTATTTGTCAATGTCACATCTCCTCCCCTTCTTGTTATATAAATACGAAATGAAAAGGAAAGAAATGATTAGGAAAAACATTCCCACATAACTGAAAGGAAAATAGGAAAAATAAAGTTAATATATGGAGTAAAGGGATGTGCAGTATGAAAAATAAAAAAAAGTATATTATTTTAATGTTCATCTTACCTTGGCTTTCCGCCCCCTTTATAGGAAAGAAAACATTCAAAAGATTCCTCCCAGGTTCATTATTTATGTGCTTTTACCTTATTATCGAAGGTATAATTGCTGAAAGGAAAAAGTGGTGGTGGTTTCCAGTGCACATAAAGCCTAATATAATTAGCGAATTGCCATTAATATTTGGACCTTTCATTATAGGATCTATATGGGTCTTAAAATATACTTTTGGTAAGTTTGCTTTATATATCAAAGCAAATCTGGTTATTGACACTTTTTTTACATATATTTTGCTCCATTGGTTCAAAAAAATAGGCTATGCATCCTTGGTAAGATTATCTAAATTTAAATTATCCCTTCTATTTTTTATAAAATCAGTTACAATGTATGTCTTTCAATACTATTACGAGAAATATAAAAACCGACCTCAAATCGATAATCATTAAGTTGTAAGTTTAGTTACTGGAGTTATCTAATCCATTGCAATCCCAACAATTGCAAAACCATTTGTGTTCATTATTTGTGTTACACTATAAGAAATTGTTCCGGTATTGTTTTTCTTTCTAGGAATGTCCGCCATTGCTCAACATAAAACTAATTTGAAATCGATTATCGGTCTATCTATTAAGACCCTTTTTAGCAGGAGGAATAGCAAGCATTATTTTCCGTGTTAGCTCGCTGAAACTTCGGAGAATATTATGTTCCGAAGGGTCAGAGTGGTTTTCAAAACTGCTTTTAAATAATGTTGATTACCGAGTAAAGCAATTTTCAATGCAAATTATATTGACATACTAGCTTGGGCAATATTGCTTGGTTTTGCTTGAAAAGATGCAAAAAATACTACCAAAACATTAATCTCAAATGTTTCAAACGCAATATCCAAAATAAGAGCCGGATCATATAATTTCTCCAGTTGGTATTATATTATGGGTTCAGACCTTGACTCTATTTCGACAAATGGCCTTAGTTCTTAAGATGTACTCAATGATTCTCGTGAACAGCATTAAACTTTTCCACAGAAACAACTTTTACATAAATATCCAAATTTGTAAAACTACAGTTAGATTGGAATGTATAAAATAACGCTGTTTTCGTATAGATTGTTGCTTTCTTGACCACCTGTTTAAGGTTGATATAATCGTGGTCTAGGAGAGGCGTTCGGTATGTGGTTAGATGTGTATGAAGACGTTAATGTACTTTCAAAAGAAGAACAATTAGAGCTTTTTAAAGCTCTTAAAAATGACTTGTTTCCAGATGAGCCTGATAAGATTACTAAACTTCTCAAAACTATTCGTGAAACTCGTTTTAATAGCGGGAATGGCTTGTGTTCATTGTGGAAGTACATCAGTGAAACGTAACGGAAAGTACAAGACACGTCAACGTTATCTGTGTAAAGATTGCAATAAGACATTTAACGATATGACCAACACTCCGTTTTCAGGCTGTACGCTACCCTGAAAAATGGGTAAAGTATATGGAAATGATGGTTGAAGGCTATACTCTACCTAAAATTGCTAAACGCCTAAAAATACACATATCAACAGCTTTTTATTGGAGACATAAAATCTTAAATGCACTTCGTTCAATAGAATTCGAACAACTCCAAGGTATTGTGGAAAGTGACGAGACTTTCTTTCGTGAGTCAATGAAAGGGCGAGAAGTTACACACCGTAAAGCTAAGAAACGTGCTACAAAAGACGAAAAAAAGAGGCATATCTGACCTAAAGATTGCTGTAGTTGTTGCACAAGACCGTAATCATAATATAGTTGCTCTAAAAGCTGGTACAGGTCGTGTCAAAGCTGAAGAAATTGATGCAGCGATTGGGAAGTACATTCATCCAAGTGCTTTACTATGCACTGATACAGCAACGAACTACAAGAAGTTTGCCAAAATTAAAGGATTACAACACGAAACAATCAATGAACGTCAAAAGCAACTGTGAAGAAAGGGATTTTTCATATTCAGCACGTTAATAACTTTCATAGCCGATTGAAAACGTGGATTAGACGTTTCCAAGATGTAGCTACAAAATACCTTGATAACTATCTCTATTGGTTTCGTTGGTTAGAAATTGACAAGCATTTAGCATTTGAAAAACAAGTTGAACAAATGCTTATTTCTGCCTGCCAAAAATCAAACAATACAACAGTTCAGATGTTAAGAACAGCTTGAAAACTCTTACAGGATTAATTCCTAAATTATGGTATTATTATATTTGATAATACATATTTAGGAGGGATATAGATGATTTTTGAAATGACTACTCAGGTTAGAGTTGCCAATATTGAAGAAGGGCAAAAGTGGTATGTAACACTGCTTAATAAGAAGCCTGATTTCACTCCACACGAGGGATTTGCTGAGTGGGAACTCATTCCTGGTTGTTGGTTGCAGGTCGCAGAAGGAACTCTTACCGAGGGGAACGGACCTTTACGTTTAGGAGTTACTAACATTGAAGCTGAAAGAGACAGACTGATAGACGAGTTAAAGATTGATAGATTTGAAATACTTTCAAGACCTGAAGTACCTGTGAAATGGGGAACTTTCACAGACCCTTGGGGTAATCGACTTGGATTTTTCGAATACTTAGATAAGGGCGAAGAGCAAGAACGTATTAAAACTATCATTGGAACAATAGAAGTTTAAAAAAGTATAGAAAGAAAGGGAACTTCCCTCGGAGTTCCCTTTCATCTATGTGAAAAACAACAAAGTTTACGAAAACAGCGTAAAATAAAAAAGAATGAATTAAAAGCAATATAATACGAAAGCCCCCTATTCTTATAATAGCGGGTTATTTGTTTGGATTTTTTTAGATTAAAATCGTTCAGGCTTTTAAATTAAATTTACTATATAAACAACTATTCCATGGTTTATGACAAATAGTAATTTTGGTATATTTACAATAATTTGACATAATTTTATGATTATTCTGTAATTAATTTTTAAAGAAAGGAGAGACCCGAAAAAAATTCACTCATATTCAGCTTAGAAATACATCATTATGGATAAAGAGGAGGATTTTGTATGAAAAAATTATTATTGTCAGGAATATTAGCATTTGGACTTGTGTGTATTCATGTTTCAAGTACATTTGCAGCAATTGATCAATTGCCATATTTAAGTGACATATTACAAATGCAGCCAGATGTTTCTGAGCAAGAATTATTATCTAACGTGGAGGCTATTGCTAAAGAGACTGGAAAATCAAAGGAAGAAATTGTTGCACAAATATATAAAGAACTTAAAAATGATGCAGAACAAGCAACAATCGAGCATAAATATAATTTAAATGGTGGAAGCGGTGGAACCGTACCTGTTGGTAGCAGTTCTAAAGGAAATTTCTTCTATACTGATTCACAAACCGCTTATTTAAACCATGGCCATGTTGGTTTATATTATGCGAGCAACACAATAGTAGAATCTGTTCCAGGGGCTGGAGTCCGCAAAATATCTACTACAAGCAGATTAGTTGATAAAGGTGGTGCTTGTGTTAAATCCGTAAGCACGTCTTTGACCAATCGCAGCGCTGCTGCAAATTGGGCATATGGAGAAATTGGTGAGTCATATTCCTATAATTTTGCTACTAATCGATTAACAGGCTATAATGGTGCGAAAAACTGTTCAAAATTAATATGGTCAGCATATAAATTACATGGAAATTTAGACTTAGATAAGAACGGAGGCCTAGGAGTTTATCCACGGGATGTACGTGATGCTTCTTCTACAAAACTAGTTCGGAATATCTAAGGCGCAATGGCAATAAGTTTTAAAGAGACTTATTGCCATTTGACAAGGGGGATAAAATGAAAAAATACATTTTCTTATTAGTTGTATTGATTGCTGTAGGAGGTGTACTGATTTACTTTATTCAAGAAAATAAAAGCGTTGATACTTCTACATTGATTGAAAAAGAAAAGATTGGACAAAAAAATTTTCTGAAAAATAAGCAGGCAGCAATTTTATTCTCCTCCACCATTGATCAAGATGCCAATAATAAGGGGCTAAGCTATGCTGTATTCGTGGATGATACCGGAGCTGCCACTGGATATAAAATGAAAAGTTTAGAGCTAGGGTCCATGGCGAAGGGAAAACAAGGCGTTCTTTTGGTTGATAAGGACAAGATTAGACTTGTTGGGACTAAATATCAAGAATTCAATATGGAAAAAGAACAACACACCGGGGAAAGAACTGGGTATTTAGAAAATCAAAATGTATATTTTAGTATTTTTAATACAGGTGTAAACAAGTTAAGTGGCGAAAACGGATATGACTCAAATGTATTATTTGGGAATAAAAATGGATTTAAGAATGGAAACATACCTCATTATATTTTAACTTCTGGTATTGATCAAAACGATATAATTATATTAACAAATGATATCGAAAAGAAGTACGACCTTAAAAAAGTTACTATTACAAAAGAACTCTTGAAGGTAAAAGATATTGTTGAGCTTAAAAATGAAAAATCCTATGACTATGCTAACCTCTCTCAAATAGTGTGTGACAAAGATTTTTATTATGTTGTTCTCAGTGAGTACGTAAAGGATAATAGTGAAAATACTGTTCTCCTCCGTATTAATAAAAAAACATTAGAACAAGAGAAATTTATTCTGGCCACATATAAAAACGGGGCAGCAGCAGTTCCTTACAATCCGAGAAACTCAGCATATTTATTTCAAAATACATTTTACTATCTGAACGGTTTAGGAGAAGTAATTACGTTTAATACGACCACAAACAAATACACTATTAAATTTACTATTAAAGGTGCACGAAAAGATGGTGTCAGACGTAATGAAGGAACATACTTTCAAGATGGAAAATTGTACGTGATGCGTTATAACGACCACAAAAAAACGAAATATTTTATTGAAGAATATTCTCTGGATACTGGAGAAAAGTTAAAGGTAATCAATATCAAAGGGTTAGATAAACTATTATCCTCAGTGAAAAAAGTGACCATACACGCGTACGATTTTAGAATGCTAAAATAGCTAAATGGCCAACAACATGTTATACGCCACTGAATTAATGTAGATCTGATAGAGTAAACTGGTAAAAATTGCATGGATAAAAAAAATACAACGGCAATTTTTTGCCGTTGCTATTCTTTCATCATTTTATTGAACATATATGAAGTTGCTACCATTGCTAATAAAAATAGCGCTAATACTACATACATACCGATATTCATGTAAATCACCACCAAATACATTACTATAGAGATATAATTGTTTACTAGTAGGCTATTGTGAACATTGTGTGTTCTTTGTTACTACAAAGCTTCTCTTAGATTATAAATGTATTATAACATTCTCTTAAAATAATAAACAATAACATAAATAAAAGTACATACAATATACATATTTTATTAGTTAGGCATTAGCTATTTTTCCCATTTTATTTTTACCACTTAAAAAAGCTTTACTTTCTCAAGAGTAAAGCCTTTTGTATTTTCTAAATTCCGTTAATGAATATCCCTCTTCTTAAAGTTCCCGCCGCGAACTTCAGCGATATCTCCAAATGCTAGAAAGGCGCTATCATCCAATTCCTCTACAATCGTTTTTAACTTTGCCTCTTCCAAGCGGTTAATAATGCAGAAGATCACTTGTTTTTCATCTTCTGTAAAAGCACCTTCCCCTTTCAGATACGTTACTCCACGTCCTAATCTTGCAAGTATGGCATCTCCAATTTCCTTGTAATTATCACTTATAATATACACCGATTTTGATTGATCCAGTCCCTGTACTACGACATCAATTGTTTTGGTTGCAATAATGTAAGCAATTATGGAGTACATTGCTCTATTCCAGTTAAAAACAAATCCTGCAATTGCAAGTATGAACACGTTAATGAACATGATAATTTCACCAACTGAGAATGGAAACTTTTTGTTAATAAGAATTGCAAGTATTTCAGTACCGTCCATTGCTCCTCCAAACTTAATTACAAGGCCAACCCCAATACCGATAACAATTCCACCAAAAATAGTAGCTAACAGAATATCTTGTGTGAAGGCGGGAACTGGTGTAAATAAGGCCGTAAAAAACGACAATACCGCAATTCCGAACAAAGTAGAAAATGCAAATGTCTTACCTATTTGTTTCCGACCAATGAAAATAAAAGGAAGATTTAATAAAAATATAAATACACCAAGCGGTATTCCTGTTAAATGTGCCAGCATAATAGAAATACCGGTAATTCCGCCATCAATGACGCTATTGGGAACAAGGAAAATTTCTAATCCTACAGCTGCAATAATCCCTCCTATTAGGATGGCAATAGCTCTCTGCAATATTTTTCTCTTTTTTAATTTACGATGTTGATATTTTATTATTTGGCTGCTAGTCATTATTCTTCTCCCTCTATTATGAATAAATTAATTATAGCAAAAAAACAAATAACATAAAAAACCCTCAAACAATAGAGGGTTTTTCTAAGTATTTTATAAAGTTTACTATTACACCAAGATTTTCTTAATTTACCGGTGTTAGGGGTTTTTCACCATTTAATACTTGCAAAATATTTTTCGCAGTTAATTCAGCCATTGCATTACGTGCTTCGATTGTAGCATTTCCAATATGCGGTGTCAGAACAACATTTTTCATTTGCTTCAGTTCCTCTGTAATAGTCGGTTCAAATTCAAATACATCAAGGGCAGCACCTGCAATCATTTTATCCTGCAAAGCCTTCACTAAGTCCCCTTCCTTTACAACTGCCCCACGAGAAACATTTACAAGAAAAGCATCCTTTTTCATTTTCTCTATTTGGCTTAATGTCATTAAATGATGTGTAGAAGCATTGTACGGCGTATGGATGGATACGATATCCGATTGACGTAGCAGCTCATCCAAAGAGACATAAGATGCATCACATACTTCTTCTATTGTACGATCTTTTCGTCTAGGTGAAGTATAAATAATGTTCATGCCAAATGCTTTAGCTCTTTTGGCGACAGCTTGTCCAATACTTCCAAGACCAATAATACCTAATGTTTTCTGTGATAATTCTCTTCCTAAAAAGAAAAGCGGTGCCCATCCATTGAATCCTACTGTCCGACAAAGCTGGTCTCCTTCAGGAATTCTCCTCATAACCGCTAAAATGATTCCTAATGTTAATTCAGCAGTTGCCTCTGTGGAAACTCCTGGAGCATTTGTGACAACAATATTGTGTTCCTTGGCATAGGCAGTATCAATATTATTAAAGCCCGCTCCAAAGTTTGCAATAATTTTTAAGTTTTTTGCTTTCTTCATAACATCCCTTGTCACAGGTGTTGATAAGGGACATAGTAAGGCATCAACGTCTTTTATTTTTTCGCTTAGTTCTTGTTCTGTAATAAGTTCAGTTCCTCGATACACTTCAACATCATGATCTGATAATAACTTGTATCCAATTTGCGGTATTTCCCCTGATATGTATATTTTCGCCATGTTCTCACCCTTATCTCCCTTAAAATATGCAACAATGCATCATTTTTACTATAATAGTAACGCTTTCATATCTTCATATCAATGAAAAGGGCCTAAAACTTCTTAACTTTTATAGGGCTGACCATGAGGACGGCTAAAATGAATACAATCCATGTATTTGTATATAAAAAAACTTCCATACCTGCTACGATTAGACCAGCAAGAGTAATGGGAATGCCAATAAAATGTCCAACTGTCGGTTTTGCACTGAATCGTGCAAGTCTCAATGCTCCCATCGTCGGAAAAAGAATAAAAGCAAGTTGTGTAAAAAGAGAATGAGCGGTTATCGTGTGAAAAATAAGGGCAGGTGCTACACCAAAGCTCACGATATCTGCAAGTGAATCAAGTTCCACACCGAATTCACTATTTACCTTAAGTTTACGAGCTACCCTTCCATCAAATAAATCTAAAAAGGCAGCTAAAAAAATCACTAATGCCCCTTCTCTGATAAATCCTTCATTATTTAAAGTAATCGCACTAACTCCGCAAATTAAATTTCCAATGGTAAATAGGTTAGGAAGTGATCTTGATATAAATTGAAACAAAATGGTTCCACCTTTCACAACTTCGAATCTTACTGCTAGTGTTCTTTGAACTGCGAAAATGTATTCACTAAGGAATCATTCATACCTACAACATTTATTTCTAGGAAAAATAAATTTGAATCTGTTGAGCCACAATAAAAAGAAAATGGTTTGGTTAAGGGGCCTTGGGATTTGAAAAAGAAGAAATTATTACGAAGGGAAAAAATCCTGTTCATCTTCAAAATGGCACTAGCTTCGGGGATCTCCTGGCAAATATGTGTTTGGACAGGTTCCAAATATCCTTATTTAGCACCTATTTCTGTTATTTTATGTCTGCAAACAACTATATTAAAATCCATTCGTTTCGCACTATCACGTATACTTGGAACCATTTTTGGTGTGATCTTCACCGTTATGTTGACTTCGGAATTGCCTTTAAAAGGTTGGACCATTGCCTTCATCCTTTTAATCAGTACAGGAATATCCCTTTTATTCGGTGTAAATATTACATCTATCCATCAGATAGCCTTATCCACTCTTTTAATTCTTGTGTTCGCACCAAAATTACAAGACTACGGATTATATAGGTTAATCGATACGGTAATTGGCATTATTGTTATATTGCTTATACATGCCTTTATCTTTCCTCCTAACTTCACAACAATTGCAGGTGAATCGTTACAGAATATAAAAAACATGTTAGTAAAGAAATTGGAGGGACTAGCTGTATGGTTAGAGAACGGAGCAACTAACAAAGATTATTTTATAGCTGAAATGGATGGAATGGTCTGGAGCAAGTTGCAAGACGCCTTTCAAGATATAAGCAAAGCAGAAAATAGTATGCGTTTTAATCCCTTTAGAAGTAAAAGCAGTCTAGAACTGAAACTTATTAAACAAAAGCTAACTATTTTAAGAAAAGAATATACAATTATTGAAAGGTTCTATGAGATTATTCTGCAGTGGAATGAAGAGAAAACAATGACAAAAGAGGAGATACAATATTGGTCTTCTACCTTTATATTTTTAGGGGATGCTTTAAAAAACTGGACGGCTGAAGAAACACTTTCTGTATTGGATAACTCCTCCATTTATCATGAACATCTTAAAATGGATGCAACGAGGTTCCTACAAATATTAAAAACATAGTAATACTCATTGCGTCACTGTAAATGTCAAAAAATAGTGCTCATTGTAAAATGAACACTATTTTAAATCTTTACGTACTTAATTTAACTTGTCAAACGCTAATTGCAATTGAACAAGAACTTGTTGTTTTCCTGTTCCTCCAAAACTGTCTCTTGCGTCTACTACATGTTTGGGTTGTAAAATAGTATAAATATCATCACTAAACATCGGACTAAATGATTTGTATTCTTCCATCGTCAAGTCTGATAAAAACTTTTGATGCTGTATGGCATATAAAACAATTTTCCCAATAATCTCATGGGCCTGACGAAAAGGAAGTCCTTTAGTCACTAAATAGTCAGCAATATCAGTGGCATTAGAAAAATCCTGTGAAACAGCTACATACATGTTATCACGGTTTACTTTCATTGTTTCTATCATCGGTGCTAATAAACTTAATGAGCCCTCTAATGTTTCTACGGTATCAAACATGCCTTCCTTATCCTCTTGCATATCCTTGTTATAAGCGAGTGGCAACCCTTTTAGAACGGTCAACAGTCCCATTAAATTGCCATAAACTCTTCCTGTTTTGCCGCGCAAAAGCTCTGGAACGTCCGGATTTTTCTTTTGAGGCATGATGCTAGATCCAGTACAAAATGAGTCATCAAGTTCAATAAATTGAAATTCCTGGCTGGACCAGAGAATCAATTCTTCTGAGAGTCTTGATATATGTGTCATTAAAATAGAAGCAATGGATAAAAATTCCAAAATAAAATCACGGTCACTAACTGCATCTAGGCTATTCGGATAGATTTGCTTAAATTGCAGTAGTTCTGCAGTACGTTCCCGTTTAATTGGAAAAGTGGTTCCTGCTAATGCTCCAGCCCCAAGGGGCAGCCAATTAATTCTTTTTAGACTGTCCCTTAATCTTTCTTTATCTCTTTCCAACATCCAGAAATACGCTAGCAGATGATGGGCAAAAAGAATAGGCTGCGCCCTTTGAAGATGTGTGTAACCTGGCATAATTGTTTCCACATTAGCTTCTGCTTGACCTAGAATGGATTTCTGAACCTCTTCCACCAATTTTATGATATCAACAGTTTTTCTTTTTAAATATATGTGCATATCTGTAGCCACTTGGTCATTACGGCTTCTCCCGGTGTGAAGCTTACCTGCCACTGGACCAATCTCATCATGCAACATTTTTTCGATATTCATATGAATATCTTCATGCTCGGTGGCGAACTCAACCTCACCGTTAACAATTTTCTTTTCAATTTTCTCTAGTCCTATTATGATGGCATCTGCATCTTCTAACGGAATGATACCACATTCGCCAAGCATTTGAACATGTGCCAGACTTCCTTCAATATCCTCCAAGGCAAGTTTTTGATCAAAATGGATGGATGCGGTAAATTCATCCACTAATTTGTTTGTTTCCTTTGTAAAACGTCCGCCCCATAGCTTTTCCATTTCGTTCCTCCTAGGTATAATTGTTTCACTTTATAGGATGAGGGACCGGACCCTCAATCCCATTTTTCGTATGGACCTCTGCATATACTTTTGTTGGTAATCCCCATAGTTTGATAAAGCCAACTGCAGCGTTATGATCAAATAAGTCGCCTTTTGAATAAGTCGCTAATTCCTCATTATATAAACTATTGTCAGATTTACGGCCGACGACTACATGATTTCCTTTATGAAGTTTAACACGAACTTTTCCCGTCACAGCTTTTTGTGTCTCATTCACAAATGCATCTAATGCAGATTTGATAGGTGAGTACCATAAACCTTCATAAAGAATTTTTGAAAAATGTTGATCAATTGTTGGTTTGAACTGTGTCACTTCTCTTGGCAATGTTAAAAATTCAAGTTCTTTATGAGCATTAATTAATACTAGCGCTGCAGGGTTCTCATATACTTCACGGGATTTAATACCAACAAGGCGATTTTCAATATGATCAATTCTGCCGATTCCGTGTTTTCCTGCGATTACATTTAATTGTTCTATTAAACTGACAAGATCTAACTTTTGATCATTTAGCGCAACTGGTTCACCGTTTACAAACGAGATTTCTAAATACTCTGGTTCATCTGGTGTTAATTCAATAGGATTCGTCCAATCGAAAGCTTCTTCCGGTGCCTCATTCCAAGGGTTTTCTAAAACACCTGCCTCACAAGCTCTTCCCCAAATATTTGCATCAATGGAAAACGGATTATCTAGATCAACAGGTATTGGAATCCCTTTTTCTTCTGCATAAGCAATTTCCTCATCGCGTGTCATTCCCCATTCACGAACGGGTGCCACTACTTTCAATGATGGATTAAGAGCTTGAATAGAAACTTCAAAACGTACTTGGTCATTCCCTTTTCCCGTACATCCGTGTGCGACGGCTACCGCTCCTTCCTGTTCTGCAACATCTACAAGAAGTTTGGAGATTAACGGCCGGCTTAATGCAGATGATAAAGGGTATTTTCCTTCATAAAGCGCATTTGCTTTTAATGCTGGCAATATATATTCTTTTGCAAGTAATTCCTTTGCATCAACCATAATTGCTTTAATGGCTCCAACATTTAATGCCTTTTGACGAATGGCTTCCAGATCTTTTCCTTCCCCGACATCAATACCAAGGGCAATAACATCATAATTATATTTTTCCTGCAGCCATTTTATGGATACAGAAGTATCTAATCCACCGGAATAAGCTAAGACAATTTTCTCCTTGCTCATTTTCATCTCTCCCTTACAATCTTTAACATGTATAAATATATAACAATATGAATTTTTATGCAACACGTTTAAAAAAATATACTATGATAATAGCAATTTCAAAATAGCTTTCTGGGCGTGGAGACGATTTTCAGCTTCATCAAAAACAACAGAATGAGACCCATCAATAATACTTGCGGATACTTCTTCGCCGCGATGTGCCGGCAAACAGTGCATAAAGATAAAATCTTTTTTTGCAAGTTTGCAATTTTCTTCATTCACTTGATATGGAGTAAATACTTTTATCCTTTCAGATGCTTCTTCCTCATTCCCCATGCTGGTCCAAACATCCGTAATGACCACATCTGCATCCTTTAGCATTTCAGCAAGGTTCTCACTTTTTTCTAATAATAGACCACTTGCGTTTGCATCCTTCATAGCTTTCAGATAAATTTGTTCATTCGGCTCATATCCTTTTGGGCATGCAATGGAAACATGCATTCCTACCTTTATGGCTCCTTCTATTAAGGAGTGACACATATTGTTATTGCCATCCCCAACATAACACATCTTCAGACCAGACAATTTCCCTTTCTTTTCTAAAATAGTTAAAAGGTCTGCTAATACTTGTGTCGGATGATGCAAATCAGTCAATCCATTAATAACTGGGACAGAAGCATGTTTGGCAAATTCCTCTACTACTTCATGTCTGTAAGTTCGAATCATTAGAGCATCCACGTATCTGGATAGGACCTTTGCTGTGTCGTGAATGGTTTCCCCTCTACCTAACTGGATATCTTTTGAATTCAAAAAGATTGCATTACCACCTAATTGAAGCATCCCTACTTCAAATGATACCCTAGTTCTAGTGGAGGACTTTTCAAAAATCATTCCCAATACCTTTCCCTTTAAATAAGGAATATTCTTA
>Ga0224729_1023_pt1 | contig 19030 bp, 20 predicted proteins | sample IA12soil_GW_GH6A_2_FD_161645 | JGI IMG/M metagenome (GOLD analysis project Ga0224729, IMG submission 161645) | Enriched cells from agricultural soil in Iowa, United States - IA12soil_GW_GH6A(+) | ecosystem: Environmental > Terrestrial > Soil > Unclassified > Agricultural land | place: USA: Iowa... | reverse complement strand
GAAACTCTAAATATGTAATATCATCAATACCCTTTTTCTCAAATGACCGGTCAAACATAGTTCGATAGGTACAACCTTTTTCATTAACCAGGAACACTTCCCCCTGAAAATCTTCCAGCTGAAGTGCAGTTAGTTTCAAGAGTGGATGGTCTGGAGCGACGAAAAAGCGGAAAGTTTCTTCTAGTAATGGTTCCACTGTAAGTCCCGTCGAGAGAATGGTTTCGTCCAGCATAAAGACGACATCCGTGGTTCCCTCAAAGAGCGTTTGCTTGAGTTCCTGATTTGGAACAGAGCGAAAGATGAGACGAACTCCTGGATAGCGTGAACGAAATAGACGGAAGACAGCTGGAAGTCGATAGGCGCAAAGAACTTCGTTAGCGCTTATCGTTAGGGTGCCACTTAGATTTTCATTATCATGTACGGAACTGCGAGCTTCGTCCAATTTGTCTAGAACACTTTGGACATGAGTTAAAAAGCGCTTACCCGCAGTTGTGAGCACAAGTTGTTTGCCCAATCGGTCAAAGAGCCGAACATCAAGCTCATCCTCCAATGCTTTTATTTGCATCGTGACGTTGGAGGGAACGTAATTCAAAACTTCCGCGGCTCGACTGAAATTTAGTGTATAGGCAACCGTGCGGAAAGTATTCAGTTGGCGTAATTCCATCATACTACCCCCATTTACTTTCAATATTATTGAAAACTACTTTGAATTTTATTCACTTTTTTTGAGGTTATCACAGGTTTATACTAACAACAAGAAATACATTCTAAATGTTTGTGTTTTATTTTGAAGGGAGCGACAATACAATGGATTATGAAATTTTTGATTTAGGTGACGTTACCTTACAATCTGGAGTGACTCTACCGAGTGCTTTTCTTGCTTATAAGACTTATGGGAAATTGAATGAAGAGAAAGACAACGTGATTGTCTATCCAACTGCTTTTGGCGACCAGCATGTTCAGAATGAATGGTTGATTGGAAACGGTATGGCATTAGATCCGCAGAAATATTTCATTATCGTTCCAAATCTATTGGGAAACGGATTATCTTCGTCTCCTAGTAATACGCCGCCTCCATTTGACCGTGCTAATTTTCCACAGATAACCATCTATGACAACGTTAAATTACAATATCGGCTGGTGACCGAAAAATTCGGCATTCAAAAGATTGCACTTGTAGTTGGATGGTCAATGGGAGGCATTCAATCATTCCAATGGGGGGCAAGTTACCCTGAGATGGTGGAACGAATTGCACCTTTCTGCGGAGGTGCAAAGACTTGGCCGCAAACGTATGTGGTCCTAGACGGGATGAAAGCTGCGCTCATGGCCGCAGTTGGCTTCGATTCAAGTAAACTAAATCAATTGACTTCTGTTGACATGCGCGCTGTTGGTCGTGTCTATGCAGGATGGGGCCTATCACAGGCATATTACAGAGAAGAACTTTATCGTGATATGGGATATGATTCATTAGAAGCTTTTGTGACTGGCGTCTGGGAAGATAGCTTTATGAAGATGGATCCGCACAATGTCCTGGCCATGTTATGGACAGGACAATTTGCAGATATTAGTGTCAACCCCATATATAACGGAGATTTTGATCAAGCACTCAAAAGCATTAAAGCGCTTGCTTGCGTCATGCCAGGGAGTACGGATTTATTCTGTACTGCAGACGACAACAAATATGAGGCAGAGATTATACCTAATGCTGTTTTTAATCCTATCCAGTCGATCTGGGGCCATTTTGCAGGTCGCGGAATCAACAGTGTCGATAATAAATTTATTAATGACAACCTAAAACGCTTGTTGGCGCTTAGTACAAATGGATAGAACATTAGTTGTATCTATTCCGAAAAAAATGTCAAGGTAGACAAAAAAATATAAAGCTAGATATCAACAAAAGCCAAAATGATTTTCAGTGATTAATAAGAGGATGGAAAAAGATTAGGTGACGTTTACCCGTCTTTGGTCAAGCCTAACGTGGCAATCTATCTGGATAGTTCCCTAAAGTACGATAATGCAGAATATCCGGGTGACGGAATTGAACATAGTATTGTGGAAGAATTGTAAACGGCGGAATTAGAGCGCTACTTGGCTTTGAAAGATTGGGTAGATGTCTAAAAAGAATAGTAGAAAAAATGGTTCCTAAAAATATATATATTTTCAACACTATTCTAAAACATAGACTTAAATTAAAGACAATTGTGAAGAATTGCTCCAGCTGCCAATTTGGTGGCCTTTTCTTATTTGACTAACTAGGCAGTTTAGTTAAAGAAGAAATATTGTAATTATTTTTTATTGAATTTTGATTAAATTGAGTTTAGGATAAGCAAATGACAAACTTTGGGGGGGCACTATGACCATTTATTTAATTCAGTTAGAGGCAATTCCTGATATAGATAATCCAGAAAAAGAAAAATGTGTGGGTGCAATTGTAAACTGTTGGGTTAAATCTATAAATATGAAATTAGCTTTGAATAGAGCTAAAAACTACCTCAGTAATCAAGGTTGGGAAGTAATAAACGTTGAGGATCAATTTATAACTAGTCGAGATATGTATATAGGTGAGGCTGAAGAAGATGATGAATTGCTAGAATGCTTCGATGAAGCAATGAGAGATGGGATTTCTGCAATTTTTTATACATATAGCGAGGAAGATGAAATAGAAAATATGGATTGATTAGATTCTTATGACACAATTAAGAGGTTCTGTATTGATTACCAATTGGATGGAGATTTCATTTCCCCCACAAGTGTTTGAAAGCAAGTAATGTAGTTCCTCTATAATTGCAGCTTTTTGTATTCAGCTAAAGGGGCAGGTTCCTTCAATCAGGGCACCAGTTAAAGTAAACTTAAATTGAAACTAACTGGAGGTGGCATTTTATGTTTCAAATGAACCTAATAAAGAATTTAAAAACATCTTATGAAATAGTGTTATCGAATGACAAGAAATTATTGTGTCATCTTATGGGAGGAAAAACCGTTATATTTGATACAAAAACTTGGGAAAAAGTTATTGAATTGAAAAAACCAAACAATCCAAGCCATCTTCACTTTTCACAAAATGATGATATGCTGTACATAAAAAATACTGTAGGAACATTTTGTGTTTACAACACAAAGGATTTTCAACTCATTAAGACGATTAAATCTGGAAAGTCTTTCCAAATAGAGGAAGGGAACTTTGCACTACTTGATAATCCATTTACTATTCTTGATGTTCTTAAAATTAATGATAAGAAACAGGTTTGTACACTTAACTTTGAAACTGGAATATATCAAGTATTAACTGAACTTGAAGGCAGTCATATTAAATTTAATCAGTCTGTAACCAATGATAATACCTACCTGTTTACTTTGTATTATCTTAAAGAGATTAATGGAAATCATTATTCAAGACAAAAATTAGTTAAGGTCAAAAATCCTTTAACCGAACCTTCTTATTCATTTGAAAGTTTATTGGAATTACAGAATTGGGATTTGGTGTATTTTGAACCCGTTCATCAAGTTTATATTTTTGTTCATAAGGACTATGAATTAACAATTATGGACGCTGAATTAAAAAACGTCTTAAAAAAATCAAATTTAATCGAAAATGGAATTCAAAGTACCGATGAGTATTTTGTCCATATTGCTTCATCAAATGATGGAAATTACATTGTTCTCACTTCAAATGATAGGATCTTTATATTAGGATTTGAAGATTTAACCCCAATCCAAATTGAAGAATTTAAATACGCCTGTTTTGCAGAATTTAGCAAAGATGATACTTATTTTCTTGTTGGTACTTGGTCAAAAGGATTTGTATTTGATAATATTCTTAAGGGAGTAAAACTTTAACATAACCTTCTTAAACTACCGGGTGCTATTGTACAATAACAGGATGGCTGCGGTGGTCCCATTTTTCTTATTAAAATAACGGGGCAGGTTACGGACGGTGAATAAACTTTAAATATTACCTAAAAACGGAGGGATTGCTTTGCATAAATTTTGTATTGTTAAAGAAGTAATTGACTATTGGGATCCTTTCGATTTATTAAAACTCACCATAAGTCAGGTGTAATTTGGAAAATGTAACTTTTAATTTTCTTATTCGTATAGGTATTGAATTTCAAGAAAAATAGGAGGAAACGATGATATCACTTGCTAGAATTTTAAAACTGCGCGATTTAGAAATTTTTCATGTATTAAAGAATGGAAATATTTTAGCTTATGCAATAATTGAGGATACTAGAAAGCCTTTTACAGAAGAAAATAGGAAGCTAGATCCTTTATGTTATATGGATGAAGAAGACATTAATGAGATATTAAATGTTATTAGAATTTCATTAATCAATGATGAAGCTTTAGCAAAAGAAGATTCAATTAATTTGAGATCGTACTTTTCGGATTTCGTGAATAATACAAATTTGACGAATTTCATTATTAACGAATATATACAAGAAGATTTATATGATAATAATAATGATGATATAGAGTTTTTCAATAAGATTTTACAAAATATAGGTTCGAATTATATTATTAAAGAATTTGATGAGAAAAATTGGATTTATTTATCTCAAGATTAAAAAATGTAAATTGCAACAAAAGAACAGCATTCTTTATTGGTGAAAAATTATATTATTTAGAAAATGTATTTATGAAATTGCATTTGCCGATAAGTCTTATCTTAAAGAATTATCGGCATTCTTGTTTTTTATAATCTCTAAACTTTTATTTAACCAACAAATGTAATTTTCTTCGCGTGAAATGGCTTTTGACAGAACAAAGTAGTGACCTAATTCTTCAGCATCTAAATTTAGGGGATTCTTCTCTACTCCAAAATAAAAAGAGAACTGTTCTTTTAGAAAGGCTAATTTTTCGGTTCTAAGTTTTAATTGGTTATTAAATAACGCCGGGATTTCTTCCGCGGGGATATCTTTTAAAAAATATAACCGTAATGCAAAGATATCCTTTTCCGTTTCCACATTTTCGTCCAATTCCAGCAACCAATTCTGAAGTTCTTCTTTTCCTTTTGTTGTAAGGCTGTACATTTTTTTTTCAAGTTTTACTCCTGCCATCTCTATATATTGAGAAATCGAATCTTCATCTAATAATTTTTTTAACTCAACATAGATTTGGCTATGCTTTGCACTCCAGAACTGTCCAATTGCTTTTTTGAATTCGGACGTAATATCATATCCACTCATGTCCTCTTTACTTAATAACCCTAAAATTGCGTATTTTAATATTCTGCGACTCACCATATAACCTCCGTTTATAGCATCTTGACATAATTATATCACAAGTCTATACTAAAACATGTAAATTAATACATGTAAATATTTACATGTTTAATGTTGAATAATTTTTAAGGAGTGACCGATTTATGAAAGAACTTAACGAATTTTTAGGAAGTCATTTTATTTATACGTATGAAAATGGTTGGGAATATGAAATGTATATAAAGAATGAAGATACAATCGATTATCGTATCCATAGTGGAATGGTAGGCGGACGTTGGGTTCGCGATCAAAAGGTAGATATTGTTAAAATTGCTGATGGAGTATTTAAGGTTTCATGGACTGAACCTACTGGTACTGATGTTTCGCTCAATTTTATGCCAAATGATAAACGTATGCATGGAGTTATCTTCTTCCCTAAATGGGTTCATGAACATCCAGAAATTACAGTTTGTTACCAAAATGACTTTATTAATGTAATGGAAGAATCTCGTTTAAAATATGAGACTTATCCTAAATACGTTGTCCCTGAATTTGCTGATATCACTTTTTTCAAAAATGAAGGAGTCATTAATGAAAAAGTTATATCTCAAGCTCCTTATGAGGGCATGACTAATGATATCCGTTCAGGAAAACTAACTTTTTAATAAGATTGAATATAAACTAAAAGGCAATCCTTACAAGGACTGCCTTTTTTGGTATATTAATTATTTGAAAATGCTAGAATATGAAAGGAATACACTTTAATAAATGGGGCCTTAGTTGAATAAGATTAAACATATTATCCATTTTTGCATGTAAACATATGAATAGAAATCAACTTTAAGGAGCCTTACTACTATAAAATTTAGCAAAGCTCGTATATTTTAAAACAAAACTCAATAGCTTTATATAACTAAACAAAAATTGCAGCTTTTTATATGATTTATACCTCTCAAACGAACTCACACTGTGTTTTCAAATGATTTTCTTATATTAATAAGCCCAGTCTAAATGCAGAAGCAACGACCTGGGTTCGATTCTTCGCTTGCAGCTTTGTCATTAAGCTTCCTACATAATCACGTATTGTATGTTCACTTAAGTGAAGCAGCTCACCCATTTTTTTATTGTCATAACCCTCTGCAAGCAAATCAAGTATCATAGCTTCCCTTTCTGTTAAGTGAACCTTAGGCTCCCTTATACTGTCATCATTACTTCTGGATAAATATAAACCGATTCTTTTCCCAACTTGATCGAGTAGCATAAGTTCTCCTTTAGAACAATTGAATTCCACTCCCATTTGATCAAAAGTTAGCCAGCCGTACACTTGATTGTGATGGACTATCGGTACAAAAATAACAGAAGAAAGATTAAATAATTTAATATGTTCTTCTTTTACAAAGGTATGAGGATCCTTTAAAAAAATCGGCTTTTTTGTATGGAAAACAGCTGTCATATTAGCTCCAATATGACCCTTCATACTTTGTACTTTAGGAAGTTCTGCACCTATAACACCATAAAATTGCTGAGACCAAGGTATGTATGCGTAAAATACACATCTTTTATAATGAAAAATTTCTTCACATTGTTTCAGAATAAAAGGGAGATCTTTCTCTCCTGAACAACTAATCAAAAGCTTGTTTAATTTATCCAGTTGTTTCAATCTATCTACTTCTATTAAATCAGGAGAAGTCCTCAAATCCTCGGTTTCATCTACCATTTTATTATAGGTGAAAATGAGATGCGAATAGATGGATAATAGAAACATTAAAATAGAAAAGCTATTTTGTTTCACATTTGCAATTAAAGTTATAAAAGCCTTTTCGAACGTTACTAAGAACAAATTGAAATGTTTTGCGTTCATGGTTGAAATTTGTGTGTGCATCCATGTGGCGAGTGACCTTTTGTATTCATCCTTTATCATTTTCAAATCCAGACTAACTAATAGCTTAAAAAAGGATTCCATGATAATCCCTGTAATTTTTCTATCCTGTTCAGAAAAGTAAGATTCCAGATTTAAATAAATATTCATATTTTCTTCAATCTGCTTCTGATGACTCCTAATAAAAATGATAAATTGTTCAAAAGTTACTTCTTCGTAGAAGCGATTCATAATAATTCTTCTCCTTGGAACAAATTAACCCTATAAATGAAGGATATCTTCCCTGTTATTATACAGCTTTTTGTAGGATAGTAATCAAAAATGGGGGGAGTACAATGAAGATATAGATAAAAGAGAGTATATTGATTCTGCGTTTCTCTAGTATCTACGGCAGCACTATTTTAAATCGATGGTTACTTGAGGTGCTGAAAAGTTACAGAAAGGAATCGTGATAAAAATGAGGCTTGAAAATAAAGTTGCCATTATTACTGGTGGGGGCACAGGTATTGGGAAAGAAACCGCTTTATTATTTGCTAAGGAAGGGGCAAAGGTTGTCATAACGGATATAAATCAGGAATCTGGTAATCAAACAGTAAAAGACATTCAAGTAAATGGCGGAGAGGCTCTATTTATTCGCCATGACGTCAGTAAGGAAGACGATTGGAAAAAGGTTGCAGATGACACCATCAAGGCTTTTGAAAAAGTCGATATCCTCTTCAATAATGCTGGCATTTATATTATTAAACCAGTTGCGGAGATTGAACTTGAAGAATGGAATCGTCTAATGTCCATCAATGTAACGGGAGTATTTCTAGGCATGAAGCACATAATGCCATTAATGGTAAAACAAAATAACGGCTCTGTCATAAACGCATCCTCTATTGCAGGATTATCAGGAGCTCCAGGTCATGTTTTATACGGTGCAAGTAAAGGTGCGGTCCGTATTATGACAAAAGATGCAGCAATGGAATATGCATCTTTTGGGGTTAGAGTTAATTCCATTCATCCTGGATATATTGATACAGGAATGGCTGATTATGCATCGGAAATAACTGGGGATTCAAAAGAAAAATTAGGTCATGATTTATTCCCACTTGGAAGACTTGGTACTGTGAATGATGTGGCAAATACCGTTTTATTTCTTGCATCGGATGAATCAGCTTTTACAACTGGGGCAGAATTTGTCATTGATGGCGGTGCGACAGCTAGATAATAGTGTTTTTGGAAAAATAAGAACTAAAAGGAGCGATACATGATGAAACTAGAAAATAAAGTTGCAATTGTAACAGGGGGCGCAAGTGGAATAGGTGAGGCATCTGTTCGTCTATTTGCGGAAGAAGGGGCGAAAGTGGTTATCGCAGATTTTTCTGAACGTGGCAAGCAATTATCCAAAGAATTGAATGACAAAGGCTTTGACACTTTATTTATTAAAACAGATGTTACAAGTGAAGAAGATGTGAAACATATGGTAGCGGAAACAGTTAACCATTATGGAAAGCTTGATATATTATATGCAAATGCGGGAGTTGCTGATGATGCACCAGCACATGAATTAACTTATGACAAGTGGAAACGGACTATTGATATTAACTTGTCAGGTGTATTTTTATCGGATAAATATGCGATTGAACAATTTTTAAAACAAGGCAATGGCGGTGTAATTGTGAACGCTGGTTCCATTCATAGCCATGTTTCACTCCCGAACCCTACTGCATATTCTGCTGCAAAAGGCGGTGTGAAACTATTAACGCAAAACCTATGTACCGCATATGCCAAAGAAGGTATTCGTATCAATGCTGTATGCCCTGGTTATATTGATACGCCGTTACTTTCTAAAGTAGATCCTAGAACGAAGGAATATCTGGCAAACCTTCATCCACAAGGAAGACTTGGAAAGCCAGAAGAGATTGCAAAAGCAGTTCTATTTTTAGCAAGTGATGACTCATCGTTTGTAAATGGTACATGCTTGTTAGTAGATGGGGGCTATACAGCTCAATAATATGGAGGAAGGGAGGTTATCCGGTTGGGAACCTCCCTTTGTTATTTTTGAGTTGTAATCGATGAAGCAAGCTTATATTTTGTAAGTAATTCAAAAATTGGCTTTTCCTCATTATTATTAACTATTATGATATATTGCTGTTGGAATCTGGTTGTCAGCGTTAATTCACCATTTGGATAGAAAAAATGGGTGGTAGGCAGCTGTTTATATGCACAACTTTCTACTTTCTCCCATGGAATAAATGAATCCGCTACTGAAACTCCTTTTCTCCCTATTTTTCCATATCGAAATATGGAAGGAAACATCGTATATCCGACCAGGGTACTGGTGTACAGCCAAACCAGGCTGGTTAAATTATAACTTAGAAGTGAGATAATAACTAAGGCAAAAAAAAGTATTAATACTGCAGTAAATATTCTAGTCTTCCACCATTTTCCTGTCCCTTTTACCCTAAATATCTTCTTATGTACAGGTTCACATTTCTTCATTGCACTACGAACGCGAATGAATTGGAATATAATATACAAGATAAAAAGACTAGCAAACACATTTATTATAAGAAGATAGGTATGATTCATATTTCCCTCCACATTTTTTCAAAATCCACTTTCTTCTATTACATACGGTTTAGTTTATAAAAAGTTACAAAGGATTTTTCGGATAAGGGTTACAAACGAGTGAAATTCACAGATTCGTCCATATTAATCAACCATCAAATCATTTTTTTGATCTATGAATTGTTACTGAAAACCTGAGGGAAGGGATCATAATGGACACAAAAAAAGCAATTGGTGCCTGGCACCACAAATGGACAAACTGGCAAATTGTCCTCCGCAGAAGGACAGTCGAAAGGGTATGGAATGAAAATCGAGGGAGCCGCGGCCATACTAATGGTGTGCGGTTTTTCGGTTTCCTTTCTTATTTTAATTAACATACGCCTCTTGGTATTATTGTCCCGTATCTTCCTTCAGACGCATAACATATAACAATCCTATGGTAAGGGAGGTGTGACCTAAGTGGGATTGTTTATTAATAAGGATGATCACCCGGAGGTTTTTCATAATCCTAGCAGCCTTCAAGAGCATAATCAACATTTTGCCAAAACAGATTACCTAACGGAAATAATCTCTGGACAAAAAGAGGCATACGAATCATTGCGTCATTCTTTTTATGATTTAAAGGATTTCCATTTGCAGCAAGAAGCAAACCACATGAATCAGTGGCAGGATTTAATCACTCAGTTCAAGGAATTACATGAAAATCATCAGCAGCAAAAAGAATTGGCAAGTCATGTAATGAATCGGTTAATAAAATTAGATGAAGAAAGCAATAAGCTGCAATGCATTTTGGAAAATCAAGGCCAGTTAAAACAAGATATGATGGATCAAATTCAAAGCTTACATCAGTCCAATCAAGAAATGATGAAAAGACTGCAACAATATGAAATAACTAATCAGGAACTTACTGTAAAGATGAATGAACAGATGGAACAGCAACAGCAAATCTCCGAACAATTTTCCGAACATGAAGAGTTGCAAAATGAAGTATTAACCCGATTGGATAATCAAGAGGCAATAACAGAAAAAATCTTAAGACAAATCAATCACATACGGTCCATTTTATTTGAACGGACCAATTATTTAGCTGAAAAAATAGAAAGCGGCTATAAGATAACCTCTGCTTATGTCTATAAATTAATGACTGGCTCTGATAAACCACTTGCATTATATATGCTGAATCAAAAGGAAGAACAAACCCAGAATAAAAATGAATAGATCACGTATAATTGTGGATAAAAGAGCATTTTAGTTAATTCATAATCTAGTATAAATCTAAACGCTTTGGGACTGGATTCGGTTGTGATCGAAACTCAAGTTTGCTATAGTATTTTTAGACTTTACACCTCATATCCCCCGAAATACCCCATAGGAGTTATATCCAATTTGAATTAGTGGGATTCATTTCAGTGGTAGTTGTACAAAGTAGATTAAGTCTTAAGGAGCTATCAAAATGAGCAAACTTGAAGAGCTACAAACCGAATTAGCAAATTTAAAAGAAACGAATCAAAAGATAATGGAAGAAAAAATCAATCCCGAGCTAAAACGAAAAGTTCAGGAATTCTTGGATGCCTTTGAAGATTATTTTAGAGAAAGAGGATTTGTAGTAAAGAAAAATCAGGGAACTATTCGAGTAGCCTACAGTTCACTTGAATTTTCTGCATTTGCAAATGACGAAAATGATATCTTTATTATGAAAGAAAGAGAACAAATTGCATCTATATCGGTAAAATACAAAAAGTCGAAAATGGGGATACATCTTGTGTCGGCAGATCCTATCGAAAGACTGTCCAAAGAGATAGAAAAACAACAAACAATTGCACAGGATCTTGAAAATCCACACTTTTACTATACTGGTAGTGAATTTGGATATCTGTACGAAACACCTTTTTCTGTATTAGATAGTATTTTTCATGTATAACACCAATTCTTTAAACAGCTGTTTCCAAAACTGGAGGCAAGCTGTTTTTTTGTTTGGTTAGTAAAAGGGTCCGTCAATCAACTTTTCGGATTGTTCCATTGTTCCAATTTTTTTATCATTTTCTCGAAGGTTTCCTCTAATATAATAAAGATAAATGTAAAACAGAAGGAGGTCCCAACGTTGACAACTAAACAAATAGCAGGAAAAACCATTCAAAATTGGATAGAAGAATATCCATTACTACAAGACCTAATCAAAATGGAAGAAATTTTATGGATAAATCCTGATTATGATGCAAAAAACGATAAATCTACTCTCACCAATCATGATATTTTAAAAGCTAACCAACGGCTTCAGCGCTTTGCACCATATATCGAAACTGTTTTCCCCGAAACAGCTTCATCAAAAGGAATCATTGAATCACCACTTGTGGAAATAAATAAAATGAAAGAATCGTTGGAACAGAACTATCATCTAAATATTCCGGGTACGCTCCTTTTAAAATGCGACCATGCTTTGCCAATCTCAGGCTCTATCAAAGCTCGTGGTGGGATTTACGAAGTTTTAAAACACGCGGAAGAGCTCGCACTAAATCATGGACTTTTGAAAACTACTGATTCGTATATCAAATTTGCCTCGTCAGAATTTCGACAGTTTTTTTCTTCCTATAAAATTGCGGTGGGATCAACCGGCAATCTGGGATTAAGTATTGGAATCATGAGCGCCCAATTAGGCTTCCAGGTTACCGTTCATATGTCACTTGACGCGAAACAATGGAAAAAAGAGCTTTTACGAAGTAAAGGAGTACATGTAATTGAGTATCCATCTGATTACAGTAAAGCGGTGGAAGAGGGGAGGAAACAAGCGGAGGCAGATCCTACCTGTTATTTTATCGACGATGAGAATTCACAGGACCTATTCTTAGGATATGCCGTTATAGCTTCTCGTTTGAAAAAACAGCTCCAGAATTTGAATATTCCCGTGGATAAAGAACATCCGTTATTTATCTATCTCCCATGCGGAGTTGGCGGGGGACCGGGTGGAATCACTTTTGGATTAAAAAAGGAATTTGGTGAACATGTTCATTGTTTTTTCGCGGAGCCAACCCACTCTCCATGTTTTCTAATAGGACAAATGACGGGACTTCAGGATAAAGTATCTGTTTTCGACTTTGGGCTTGATAATCGAACAGACGCCGATGGATTGGCAGTGGGGAGACCGTCACGATTCGTAGGAAAAACAATTGGCCATATGTTGAGCGGCTGTTATACCGTCCAAGACCAAAAGCTCTACACACTTCTACGAGAGCTTGCGGACCAGGAGAATATTTTTCTTGAACCTTCTGCTCTAGCCGGATTTTTAGGTCCAATTCAGCTTATTCTCCAATCAGAAGGGAAAAAGTTTTTAGTAAATCAGCATCTTCATAAAAACATGGAAAAAGCAACCCATATTGTGTGGGCAACAGGCGGTAGTATGGTTCCTAACCATGTGATGGAGGAGTATTATCGACGAGGCGCATCTAATCATGTCATGTCGAATGATAGCATATCTAATAGAAACTAAAAGAATTATTTGGAACATTCCTCCTTCTAATCTATTTGTTTGTTCAATATAGATAACATATAGGAAAAGATTACTAGGGGGAAATTTATGAAGAATAAAGTACTAAAAGTGTTGCTTTCTTCACTCACGATTGGCTTATTATTGCTTGTTTCGGCATGTGGGACAAGTGAGAAAACAACTTCAGGCACTAACGAAAAGCCTGCTTCTGGATCAGGGGACAATAGTCATAAAAAATTAAGAATTGTAACTGATGCCAACTACGCACCGATGGAATCATTGGATGGGGATAAGATTGTTGGATTTGACGTAGATATACTAGATGCAGTGATGAAGGCTGCAGGGTATGACTACGAATTAGTGAACATTGGATGGGACCCGATATTTGTAGAGATTCCCGGCAAAACGGCTGATGCAGCGATATCTTCGATTACCATCAATGAAAAACGGATAAAGATATATGATTTTTCCATTCCATACTTTGAATCTATTAATAAAATTCTTGTACCGAATGACAGTCCAATTCAAAGCGGTGCAGATTTAAAAGGAAAAACAGTAGCGGTTCAAAACGGTACAACCGGACAAGAAATTGCCGAAAAGATTCTCGGCAAGGACCCGCAGCATATTAAGAAATTTGAAAGCAATGTACTGGCAATTATGGAACTGACAAAAGGCGGTGCAGATGCAGTGGTAGCAGATAATGCCGTCGTTGAGGAATACGCCAAAAACAATCCAAACAAAAATTTGAAAGTGATTACAGACACTTCATTCCCATCAGAATTCTATGGGATTATGTTACCAAAGGGCAGCAAGTTAAAAGCTAATATTGATAATGCCATAAAGAAAATAATCGACGATGGAACTTATACCAAAATTTACAAAGATAATTTCGGCACAGAGCCAAATATCGATGTACTAAAAAAACAATTTTAAGCATACAAGAATTGCGTAACAGGGGGAAGAGGTTACGCAATTTTTATTTTCATTACTTCAAAACCAAGCCGAAAGAAAAGGGGATGGACCATGGATTTTAGCTTTGAACTAATTAAAAGTTATATGCCTTACTTTTTACGAGGAACACTTGTTACTATCGAGATATCTATTATAAGTATTATTTTTGGTACCATTATCGGTCTTTTTATCAGTATCGGAAAAATGGCAAAAAGCCGAGTGATCCGCACTCCATTTATTTGGTATATTAATTTCTTTCGTGGAACCCCTCTTGTAGTTCAGATATTACTTGTTCATTTTGCTGTAATTCCAACTATAACAGGCAAGACAAATGCCTTCTTAGCGATTATAACAGCGTTATCTATCAATGCCGCGGCTTATATATCGGAAATATTCAGGGCTGGAATTCAATCGATTGACCGCGGACAGATGGAAGCTGCAAGATCCTTAGGGATGACCCATGGGCAAGCAATGAAGCTTGTTATTCTACCTCAAGCTGTAAAAAGGATGATTCCTCCGCTTGGTAATGAATTTGTTGTCTTAGTAAAAGATTCATCACTAGGAGCTTTTATTGCAGCGCCAGAGCTAATGTATTGGGGAAAAGCAATGCAAGGGGAGTATTATCGTGCCTGGGAACCTTATTTGACAGTCGCGCTCATCTACTTCATTCTAACGCTCACCCTCACATATATTTTGAATTTTATTGAAAGAAAGGTGAGTACAGAATGATTAAAGTAACGAATCTTAAAAAATCATTTGGAGATAATGAAGTTTTAAAAGAAATTAATGTTGATGTTAGGTCGCAGGAAGTGGTTGTCGTGATTGGACCCTCCGGATCAGGAAAGTCCACCTTTTTGAGATGTCTTAATTTACTTGAGACAATTACAGATGGGCATGTATACATTGAAGGAACCGATATAACGGACCCAAAAGTGAATATTAATGATATTCGGACGGAAGTGGGGATGGTGTTCCAGCAATTTAATCTCTTCCCACATAAAAGTGTGATGGAAAATATCATGATGGCTCCCATTCATGTACGAAAGTGGGATAAGGAGAAAGCACGGCAAAAGGGGCTTGATTTATTGAAAAAAGTGGGCTTGGCGGATAAAGCAGATGCATATCCTGATTCTCTTTCTGGAGGACAGAAACAACGGGTGGCAATTGCTCGCGCTTTAGCCATGGAACCGAAAATCATGTTGTTTGATGAACCTACATCTGCACTCGATCCGGAAATGGTTGGGGAGGTACTGGAGGTTATGAAGCAGCTTGCTAAAGAGGGAATGACTATGGTCATTGTGACGCATGAAATGGGCTTTGCCCGCGAAGTGGGAGACAGAGTATTATTCATGGACGGCGGTTATATTGTGGAGGAAAATACTCCTTCCGAATTGTTCGATAATCCGAAACACGAGAGAACAAAGGCATTTTTAAGTAAAGTATTATGAACCTATTCTTCCTCAAGAATAGGTTTTTTACTTGTTAACAAAACCCGTGAACTTTATGAACAGAATAGCGTTATCGTTTTTAATACACATTAAATGACTAATCGATGAAATTACTTTTTTTATTATAAAATTTAGTAAACGTTTTCAAAAAGGGGGATTTATATGGTTACAGTCAAAAGGTTATCAGCAATATTGTGTGCGGGGGCTTTGGCGTTAGGCTTGGGTGCATGCAGCAGTAAAGATACATCAGGGTCTGCTACGAAAAATACAGGCTATCCGAAAAAAGCCATTACTGTTGTAGCGCCATCTGGAGCAGGGGGAGGCTGGGATATGACGGCACGCTCTTTTACAAAAGTATTAAGTGAGACAAAGCTTGTTAAAGTACCGCTGACGGTGGAGAATAAGCCCGGCGGCGGCGGCGCGGTTTTCATGGCGGAATATGCAACAAAAGAGGCACAAAATAATGATATGTTATTTGTCAGTTCACCGCCGATTATTATTAACAATTTGAAAAAAGAAGGCAACAGTCCATACGGAGTGAAAAATACCACTCCATTGGCACAGCTGACAAAGGACTATGGAGTGATTGTTGTAAAAAATGATTCAACATTTACGGATTTAAAATCGGTACTTGAGGAAGTAAAAAAGAACCCAACCAAGTTAACTTTTGCCGGTGGCTCTGCACCAGGTTCGATGGATCATCTAGTTGCGATTCTTCCAGCATTTAAATACGGGGTAGACCCAACTAAAATTAAGTATGTTTCTTATGATGGCGGTGGGGAAGCGATTACGGCACTCCTTGGCGGCAATGCAGATGTAATCGGTACAGATGCTTCTAGTGTGAAGGAATTTTTAAAAGCAGGTAAGGTACGTATCCTGGCTGTTACAGCACCTGAGCGTTTGTCAGGTGAATTTAAAGATATTCCAACTGCAAAAGAACAAGGCATTGATGCCGAATTTACGATTTGGCGCGGTATTTTTGGACCGGAAAAAATGTCAGCTGAAGCGAAGGACTATTGGGAAAAAACAATCGGCAAGCTGGTAGAAACGCCAGAATGGAAAAATGAAGTCGAAACACAAGGATGGGAAATGCAATATAAAAATGGCGACGACTTCAAGAAGTTTTTAGAAGAGCAAGAACAACAAATTCAGCAGTTATTAGAAGCACTTGGTATGGAAAAGTAAGAAAAATGACTGGCATATTAAACATAGGGAGTTTAGCGGACGAGCTCCCTCCTAATGTCAGTCATCATTATTTTTTGAAGGAGGTATCTGAAAATGAGCATTAAATTTGACCGTGTTGCTGCTGTTTTATTTTTAGCGGTAGGCATCTTTTTTATAGTTGGAAGTAAGCAACTGGCAAGCTCTTCATACGGAAGTAAAGTCGGCCCTGATATTTTTCCGTTTTTTCTTGGCATTATTCTAGCTGTTTTAAGTATTCGTTTATTTTATGAAACCTTCTCTGTCAAGGGTCATGGATCAAAAAAGGAGAAGCTGCAATATAAGCCATTTTTGATTATCTTTGTCGCCACATTCCTGTATATTTTAACGCTTGAAACCATTGGATATGTCATTACAACCTTTCTATTTTTATTTGTGTGCTTTCAAACGATGGAGCGTACTAAATGGATTTCGTCCCTAATCATCTCAGCCGCGTTTTCTGGTCTTGTGTATTTTCTTTTTGTTGAAATACTGAAAGGAACATTGCCGGGGTGGCCAGTTTGGTTTTCATAAGAAAGGAGGAGTAAAGCAACGTGAGTACAATTGAATATTTAATACATGGATTTGGAACAGCATTCATCTGGTATAACCTTCTATTTGCATTTGTTGGGGTACTAATAGGGACCGCTGTTGGCGTCTTGCCAGGAATTGGGCCAATGAGCGGTGTGGCATTGCTTATTCCTGTGACAGCATCCATAACAGGGGGACTTCCGCCGGAAACAGCTGCAACGAGTGCGATTATATTACTTGCAGGAGTGTATTATGGTGCGATGTATGGCGGATCAACCACATCCATTTTATTAAATACACCCGGTGAATCCTCTTCGGTAGTAACTACATTGGATGGCTATCAAATGGCGAAGAAAGGCAGAGCAGGAAGTGCGCTCTCTATTGCGGCAATTGGTTCTTTTGTCGGAGGGATTGTAACACTGATTGCATTAATTGCATTGGCTGAACCTTTGTCAAATGTCGCCCTTAAGTTTGGACCTGCCGAATACTTTTCCCTTATGCTATTAGGACTTGCCGCTGTAAGTGGACTGGCAGGTAAATCCGTAACAAAAGCGCTAATTATGACGGTTTGTGGTTTATTGCTGGGAACTATCGGAATTGATAGTGTTTCTGGTATTGCCCGCTTCACTTTTAATATTCCATGGCTGTATCAAGGAATTGAATTTTTAACTATTGCCGTAGGTTTATTTGCACTTGGAGAGGTATTTAAAACAATTCTTGAAAAAGAAGAGGAGGAGGGAGGAATTGCGAAAATTAATAATATGATTCCTTCCAAAGAGGAAATGAAAGAATCAGCCGGACCAATTGCTCGCGGATCGATCTTAGGATTTTTCGTCGGCATTTTACCTGGTGCAGGAGCAACACTAGCTTCCTTTTTCTCTTATCTTTTAGAAAAAAGAATTTCAAAAAACCCATCTAAGTTTGGAACTGGAACCATCGCCGGGGTTGCTGCGCCTGAGACCGCCAATAACGCGGCATCAGGCGGTGCGATGATACCTTTACTAACATTGGGAATTCCCGGTTCCGGTACAACGGCTATTCTAATGGGAGCGTTAATGATGTATAATGTTCAACCTGGTCCATTATTATTCGAAGATCATCCGCAGGTTGCTTGGGGGTTGATTGCCAGTATGTTTATCGGTAACCTTATGCTATTAATCTTAAATCTTCCACTTGTAAAAGTATTTGCCAAAATCATTGAGACACCGAAAAAATATTTAATTCCATTAATTATAGCAATCTCTATTTTCGGTGTATATGCAGTTCAAGTATCTACAATGAACTCTGCATCTACTTGCCTGCGAATTTTCTCCACGATTGGCTGAATAATTTTGGATGGCTCTTTAGTGTAAAATGCCTCCTTAATGTCCGGCATATAAGAAATTGCTTCAGCCACTGCCAATGCCTTTGTTCCTTTTTCATGCTTTAAATTAGCTTCAATCATATCTCGAAAGGTGTATTCAAATATTCCAACAATCACAAAGATTAAAATACATATACCTGCCATTAATTTCGTATGTAAGCGCAACCAAATACACCTCTATTGAATGAAGTTGCTTATGTATCGGTGATGCATAGACTTCGAAATATTCACAACAATAATACTATTATTATACAAAAAATCTCCTTTGAAAGGAGATTCATCATCAAAGTCTATTAACCTTCAACATTAATAACAACTTTCCTTCCCTTCGCTTTCAATAAAACCGGTATCACCAGCCACAGAACCGTTACAATTAAAAACGCAAGGGAAATAGGTCGTGTAAAGAATATCGTATAATCA
>Ga0224729_1017_pt1 | contig 21156 bp, 25 predicted proteins | sample IA12soil_GW_GH6A_2_FD_161645 | JGI IMG/M metagenome (GOLD analysis project Ga0224729, IMG submission 161645) | Enriched cells from agricultural soil in Iowa, United States - IA12soil_GW_GH6A(+) | ecosystem: Environmental > Terrestrial > Soil > Unclassified > Agricultural land | place: USA: Iowa... | reverse complement strand
GAACGGTGTTCACTCTGATCGAGTGTGGTGCAAGCCAATTGGCGAAGGTTCGCATCAGGCCGACCACTCCGTGCTTGGCCGCCACGTAGCCGTCGCCTGCTCCGGTCCCCGTGCCGCCTGCTCCCGAGAGTCCTTGGGTGGAACTGGTCAGCACGATGGCGCCACCGCGTCCGGCGTCGATCATGCTGCGCACGCCGACCTGGACGGTGTTCCACACACCAAACAGATTGACCTCGAGGACGTCTCGGAAGGTCTGGACGTCATCGGGGTCCTTCGCTCCATGCTGGATGATGCCGGCGTTCCCGAGAATGATGTCCACTGGACCCAATTCGGCCACTGCCCCGTCGACGATCTTCTGGAGTGCGTCGAAGTCTCGGACGTCGCCTTGTTTTGCCACGATTCGCCGGTCGAGTGCCTCGATCTCCTTGACCGTCCGTTCGAGGTCATCCGGCGTGGACAAGGGGTATGGTACCGAATCGATCTGTTTGCAGATGTCTACCGCTATGATGTCTGCGCCCTCGCGGGCCAGGCGGATTGCGTGGCTGCGCCCTTGGCCGCGCGCCGCTCCGGTGATGAGTGCGACTTTTCCATCGAGCTTACCCATGATTGCACGGTCCTTTTGTCTGTGAGGGGAGTACGGGTTCGTTGCGGCCGAGCTAGATCAGGTGGGGATCGGCGGGCAGACCGAGCAGGTGCCGTCCGAGGATCTGCATAGCCGATTCGGTGTTGAACCAGGTGTGCCCGCTCGCGGTATGCATGTCACGCCAGAAGCGCTGCAACGGGTTAGCTTCGTAGTAGATGCTTGCTCCTGCGCCGTCCACGATATGTTCGACGATTCGCATGCTCTCGCGGCCGACGTAGGCGTCGGTGACACGTGTCCACAGGCCCTCTTCGAGATCACCGTTGGTGCCCGTGCGAGCGCGATCTGCGATCTGGCGCCACCGGTCCTCCTGCAACCGGGTTACCGCGCGCAGTCGCATGGTCGCCTCCGCCAGACGAACCTGCTCCAGAGGCGACTCGACGAGGGGGATGCCGGTTAGAGCGGCCTTGCGCTTCTCGAGTTGCGCGGTGTGCAGCTCGAGAACGGCTTCGGCGCCGCCGAGAGTGACCGGTGCGAACGCGATGGGGAAGATGTCCTGGTAGGGAAGCGAGTACAGCGGATTGCTGTGGCGGCGGGCCGAGACTTGGTCATTGAGGGTCCGCCCGGGACCAGCAAAAGTACCCTTCTCGGCGCGATCACAGCCGAGTGGGGCATTCCTCTACTCTTCGTCGAAGGAAATGCCGATCTGACACCTGCCCGGATCATCGGACACCACAACCCGTCGCGTGTTCTTCGCGAAGATTACTCAGCGGACAACTTCGTTGCTGGACCGCTAGTCGATGCTATGCAAAAAGGCGGCTTCCTGTACATCGAGGAATTCAACCGCGCGCCGGAGGACACGCTCAACACGCTGCTGACGGCGATGGCGGAGCGGCGCATCACGATTCCAAGGGTAGGGACCGTCACAGCAGCACCGACCTTTCGCGTGGTCGCCTCGATGAACCCGTACGACAACATCGGGACGACCAGACTCTCGCGCAGTGTTCACGATCGACTGTGCCGTTTGGCGATCACGTACCAGAACGCTGAAGCAGAGCAAGGAATTGTCGAGCTGCGAACCTCCTGTAACGCAGCACAATTGATCGCTGACGCGGTGAGCCTCACCCGAGCCACTCGCGAGCACGAAGACATCACGCAGGGCAGCAGCGTACGCGGTGCCATCGATCTCGTGATGGTTGCAACGCACTTGGCGCTGGTTCGTCATGTGGAAATTCCGCCATACGTCGAGGCCGCACCGTCTCGTTCGCTTCCGGAGACCTACCTAGCCCTCGTGCACGACGCACTCCTCATCGCACTGTCCGGAAGAATCCACATCGACGACGCTGCCGACGGAACGAACGAATTCATACTGCACACGATCAGGAAGGATCAATACCTCCTGCGCCCCGCCCCGGCGGCCCCCGGTTGAAGAGCCGAGCCGATCAATTCACCGGTCCGCCGCTCAGCCTCATCCATGTCCGGCGTGTCGAAACCGTTGCGCCGCAAACCAAAACAGCTGACGGAAGAACCCCTTCTCTTCTTCCGTAGTGGCGGCGGAGACGCGCTCGTGTCCCGAGCTAAGTCCGTGGCCAGGCGGGGAGAGAAAGCCGCAGGTAAGAGTCTTCCGTCTGTGCCCGGCCTCACCGACGAATCCGGTGACCTGATTCCATTAAGTAACGCGTTCTCGGAGTCTGTGGTCGATGCCTCCATCCATCACCTGGCTCGGCGCATCGCGGAACGGATCGCGGTCCAGCGCCCTCGACGCGACCTTCACGGGCGCCGAGGGAGAGGAGAGCTGGCGAGCCTGCGGTATCGGGGAGGTTCCGACGAGGTCGACATAGACCGAACAGTCGACGCAGTCGCCGCCAACGCCTTCCTCGTCGAGGAGGAGGATATTGTGGTGCGGGATCGTCTGCACACGAAGCGTTCCGTGGTGCTAGTCGTCGACATCTCCGGGTCGATGAAGGGAGAACGGGTTCGGACCGCCGCCGCCACGGTCGGCGCGCTCGCCGGTGAGCTACACCGCGACAACCTTGCCGTTGTTGCCTTCTGGTCCGACTGCGCGGTTCTTGTCCGATTCGGTGAGCAGGTGACATTGCCGGGCATCATCGACTCGGTGCTGAGAATCCCGGCACAGGGGCTCACCAACATACACTTCGCACTCGACACCGCCGCGGGACTCTTGCGCACTGCTCCGAATCCGGATGCGCGGGTGCTACTTCTGTCCGATTGCGTACACAACGCCGGTCCAGATCCTCGGCCAACGGCCGCGAGGATCCCCAGGTTGGACGTCCTGCTCGACTCATCCGGCGAAAAAGATCTAGACCTCGGTCGCGATCTCGCACGAAAAGGACATGGGCGGATTCGGGTCGTTCGGACCTATCGCGATGTAGCCCGTGCGTTGACATCGATGTTCGAGTGAAGCGGAATCGATAACAATGATTCTGTGCCCTGAAGGATCCGCTTCAACTCCGAACCTCCGACCCGGCAAAGTTCGACCATCGCATGGGTTCCAGCGTCACGATCTCGCACCGAGATTGCCTCGAACAACGCATCGCGCCAATGGTTGTAGCCACCGCTGGTGAAGTTTCCCTGCCTGAGGGAGAAATTCATGATCCGCTCGAGGTGTGCAGACAGGCCGCGCATCATCTCGGCCATGAACGGGTTCCCGCAAATCTCGACGAAGTAAGCGAAGGGCGCCGAATCGAAGTTCTCGTCGCTCAGCGGCGCTGGGTGCCCTGGTGCCCATCTCACCTCAAGATCTCGCAATGTCGCTATCTGCTGGTCGGTGGCGTTGCTGATGATGAGGGAAACGACTGAGGGAGAGACCAGCGTGTACGCCTCCATGATGTCGTTTACCGACTGCAGCGTTACAGGGGTGACCTGCCACCCTTTGCGCTTTACCGGGCGTACGAACCCGGCTTCTTCGAGACGCGACAGGGCTTGAATGATGGGCGATAAGCCAAGGCCGAGACGGGACGACAGGTCCGAAGCCTTCATCCACGTTCCTGGCGCGAGATCGCACCGAATTATCTCTCTGAATAGCTGGGAATGCGCCTGCGTCGTCATGGGACGAGCTCGGCTCTCGTCAGATTTCTCGGAGACCATGCGTTCCAGTCTATGTCGCACACACTCGTTCATCTGACCAGATCGGCAAGCACGTCGTCGTCCAAGTCACCAAGACACTCGATGTTCCTACTTCCCTACTTCGTCAGAGGACTTTGACCATTCGACCACATTTATGTCGTCCAAAGTACCGTCGCCTCAATCTCACCATGGCCTCCTGAACTCCAACAACAGTCGCAGCTCGGAACGTCGTCAGGTCGAGTCGCCATGAGCACAGGCCCTTCGCCTAGGGTGAAATGTCAGCTTCAAGATTCGTAATTCAATGACGCAGGAAGCTCAAGTGTCACAACAGTTTTCCTGAACATGCCCCCTCGGGCCCGACTGCAGCAGAGATCTTCGCGGCAATGACTCCGAGTTGTTTCACTTCCGCGCGCGAAAGCCGATCGAACACCAATTCTCGAACCCGCTTCACATGGCCGGGCGCTGTGGCAACGACTTTCTGCCACCCCTCTTCTGTCAATATCGCCAGTGTGCTGCGGCCATCCTCCGGATCGGGCCTACGTTCCACCCAGCCCTGATCGGAAAGCCTGTTGACGACCTTCGACAAACGCGAGAGCGTGCTGTTCGCGGATCGAGCGAGATCACTGAGCCGCAATGTCCGATCTTCTTCCATCGAAAGCCCCGAAAGAACTCCATATTCGAAGTGACTGATGCCGGCCTCTCGTAGAAGTTGCATGTCGAGTGCAGCCGGAAGCCACATCGTCGCTGACACCAGCGGCCTCCATGCCGCAGCCTCATCGTCGTCCAACCACCGAACGTCGCCGTTTTTCATTCCCCCACGGTAACCCGATTCACTTGACAAGGAAAGTTTCCGGGTCCACAATTCACTTGCCGTGGCAAGTAAATCATCCGCGGTTCAACTTGATCAGACTTGACGGAGACATCATGACCACCGCAACCATTTTCGGTAAAGGCAATATGGGCACGGCCATTGCGAGCATCCTGGCAGCAGGCGGGGCCGCGATCGAACACGTCGACACTTCGAGTGTCGACGCAAACATCAAAGGAGACATTGTCATCCTCGCTGTGCCCTACACAGCCGTTGATGCAATTGTCAGGGCCTATGGCAGTCAGTTCGCAGGAAAGATCGTGGTGGACATCAGCAACCCAGTGGATTTCGAGACCTTCCAACTGGCCGTACCTGCCGACAGTTCCGCCGCAGCGGAACTCGCGGGCAAGGTTCCCGACGCCACAGTGCTCAAAGCATTCAACACCAACTTCGCTGCTTCTCTTACCATCAAGAGCGTCGGCTCGAACCCGACGACCGTGCTCGTCGCCGGAGACGACGTCGAAGCCAAGCAAGCCTTGACCTCAGCTATCACTGCGGCCGCCGTTGACGTCATCGACGCTGGTGAGCTGACCGCGGCACGTGAACTCGAAGCAATCGGCTTCCTTCAACTGCAGCTCGCTGTAGGTCAAAAAATTGGCTTCGCAGGCGGATTCACCCTCACTCGGTAACGCAGCTTTTGCACACTGCCCGCAGATCGAGACACAGGAGCCCTCCATGACTATCGCCTTCTACCTCGCCGCCGGCCTCGCCGCGCTCGTTTTCCTCGCAGCCGGCCTCATGAAACTCATCCGCCCCAAAGCTGATCTGGCAGAAAGTGGTCTGACGTGGGTGCAGGACTACTCCTCGTCGTCGGTCAAACTGATCGGTGCTGCCGAAATCCTCGGTGCCATCGGACTCATCGCGCCCGCCGCAACGAGCATCTCGCCCGTCCTTTCGCCTATCTCCGGGATCTGCTTAACCATGATCATGCTGGGCGCGGTCTTCGTGCATGCTCGCCGACGGGAGGCACCCGGAATGCAGATCGGCCTGGCTGCACTCACGGTAGCGGCAACCGTACTCGGCTTCCTCACCGTCGCCTGACAACCGACGACCCATCCAACTAGCGCCTCCGCGCAGGAAAGGTACCTTCCTTGCCCTCCCCTTTCGAAGCATCCGCCCCAGCCGGCGCCTATTACGGCCTTCTGGCCCGCGTGCTCCCTGTCACCCATGAGCAGAAGGCCTGGGAGCCCTCCGACGGGCCGATGCCCTCACTGTTCGTCAGTCACGGCGCTCCCCCTACTCTCGACGATCCACAGTGGCTCGACGACCTCTACCGCTGGGGCCGATCCATGCCCAAGCCACGGGCTATCGTCATCGTCTCGGCGCACTGGGAGAACGCTCCCCTCGTGATATCCGGTACCGACGCAGGCACCCCCCTGTTCTACGATTTCGGTGGATTTCACCCGCGGTACTACACCCTCAAATACGAAACTCCCGATGCCAAGGCGCTCGGACGACGACTCGCCGGCTCACTCGGTTTATCCACCACCCTTCACCAGTACACCGATCGCGGCCTTGACCACGGCGCTTTCATCCCGTTAATGGCTATGTACCCCGCCGCCGATGTCCCGGTCGTGCAACTCTCGATGCCCAGCCTCGACCCCACAGCCCTCTTACTACTCGGGCAGCGCCTGCGACCTCTACGCGAAGAAGGCATCCTGATCGTCGGATCAGGGTTCATGACACACAGTTTCGCCACCCTGAGAAACCCCGACCTGGCTCGCCACACGGCAGCCTTCGACGAATGGGCCACCGACGCCATCGCCAGAGGGGACGTCGACGCACTTATCGACTATCGCCGTAAAGCTCCCGGCGCCAACGTCTCTCACCCCACCGCCGAACACTTCGTACCCTTGATGCTTTCACTCGGCGCTGCCTACACTCCACAAACCTCGACATCACGGATCGAGCGAATGTTCTACGGCAACTCGATCCGGTCCCTTCAGCTCACCTAACTACGGACGGGGTTACACGACGTTCCCGTTGCGCACACGCCTTCGGTCGGCGGGGACCACGACTACCCGCTCACGCAAGACCGATGACCCCCATCGCCCAGCGGAGGAACACAGCCCGGGGCTGATCCCAGGACGAGTGCGGTCAACGAGAATCCTGCTCTCGGCGTGTTCACACCACGCTCGGGCGTCGGCGACGCCGAAGCTCTCACGGGGGCTCGACGCTACTCCTCCCCAGCCATCGAATTGCCAAACCTGTTGATAAAGACCCGGATCTTCCGTTGGCGACTCCACTTCAGCCGTTCAGCGTGCATTGCGACACGTCCCATAGGCGCGTAGTCGGCGACGCTGGTGCGTGCTTCCTTACCAGCGCAAGCCAGTCACCACCGCGCACGTCACCTTCGGAAGATCGAGTGTCTAATTCGACAGCGAGAGGACCCGATCTTGGGTGGTGACAACGAAATAGGGATTCACGCAATTGGGCAGAACCCCAGGAAGGAAAACTGTCCTGCTCACGTTGACTTTCCCAGGACCCGCTCTTCAGTCCGATCACCAGCAGGTTGTCGTTTACTAAACAATTGGTAAGTGATAAACTGAGACCGACATGACATGGAAGTCCCAAGCCGATCTGTCGAAATCGCTCGATGAGCTGGACTCGGTGAGCTGTGGATCTCTACAGCGACCGCACGGCGGACATCGTGGAGACGAAGGGAAGAGATGGCATCGACAACCGGCCAACGATCCTCACGAAGCGCCAAGCCTGGAACCGGCCGAAACCGCCGACAAGAATATATTGATGCGGCAGCAAACGTCTTCTACCGCCGCGGCTATGACACCGCGACTGTCGGCGACATCGCTGAAGCGCTCGACGTGACCAAGGCGGCTCTCTACTACTACGTCGACAGCAAGGAGGAGTTGCTGTACGAGATCATCCGCGAGATGCACTTGTTGAACTTGTCCAACCTAGAGATTGCCGAGACACATACAGGCGACGCCCAATCGCGCCTGTGGAATTACTTCGTCGGTCACGCACGCGTCAACCTGGAACATCTCGAAAAAGCTACCGTGGTCTACAGGGACCTCAGCCACCTCTCCTCGGGCCGACGTCGCGAAATCGTGTTTCTCCGGGACAAGACTCAGTCTTTCGTAAGGGACCTTCTGACCCAGGCCGTGACCGAGAAGACCGTGTGCACGCTCGTAAACATCGACCTGGCGTCCATAGAAATGTTCACTACCGTCAATGCTGTCTTCTCCTGGTACCAACCGTCTGGAATTCTCGAACCCGGTCCCGCCGCGCGACATGTTGCCGACTTCGTCATTGCTGGAGTCTCCTGCACCGGCGACGACGATCGTTCTTGCCCGCGCCACCATCCCCGCAACGTCTAACAGCGGCGCGTACGTCACGATCGGAATCCAGACACTGGCACTGGCACTGGTCGATGCGAACCCAGTTGAGACCGTTATGTCGGTGGCCGAGGGTCGGCGGGGCCCGGGCTTTTGCGCACACATCGCGCAGCGCCACGTAGGCATCACGTTTACGTAGACTGCCCTCCAGGATCTAATCCACTGACCTTGGAAGCCCAGCGCAGAGGGGACCTGTCTCCGCTAGCGCTTCGGTAGCACTCTTGGCGCCAATACATCACAGCCAGCCCGTTGTTCGCCTTTGGACAAGCTCTCCCACCAGGCTGGCAACGACGGCATTCCCATCCGGGTTCACCCACCCTTTTGCCCGGAACAGCACTTGACAGAAATGACTCGGCGCACGCACACTTTTACTTACCGGATGTTTAGTAAATTCCGTCGCGGCGTAGAGCCGACCGCCCCGATGGGTGAGCATTCGGCCGTCTCACCTCCTGCAAGTCCTAGGGTGTACGGCCGCCGAACCTTTTGAAAATCGCGAAGCAAACGACAGATTCGAGGCTGCAATGAAGATTGTTCACACGGATGTACTCGTGGTCGGTGCGGGGCCGGCGGGATTGACCGCCTCGGCACTGCTCGCCCGTCAAGGTGTGCAGGCGATTACGGTCAGCAAGTATCAGAGCACGGCGAATGGGCCACGTGCACACATCACCAATCAGCGGACGATGGAAGTGATGCGAGATCTCGGTATCGAATCGCGGGTCTACCAGGAGGGCTCCAAGATGGAGGACGTACCTGACATCATCTGGACGACATCGTTGGCTGACCGTGAACTCTCCCGTAGGCGTGCGTGGGGCACGCGGGTTGACCGTAAAGGTGACTACGAACAATCCAGCCCGTGTTCGATGGTCAATGTGGCGCAAAGTTATCTCGAGCCGGTAATCCTCCGTCGTGCAATCGATTTGGGCGCAGATGTTCGATTCAACACCGAGTTCGTCGAGCTCGTCCAGGACAGCGACGGGGTGAGCGCGACCGTGCGTGAGCGTCACACGGGATACGAGTACCAGATCCGTGCGCGCTACCTGCTCGGAGCAGACGGCGGTCGGTCGTCGGTGGCAGCTCAGGCGGGCTTTGAGTTCGATGGCCTGGGTAAGTTGGGCCACGCAGTCAACGTCCACATCGAGGCTGATTTGACACACCTGGTTGCACACCGGCCGGCCACGCTGTACTGGACGAACTTCCCGGGCCGGGAGTACATGTTCGGTTCGGGGTCGTTCGTGTTGGTGAAGCAGTGGAATGAGTGGGTAGTCCAGTTCAGCTACGACCCGGCCCTCGACTTCTTAGAACCCACGGAGGAGGCGCTGCTACCGCGTATCCGCACGGCGATTGGCGATCCGGACGTGGAGGTGAAAATCAGAGGGTTCGGTGCGTGGGAGCTTCAGGATCTTCTCGCTCGTCAGTACCGCCGTGGAAGAGTCCTGATCGCCGGTGATGCCGCTCACCGGCATAACCCGTCGAATGGTTTGGGTTCGAACACGTCCATCCAGGATGCATACAACCTGGCATGGAAGCTCGCGGCGGTAGTTCGGGGATTCGCAGATGACACTTTGCTCGATTCGTACGACAGTGAACGTCGGCCCGTGGGGAAGCAAGTGGTCGAGCGAGCCACCTCGTCGATTCCGTTCGTTGCGTCGGTCTCGACCAAGGTCGGAATTCAAGCTGGACAATCCGAGGAAGAGGGGTGGGCAGCCATTGACACGTTCTTCTCACCTGGCCCGGAGGGACGTACGCGACGGCAAGACTTGCTCGAATCATTCCAGGAATGGGACTACGGAATCAATGCTCACGGCGTTGAAATGGGACAGAAATACGTATCCGGTGCGATTCATGACGAGGGCACCGCAATGCCTGCGTACGATCGGGACCCGCAACTTTTCTACCGACCCAGCACCCATCCAGGGGCTTATCTGCCCCACGCATGGATCACCCACGAGAACAAGCTGGTCAGCACTCTAGACCTCGTGCCGTCCGACACCTGGACAGTAATCACCGGCATCGATGGTCAAGGTTGGCTCGACGCGGCGGAGACCCTGTCGAAGGAGGTCGGTTTCGAGGTTGCTGCAACAGCCGTAGGACTTGGGTTGCCATATGCAGATGTCTACGGCGACTGGGCCGCACTCCGCGAGATCACCGACGGTGGATGCCTGTTGGTGCGCCCGGATAAGCACATTGCCTGGAGGCAAACTGATTTGACCGAAGATCCACTGTCCGACCTTCGCGCCGCCTTGACCAGCGTTGCCCATGCCCGCCAACCCGCCTGATCACAGCCTATCGCTCAGTCAGTCCATAGTCGGACGGCATGAGACGCCCGCTAGGGCTGGATGATCCGAGTACCAGGCCAGCCCCGAGCGGTTGCGCTTCGCTGGCCTGGTACAGGTTCATATTCGCAGATCCTTAATCGCGAAGACAAAGGGGAGGCCCTTGGTGCGTCTCCTAATTTGTACTGGCCTGGGCTCCCATGTAAGCGCCGAATAGAAACCTTGCGCCTCACCATAATCCCGTCAGTTTCTACCCCTTGCCAACCTGATTTGCCGTTACGTGATCTATTCCGATTCCACCGAATTTTGTCGTCTCCGTAGTCTCGACAGCAAAACAGAATATCCGCAGATACTCCGTGCGTTTGCCCTGCACCGTTGCCGAACCGAATCAGGCCTCTTCCCCAAGACCGCAGATTGCCAGGAAAATTGCCCAAACTTTCTGCACCTGTGACGCGAGAACGGACGTGACTCGACTCGGGCTGCAGCCTCTCGATCTAGCAGTGCGACCCGTGAACGGACACTCATCTTTGGCATCGCCCAATCAAGAAGTGACCTATGAATTTCTCTCGGAATCGTCCGCAAAATTTTAGCGAAAGGACACGGGAACCCGGAAATCTAACAATCTTCAAAAGGCCGAGCCGAAAAACTCACGACTTGGGCATTTCCCCCGTTCAGGAGCTGAGACCGAAACTATGATCACACACTCGTCGAAAGTCGTCAGCACTATGGCGCACAGGGCAATAACTTCAGGCCGCTGCGTCGTAGTCGTAAGGGATAACCGAGCTTCGCTCGTGTACGCTGCCGCCTTCGCGAGCACAGAGACCACCGCCTTCGCAATTCGCCATGGATCAGGTCTACTGCGTGTCGTGCTGCCCTATGCCCGAACTCAAGAATTGGGTATCCCCTCGTTGGATGCCGGATTTAGCTCCATCGAACGAATGTGCGTTTCCGTCGACGCATCCACCGATATCTCTACTGGCATCAGCGCAACGGACCGTGCACGGACGGCCCGCGTCTTGGGTGACGGTCAAGCCGATTCGACCGACTTGAGACGTCCTGGGCATATGATGGTCAGCGCAATCGACGATTGCGTCGAACCTTCAACAACATCCGGGTTTGCTTTGAAGCTGGTAAGAGATTGCGGGCTAGGTTCCGCTGCGGTAGTCACCGAACTCGTGGGGATCTCTGACAGCACCGCTCTGATGGATCGTGGCGAAGCGAAGTCATTTGCTCGTCGAAACAACTTGATCCTCGTCTATCCATCGCCTTCTTTCCGAGGTTTGCTCGGCGCAACGCTATCTCGACGATCGGCAGGATCGCAAAATATTAGACACACGGTAGGACGGCTTATCCGCAGACGCTAACGCAGCTGGCGTTGACTGATTGCCGTTTTCGCCGACCCTACTGTAGTCCTCGCCCAACTACATGACACTGCACACCGCCACGTCGAATGCGAACTTTCTTGTCTCGTAAAACACTGAACGTGAAAACTACAAGCTATCGCAACTCGCCCCGGCGGCCCCGATCGCCGCATCGATGCCGACCTCAATGAGACTGTCGGTGAACGTAATTGACGTATATTGATTGGGCTTAACCGGTGGACCACACCCGAGGTCAGGAAAGTGCTGTGGGCAGACCATCGGATTGAGTGCGGAAGTGACGGGCAAGGCCCCGATGAGGTCACCCGAAGCGCCAGGCCATCCCCGGTCGAAGGAACGACAGTTTTGGGACCAGATCTCAGCACTGGCAAGCTTCCTCGCGAGGCCGCTACCGCTGGCGACGTGGGACAACCTGTGGGCCAGCGGTGGTTCCGGCACGCCGGCGGAATGACGCCGTATCCATCGCCCGCGCCGGCAGGCAGGTACCTCTCCGGAAGAACGTGAGGAAATCGCGATCCTGCACGCCACCGCCCACGGAGTGCACGCGATCACGAAAGCCACCGGGAGGAACCCGTCGACAATCTCCAGAGAGTTGCGGAGCAACGCCGCCACCCGGAGCACGCTCGACTACCGCACCAGCGTGGCGCACCCGAACGCCGACTCGTTTACCCGCAGCCCCCAGGCCACCAAGCTCGCGGCCAACGATCAGTTACGACACTACGTCGAGGACCGCTTTTCAGGCCGGATCACCACGGCCGGGCGGCGATGCTGTCGCGGACCACGCGAACGACAAGGGAAAGCCAGAACACGCCCCATCGCCAGGACCACCGATGGACGAAAACGTGAAGCCCTGAGCAGATTTCAAACCAGCTACCGATCAACGTCCCGAATGACGAGTCGATGCGGATCAGCCACGACGCCATCTACCAGCCCCTGTTCATCGAGGCCGCGGGCAAGAGCGAAACGCGTTCACTGGACTCACGTGAGCTCGGACGCACTCATCAACGAGCACCCCGCGGCGGCCGACGATCGTGAGATTCCCGGACACCACGACGGTCACCTCGTCATCGGTCCAGACAGCTCTGCGATCGGAACCCTCGTAGAGCGCACGACCGGATACACCACCCTCCTGCACCTGCCCCCCGGGACATGAACAGCGCCAACAGCGACTACCAAACGGGCCGCCGCTGTCGGGACACGGAGCGGTATCGACGAACACAGCCTTGGCACAGGCACTGGCATCGATACCCACCGAACTCAAACGCTCGCCGAGCTGGGACCAAGGAAAGGAAATGTCCACACACACCCAGTTCACCATCGACACCGACCTGACGGTGCACGTCGCCGACCCACACAGCCCATAACAACGAAGCACCAACGAGAACACTGTAAGTACTTGAGGTGGCCAAGTCGGGCTGATCGGTCAAGCTGGTAGCAGCGATCGGTGACTCCCGACAATACTGGCCACGTTCGCGTGTGCCCTACATTCGACATGTCCCTTTTTCGATTGCCAACATCAGCTTGGCCCACATGTCTTGGGTTGATCTTCGAGCTCGTCCGTCGAGGAGGGTGTGACCCCTCATAGTGCTGCCGCGACGTGACTTCTCCACAGATCCGTGCCGACCACGATCACCAACAAAATGGAAGGCAACCGTAATGACCGTGCTCGCAGAAGAATACGATTTCGTCATCGGCGGAGACCCTGACCGCGACACCATCGACCTCCCAGTACTCGACACCACGACCGGCGGCATTCACGCACACCTTGCGGAGACAGTTGAGGGAGCCGGACATGCCCGCATACTGGCCCGGGCACGCAGGCGCGCACCCGGTCGACGGATCTGGGCGCTAGAGGGGACCGAAAGCTTCGCCGCCGGACTGTCCCACGTGCTGACTCAGACCGGCGAGGACGTCACCGAGGTCGGGCAGCCTCAAACGAGCCCGCGGCGCGAAGTACGATCGCCCTGACACGATCCGCGCGGCACGCAGTGCGCTGGCAAGCGAACACCAGAGCAGTCCCCGAGCCCGCGGACTCCGGGAAGGGATCCGCGCCCCTGCCCGCGACCCGCGAAGGGTTCTCGTCATCCGAACCAAGGCCCTCAACGAGCTCAAAAGCCTGACCGTCGAACCCCGCGTCACGGTACTGACAGTGCAGTCGATCACCGCCCGGATCCGTTTCCTCACAGGCCAACTCGCCGAACTCGATCCCGAACTGGGTCGTCTGCTGCGCCAACACCCTGCTAGGCCGGCCCAGCCAAGGGTGACGTCGCAATTCCCGAAGTCCACTGCCGCCGTTGCAAGAGCATCGTTGGTACTGTCACCCCGTTGCCGCACTATCTCAAGTTCGGCAACGCATGTACCAAATCTCGACCTACCTTCCGACAGAGACTTACCCTGAGTGCACAACGGCCCCTCAGGTGTCGGTCCTGTGGGTGGCGTGTAGGGCCACGCGCCGGAGTCGATCGTATGGTCGGCGACATGCGGGCGTAGTTCGGCAGCGGCAATGCAACGCCTCGCCCGCTCGATGTGGCCGATCAGCTTTTCGACGGCGATACCGAGAACCTTCGGCGTGAAGATGGGTGGACGGTCCTGTGGAATGAGACTCGGTCCCGTTCTACAGCGCCGTCCATCCCCCATCAGCGACAAAATTTCCACCAAAAGAATAAGACGACTCGTCGCTAGCGAGATACAGAGCGAGATTGGCGATCTCCTCGGGTTTCGCGAAACGGCGAGCGGGCATCGTATCTACGATCGTAGTGTCGCCGCTGTCCGTAATGTCCTTGGCCATGGCTGTCTCGACGACACCGGGAAGGATGGCGTTGGTTCTGACTCCTATAGGAGCGAACTCCATTGTCATTTGACGGGTAAGCCCGGTGACTCCAGCCTTGGAAGAAGTGTAGGCAACGCCACCGGATCCGGCGATGAGAGCTCCGATGGAGGCGATATTGATAATGCTGCCCGCTCTTTTTGCGATCAGTGTTGGGAGGAACGCCTTCGAGACTAGGAATGGACCGGTCAGATTCACCCCGATCGTCCGCGCCCAAATTTGCTCCGTGGTATCGAGCATCGGCGTCCAGTTATCCGAAACACCAGCGTTGTTCACAAGTATGTCGACAGTGTCGAAAATCTCCAAGACCTTGTCGCGCACAGCATCGACAGAGATGGGATCGGCCACGTCCACGTGAAAGGCGGCCGCACTTCCACCGGAAGCTTCGATCGACGCGACAGTCTCAGTAGCACTGTCCAGATTCACATCGAGCGCCGCAACACGCGCACCTTCCCTGGCAAACAAACCTGAGACTGACCGCCCTATGCCGGTCCCCGCCCCTGTGATCACAGCGGTCTTCCCTGCTAAACGACCAGTCATTCAAACTCCTTACCTAGGCATTATGACCAACTGAAACTGATGATTCTTTGATGTGTGAAAAATCCCGGTCGGTGGACATCTCGCCGATTAATGCCTCGTGGCTACGGAACCGGGAAGACCCTGTCCGGTATCTACAGGGTTAGGTGCGGGCGACAGCAAGGACTAGGACGCGAACCGAGGATCGGATTCGATGGCTGCCACCATGCATAGCAGGGCTGCTGTCGAGGCCTAGTCACGATGGCAAACTTAACAAGAAACCTCTCTCGAGGTCAATAAACATGTTTTAACGGCAGAGTGGGTTGACACTCACCAACCGCCCATGGGAGAGGGATTGGCGTGCGCCATGCCGTATAGCAACAGCAGTTCTCCATTCCGAGGCCGAAAGCGCTTCGGTACGGAGTCTGAGATCGCCCCACTTGCCCTGTCATCAATCAAGTCGACGTAGGCGTCCTCACAGCTGAGCTGCATCGCAGTTCCGCGTATCTCAACTCGAACTGTCACAGCAACTAACAACCCCAACGGACTATCGAGCGCCAAGGATGCGTTCGTCAATGCGACAACTTCACAGCAGGCGACCGCATCGCGCTCGTCAAGATCCTTAGATGACCAGAGGACTTTCCTGGGAACGTATTTCATTGCAGGAGAAGCCCTTTTGTCGACCATCCCGGGAGAACTATCCGCACAGCTGCGCTCATGAGTAGCCGAACTGTGTCATGGCTCCGGCCGGGACGCCGTCCACCGGTACGGGCCGTTGTCGGTAGCTGATCCACCGAACAAAGATTTCGACGCTGTCGCGAGAAAGAGCGTCGGATCCGGCGTGCTGGAGAGCTTGATGTCCGAAAGCGGCTTGCCGCCGCATTCGTCGCAGATAACCCGCCGCATTCGTCGCAGATAACCCGCCGCATTCGTCGCAGATAACCCGCCGCATTCGTCGCAGATAACATTGAGGACAGGTTGCAGCGCACGCAGTCGCGGGCCATTTTGCCGAGGACTTCGAAACTTCGTACGCCACCGTCGCGTGGACGATGACGGCCTACACGCTCGCCTTGGCGACGGTCATTCCGGTTACCGGTTGGGCTGCCGACCGTTTCGGCACCAAGCGCCTGTACATGACGGCCCTGGTGCTGTTCGTGCTCGGTTCGGTCGCTTGTGCGATGGCGTGGGACATCACCTCGCTCATCGGCTTCCGCGTGCTCCAGGGTCTCGGCGGCGGCATGTTGATGCCGCTCGGTATGACGATCATGACCCGGGCCGCCGGTCCGGACCGTGTCGGTCGTGTCATGGCAGTTCTCGGTATCCCGATGCTGCTCGGTCCTATCGGCGGCCCGATTCTCGGTGGTTGGCTGATCGAGGCCGCGAGCTGGCACTGGATCTTCCTGATCAACTTGCCGATCGGCATCATCGCTCTGGCTGCTGCGTTCATCATTCTGCCGTCCGACAAGGCGAAGCCTTCGGAGGGCATCGTCAACTTAAACTGGGCCGTCAATCAGGGATGATCGTCGGATGAGCCTTGGAGACGAGAAACGGGCGGATTCGACGCGGTCGCCGTATAAACGGCACCGCTATCCCTCGGAGATCATCGCGCACAGCGTGTGGCTGTACTACAGGTTCGCCTTGAGCTTGCGCGACGTCGAGGAGTTGATGCTCGCCCGCGGCATCGTCGTCTCGTATGAGACGATCCGCATGTGGTGCGCGAAGTTCGGACCCGAATATGCACGTGGCCTGCGCCGACGCGCTCCCGAACCCGGCGACACATGGTTTCTGGACGAGGTGTTCGTCAAGATCGGCGGCATCCGAAAGTACCTGTGGCGGGCGGTCGATCAGGACGGCAATGTCCTCGACGTCTTGGTCCAGCCACGACGCAACGTGAAGGCGGCGAAACGCTTCTTCGGCAAGCTGATGCGTAAGCAGGCTCGGGTGCCGAGGGTGCTGGTGACCGACAAGCTAGCCAGTTACGTTGTGGCGCATCGGGAGTTGATGCCATCGGTCGAACACAGGCGCTCGAAGTATCTCAACAACCGGGCCGAGAACTCGCACCAACCCACCAGACAGCGAGAACGCGCCATGAAGTTCTTCCGCTCACCCGGTGCGGCACAACGGTTCCTGGCGGTGTTCAGCGCGATTTCGCCGCACTTCCGGCCAGGCCGACACAAGCTCACCGCGAGCGATTACCGCTCCGAAATGACCGGCCGATTCGCCACCTGGTACGACGTGACTAGCGTACCCGCCGCCGCCTGAACCCGGCGTCCCACCAACAGGATCCGCCCAAGTGTGGCCGAATGCTGTTGATTCCCAATTGTGTTCAGTTAAGTTGACAGAGCCTTCACAGGTCAGATGTCAACCAATGCGGGGGCAGTCCCGAATATTTCACCCAGACCGGAGATTGTATTCCTTTAAGAAACGCAATCAGGCAATAATCCTACTGGATCCGTTAGTGCTCGATGATTGTGAAGACTTTTGTCAGGGTTTCATCGACCTCCCAGCGGCCCTTCCAGTCTTCTGGCATCAACGAGGTGGTGCCTGCTTTGAGTTCCGTGATTACGCCTGCCTCGCTCACCAGTCGACCAGTGCCACTGATCACATGAATGAATTCGATGTAACCTGCGTGGTTCGTTTCGAAGGCGCCGGGGGTAACTTTCCACAGTCCCATCGTGTGTGCCGGAGTATCGAGCATGACGACGGTGGCCGTCGAAGGGGTCCCATGGATGATTCGGTCTGCCTGCACCGGCGCGAGTTCTGGCCAGATGACCTGGGCGAGGTCTTGAGATGTGGATTCTGTTCCGTTCAACGTTATGTCCTTGCTTTTTGTGTGGAGTTCGGTGTGGAGGAGTGGATCTGGTGGTCAGCGCGGGATCATGGTGTATTTGGTGGAGAGAAATTCGTGGATGCCCTCGAATCCGCCTTCGCGGCCGATGCCCGAGTGCTTGACGCCGCCGAACGGGGCTGCGGCGTTGGAGACGATGCCGGTGTTGAGGCCCATCATGCCGGTTTCGAGGCGCTCGATCATGCGGTGTCCGCGATGGATGTTCTCGGTGAACACGTAGCTCACGAGTCCGTATTCGGTGTTGTTCGCGATCTCGACGGCCTCGTGTTCCGTTGAGAAGCGGATGATTCCGAGTACGGGTCCGAAGATCTCTTCTCGCAGCATCGCTGCGCGTGGGTTCAGGTGGTCGATCACCGTTGGTGCGAAGAAGTGTCCTGGGCCATCCAAGGGCTGGCCGCCGGTGACAACTCTCGCTCCGGTCTCCACTGCGTCTGTGACGAGGCGTGCGGTGCTGTCGACGGCGGCTTTGTTGATCAGGGCTCCGATGTCGTTGCCTTCGTGCGCACCGCGACCGATAGACATTGCCGCTACACGCGCACTCACGCGGTCTACGAACTCGTCAGCGATGCTTTCGTGCACTATGACGCGATTTGCAGCTGTGCAAGCCTGCCCGATATTGCGGAATTTGGCGAGGAGCACACCCTCGACGGCCTGTTCGAGGTCTGCGTCTTCGAACACGATGAACGGGGCGTTTCCACCCAGCTCCATTGAAGTGCGCAGCACGTTCTTGGCTGCTGCTTCCATTAGCTTGACTCCGACCGGGGTGGATCCGGTAAAGCTGAGCTTGCGGAGCCGTGGGTCTGCCAGCAGTGCGCTCGACTGTGCTGCTGCATTCGACGTCGGGACCACGTTGACCACTCCCGCCGGCAATCCTGCTTCGGCGAGCAATTGAGCGAAGAAGATCGTCGTCAGTGGTGTCAGCTCTGCAGGTTTGATGACCACGGTGCACCCGGCGGCGAGTGCTGGTGCAATTTTGCGGGTTGCCATCGCGAGTGGGAAATTCCATGGCGTGATGAAGTATGTCGGTCCGACCGGAATGTGAGAAACCACCACTGTTCCCGTGCCTTCAGGATTGGCTCGGTAGTCACCTCGCACCCGCACGGCTTCTTCGGAGAACCATCGGAGGAATTCTGCGCCGTAGGCGACTTCACCGTGGGCTTCCGCGATGGGTTTACCCATCTCCATGCTCATGAGGAGCGCGAAATCTTCTTTCCGCTCGATGAGCAGGTCGAACGCTCGGCGCAAGATGTTCGAGCGCTGCCGGCTCGGGGTGGCTGCCCAGTCGCTTTGTGCCGCCGCTGCTGCATCCAGTGCGCGTGCAGCGTCGTCGACGGTGGCATCGGAGATCGATTTGATGATCTGACCGGTCGCTGGATCTTGCACGTCGATGGTTTGCTCTGTTGTCAGAGGTTCCCATTTTCCGCCGATGCAGAGCCCTGCATGGACGCGGTCGAGTATTTCGCGTTCGTTTTGTTCAAGCATGGGTCGATGTCCTCTGCGTCTCGTTCGTTTCGTTCATCGGCCGGAGAGGAAGTCCGCTGCACGCGCTGACCAGTGAGTTCGCGATTCTATGGTCGCGTACTCGCGACGATCGGCGTACCGGTACGCCGCGTAGAGAGCGGTGGCTCCGACCCACCGGATGGGCTCTACTTCCCAGTTGCGGGCTTTTCTGCCGACCCACGGCAAACGGGTGAGCTGGGTGTCTTCGCCCATGATGAGGTCGCGTAAAGTGCGGCCTGCAAGATTCGTCCCGGAGAGGCCGTGGCCTACGTAGCCGCCCGCGCTGAGTACGCCGGCCGGGCGGTCGAAGTTGACCGATGCGCACCAATCGCGTGGTGCTCCCAGCACGCCTGACCACGATTGGTCCAGACGAACGTCAGCGAGGGTGGGGAACAGTTCACCCAGGCGTTGTTTGAGCTGTAGCACCGCTGAGTCCGCTGTGCGTCCGTCACGGTCGAAAGTGGACCGGAAGTTGTAGGGCACCCCGCGCCCGCCGATCGCGATCCGGCCGTCCTGGGTGCGATGCATGTAGGTAAAGCTGTGGGCGGCGTCGCCCACCAGTTCGGCACCGTGCCAGCCGACCTCGTCGAGCTGGGCAGGCGAGAGGGGCTCGGTGATGACCATACTGCTGTTCATCGGCAACAGTTTTCGGCTCTTGCCCTTCAACGACAATGTGTATCCCTCGAGCGCCTCCACGATGAACTTCGCCGAAACGACCCCCCGATCAGTTCCCACTTGATGCGCGGCGACGCTGAGTGCGGTGGTCGATTCGTAGATCTTCACTCCCAGCGCATCGACCACGCGGCTGAGACCGAGGGTGTATTTCGCAGGATGCACACGTGCACAGTGCGGGGTCCAGTAACCGCCCTGTGTTCCCTCGACACGTACGCGCTGTTCGAGGTCGGTGGGGGTCATTTCGAATACGTCGTCCTCACCCCAGCCTTGTTCGCGCATCTGGGCAACGTGGTGTCGTGTGCGTGTGAGCTGAGCCGCATTGGTGGCAACGTGGATCAGACCGTCGTGCTGCAAGTCCTCGTCGAAACCCTCGCGCTGAGCTGTTCTGACCGATTCTGTTACTGCACCGAACATTTCGCGTTGAAGATCCCGGGCCGCCTGAACTCCGCCAGATTTCGCGTACCGCCTGAATTGGCCCGCGGGTTCGGCGCTCATCCACCCACCGTTTCGTCCGGATGCCCCGAAACCGACGTATTCTCGTTCGATGATCGCGACGCTCAAACTGGGCTGTGCCTTCTTGAGGTAGTAGGCGGTCCACAGTCCGGTCAGTCCGCCTCCGACGATCGCGACGTCGACAGTGATATCGCCGCTGAGCGCGGGGCGCCTGTTCGCTTGGTCGGTACTGCGCATCCAGAACGACACCTCGCCGTTGACGAAGCGAGGGTCGGAGTAGCTTGCTTTGGTGGCCATGATGCCTTCCGTGTTTTTCAAATGTTGTTGCGCAGTCGATTTCGGTGGTGTTCAACTAGTGCGCACTGCGGCGGTGCTCCGATGTCAGCGCGGGGTTCGATCGCGGCCGGCATCGGCGCCTCCGGTGGCCGTAGTGCATTCGGGGGCGGGTGTCGCCTGTGGTAACCGCCCCGATCGACGGCACCCGGCACACCCGACGGTTGAAGTTCTAGTTGTTCTGTCGTGCAGTCTTCTTCGCGGAATCACTCGAACCTGACAGTGACGACGTTTCCGCCAGCGAACGACCGGCCGTTTCGGGTGCCCAGGCGTAACAGACGGCGAATCCCACGAGTGTCAGTGCTGCACCGAAGCCCATTGTCGTGCTTACACCGAACTTGTCGATACTGATCGGGAGCAGATACGTGCCCGTTGCGGCGCCGATCCTGCTTATGCCGACGGCAGCGCCGACCGCAGTGGCGCGGATTTCGGTGGGGAACAATTCATTGGGGTAGATCCAC
>Ga0224729_1014_pt1 | contig 23077 bp, 15 predicted proteins | sample IA12soil_GW_GH6A_2_FD_161645 | JGI IMG/M metagenome (GOLD analysis project Ga0224729, IMG submission 161645) | Enriched cells from agricultural soil in Iowa, United States - IA12soil_GW_GH6A(+) | ecosystem: Environmental > Terrestrial > Soil > Unclassified > Agricultural land | place: USA: Iowa... | reverse complement strand
CTGGATACGGCGATTATGACCGGACAGGATGTCGATCTCTTCGTCAACTATTCCGCTTCCCAGGCGTCAAAACGGGTTGCTTCGGGGGCTGCGGCTGATCTGAGCGCCTTCACGGACTATAATATCGATGAGAAAATGGGGCCCGAAGCGGCCGGCTGGAAGATCGACGGCAAATATTATGGCGTACCGACGACAAAAAGCTCCTTTTTCGTCGCGCTGAACAAGGATGCCTTGGATGCGGCCAACCTCCCGGTTCCGAAGGACTGGACTTGGGACGAGATGAGGGAATACGCTAAGAAGCTGAAGAAAGGCGAAGGCTACGGTTTTATCCAGAATACCGAGCCGTTTGTCGACCCGATCGACTCCGTGCTTGCCAAAGAAGGCTATACCAAGGCGGACGGCAGCTCCAACCTGGATCATCCGCTTGTGCGCAAATGGCTGGAAAGCTTGTATGGCATGATGAAGGATGACAAGACGACGCCTCCGCTCGGCGAGCAGCTGACGTCCAAAATGCCGGTCGAGCAAATGTTCCTCAGCGGTGAAGTGCCGATGCTGAACATCGGGGCCTGGCTGCTCCGCAGCTCCAACAACTTTACCGATTATCCGCGCGATTTCAAAATTGCGTTTGCACCGGTACCGCGGCTGGAAGAAGACGCCGCAAACTACGTGACCCGCGGCGGGCTGGGCGATTATATATCGATCAACGCCAAGTCCAAGTATCAGAAGGAAGCGTGGGAGTTCCTGAAATGGTACGCAGACGGCGGCATGGCGCCGATGGCAGCCGGCGGGCGCCTGCCTGCATCCAAGGATGCGGATCAGGATGCGGCGCTGAAGAGCATGCTGGGCGACAAGGGAGACACCTACGATCAGGAATCCTTGATGTACGTCATGTTTGACAACAAGACGCCGACCTTCGTCCGCACCGTGCCGCAGGAGGTGATGGATCTGCGTTCGCAGGAATATGAGAAGTACTTCCTGGGGTCCCAGGACCTGGACGCGACGGTGGCGGCCATGGTGAAACGTCATGACGAATATTTAAAATCCAATCCGCAGCAGTGACCTATTGCCACGAAGGTGATACGCTATTTGAACACAAGGGATGGCCAAGTTTAACGGCCGTCCCTTGCTGCATTCTGGAAACTTGGATCTGAGCAAAGAAAGTGACCAGGCAAGGGAGAACAAAAATTGGGAACACAGTGATCGGTTGAAACTTCATGCAATTGCCCCTACATGGATCCGATTGCCCGATTATAAATAGAACGATTTGATGAACAAGCGCAGCGAGTCGTCCTCGAGGCGCTTTTTTTGCATCATTTTGTGATATGAAGACGATGGTTTTGTTCCTTCTGCGAAACGTCCCGGCTTGCTAGACTGAGGACATCAAAAATATGAAAGTAGGCGAAACGCATGAACAACCATTGGATGAGAAGGCAGCGCAGGCTGGGTTACGTCTTCATCGGGCCCAGCATGATCGGCGTGCTGCTGTTCTTTCTCATACCGGCCGCATACTCTCTGGGTTTGGTCTTCACGGATTATAAATTCATGAATCCCAAGGTCGGGTTCGTCGGTCTCGATAATGTAACCCGGATGCTGCACGACAAGCTGTTTTACCTGTCCTTGAAGAACACCGTACTGTTCCTCGTGGCGGTGCCGGTGTCCATCGCGCTCGGCTTTGTCGTCGCGGTCATCCTGAACCAGCGGATCTACTTGAAAAAGCTTCTGCGCGCCCTGTACTTTATGCCGTACATTACGAGCGGGGTGGCCGTCGCGTTTGTGTGGATGCTGCTGTTCCAGCCGAAACAGGGGCCAATCAACGGATTTCTCCGCGGCATCGGAATCGATCATCCTCCCGGTTGGCTGTCGACGACTACCTCCTCCATGTTTGCGATCGACCTCATCTGGATCTGGTTCCTGATGGGGTATAACATGATCATTTATTTAGCCGCGCTGCAGGAGGTATCGCCGGAGCTGCTGGAAGCCGCGAAGATCGACGGCGCCCGGCCGGGACAGCTGCTCCGCAAAATCATCTGGCCGCTCGTCAGCCCCACCACGTTTTTGCTGCTGGTGACCGGAATGATCATGACGATCAAGACGTTCGGCATTATTCAGGCGACAACGCAGGGCGGCCCCGGGAACAGCACGACCATCTTGTCCCTGTACGTCTACCAGAACGCCTTCCGGTACTACGACATGGGCTACGCCGCCACGATATCGTGGGCGCTGTTCATCATCATCCTGATCATTACGGTGATCCAATGGATCGGCCAAAAACGATGGGTTCATTACTAAGAGAAAGAGAGGCCTGAAGCATCATGGAACTCCAAAAACGACTGCTGGCCGGCACACCGGGCAGGCTGCTGATGACGCTGATCATGCTGGCGCTGGCCATCGTGATGGTTATGCCTTTTCTATGGATGATCAGCACGTCTTTGAAAACACCGACCGAAGTATTCAAATACCCGATCGAGTGGATTCCCGCGCATCCGACATGGGAACACCACCTCAAGGTGTGGACCGGACCGAAAAGCTTCGGTACATACTACCTGAATTCGCTAAAAATTGCCCTGATCGGCATGGCGGGCGCCACGTTCCTGTCCGCGTTTGCGGCTTACGGTTTTGCCCGGATCGAATTCAAGGGAAGGAACGCGCTGTTCATGCTATATTTATCCATGATGATGATTCCCCCGCAGGTACTGTTCGTGCCCAAGTTCATCATGTTTGAATGGGCTGGCATTTATAATACGCATCTCGCCCTGATTCTGCCCGGCCTGTTTACGATTTTCGGTGTATTCATGCTGCGCCAGTTCTTCCTGTCCATTCCCCATGAGATTTCCGAGTCGGCCTTTATCGACGGGGCGGGGCATTTCCGGATCTTCTTCCGGCTCATACTGCCTCTCGCCAAACCGGCGCTGGCCACCTTGGCCATTATCGATTTCTCCTGGCAGTGGAACGATTACGAGAACGCGCTGGTCTTTTTGATCGATGAGCGGCTGTACACCATTCCGCTTGGACTTCAGAACTTTATCCTGGAAAATACGGTAGACTACAACGGCATGATGGCCGCGGCGTCTGCAGGCATTATCCCGATGATCGTCGTGTTTGCGATCGGACAGCGCTACATTATTCAAGGGTTGACGAATTCTGCGGTGAAAGGGTGAGATGATGAAGAACGAGACGATACGAAGCGACGTAACCGTCATTGGCGGCGGGCTGGCCGGCGTATGTGCCGCTATTGCGGCGGCAAGGCTCGGCAGCCAGGTCGTGCTTGTGAACAACCGCCCGGTACTCGGCGGCAATTCAAGCAGTGAGGTGCGGGTGTGGGTGTGCGGGGCGACCGCGCATGGCATTAACCGGTACGCTAGGGAGACCGGCATCATGGGCGAACTGTTCGTCGAGAACCAGTACCGCAATCCGGAAGGCAATCCGTACCTGTGGGATTTGGTGATCCTGGAAGCGGTTCGGGCGGAGCCGAACATTACGCTGCTGCTGAACACCGATGTGCATGAAGTCGAGGCGGACGGTCCGGAGGAGAACCGGACGATCCGGTCGGTGACCGGGTGGATGATGGGCTCCGAGCGGCGCATCCGCATGGAAAGCCCCGTCTTTCTCGATTGTACCGGCGATGGTCTCGTCGGCTTTATGGCGGGAGCCCGCTCCCGGATCGGCCGGGAAGCCTCCCGTGAATACGGAGAAGCGTGGGCGCCGGAGGAGGCGGACGGCATCACCTTGGGCAGTACGCTGTTGTTTTATACGAAGGACGCGGGTCATCCCGTCCGGTTTGTACCGCCTTCTTTCGCCAAGGACATTACGCAGACGCCGATTCCGATCAAGCGGGTCATCCGCAGCGGCGACTCGGGCTGCCATTACTGGTGGATCGAGTGGGGAGGCGAACTGGACACGGTCCATGACAACGAAGTCATCCGGGACGAACTATGGTCGGTCATCTATGGGATCTGGGATTATATTAAAAATTCAGGGCGGTTTGAAGCCGACGCCATGACGTTGGAATGGGTCGGTTCTATTCCAGGAAAAAGGGAATATCGCCGCTTTGTCGGCGACTATGTGCTGAACCAGAACGACATCATCGCGCAGGAGCCGTTCCCAGACCGCATCGCCTTCGGCGGCTGGTCCATCGATCTGCACCCGCCGCAGGGGATGTATGCCGAAGCCAGCGGCTCCAAGCATATGCATGCGGACGGCATCTACCATATTCCGTACCGCAGCCTGTATTCGGCGAACGTCTCCAACCTGCTGTTCGCCGGGCGCAACATCAGCGCTTCCCACGTGGCTTTTGGCACAACGCGCGTCATGGCGACATGCGCGGTGATGGGGGAAGCGGCCGGAACTGCCGCTGCGCTCTGCGCGGCGAAGGGCGTGCCGCCGCGGGCCATTTACCGCTCGCATCTGCACGAGCTGCAGCAGACGCTGCTGCGCCAGGATGCGGCAGTCATCGGCCTGCGGCATGAAGACGACCGGGACCTCGCCCGTCAGGCAAAGGTATCGGCCTCGTCGGTCCGCGGCAGCATCGGCGTCACCAAACCGCATTCAGCCTACCGGCTGGAGCGGGATGCCGCGATATTGTTTCCGGTGGAGCCGGGGATGCAAGGACTGGAGCTGCTCGTGAACGCGAGCGGGGATACCCGGCTGATGGTGGAGCTGTGGGACACCGGCCGTCCGGAAAATTATGTGCCCTGCACAAAGGTGGCTGAAGCCGAAGCAGCTGTCTCCAAAGGCGAAGCGCAGTGGATATCCCTTCCGCTGGCTTGGGCACCGGACACGCCGCAGAATGCTTTTGTCATCATCCGCGGGAATCCGGACATTAGCCTGTACCGGGCGGCTGAACCCCTTACCGGCGTTCTTGCTTTTGAGAAGGGAGCGGTCCCAAACGCTTCAGCTGATCTGGAGGACCATGACGAGAATCAGCCCGTCGTGGCCTGGAGCATGAAGGCGCTGGTCCGGCAGCCGTTCTGCTTCAAGGTTCTGGGTACGACCGCTGCCTATTCCCCAGCGAAGGCGGTCGGCGGATACAAGCGGCCATTCGGCGGACCAAATCTGTGGGCGTCGGATTCGCTTGGGCCAGAGGACGAGGCATGGCTGCAGTTGACATGGGAGAGTGAAATCACGCTGCAGGAGGTGCGGCTGACATGGAACGATGACGTCAACGAAGACCTGATCAATCTGCATCATCACCGTACACCGTTCGAAATCATTCCCGAACTGGTCAAGTCATACCGGATCGAGGCACGCATCCGTGGGGAATGGGGCACGATCGCCAGTGTTCAGGATAATCGGCGAAGAAGCAATCGGATTGCTTTGAATGAGCGCATTTCCGCCGACGCGCTGCGCCTCGTGATCGAACAAACGAACGGGGCCCCTGCCGCCGAACTCGTGGAGATTCGGGTATATTGATTGGGAGATCACCGGAACCCATCATTGCAAAAGTACGGTTTGAGGCAGCCATCCACCAAGATGGCTGCCTTTTAGTTAAGGCAAGCTAGATAGTTGGTCCTATGTTGAACCGCAGTATGAGACGATGTTCCCTTTTTGTTGGAAAACTGAACCAAATTCGGGGTGATGAACGTAGTACCGAATAGTCCAACAAAAGGAGGTTCATTCATGAAAAAAAGGATGGCATGGCTTCTGGCCGCCGCACTGACATTGACCCCGCTGGTTCCCACCGCTGCAATGGCGTCCGGCACGGAAGCGACGGTTCCAGCCGCCAAAGGGCTTAAACAAATCGCCGCAGAGAAAGCGGAACTGCTCACGAAGCAGTACGGGACGATCAGCGTGCAGTACGCGCTCATCGACCAAGGGAAGATTCAAGTCTCCGGCCAAACCGGAACGAATGATCAAGGGGGCAATGTTCCGCTAACGAGCGGCACGATGTACGGCATCGGCTCAACGAGCAAAATGTTTACGACCGCCGCCGTCATGAAACTGGTTGACGAGGGGAAGATCAACCTGGATACCCCACTTGTACAGTACATACCGGAATTCAAAATGAAGGATGAGCGCTACAAGCAAATTACCCCGCGCATGCTGCTGAACCATTCCTCCGGGATTCAAGGTTCCAGCCTGAATAATGCGTTTTTGTTTGAAGACTCGGATCCTTACGCGCACGACACCCTGCTTGAGCAGCTGTCCAAGCAAAGCTTGAAGGCCGATCCGGGCGCTTTCTCGGTGTATTGCAACGACGGCTTTACGCTGGCAGAGATCTTGGTGGAGCGTGTAAGCGGTATGAAATTTACTGCCTTCGTTCATCAATATTTCACCGGACCGCTGGACATGAAGAATACCAAAACTTCGCAGGATATGGTGGATCCTTCCCAAACGGCAGGGCTCTATTATCCGGGCATTCAGCAGCAGCTGCCGAACGAAACGGTGAACGTGATCGGAACGGGAGGCATTTATTCCACAGCGGAGGATTTGGCGCGGTTCTCGCAAATCTTTACCGGACAACAGCAGGGCATCCTGTCCGCCAAGTCGGTGGAAGCTATGGGTCAGCCTGAATACAAAAAAGGATTGTGGCCAAAAGATGCGGACAATTCCATTGATTACGGCCTGGGTTGGGACAGCGTAAGGCTGTATCCGTTTAACGATTATGGCATCAAAGCAGTCGTTAAAGGCGGGGACACGATTCTGTACCACGCTTCGCTGATCGCCCTTCCGGAGCAGAATATGGCTGCGGCTGTCGTATCATCAGGCGGAAGCAGCTCGACGAACCAGCTCCTTGCGACACAGATTCTACTGGAAGCGCTGAAAGAAAAAGGGACGATCAAAGAGATCAAACCGGACAAATCGTTCGGTAAACCGGTTCCGGCCAGCATGCCGGAAGATCTGAAGAAGGAAGCCGGATATTACGGCTCGACCAATCAACTGGTCAAGGTTGATTTGAAGGATGGAATGATGTCCGTCACGGTTCCGAATGTACCTGAGTATCCGGCGGAGAAATATGTGTACACTTCGGACGGAACGTTCGTGAACGAAGCGGGTACCGCGAAAGTCAGCATTGTGAAGGAAAAGAATGGCTTGACTTACCTATGGGTCCAGGAATACAGCAGCGTTCCTGAGCTTGGGCAAATCGCGTTGTCCCATTATCTGGCTCAAAAGCTGGACAGCAACCCGCTGACGAAAGACGCGGCCAAAGCTTGGGATCAGCGTGAAGGTAAAACCTATTATCCGGTGAACGAAAAATACACGTCGGTCATGTATTTGATGAAGCCTACGCTGGAGATCAAGCGGGCCCAAGATTTCCAAGGATATTTGAACGACAAAAAAATTACCGGACCGAATACGGCAGCCAGCGTTCTTCAGGTTCCGGGCATGGGCGGCCGGGACACGTCGGAATACAGCTTCTATAAAAAAGACGGCGCCGAATACCTGGAAGCCGCGGGCAGCGTGTTCGTCAGCGAGGATCTGGTGAAGCCGCTGTACCATGGCAAACAATCGACCGTCAGCATCAAGGCCGATGGTTATGCAAGATGGTTCACGGTTCCGAAGCAAGCCGCCGGAAAAACGATGACGGTGAAGCTTCCGGTTGAAGGAGGATTCGTCGTTTATGACGCCGAAGGCAAGCTCGTAAATATGAGTGAAGTCAGCGGATCTAACCAAGTTGTCCTGCCTAAGGACGGAACCGTTGTTTTCGCAGGAGACGCCGGATCTTCGTTCAACGTCAAAATCGATAAAAAGTAAGGTATAATACGTAACCTGCTATCATCATTCATCATTTCAAAGCCATTGAATGCAGAACCACCGCATCCTTCATCTACTAAAGGGGCGGTGGTTTTTATATTACAGCGGGAGCGAAATCCTGGCTGTAACTAACGAGCTGCCATCCACTTGGATTACCAAGCTCAAATACAGTAAAATAAGTAAAACCTAAGCTCGCAGGGGGCGGTCGAACAATGAACAACAGTGAAGAGTGGAAGCAGGCCGAACATGCTCTATCCCGAATGGAAGTGCTGAAACAAGGCAGCAACGAGCCGGTGGCGATAACCGGTGAATCGGAGGATTTAGTCTGTATCGGCATCGGAACCGACGCGGCTGTGTTTGTATACGAACCGCTTCCAGCGTATGCATATAAGCTGTACACGGAAGCTGCGCTTCCAAAAAAGCAGGCGGAAATTCATGTGTACAGCCGGCTGGAAGGCAGTCCGTTTTTTCCTGTGTTTTACGGATCTGGAGAACGCTATGTCGTCATCAGCCGGGAAGAAGGTATGACTCTGTATGATTGCCTCCTGTACGGAATCCCGGTGCCAAGGCAGGTCATCGATGACGTGGATGCCGCCCGTGCATTTGTAAGGAGCAAAGGGCTTAACCCCAGGGACATCCATCTGAAAAATGTGCTGCTTCAGGACGGGCGCGGGAAAGTCATTGATGTGTCTGAATATGTCCACAGCGGAAACGATAAGCGGTGGGAGCATCTGGAATGGGCGTATGATAACGTGTATCCGCTGCTGGAAGGCAAAAGGATCCCCTTATGGCTGATTGAAGCCGTGAAGACGGCTTATAACCATCTCGATCCGTTGAACATTAATTTACAGGAATTTTCCGAACGCATACGAAAGCTTTTTATAAAAAAATAATTGGCCTGCCTCTTGACCCTCACATTAGTGTCAGGGTTTACAATAAAGACCTACCGGGCAGGAAGGAGGAGAGGGGGCCTTGAACATTGGAGAATTGGCGGAGCGGACCGGTGTTAGCATTCGCTCCCTTCGTTACTATGAACAAAAGGGGCTGCTTACGCCGCTGCGAAAGGAGAACGGGTACAGGGAATATACCCCGTTTGCGGTCGAGCAGGTGCAGGCCATTCAGCTGTATTTGAACCTTGGATTGTCTACAGACGAAATATCCGGAATATTGCAGTGTGTCTTGCAGAATAAAGAAGCCTTTTGTAAAGACGTGCTGCCGATCTACCAGCAAAAGCTTCAGGAGATCGATAAACAGATTCAGGTGCTGACCAGCATCCGGGCCAATTTGACCGAGCGCATCGATTCCATCCTGCTCGAACGATCCCTATCCGGTCAGGAGGAAGGTTAAATGAGTATTCAAGCGGTTAACGATACGACGTTTGCGTCGCAAATAAGAGCCCAGGGAACCACATTGGTGGAATTTGGAGCGGTATGGTGCCCTCCTTGCAAGAAGCTGCTCCCCATGCTGGATGAATTGTCTGAAGAGATGGGGGATCAGGCGCATTTTTTGAAGGTGGACTGCGATGAGTCTCCTGCTACCGCCAGTCAATATCAGGTGATGTCCGTTCCGACGGTCATCGTGTTCCGCGATGGTGAGGCTGTCGAGAAGCTGGTTGGTCTTCGGCCGAAGAGCGTTTACGAGCAGGTTGTATCCAAGCATAGTTGACATGGGGATTAAGCTGTAAGCGAAGCTGGGCGATTTTCCCGGTAAGAGGGGTGGATCGTGGCCTCTGCGGTGAGATTTGATAATTAGTATGAAGTCATCAATAGACGGCGGTTCCGGAAGCATGGTTCGCATGTTGGCCGGGCGCCGTCTTTGTCTGTTTGGAGGAAGGAATAAGAAAACACAAACCGATCGATAAAAACGACATGTTAAACGGTGAAGAGCCTTGTTATTATGTAAGCGATTTCAAAACAAGAAAGGTGGGATATAATTTGACGAGTTGGAGGAAAAAGGTCAGCGCCAGTCTGATCGTATTGATGATCTGCTCCCAAGCGGCAATGGCCGGAGGGAAGCAGGCAGTTGACGCTGCTGCGGCCGGGGATGTGAACTTAGTGGTTGGCAGTACGGCGACGGCAAGCTCGGGCAGCGCAGCGAACGCGGTGGACGGCAAAGGCGAAACCGTATGGCAGCCATTAGCCGCCGACAGAAAGGATGATATGAACGTGTGGCTTTCCATCGACTTGGGTAAGGAGGAAACCTTCAACAAGGTGATGTTCAACCTGAACCGGGCAGACAATCTGAAGGATTACCAGCTGCTCTATTCGAACGACCAGACAAATTGGAATGAAGCATTCAGTAAAAACAAGGATTTAAGCGCATCGGAAACCGCCAGCTTTGAGGCGGTCAGCGCACGGTATTTGAAGCTGAGCCTGAATCTCAGCAAAGACCTGAACGTGCAGCTGTCCGAGCTGTCCGTGTATAACAGTACGGAGGCACCGGCACCGGCGGACCTTCAGCGGATCTATTTTACCGATGCGGCCGGTAAGGAATACCCGAACAACAGCGAAATCCGGCTGAACAAAGGAGAAGAAGCAGCGCTGTTTTTGAAAGGTGAACTGAAGTCCGGCAGCGTCGTGGATTTAAGCGAAGTGGCGAAAACCTTTAAATCTTCCACCATGGACGTGTCCGTATCCCCTTCGGGAACCGTGACGGCGAACCAGGTCGGGGCTTCGCTGATGCAGGCGGTCGTACATACAACGGAAGACTTGAAGACAAGCGACCTCTGGGTGGTCGTTGATGATCCCGCAGCCTTTCAAGGCGAAGCCAATGTCGTCAACTCCAAGCTGACGCATCCGCGGATGAAGACGGAAATCGGACAGCCGGCCGTCATCGAACCGCAGGACGTTTATCCGACCGTGTCCCTGACGCCTACCGTACACGGAAATGTCATAGGAGAATTGATTTATAACGGAAACGAGACAGTTGATGCCTTGCCAAAGACAGCGTTGACTAAAGGAGAAGCGGTGGAATGGACGCCTGTAGGGAAAGCAGACCGGCAAGGGTCCTATCAGCTGCGGTTGACGATTGAACAGAGCGGCAAGGAACCGGTGTACGAATCATATTATTTTACCGTACTTGATCCAAAAAGCGTACCTGCGGGACAGAGCCAAATCGCTTTCCGGGGTAAAGACGGGAAGATGGTATACGTCGGCGATTACCGCGGCAACCAAATTCTCGACTTCTCGAATGTCGGCTATATGGGCGGCGGTGTAAAGATACCGAACGTGCCTGTTCAAGCCACCGTATCTCCGGGAGAGGGAGATGATACCGCACGCATCCAGGCGGCGATCGACGAGGTGGCCCGGCTTCCGCTCGGCAAGGATGGGTTCCGCGGCACGGTCCTGCTGAAAAAAGGAAGATATGACGTCGGCGGCACACTGACCGTAAAAGCCAGCGGGATCGTGCTGCGGGGTATGGGTCAGGACGAAAAAGGAACGCTTATTTATGGCACCGGGGCCAATCCACGCAATTTGATCGAAATCGGGGAGAATGTCGGCCTTACTTTGGACAGTGGATCTAAACAAACGATCTCCGATTTGTACGTGCCATCGGGTGCGCGAACCTTTCATGTGGAAGACGCCAGTGCCTATCATGTAGGCGACCAAATCGTCGTCCGCCGGATCGGGGATAAAAACTGGATTCATGCGATCGGCATGGATTACATTTACAACCGTCCGGGCGGCACGGCAACCCAGTGGTCTCCGTTCAACCTGGATTTTGACCGGGTCATCACGGCCGTCGACGGCAATTCGATTACGGTCGATGCGCCGTTGGCAAGCGCGATCGAGCGCCAGTGGGGCGGCGGTGAAATCTACAAATACACGGATGAGGCCCGCATTCAGCAGGTAGGCATCGAAAATATGCGGGTGGATTCGGACTTCGATCCGAGCGTCATCGATACCGTCATGGATAACGATACGACCGACCCGTATTATGCGGACGAGAAGCATGCCGAGCGCTTTGTCGTGTTTAACAGTGTTAAAAACGGCTGGCTCCGGGATGTGACGGCGTATCATCTGTCATATTCTCTCGTTCAGATGAGCCGCAACTCCAAATGGATCACCGTTCAAGACAGCAAGATGTACGATATGGTCAGCATCATCACCGGCGGCCGCCGGTACGTGATCCATCAGATGGGCCAGCTGAATTTTGTGCAGCGGATCTATACGGAGACCGCGCGGCATGCGTTTGTTGTTGACAGCAGGGTGCAGGGGCCAAACGTGTTTCTGGACGGTGAGGCGGTCAAAAATTATAACACCAGCGAACCGCATCACCGTTGGTCCGTAGGCGGACTGTTCGACAACATCAAGGCTCCGATTTCCATCCGGGACAGAGCTTGGCTCGGCAGCGGCCATGGCTGGGCCGGGGCCAACTATGTGAGCTGGAACACGGAAGGAGAGCTCACCTCCCAGCAGCCGCCGACAGCACAGAACTATGCCATCGGACATGTCGGCGAGAAGGTGCCCGGACTGGTTCCGAGCGACTATGATCCCCGTCCGCGCAGCGACGGATACTGGGACAATTACGGCCAGCATGTGACCGTTGAGAGCCTGTATAAGCAGCAGCTGCAGGAGCGGCTGGGCAAAAAAGCGCTGAACAACATACAAAAGTAACCAACAGCTAGTTCCGGCTGAGCAGCATCCACAATTTGTTGAATGATGCCAGACGATGAAGCCATGATTCCTATCCTATTCTCTTTTGAGTACGGCGGGCGGAATCATGGTTCTTTTTTATGTAAGCATAAAAAAACACAACCGCCAGGAATCTATGCCATGGAGGGACGGGCGGATCAGGAGTAGCATGGAGGCTGGAATTACGTAATGTGCGGGATATATCTGAAAAGATGTTTTCCATAAAAGGAGGCTTATTTATGAAAGCGCTTCTCGTTGGTTTGGGAGGTTTTGGCGGCGGCTGGTACCGGAAGCTCCGGTCCCAGTATGCGGATATAGAACTCGCCGTTGCAGATACAGACTCTGGTAAAAGGATGGCGGTAGAGGCGGATGGAATCCCTTTTTACGAAAATGTACGCGAAGCCATCGAGCGGGAGCGGCCAGATCTGTTGATCAACGTTACCCCAAGGGAGATTCACAAGCGCATTAACGAGCTGGCGTTCGATCATAAACTGCCGGTATTTTGCGAAAAGCCGATCGCCGACAATTATGAGGATGCCGCCGCGATGGTGCAGCGTGCTGAACAGGAGCAAATTCCGTTTATGATCGCGGAAAACTACCGTACGTTTCCAGCGGTCCGGAAGCTGAAGCAGCTCTTGGACGAAGGGGCGATCGGTGAGCTTCGGTCCATGGAATGCGATTTTTTCAGGCAGCGCCAAAAAATAACGCTGGAACGGGACGAGGTGCTGGAAGAAGTCATCATTCACCATTTTGACCTGCTGCGGTATTTGTCCGGCCGCGAAGTGAGCAGGCTGTATGCTTCACGCAGGCATGTGTTTCATATTGTTATGGACCTGCAGGCCGGAATCCAGGCCTCGTTCCGCTGCTCCTTGACCAGCCAGGGGAGGGAAACGCAGTGGGCCGGCGATTGGCGGATCGAGGGATCGCTGGGCTGCTTGACCTTTGCGGGCGGCATGCTCGAGCTCGTGACCGCAGAAGGCGTCCGGCGGATAGAGGATTTTAGCGATGTGGACGCCCCGGGGCCGTTCACCGAGTTTTTGCGGTCGCTGGAGGAAAACCGCCCGGGTGAAACGAATGCCAGGGATTATTTAAAAAATCAGGCTCTGGCGGATTATACGAGACGGTCTCTCCGGACAGGAGTCCCTATGGATCCTTCGGACAGCTGGGGATATGGGCCGGCTGTTATCCGCAATTTTCTTCGGGCCGAACTTACAGGCTCCGTAAGCCATGGGGGTGAAGGCTTGGTGCATGGCAGCAAGCTGTTCGGGAGCGGCGATTTCGATACGCCGCTGAAATTTTTGCATTACACGGTCATCCCGCCGGGGTCATCCATCGGCCTCCATGGTCACCGTGAGGATGAGGAACTGTATATTCTGCTTGAAGGTAGCGGGTTGATGACGGTGAACGGAAGAACGTACCGGGTGGAAGCCGGGGACATCGTCCTGAACAAGCCTTGGTGGAGGCACGGCCTACGGAATGACGGGGATGTGCCGATGAAAGCGATCATTTTTGAGGTGGGTATACCCAAATAGATGTGTCTGCAGCAAAAGCCGGAGGATGAGGAGAGGTGAAGCATGTGGTCAAACAGGATGTCAGCTTGCAAGAGCATACGTCTGCAACTACGAAGGACCTTCGATTATGGTACACCCGGCCGGCAGCCGGGTGGAACGAAGCGCTGCCCATAGGGAACGGGCGGCTGGGTGCAATGGTGTTCGGCACGCCGGGGTTGGAAAAAGTCCAGCTCAATGAGGATTCGATTTGGTACGGCGGCCCGGGTCGGGCGGCCAATCCCCGGTCCCAGCCCTATTTGGCTGAGATCCGGACGCTGCTTAAGGAAGGAAAGCAGGCAGAGGCGGAGTACTTGGCGAGAATGGCGATGACGGCTTCCCCTAAATATGAGCAGCCATACCAGCCTCTAGGGGATCTGATGATCAAATTCCTTGATCAGGAAGGGCCTGCGGAAGACTACGAGCGGCAGCTGGATTTGGAGCAAGCCGTTGTGGACGTTCGATACCGGCACAAGGGTGTCCAGTATCGGCGGAGCTATTTCGCCAGCGAACCGGATGGGGTAATGGTCATCCGAATGACCGCGGACCAGCCGGGACAGCTTACGCTGGCCGTCAATCTCATGCGCCGTCCGCTCGATTATGGCTGCCGGGCCGACCCTTCGGGAGCCATCGTCATGGACGGGGAATGCGGAACGGACGGCGTCCGGTTTAGTGCAGCCTTTCGGGCCGTAATTAAGGGAGGACGGCAGCGGGTTATCGGTGATTACCTTTCGATCGAAGGAGCGGATGCCGTGACCCTGCTGTTGGCGGCGCACAGCACGTTTCGGGTGAAGCAGCCGGCAGAAATTTGCTTGGAGCAGCTGGAGAGAGCAGCGGCCAAACCGTTTGAAACGCTGCTGAAACGGCATATAGACGAATACGCGTCCCGGTTCGGCCACTTTGCGATCGATCTGACGCCGGACGGGGATCCGCTTGCCGCACTCCCTACAGACCAGCGGCTGCTTCGGCTGCAGAATGCGTTGGGACATGAAAGCGGCGAAGGAAACAGAAACGATTTGCTGCCTAATGAAGCGGATATTGAAGATCCCGGTCTGGCGGCCCTCTACGTTCAATATGGGCGCTATTTGCTGATATCCTGCTCCCGGCCGGGCACCTTAGCGGCCAATCTGCAGGGGATTTGGAACGACAGTTATACCCCGCCGTGGGAATCCAAGTATACGATCAACATTAACGTCCAGATGAATTACTGGCCGGCAGAAGTGCTCCATTTATCCGACTGCCATGAACCGCTGTTCGATCTGATCGACCGGATGCGGGCTAACGGACGGGCTACCGCTCGTGAGATGTACGGCTGCCGGGGCTTTACCGCCCATCACAACACGAATCTATGGGCTGAAACCCGGCCGGAAGGGATTTTGATGACCTGCACGGTGTGGCCGATGGGCGCCGCGTGGCTGTGCCTCCATTTATGGGAGCACTACCGTTTCGGGGGTGATCCGGCTTTTCTTGCCGAACGGGCATACCCGGCGATAAAGGAAGCGGCGCTATTTCTTCTCGATTACATGATCGAGGAGGACGGTTTTCGGGTTACGGGACCGTCGGTTTCTCCGGAGAACCGGTTTCTTCTGCCGGACGGAGGCAGCGGCAGCCTGTGCATCGGTCCGGCGATGGATTCGCAAATCGCGCTGACGCTGCTGTCCGCCTGCTTGGAAGCGTCGGCGATCATCGGCGAGGAGGATCAGGCGTTTCTGGGCGAGTTGCGGGAGACGATCGAACGCATTCCGCGCCCGGCTGTTGGTAAACACGGGCAAATTATGGAATGGCTGCGCGATGATGAGGAGGCCGATCCCGGACATCGGCATATTTCGCAGCTGTTCGCTCTGCATCCGGGTGAGCTGATTGATGTTCGGCGCACACCGGAGCTGGCGGCCGCTGCCGAGCGGACGCTCGCGCGGCGCCTCGCCGCAGGCGGCGGCCATACGGGCTGGAGCCGGGCCTGGATCGTCAATTTCTATGCCCGGCTTGGCAAGGGGGAGGAGGCTTACGGGCATCTGATGATGCTGTTTGCGGTTTCCACGTATCCGAATTTGCTGGACTGCCATCCGCCTTTTCAAATCGACGGCAATTTTGGCGGAGCTGCGGGAGCGGCGGAAATGCTGCTGCAATCCCATGCGGGGGAAATCCGGCTGCTGCCAGCCCTTCCAAAGGCGTGGCGCTCCGGCCGTGTTGAAGGTCTTCGGGCAAGAGGGGGGTATACTGTAGGTCTGTCTTGGAGTAAAGGGGCACTTGACGAGGTGACGATCCGCTCCTCCAAGGCGGGCTTGTGCCGCCTGTGGTCGCCTGTCCCCTTGGAGCTCGCTGTTTCCGGCCACCTGGAAGCCGGTGTCTCGGGCAATAAGTCCAACGATGACCCTTCCGGTTTTGAATATGTGATCACCTTGGCAGCTGGGGAAAGCTGCGGCATTCGGGCACGCAAAGGATGAATGCGACCGTAATAAAACACAAGTGAAGCGACAAATCCCCATTCCGAGGGTCCGGACAAAAAGATTAACATTAGCGATGAAGCGATCTATACAAAAAGGAGCGATATTTATGCCAGAACAAGCGCCAGCCGCCATCTCAGCCTCCAGTCCGGCCTTGCCCGCACCAAAAAGGCGGATGAGCAATCTGCGCAAATACAAGGCGCTGTACCTGATCTCACTGCCTGGAATCATTTATTTTATCGTGTTTAAATACCTGCCCCTGCTAGGGTCCGTCATGGCGTTTCAAAACTACAACATTTTCAAGGGCTTTACAGGCAGCCCATGGGTCGGACTCGATCAGTTCCGCCGGATGTTCACTTACCCGGAGTTTCTGCGGATTCTTGAAAATACGGTTCTGATCGGATTTTATGACCTGATTTTTGCCTTTCCGGTTCCGATTATCTTTGCGCTGCTCCTGAACGAACTGAGGAAAGTCGTGTACAAGCGGATTCTCCAAACGGTCGTCTATCTGCCGCACTTCCTCTCCTGGGTCATTATCGGAGGGATCATGATTGGCATATTATCACCGACGACAGGAATCGTGAACCAGATATTGAACGCGTTCGGACTCAAATCGATTTACTTTCTGGGCGAGGATTCGTATATCCGGAGCATCCTGGTCGGAACGGGGATCTGGAAAGACAGCGGCTGGGGCACAATTGTTTATTTGGCCGCACTGGCCAGCGTCAATCCTGAGCTGTATGAAGCCGCCCGCATTGACGGTGCCAGCCGCTGGAGACAAACCCTGTCGATCACGATTCCGGCCATCCTGCCGACCATCACCATCATGTTCCTGCTCCATATCGGCAATTTCCTTGATTTTGGCTTCGAACGCGTATTCGTCTTCGTCAATTCGCTGAATGAAAGCAAGGGCGACATCCTCGACACCTACATTTACCGGGTCGGCCTCATTGATCAGCAGTACAGCTACACGACGGCGATCGGCCTCTTCAAATCGGTGGTCGGACTGGTGCTCGTCATGATCGGGAATACGCTGAGCAAGCGGGCTTCGGGCGAAGGACTATACTAGAAAGGAGATGGATGGCACAATGAAAAACAAAGGCAGCTTATTTGACGGATTGAATTATATTTTCTTGACGCTGGTCGGATGCTTGATGGTGTTCCCTCTTCTCCATGTGCTCGCCAAGTCGTTCAGCAGCAGCCAGGCGATCAATGCAGGCAAGGTCAAGCTGATCCCGGTCGATTGGACGCTGACAAACTACCATGTAATTTTGGGTGACAGCTCCATCTGGCGTGCGTTTATGGTAAGCGTATTCATTACGGTCGTCGGGACGCTGATCAACTTGATCCTGACCGCATCACTGGCGTATCCGTTGTCCAGACCCGAGTATTCATTCCGCAAAGTCGTGCTGATTTTTATACTGATCACGATGATCTTTCAGGCGCCGCTGATCCCTAACTATATGGTGATCAAAAACCTGCATCTGATTGACTCGTTATGGGCTTTGATCATTCCGTCGGCCATCAGCGCGTACAACCTGTTCATCATGCGCTCCTTCTTCGTCGCCCTTCCGTCGGAGCTGATCGACAGCGCCCGGATCGATGGGGCAGGTGAGCTGCGTACGATGTGGAGCGTCATTCTTCCGCTGTCCAAACCGGCCATGGCAACCATGGGGCTGTTCTATGCGGTATCCCACTGGAATTCGTATTCGTCGGCGCTGTATTTTATCAACAACCGGGCGCTTTACCCGCTGCAGCTTCGCCTCCGGGAAATCGTTCTGAGCAATGACCTCGGTCAGGCCGGCAACCTGCTTGAAAATGTGAACCAAATCTCTCCGGCTGGCGTGCAAATGGCGGTCATCGTCGTTTCCGTCGTACCGATCATTATCGTATACCCGTTCCTGCAGAAGTACTTTATCAAAGGAATGCTGATCGGGTCGATCAAGGCCTGATACTATCTTTTTACAGCTAGAAAAGTATACGTTTTCATAGATGTGAAATGTGATAAGATATTAAACATCAGTGTCATGCTTTTAGCACGGCGCTCAAGTATAGGCTGGCAGACAAATGTTTGGATCGGTGAGTGAATTTGGCTTTGCGCGCAGCGCAAAACAAGAGAGCGAAGCCGAGTCAAACAGGAGTCAAATGGATGCAGGGAGGAGACGGTATGAAAAGAGCAGCCTATTTCATTCTGGCAGCGGCCGTTATTCTCCTGTTCTGTTATCTGACTGGAAGCGCGGACCGATCAGCCGCTCCTTCGCCGCAACCGACTCAGGAAGGTGTGAAAGAATCCTCTCCGCAGCCGACGGCCTTCAGCTTGGCGATATCCAACGGTGCCAGCCCTTATGCGGTGAATATGGCGGATCCATCCGAGGACCGTTGGGTCAAACAATTGGAAGCGCTGACAAATACGAAGCTGTCCATCTCTTTGATCTCGCTGAAAGATTTCGACCGGCGCATGCCGGTTATTCTTGCAGGCGATACCTATCCGGATGTCGTGCAGATGATCGGCGGGGCAAGTTCGGCCGCCATGGCCGGATCGGTCCAGGCGGGACTGTTCCTTCCGCTAGACGACTGGATCAAGACCTATGCTCCGAACTTGTGGAAAGCGGTGCCGCCGGAAGCCTGGAAGGAAACCAGCTTTGAGGGGCATATTTATGGAATTCCGGCCTGGCTCGGCAATCCGTCGCGCCGGGCAACGTATATCCGATCGGACCTGCTAGCACAAACGGGTCTGCCCGTACCGAGAACCGTAGACGAATTTCTGGACGTGCTCCGCGCCTTCAAGAAGCTGGGAGTCGAAATTCCCTATGAGATGCGGGAGAATTTCAAGTATGCGGACGTCATTTTCGGCGCGTATGACGTGCTGGGTTACCAGTTTGAAGTCCGAAACGGTGAGGTGGTTCCGAAATTTTTGGATGAAAAGCATATGATGAAGGCGCTGCAGGTATACCGGACGATGCTGATGGAGGGACTCATCCCGGAGGATTTTGCGACAGTCTCATCAACCGAATATACCCATGACATCGAAGCAGGCCGAGTGGGAAGCTGGACGGCGAACGCCGCCGGATTGCTGGACTTCCACACCAAGCTCAGGGCATCGGTTCCCGGGGCCCAAATCGATATCATCCCCTCACCGGAAGGGCCTGAAGGGACGAAAGGCTACGGTTTGTACAGCTCCGTCATCAATTCGTTCTACATTAATAAGCATGTGCCCAAGGAAAAATTGATCGGTATTCTCCAATTTTTTGATTGGATGGTCTCGGACGAGGCTCAGCGTTTTTTTTCGTTCGGGATCGAGGGCGACACCTATACGGAAGACCATGGGACGATTGCGTATCATTTTCCGAAAACGAGAGAGGAGCAGGACGTGGAGACCTTCCGCGAACTGCTGTGGCTGACGCATGATCTGACGATTAACCGGGCCAGAACGGAACTGGTGCCGGGCGGGAAGGATCTGCTCCATGCATTGGACGTGACGCTGCCGAAGGAAGGGCTGGGAAGCATCGTCTTTGTTCCCGAGCTGGAGTCCTTCAGCGCTTATCCCGATCTTGCTTCGGAGCGGCCGAACCAGGCCCCGCCCGTGATCGTTGACCATATGGTCAAGATGATTTACGGCAAAGAACCGATCTCGGATTGGCCGAAGGTCGTCCGGGAATACCGGGAACGCGGCGGAAATGCGATTATTCAGGAAGCGACGGCGAGGTACCGGGCCAAGCAGGGGGTGCTGATCCAGCACAACCGATAGGGATGCGACATTTCTTTCTCTTTTCGATAATGCAGCTGCGCTTTTTCTATCCGCTCTAGGAAGGGGTTTGATACAAGTGCGAGTTTTGATTGTGGAAGATGAGCCTGTCATTCAAAAAGGACTGGTTAAGATGGTTCAGCGTTATCCGGCTTCCTTCTCCGCGATTTATACCGCCGATGACGGGGAGGCCGCTTTCGAGACGATCCGGAATCTGGAACCGCACCTGGTGCTGACGGATTTGCGGATGAAGCGGATGGACGGACTGGAGCTGTGCGAACGGATACACCGGGAATTCAGCCATGTCCAGGTTGTCGTCATATCCGGTTATAATGACTTTCAGTATGCACAGCGGGCTATGGCGTACGGGGTCAAGCGCTATTTGTTGAAGCCGGTGACCCAGCAGGACGTACACGATACGCTGAAGGAGCTGATATCAGGGATGACCGGCAGCATTATTCCTGTGCAAAAATATGTGGAGTGGGCGCATCAGCTCGAGCAGAGCATCTGGCTGCTGCAGCGGGACGAAACGATTCGCCTCATCGAAGAGGGCGAACGGTCGGGCTTGTTCGATGGGCTGAATGTGATCAACATGGAAGCGGTGCTGAGCGACTGCCTTGGCATGATCACAGAACGGCTGGAGAGCCGCGGCTGGAAGCCGCGTTCCGGATGCCGGGGAACACAAGGCGCGTCGAATACGAAGAAGGAAGTCATGATCGCTTTTACCGCCAGTATGGACCGGATTCTCGAAGAGCTTCAGCTGACACGGAAAGGCAATTTCAAGGATCCGATTGAAGAGGCCAAAGCCTTTATCGACCAGCATCTGTCGGAGGACATCACACTGGAGGAAGTGGCCAAGCGGGTGGGGCTCGCCAGGACCTATTTCAGCGCTCTTTTCAAGAAAATGACAGGGGAGACCTTTGTGCATTACCGGATCAAGAAACGGATGGAAGAAGCGCGCAGGCTGCTTGCCGTACCGACCCTGACGATCACCGATATCGCGGTCAAGGTGGGGTACGAGGATTATCCCCATTTTACGAAGACCTTTAAAAATTTCGTCGGCGTATCCCCGTCGGAGTACCGGTCTTCCTTTGGCATTGAATGATGAGAGTATCCCTGAGGCTGAAGCTGCTTTTGTATTTTACCATCGTGATTCTTCTTTCCCTGTCTGCGGTTGGCATCGCCTTCTACAGCATTTCAGCCAAGCAGCTGCAAAAAAGCGCAAAGAGCCAAATGGTCCAGATCGTGGACAATGCCGTACACCATACCAATCTGTATTTGTCGTCTTATCAGCGGTCGATGGTGGCGCTGCTGACCGACCTCAGGGTCAAACGGTACATCGATTTGCCGGCTGACCGAGAGGAGTACGAGAATTACCGCTACATGACCGATATCCGGGATGCGATCGTGGATCCGGTGTGGATCCGCAATCCCGAGATCGAAGCACTGTATATCATCGGTTACTCCGGGAATGCGCTCTATTATTATAACGGCGGATCGGAGCCATCCTTTAAGCCGGAAGATACCGCCAAACAGATCCGATATTTTAAGGAGAACACGGATGAAAGCGGCCGCTTGACCATTATGAATTACAGCATTTTGGGCGAAAAGACGCCGATGATGACGCTGATCCGCCGCATCCGCGGACTTCGTTCCACGGACATGAAAGGTTTTGTGGGGATCGAGGTCAAGGCGGAGGAGCTGTCCACCCTGTGGAAGGGGATCGATTTGGGTAAGGACAGCTATTTTTTCATTGTGGACGGCGAAGGCAGGATACAATACCACAACGATCAGACCAAGGTAGGATCGATCGTTCCGGCCAGCCTGGGCAAACAAATCAGCGAGGCCGGCACCGAGATGTTCCGCAGTTCGTCGGAGGGAATGGACCGGGTATATATCAGCCGCAAAGCCGAATACTCCGGGTGGAATCTGGTGGTGTCCATTCCGTACAGCCAGCTGCAAAAACCGCTTAACACGATACGCAGCTCCATTATCGTCGTTGCGGTCATTACGTTCCTGACGGCGTTGTTCCTGGCGAGCCGGTTCGGCAAGTCGATTACTACCCCGATCCGGACGCTGATGAAGGGGATGAGCCAGACGGAGAAGGGAAACTGGAAGTTCATTCCGCTTCCGAAGCACCGGGACGAAATTACCGAGCTGATGATCCGCTACAACCTGATGGTGAACCGCTTATCGGAGATGGTCGATACGGTGTATCGCGCCGAGCTCCGGAACAAGGAAATGCAGGCCGAACGGCAGAAGGCCGAGTTCCAGTCGCTCCAGCTGCAGATCAACCCGCATTTTCTGTACAATACACTGGAAACGGTCGTATGTTACGCGGTTATTCAGGACTCGGACGAAATTACGGAGATCGTCGGGGCTCTGTCTTATATGCTGCACTATTCGGTACGGACCAATCTGGAAGAGATCACGGTAGCGAATGAGCTCAAGCACGTCATGTACTTCATGGTCATTATCAATCACCGGATCGGCCGGACGTTCGAGATTGATGTGCGGGTAAGGCCGGAGCTGCTTCTGCGGAAGATGGTCCGGCTCACGCTTCAGCCGCTGGTGGAAAACGTGTTCCAGCACGCCTTCAGGCAAGGGGTGGAGGATCATCATACGATCATCATTGATGCCGGCGAAGAGGGAGATTCCTTCTGGGTCAGCGTGCAGGACAACGGCTGCGGCATGGCCCCAGAGCGGCTTGAGGAGCTTCGCGCAAAGCTGAGCGAGAACCGGCTTGCCGACGAGGAGGACCGGGGCAGCGCGGGCGGGATCGGCGTACCCAATGTGCACCGGCGGATTCAGCTGGTGTTCGGCGAGGACTACGGCGTAACCGTGGAAAGCAGTCCCGAGTGGGGAACCCGGATGATCATGCGGATGCCGATTTCCGGCGTCAAAGAACTGAGCAGCCCAGCGGGGCAAGAGGCAGCCGCGCCTATGCAGACCCTGCCCATGGCGGGCAGCGGCTAGGCGCAAACAAAGAAGAGAGTTAAGCAAATCCTGTATTCC
>Ga0224729_1003_pt1 | contig 58357 bp, 68 predicted proteins | sample IA12soil_GW_GH6A_2_FD_161645 | JGI IMG/M metagenome (GOLD analysis project Ga0224729, IMG submission 161645) | Enriched cells from agricultural soil in Iowa, United States - IA12soil_GW_GH6A(+) | ecosystem: Environmental > Terrestrial > Soil > Unclassified > Agricultural land | place: USA: Iowa... | reverse complement strand
TAGTTACTTTAAATACACCGTTAACTTCTTCAATCATGCCTAGTTTTTCAAATGTTTGTAGCGCTAATCTGATTGAGTTAAGCGGTCTGTTAAACTCATTAGCTAACATTTCTTCGTTATAAGGTAAGCTTTCAGACAACATGATGTAACCTTGTTCGTTGTACTTACCAGCTAATGTAAGCAACTTGACCCATAACGTAATGATCGTGTCTCTTTCTGGTAATGCTTCTATATACTTAATTTTGCTATCGTCGAACATTCCGACTTTTAATTTAATCCACGATACTTCTGCCATTCGTTTCTCCTTTCAACATTCGGTTGAGCCGACTATCAACATCCACCCAACTGTCATGTAATTTGTATTTCTCGTTGAAACTGTCCATGCCTATTTGATGCTGTTCTCTGTGGTGACTTGGGCATAGAGCTAATACTTGATTACCTATATGATTAATTTTGCGTCTGTTACGTCCTCGTCCTACCGCGTGATAATGTGCAAGTTCAGCCTTTGGCTTACCACATATTACGCAGTTACGGTTAACCGTTGACCAATACAAGAATGATTTATCTGATTTGAGTAAGTGGCTTGTTTTAAAAGCAAGCGGGATATCGTTGTGAAATATCCAATCAAGCGTGACTTCGATAATTTGGCTTGCTTGTGTACGTGTGCAGTCACTTAATGAAATGCGCTTGTCGTAGCCGTAGTAAGTTCGAACGTATTCGATGAACAAATGTCTCATGTAGTCCATCGGCGAACCTGTATGAGCCTCTATGTCCTTTACAAGTGCAAATATCTTTCTGCGTTGCTTACTTGTTATTTTGAACGGGTCTACGACTTGCACATCAACTTCTACTTCTAAACCATTGTCGAGTAGTAATGTTTCTTTGTTACCTAATTCAACACCAGAGATGACGACGGTTGTCGTGCCGTCATCTTGAGTGATGTAATTCTTGATTTTTGCCATTTATATCAACCCTAAAATGGAAGGTCTGGAATATCATCTGCACCGTTGTCAAAAGGATTATTACCACTTTGAGCTTGTTCGCTTTGTTGTTGTGATTGGTTGTTAGACTGATTACTCTTCGGTTCAAGGAATTGAACACTATCTGCTAATACTTCAGTTACATATATACGTTGGCCTTCTTTATTTTCGTAACTACGCGATTGTATACGACCATCAACACCAGCTAAATTACCTTTAGATAAGTAGTTATTTACTTTCTCTGCTTGTTGTCTAAATACAACTACATTAATAAAGTCTGCTTGTTGCTCACCGTTTTTATTTTTAAAGCTTCTATTTACTGCTAGTGTAAAAGTGGCAACACTCACACCGTTTTGTGTTGTTCTGAATTCAGGATCTTTTGTTAACCGTCCTACTAATACGACTCTGTTTAGCATTAGTCATTACCTCCAGTTATTTTTTTTGCGTTGTTTTGTATTTTATTGATTATTTGTACTGCTTCATTTTCTGTTAGATCGTAGTTTTTAACTCCAAATCGTTGCTCAACAATGTTTTGTGGCGCTTCATTTTTAGTACCTTTAATTAAATTTGTGAAGTTGATAACTTCTTTTTTTAATGTGCCTATGGTTTGGCTACTCGCTTTTTGTGGCTGTGTTTGTTTTCTATTATTCTTGCCACTAGCCTCATTACCGTCATCATCTTGATCACTTGTAATTCCAAACACTGCACTTAATGAATAACGACGCATGTATGTTAATGCTGAACCTACACCTTGCGCTGTATTCTTATCTGGTTTAGTTGTGGCGGGTGGAAATTCTATATATTCGCCACTTTCATGCAGTAACACCGTTGATATTCCAACCAAGCCGTTTTCTGTAGTGACTGGATATTGTGAGTATGTTAGTCCATGTTTTGGCGCTACATCATCGATTGCCTCAACTACATTCTCAAGTGGTACATATTTACTTTTAAAAAAAGGATTGTTGGCATCTTTCATTGGCTGTTTAACTTCTTTGTGAAAGTTGGCTAATGCTTTGTTAAGTTCGGTTATAGATTCAGATTTATTCATACTCGACCTCCTCATATTCAGTTGATTCTTTTACAGTTTTCTTGATTGCAGTGTGTTTTGTCATGTCAATCACTGCATTATCCATACCGTCAAAATCTTTAGCGTCTCGTCTGTTAGTTGAATATTTAATATCTGGAAAATTTTCGCTAGGTCGATTAGTGATATATATGTCATCATCAACATCTTTAAGTTTGATGAGATAAGTCACTGTCTCTTTCATCTATCAAACACTCTCCTTTGATTACTTTTTTAGCTAGTTCAAAATTGGTTAGCATTTCACCTTCTGAATGAATGGTGTTATCTATTTGAAGAACGCTCACACCGTTTGCATGGTAATGTGAGAACCAAATAACATCGTATTTATAGTCAACTTGAAAACGATTGTTTGGTATCAAATCCATCAAATCATGTGCCATTCGTTTAAATTTATGTTGTTTCATTTGTACCTCCGTGATATATTATGAGTAGTTGTATTTCGTGATTGGATGTTTTGACTGTCTGCTAATGGCCGTTAGCATTCAGTCTTTTTTATTTGAAAAAATTCATATTCGAAAAATACAAATGCTGCGATACTGATTAACATTGCGATACCTAATGCAGTTGTGAAGTAGATACCTGCAAATGTAAGTGCTAGTGATAGTACAATCCATGATAGTAATGCGATTAAAAATGATTTGTTCATTGGTGACGCTCCTTTTTTAGATTCAATTAAATTCATATCTACAGAATGGACAAAAGTTTGCTGTTTTTAATGTGTGTCGATTACATTTTGGACATTGTTTTCCGATTCTTTCTGACAGTCCGAAATTCGTCACCGATACTTTTGGTTGACCTTCGCCATAACCTTTAGTGAATTTGTATTTGTTAATTGCTCCACCCTTAGCATTCCTAACTTCCTCAACCAAAAGTGCAGTTAGGAGTGCTAATTTAATGAGTTGTAGTTTGCTCATGTTTACCTCCCCTTTCCATGAATTTCTTCAAAATGTTCTTCGATGAACTTATTCATCTTTCTTGCGTTGAATCTCCAACGATTTAAACTCTCATCTGGATAATGTGCGATACCTTGTTTTTTAAGTAATTTCTCAAATTTAGGATTGAATAATAATCTATCTTTAATAGTGTCGTCAGATGACATTTTTAATTTGCGTTTCAATTCTTTTAAGTCCCAAACTGGATCTAGTGAGTAATTTATTAACTCATCGTATTCATCTTTAGCGACAAGTACGTGTGTGTCTGGTATTGGTACAGATACGGTTAAAGTTTGTGTCATCTTAAATACTCCTTTCGTGTATAATGTTGTTATCCCTTTACGAAGGGAGGTGTTGCCTATGGCTAAGGATCATATGACCATCGAGACATCTTGTCCTAATTGTGGTAAACGCATGAAAATTACGACCAAGAAGAAACACAATAAATGTCCAAGATGTAAACTTGATTTTGTTAGAAAGTAGTCTCGAATGGTATACCTTCATCAATTAATTCATCAATCGTGTTTTTAGATTTTTCTAATTCTCTAATAGCTTTGTTTATTTTTAATTTTTTAATTTCTAAATCTTTTCCGTTAATGTTTAATTGATGAATAAGTTTAGGTCTTTTTCTATCAAGCACCTTTTTAGTAACTATTGCAGTAGTTGCTATTAAGAGTGCTTTTTTGATTAGATTTAAATATTTCATTCCATTCACTCCTTTAAATTGTTTGTTCGATTGTAGGTTAATATATAAATTTATCTTTCTGCTATACTCCTTATATGGAGGTGATATTGAATGAAGAAAGTTTATACATTAGAATTTTTAGATGGTTCTACTATTGATATTTTTGATGAGACTGTAATTTCTGGTGTCGTTAATTGCGATGATGAAAAAACATTTTATTCTAAAGTGGTTTACGAAGATAATTGGAATGGTGATCATAACTCTCCTAAATCACTTAGCACGTATCATGTTCATGTTGGTATAATGGGTTTTTATACTTCTGTCGATATGTTTTTCATCCAAGATGATAGATACGACGATAAAGCGTTTATGACCTCATCAATCAAATCAATACAATTCTAATTTTTATGCGTCACTTTTTAATTAAAGTGGCGTTTATTTTTTCTTCTAAATCTAATAACGCTTGGTCATATATAGTTGCTAAATGTTGAGTCTTGAAATGTGATTTCGCTAAAATTTTTAGTTCATTTAAATTTTCTTTAGCGTCTCCGTATGTTTGGCTTTCTGAAACAACTCGCTCTAAAACCTCCTGTGATAATTTATTAACTTTTAATAAATGGTGTTTTACTATTTCGTCCAATTAACTCACCTCCTTTAAGTTGTTTGTTCGATTGTGGGTAGGATGTCGTTATCTTTAAGTAATTCATAGATGAAAAGACGTCCTTTTTGTGTCCACTTGGTATTCATTCTTACTGATGTACTCCCATCTTTATGCTCAATTTCTGTAGTTGATGAATGTGTATAACCTTTGTCTTGAATATTTGAGTAAAGTAACCATTGTCCTGATTGTTTGTATTGAACTTTTAAATCATGAAGTAGTTTGTTTAATGCTTGAGCTGACATACCGTAATCTTTTGCAATTTGGCCGACAGTGACCAAACTTTTATTATTCAAGATAGTATCTAAATAAGATGCTTTAGGTTCATATTCGGCTATTTTCTGTTTGTTCATGTTATTTTCCAGTTCTAACTTCTCTTTTTCTTCTACTGTTTGAAGTAATTGTGTTAAAGCTTCTTTATATGTTCCAGGTAATCTGCTTTGAATCGCGTTCTCCATCTCGTTGAATTTGTTGATGTACGCCATTTTGAATTCGTTATGACCTTGAATGTTGAACATGTATAGAGTGAAACCGTCTTTGGTTAGTAAGTATTCTTTTCTACTTTCTCCTTTAGAATCTTTATATTCGCTTGGAATGATTAACGAGCTCACATTTGAGCCGGTTAAAATTTTCTCTAATCCTCTGAGTACATTTTTGTGAGTTCTATTTAACTCATTCGCTACTACTCGACTAGAAACAACTGCTCCTAATTCTGTATTGTTTTCAATTTGAATTTCTTGTAATGCTTGCATAACTTGTATGCTCCTTTCTGCTATACTCCTTTTAAGGAGGTGATAATATGGAATTAAAATATGAACTTATACGACAAGTTCTATTAGTTGTTGAAAGTAAGAAAGACTTAAGAAATTTCTTAGACCATGAAGATATATATGTTGATATAGATTCAAATAAATATTCTAAAGATGATGTTGCATACACACTGTTAAAGTCTAGAGATGCTGGTTTAATCGATGCTGAACCTATAAAAGGCTCTGAACTTTCTAGTTTTATGATTGGTCATCTTACATTCACCGGTCACGAATTTTTAAATAGTGTTGCTGATGAAAATGTATGGAAAGAAACAAAATCAAAAGCTTCTAAATTAAAAACCGTTACTCTACCTGTATTGCAACAATTAGCGGTATCAGTAATGAACAAACAATTAGGTTTAAGCTAATTTGAATTCTTTTCCTTGAATCAGTGCATAAAGGTTGTTTCTTGTTTTTGGGAATTTTGCGTATAACGATTCATAACTATCAATTAAACAATTTGATTCAAATATAGGTCGTCTATTATTTTCTTCGTCATAGTAGTAATAGATGACTTTTTTATTTTGTTCATGCATTTGTTTTCCTCCTTTAAGTTGTTTGATGTTCTTTTTCTTCGACTAAAACGTATTTAAAATACGATTCGTCTTTTAAAAAAATAATCTCATCGATTGAGACTTCTAAAGTGTTAGCGATTTTAAACGCATCTTTAGGTTTAATCATTTCTGGATTGTTTTCCCAAAAATTATATGTTGATGGCGAAATACCTAATTTACTAGCGAAAGATGATTGAGTATAACCTTTTCTTTTGCGCCATTCATCTAATTTTAGGTTCTGTTTGATGTGATTCATTTTTTGACCTCCTCGTTAAGCTCTGATTAGATTATATCGAATTATAAATACGATTTCAAGTGTTTTTCGTAATTATTTTTTTGAAATTAGTAATTTTATTTTTGTAAATCGTATTTTAAGTGTTGCAATTACGATTTTTCATAGTATAATAAAAAGTGTCAAAAACATCATATATAAGGAAGGTAATTAAAATGGCTTTCAAAAATTCCATCAAAGAGATTAGATTAGATAATAGACTATCGAAAGTTGAAATGGCTAAAAAATTAGATGTTTCCGAAGGCACAATAAGAATGTGGGAAAACGGTAAGAATGAACCTAGAATGGGAATGATTGAAAAAATATCTAGCTTATTCCATGTTTCAAAAGGATATCTTTTAGGGGAAGTAGAAGAATCAACACTACCAGATTTTGACGGCGAAGTTGATATTCCTTATTATGGCAAAGTTTCTGCAGGTAATTTTGAAGAAATGACAATTGACAATGAATCAGTCAAAGCACCAAATTTTGCATTCAATGGTCGTAAACCTAGCGAATGTATTGCTTTGCAAGTAAATGGAGATAGCATGAACAAAATTTTGGCTAATGGATCATACATAATCGTACATGATTATAGGAAGAATCAAGACTATAAGTTAAATAGTAATGATATTCTAGTTCTTCGTTTAGGTGGCGAATACACGGTAAAACGTGTTAGACGTACTGAAACAAAGTTACATTTAGACCCAGTAAGTTATTCTGATGAGTTCAAAACGAATTCTTATGATTTAGATTCTATAGATGAAATTGAAGTAATTGGAAAAGTTATTTATAACTACCAAATTTTTGATTAATAAGCGACCTAGTGACGCTTTAATATAAAAATATATAAAGGGGCAACAAAAATGAAATTTAAAATATTAGGAACTGCATTACTATCTGCAACATTATTATTAACTGCATGTGGTCAAAATGATGACAACACAAAGAAAAATGATAACAAAAAATCAGAAAGTAAATCTGATAAGAAGTCTAATGATCCAAAGAAGAATAAAGATAAAAAATCAGAGGAAAATAAAGAGAAAGATAACAACAAAGAAAAAGACCAATCAAGTGAAGATAATCAACAAAATGAACAGTCTAATGCTCAAAATAATTCTCAGAACAATTCAAATCAGAATAACCAACAAGCTCAACAGTCTCAACAACAACCTGCTCAAAACCAACAAGCAAATGCACAACAAAACAGTGGTGATCTAAATCAAGAACAGATGGAAGCTAATGCCAAAGTTGCTAAACAAAACGGTTATACTGGTGAAGCTAATGGAGATATGGGTGGTGTCCCAACTTCTAATGAATCGTTAAGTGAACGAGAGATTCAAAATGAAATTAATCAAAAAGCAAATACTGAAGAAGGTGCAGAAGTGATAAGAAGGTTAGGACAACAAGGAATTAAAGTCGAAGATCCTTCTAAAGCTCAAAGTTACGAAGTTAATGAATAATAATTTTAGTTTCTTTTGTATTATTAACCGTCTTACTGACACTTTAATATAAATTTATAAAGGAGAAATATAATGAAAATAATTAATTACCAAGTTAAACTGAGGAAAATTTATTATACCGTGAGAACTAACAGAGGTAATGTTTTTAGGAAGTCACGTCCTAAAAAGGAAAGTATTATAAAAACACGCAGAAAATTACAAAAATACGCCAGAGAAATTGATGAAAAAAGACAGTAAGTCCAAAGGAGTCGTAGATGATGACATTCGTTATTGAATGCCTATTAATTTTACTAATTGTAAATATTATTTTGTTAATCATCAATATTTATAAACTTATAAAAGCGAACGAACAAATTTACAAAAGAGCTTATACCATGTGGACGGTATTAACCATAGTTTTTATCTCTATTATCGTGATAATACTATATAATTTTATTTTTTTATAATTATATAATTCGCATTTAGTTACTGCATATGGTCAAGATGAAATAAACTTAATCTAAGGGGATGAATACATTGATCTATGTGATTATCGGTTTATTTTTAATTAGTATTTTTTTATTTATTTTCAGTTTCTTTTTATCACAAACTGAAGGGATAACTTATAAACACACATGTAAAACAATTTCATTGGCTTTTTTAGCTGTAAGTATAATCTCATTTCTAGGATATCTAATTTTATGATATGGTGGTGTTTATTGTGAAATTTAAATTTATTATAGCAGTTATTATGATGGCAACTTTATCATTATCTGCTTGCGACCGTCATGCAGACAATGTACTTAAAGATAATAATAAAATAGAGGATAAAACAACTAAACACTAATCCTTAAATCTTATTTTGATTGCTAGAAAGGACTTTTAAAATATTGTTTTATTTTCTTTTCGGCATTATTTTCATAATTACCATCACTTTCCTACATTCACTTTATGTAATTGTGAAAATTCAAGAAAAGAAGTTAACTATTAAAATTATATTAATCTATATAATTTTATATTTTATTATTTTAATAGTTTTGGTAACAATTCTAATAAATATAATGCAAATAAATGAATTTAGTTGATTCTAACTCTCTATTAAAAAGAGTACATTTTAACATACTCTTTTTTTATATTTTTAGGGTAGTCCGCCTACCCTTATTATTTTTTACCTTTTTTGAGGAGGGATAACATGCAAACACGATGTTATGACGGTAAAAAATGGCAATACGAATTTAAGTATGAAGGCAAACGGTATAGACAAAAAGGTTTTCGAACAAAAAGAGAAGCTAATTCTGCTGGATTAGATAAGTTAAATGAGTTAAAGCAAGGCATTGATTATGAACCTAATTTAACCCTGTATGACTATTTTAAAACGTGGTGTGAAACGTTTAAGAAATCGACTGTAACACCCAAAACATATAAATCTTACGCTGCTGCTATAGAACATATCAATAACCACCCTATTGGCAAGAAAAAGCTGAAAGATTTATCCAGGTATCACTATCAAGATTTTATTAATGAATTTTCAAAAAATCATTCTAAGGAGTCTATAAGAAAATTAAATGGCTATATAAGAACATCATTAGACGATGCAGTATACGAAGGGCTTATTGCAAAGAACCCTACCTTTAAGGTTAATTATAGGGCTAATAACCCTAATAAAAGTGAAGATAGTAAGTATATCAATCTAAAAGATTATGAAGTGTTAAAACAGCATTTGATGACTAAAGACAACGCATCATCACTCGTACTATTCGTCATGATTTGTACTGGTTGTCGTATAAGTGGCGCGTTAAATCTAAAGCGTGAATATATCAATCAAATTAAAAGCGAAATATATATTGATGAACATAAAACTGATTCATCTCCACGTTATGTGTCTATTAGTCAAAAGGATATGAATTATATCATTAAATCTATTGATCAATTACCTAGAACAATTGACGGTACTATCTTTGGTGAACTAACAAACAATGCAGTTAACAAACGTTTAAAAAAATATTGTAACAATCTAGGTATCAAAGAAATCACTTCACATGCTTTACGTCATACTCACTGTTCATATTTACTAGCCAAAGGCATTTCTATATATTACATTTCGAAAAGACTAGGACACAAAAATATATCAGTTACTACTGAATTTTATTCACATTTACTTGAAGAAACATACAAAGAAGAAGATGCAAAAGCAACACAAATAATAAGTGCAATGTGATTTTTAGGGGCCCATTAGGGACCCGAAAGCCCATGAAACCCGTCGTTATAATGTTTATAGTATCCCTCCCAGGACGCTAATAAGAGTTGTAATCTACTGAGATTACAACTCTTTTTTATTACATTTTTATATGCAAACTAGAAAACAGTTAGGCAATATTGAATGTCTAACTGTTTTCTAGTTTGAATTCGATTGTATCTATCGCTTTATTTTCACGATTTCTAAAATTCAAAGTACATTGTAATGTCGTATCATCAATGATAAGTTCTGCATAAGTTTCTTCAACAGTACTTCTTGATTGTGAAATACTGCCTGGGTTAATCACGTGCACGTTGGCAAGATTTTCATATTTAGCAACATGTGTATGTCCGTAAAATGCTAATTGCGCACCAATAGTCTTAGCTTTTTCAGCCAATTTCATTCTTGTCTGATTGACCTGATACAAATGTCCATGTGTATAAAATGCACGAACATCATGATGTGTAATAGATTGCTCCTCTGGAAATTCTGGATAAAAATCACAATTTCCTTTAACTCGATGATATAAGCTCAATTCTGTGTCATCATATTGAAATTCAGAATCTCCAAGATGAAGGAATACATCTGCGTCTTGATGTTGATCATACACTTGGTACAGAATACCTGTTTCATTATGATTATCACTAACTATAATCCATTTACTCATTTTTCTCCCCCGCTAAAAATTGTTGTAATTGTTCTATAGCATGACCTCGATGGCTAATTTTAGCCTTTTCGGCATCTGACAATTGTGCCATTGTTTTATTTAAAGAAGGTACATAGAAAATCGGATCATAACCAAATCCATGATCCCCGATTGGTTCTGTTGTTATTTCGCCTTTTACTGTCCCTTTAAATTGGGTCGTCTCACCATTTGGTGCACTCATACTAATCACACATACAAATTGTGCGTTTCTATCAGAAATATTTTCCATATTTTTCAATAATTTATTAATATTGTCTTGGTCATTTTTATCTAATCCTGCATATCTTGCAGAATAGACACCTGGTTCACCATTTAATGCTTGGACTTCTAAACCACTATCATCAGCAATGACTTGTTTATTTAAAGCTTTAGCTGCTGCAACAGATTTTAATTTAGCATTTTCTTCAAAAGTTGTTCCTGTCTCTTCTACATCAAAATCTTTAATTAATTCACTAATACCTATGACATTATGGTTAGGAAATATAGCTTTAAAATCATTAATCTTACCTTTATTATTAGATGCTATTACGATATCTTCCATTAATAATTCCTCCATTTAACCTACTGAAATACGTTCCACTTTAGTATCCATACCTAGCCACTCTTTAATAATATTTTCAATATGCATTGTATCTCCAGTTGCAAAGAAACGATGTGGCGGATGTTGTGTATAACTAGCATGTTCATTACTAAATGTTAATAAAGCACTGACTTCTCTTGCTGTTTCCAATCCCGAAGAAATAACTGTCTTTTTACCACCAAAATAATCATTAATAGGTTTGTATAATAATGGATAATGTGTACATCCTAATATAACTGTATCTGCTTCGCTATTACGCCATTGTTTTAAGGTTTGATGTATCACAATACTGGTAATTGTCGGATCATTATATCTCATTTGTTCAACTAAAGGTACAAACCCAGGACAAGCAATACCATATACTTCTACATTAGGATTAATACGTTTAATATGTTTTCTATAAGCTTCTGATTTTATCGTTCCTTCTGTTCCTAAAATTAAAACATTTTGATTCTTAGTCGTCATTATAGCCGTACGAGCACCAGGTTCAATGACACCGATTACTGGGATTGGTAATATTTTTTGTAAATGTTCTAATGCTACCGCTGTAGCTGTATTACAAGCTATCACAAGCATTTTAATATCGAATTCTACAAGTTTCTGTGCTATTTCAGTTGTGAACTGTTTAACCTCTTCACCTGATCTAGGCCCATATGGACATCTTCCAATATCACCTAAATAATAAATGGTTTCATTAGGAAGTTGTCTCATAATCTCCTTAGCTACTGTTAAACCACCCACACCTGAATCTATTACTCCAATTGGTCTATTCATTGTCTTACATCCTTATTTAATAGTTAACTTTTATTTTATCATAAGCATACTCAAGTGTTGATTAATTCGAACAAAATCACTAATGATGTTTTCATCTAGCAACACATAAAAAAGGGGCACCCCCTAAAAGGGGTACCCCTATAAATTCTATATTAGTCAACTTTGTGGTCAGAACCAAAGAATGATTTAAACATATGGAATGATGTTTCTCTGTTCATTGCTGCAATTGATGTAGTCAATGGAATACCTTTTGGACAAGCATTCACACAGTTTTGTGAATTACCACATTGTTGTAATCCACCTGCACCCATTAAAGCATCTAGGCGTTCATCTTTAGTCATAGCACCAGTTGGATGTAAGTCGAATAAACGTACTTGTGAAATAGCTTGCGCACCAACGAAATCATTTTTTTGAGTTACGTTAGGACAAACTTCTAGACAAACACCACAAGTCATACATTTAGATAATTCGTATGCTGTTTGACGTTTTTTCTCAGGCATACGAGGACCTGGACCTAAATCATACGTACCATCGATTGGAATCCAAGCTTTCATACGTTTCAAGTTGTCGAACATTCTTGAACGATCAACTTGTAAGTCACGAATGACTGGGAATGTACTCATTGGTTCTAAACGTATTGGTTGTTCTAATTGATCAACGATAGCAGAACAAGATTGTCTTGCACGACCGTTAATTACCATCGAACAAGCACCACATACTTCTTCTAAACAGTTCATATCCCATGTTACAGGTGTAGTTTTTTCACCTTTAATGTTAACTGGGTTACGTCTAATTTCCATTAAACAAGCAATGACATTTAAATTTTCTTTGTAAGGAATTTCAAATGTTTCTTCATATGGTTTTGATTCACTATTATCTTGACGTTTAATAATCAATTTAACTGTTTTTTGTTTAGGTTGATTATTTTGATCTTGTGCTGGTTGATTACCTTGAGTTTCTGGAGTGTCTTTTACTGATTGTTCAGCCATTATTTTTTACCTCCTTTAGACTTACTAGTGTAATCACGTTTACGCGGTGGAATTAAGCTAATATCAACTGGTTCATAAGTGAATTTTGGTGCTTCAGTTCTACCTTGGTAGTGAGCCATAGTTGTTTTTAACCATTCTTCGTCATTACGTTCTGGGAATTCTGGTTTGTAGTGTGCACCACGTGATTCGTTACGGTTATATGCACCGATAGTGATTACACGTGCTAATACAAGCATATTCCATAATTGACGTGTGAAGAATACGGCTTGGTTACTCCAAGTTTGTGTATCTTCCATGTCAATATCTTCATAACGTTTCATCAATTCTTGAATTTTCTTATCAGTTTCTAATAATTTATCATTTTCACGTACAACAGTTACGTTTGCTGTCATAATTTCACCTAATTCACGGTGAAGTTTATATGCATTTTCGCTACCACGCATGTTTAATAATTTATCGAAACGTTCTTGTTCTTCTTTAACACGAGCTTCATAGATACTATCATCTAGGTCAGTGTATGAAGTTTCAATTTCATCAAGATATTTAATTGCATTTGGACCTGCAACTGTACCACCATAAATTGCTGATAATAATGAGTTAGCACCAAGTCTATTACCACCATGTTGTGAGAAGTCACATTCTCCTGCTGCAAATAAACCTTTAATATTTGTCATTTGATCATAATCTACATATAAACCGCCCATTGAGTAGTGTACGGCTGGGAAGATTTTCATTGGTACTTTACGTGGATCGTCACCTGTGAATTTTTCATAAATCTCGATAATACCACCAAGTTTAACGTCTAACTCATGTGGATCTTTATGTGATAAATCAAGGTATACCATGTTTTCACCATTGATACCTAATTTTTGGTTAATACATACATCGAAGATTTCACGTGTCGCGATGTCACGAGGTACTAAGTTACCATAGTCAGGATATTTCTCTTCTAAGAAATACCAAGGCTTACCATCTTTATATGTCCAAATTCGTCCACCTTCACCACGTGCTGATTCACTCATTAGACGTAGTTTATCGTCACCAGGAATAGCAGTAGGATGGATTTGAATGAATTCCCCATTTGCATAAATAGCGCCTTGTTGATAAACGATTGATGCTGCTGATCCTGTGTTAATCATTGAGTTAGTTGTTTTACCAAAGATAATACCTGGACCACCAGTAGCCATAATTACGGCATCTGATCCGAATGATTGAATTTCAGAAGTCGTCATATTTTGAGCAACAATACCTCTAGCCGTATTATCGTCATCTTTGACTATACCTAAGAATTCCCAACCTTCGTATTTTGTTACTAGTCCATCTACTTCATAAGCACGAACTTGTTCATCTAATGCATAAAGTAATTGTTGACCTGTTGTTGCTCCGGCAAATGCTGTTCTGTGATATAACGTACCGCCGAAACGTCTGAAGTCAAGTAAACCTTCATTTGTTCTACTAAACATTACACCCATACGGTCTAATAAATGAATAATATTAGGCGCAGCTTCAGCCATCGCTTTGACAGGTGGTTGGTTTGCTAAGAAGTCCCCACCATAAACAGTGTCATCAAAGTGAATCCAAGGTGAGTCACCTTCACCTTTAGTATTTACCGCACCGTTAATACCACCTTGAGCACAAACTGAATGCGAACGTTTTACAGGTACTAATGAGAATAGATCTACATGTGCACCTTTTTCTGCTGCTTTAATTGTTGACATCAGACCGGCAAGTCCTCCACCGACAACAATAATTTTTTTCTCTGCCATAGAAATGTCACTCCCCTGAAATATTAAAACTAAGACTAGTTAATGTGTATTCTTTACATAAATGCAATGATAGCTGATACGCCGATATAAGAAATGATTAAAAATACAATTAACGATACCCATGTGAAGACACGTTGTGATTTTTTAGATTGTAAAATACCCCATGTTACTAAGAATGACCATAATCCGTTAGAAAAGTGGAATACAACTGCAATAACACAAACGATGTAAATTATTGCCCATACTGGATTATGTAGATATTCATGCATCATATTATAATCAACCGCTTTACCGAAGAATGCCTTTTGTAGACGTGTTTGCCATAAGTGCACTGCGATAAAGATGAAAGATAAAATACCACTTGCTCTTTGGAAGAAGAACATCCAGTTTCTGAATAAAGAGTAATGTCCAACATTCTCTTTTGCTGTGAATGCAATGTGTAATCCAAATAAACCATGATATAACAGCGGAATATAGATTAATACAAATTCAACTACCAATAAGAATGGTAATGATTCCATGAAACCTGATGCTTTATTAAAAGCTTCCGCCCCTTGTGTTGCTTGATGATTGACCAATAAGTGAACAATTAAGAATGCACCGATTGGGATAATACCTAATAACGAGTGAATTCGTCTTAGATAGAATTCATTTTTTGATTGAGCCAAAAGGAGTCCCCCCTGTAAACATTTAATTAATTGACTAAAATTATAAAGTTGTATGTAAACTGCCGTAAAAAACCATATAAAATACTAGCTTCTTTTACTTCTTTATTTGGTACTCGTCTCCATTGATTAACTTAAGATACTTTGGAAGCATCCTAATCAAAGTTAAAAAATTAAACAAGTATGGCATAAAAAAGAAAAGGGCTAGTCATGTTATAGATTTCATATAATGATGTCGTAGAATGTCTGTACTATAGCAATTCATGTAACCCTACATGATTGATAACAATTCTCAATTAGAAAACGCTTCCAAACAACTTTAAAAAAATAGCCTTTTGTTAACTATATTGTAACATTATTTAAAGCATTTTTGGACATGAGAATTATTCTCATGTCCAAAAATTGAAATTTTATTTGTTTTGAAGTGCGTGCTGTAAGTTTTTTGCAACATTTTCCGGAAGTCCGGATTTTTTTAATTCTTCTAATGATGTCTCTTTCATTTTCTTAATTGAGCCAAATGTTCTTAATAATTTCGTTTTACGTTTTGCTCCAATACCCTCAATATCATCAAGCACAGATTTAAGTCCTGTTTTCTGTCTTGTCTGTCTATGGAACGTAATAGCAAATCGATGCACTTCATCTTGAATTCGATGAAGTAAATAGAAGGCTTGACTATTTTTCTTTAATGGTACGATTTCTGCACTTGCACCATATAGTAACTCGGACGTTTGGTGTTTATCGTTTTTTTGTAATCCAGCCACTGGTATGTCTAAGCCTAATTCATTTTCAAGAACATCCATAACACCATTCATATGCCCTTTACCACCATCGACAATGATGAGATCAGGCAAAGGTGTACCTTCGTTTAGTACACGTGTATATCGACGTCGAACAACTTCTCGCATTGATTTATAGTCGTCAGGACCTTCGACTGTTTTAATTTTATATTTACGATATCCTTTTTTATCTGGTTTACCATCAACAAAAGTTACCATGGCAGAGACAGGATCCACACCTTGAATATTTGAATTATCGAATGCTTCGATTCTAATTGGTGTCTGAATACCCATTCTTTCACCAAGTTCTTCTATTGCTTTGACCGTTCTAGATTCATCCCTAGCAATCAATTCAAACTTATTATTGAGCGAAACTTCTGCATTATGATTTGCCAAATCAATCATTTCTTTTTTCGCACCACGAGATGGTTGTACAATTTTAGTATCTACAACCGATTGTATGATGTCTTTATCTAAATGTTTCGGAACATGTACTTCTTTCGGTAAAATATGTTGGTTTAAACTATAAAATTGACCGATAAAAGTATAAAATTCTTCTTCTTCAGTTTGTTGAATTGGAATCATCGTAGTATCTCTTTTAATCATATTCCCTTGTCTAATGAAAAAGACTTGAATGCACATCCAACCTTTCGACACGCTATAACCAAAGACATCACGAATCGTATTATCTGTTGACATAATTTTTTGTTTTTTAGTGAGATTATGAATATGTTGGATTAAATCACGGTACTCTTTTGCACGTTCGAAATCGAGAGACTCACTCGCTTTTTCCATGCGTTCTTGTAAATGGTTTAATATTGTTTTGTCCTCACCATGTAAGAAGTCACTAATTTCTTTTGTCATTTGTGCATATTTATCTAAATCGACATCATACACACACGGACCCATGCATTGACCAATATGATAATAAAGACATAATTTATCTGGCATTTTATCGCATTTTCTAAATGGATAAATACGATCTAATAATTTTTTTGTTTCTTGTGCGGAATAAGCATTAGGATATGGACCAAAATATTTGCCAGTCCCTTTTTTAACGGTTCTCGTTACAATTAATCTTGGATGCTTTTCTTTAGTAATTTTGATGAAAGGATAGCTTTTATCATCTTTTAATAAAATGTTATAACGTGGCTGATATTGTTTAATTAAGTTTAATTCTAAAAGTAAGGATTCTGTTTCACTCGATGTCACTATAAACTCGAAATTACGAATTTCACTTACTAAGCGAGTTGTTTTTGCATCATGTGCACCCGTAAAATAAGAACGTAATCGATTACGTAGTTTCTTAGCTTTACCGACATAAATCACTTGATCATTACGGTCTTTCATCAAATAGCACCCTGGCTCCAATGGCACTACATTTAGTTTTGTTTTAATTTTTTCTTGATACGTTTCCATCTATGTCCTCCTCTCTTCGAAAAATTGAATAGCCAACCTTACTCATGTACGTCCTTTATGAGCACGTTAATATAAATAGACAAAACAAAGCTGGAGCATTTATGAAAATGCCCCAGTCTCAGTTTCTATATTCTTATAGATGTTTATCTAATACTTCTGCTAAGTTTTCTTTAGGTTGGAAACCTACTACTTTATCAACTGGTTGTCCGTCTTTAAATACGATTAAAGTTGGAATACTCATTACTTCGTATTTTGCTGCAGTTGATGGGTTTTCATCTACATCTAATTTTAAGATATCTGCTTTACCTTCATAGTCCCCAGCTAATTCTTCTAAAACTGGAGCGATCATTTTACATGGTCCACACCAAGTAGCCCAGAAATCTACCAATTTAACACCAGATTCAATTTTACTATCAAAATCAGAATCTGTTACTTTTACGATTGCCATAATTGCCAATCCTCCTTAATTTTTAAATGATGAGCAAATTATAACAGAATTTATAAGGTAATGCATTGCAATCTGCTTATGCTCGTTTAAAAAAACAATTTTTAAAAGCCTTTTATAGAAGTATCCTCAATTAGGAATACGTTTTTTTAGCATATTACTATGGCTATACTTCTATTTTAGTGATGCGACGGTAACACCAAATCCACCTTCACTAGGCATGCCACCTCTAAATGTTTTCACACTTTTATGTCTTTTTAGATGTTGTTGCACACCTTTTTGTAATGCGCCTGTACCCTTACCATGAATAATATAAACTTGTTCAAAATTACTTAAGACGGCTTGATCTAAATATTGATCTAATTCAATTAAAGCATCTTCATAACGATATCCTCTTAAATCAAGTTCCGTTTTAACTGTTTGTCGGTTAGCTCTTGTGACCATTTTAGTCGGTGTTTCTTTTTTCTTTTTCATTTTTTCTAAATCTTCAATTGGTAATTTCATTTTCAATATTCCCATTTGAACAACCGCTTCTTCATCTCCAACTAACTCGAGCACTTCACCTTTTTGGCCATAAGATAATACTTTAACTTCATCACCAGCTTGGATTTTATCATATTTTTGTTTTTGGACATTTTGTTTTATTGATTTTGCTTCATATTGATCATCAAGTTGTTTTTTCTTATCTATAAGTTCGTGTTCTTTAACATCCGCACCTTTTTTATCTCTCAGTTCTCTTAACTCTTTAAGAATAGCATCTGCCTCTTTTGTTGCAGATTTTACACGTTGATTTGCTTTTTCTTTTGCTTCATCCATCAATGATTTCTCATAATTTTGATATTGTTGATATTGTTTTTCTAATTCATCATGTGTCGTCTGCGCTTCTTTAACCAGTCTATCTAGTTCAATGCGTTGTTCATCTACACGTTTTGAATTTTTCTCTAATGATTCGATCATATTATTAATTTCTTGTTCATCTGTACCTATCATTGTTTTGGCTTTATTAATTATATTAAGACTCAAGCCCAATTTTTTAGAAATATCAAATGCATTAGAACGTCCTGGGACACCCATTAATAACTTATATGTTGGGCTTAACGTTTCCACATCGAATTCGACGCTCGCATTCATCACGCCTTCACGGTTATAACTATATGCTTTTAGTTCAGGATAATGGGTAGTTGCCATCACTAGAGCACCTAGATTTCTTACATGATCTAATATACTCATAGCAAGAGCAGCCCCTTCACTCGGATCTGTTCCAGCACCTAATTCATCAAATAATATTAAGCTATTTTTATCTGCTTCTTTTAAGATTTCTACAATATTTTTCATATGAGATGAAAATGTAGATAGAGATTGTTCTATTGATTGTTCGTCACCAATATCACAATATACATTCTCAAAGACACTGAGTTGACTGCCATCTAATGTTGGAATAAGCATGCCTGATTGTGCCATAACTATAATAAGGCCTAAAGTTTTTAACGTGACAGTTTTACCACCTGTGTTAGGTCCAGTGATAATCACTGTTTCAATATCATCTACAAACTCAATTGTATTTGCTACAACCGTATTATGATCTAATAAGGGATGATATGCATTAGGTAAATAAACTGTTCTTTCATTATGAAATGTAGGTTTCGTACCTTTGATAGCACGGGCATATCTTGCTTTTGCAATTAAAAAATCAAGATGTCCCATAATCGATTCAGCTAATAATAATGCATCTGATTCAACAGCTACTTGTGACGTTAACTCAGTTAATATACGTTCACGTTCAACTGCCTCATCATTATGCAAGCGACTAATTTGGTTGTTCATTTCTACCACAGATGATGGTTCAATATACAACGTTTGTCCTGATGCAGATTGATCATGAACAATACCGTTAAAATCTTGTCTATATTCTGCTTTTACTGGAATTACATTTCTATCATTTCGAACAGTTACAATTGCATCTGATAATTTCTTTCGGTTGGCCTGACTTTTAACCACACGATCTAAATTCTGTCTAATTCGTTGATTTGTACTTGATATTTTACTTCGAATACTTTGTAACTCGTAACTCGCATGGTCATATAAATCATGGGCGTCACACTTATCATTAATATCCTTAAATAAATCCGTTAAAATGGGTAATTGTGCCATTTGGCTATCTAAGATAGGATATTTAACTTCTTCATCTTCTTCTAATAATTGATTATAAAATGTCTTAAACTGATTTTGAACTTGAATTAAGCGTTTAATCGCATTTAATTCGGTCACATTTAATACACCACCAATAGTTGAACGGTGAATGTACTGTGCTACTTTGGTTAGACCGCTTAAACTTGGCAATCGATGCTTATTATATATTTGTGATATTTCATCTGTTTCATTAATTTGAAATTCTACAGTTTCAAAATCTGTTGCTGGAGACATTTCTGCGACTTTTTCACGTCCTAAATCACTGATAGCTTCGTTAGCTACGAATGATTTTATTTTATCAAATTCTAAGACGTCTAATGTTTTTTGTCTCATGCAATCCCTCTATTTCTTCAATTTTTTATTATCATTGATAAATGATTTAAATGCTTCTCTAGACATCGTATTAATCACACGATCTTTAGTTACAAATCCTTTTTGAGCAGTAGCAACACCATATTTCATAAACTCTAAATGATCAACATGATGCGCATCTGTGTTAATAGTTAACTTTACATTTGGATATTGGCGTACGGTTTGTGCATTTAAGTCTAAACGTTTAGGATTGGCGTTGATTTCTAAGATAGTATTTGTTTCTTCAGCCAATTGAGCTAATTTTTCTATATTAGGCTCATAACCAGGACGTCGCCCAATGATACGACCTGTTGGATGAGCGATATGACGCACATATGGATTATGACAAGCATTTTCTAAACGTTGCATAATTTCCGCTTCTGATTGATTAAAACTTTGGTGAATGGCTGCAATAACATAATCTAGTTGTGCCAATATCTCATCATCATAATCTAAAGAACCATCCGGTAATATATCCATTTCAATGCCAGAGTATATATCAATCTCATCATATTCTTTATTTAATTGCTTAATTTCTTCATTTTGGCGAAGTAAGCGTTCAACTTGTAAACCATTGGCTACTCTTAGACTTTGTGAATGGTCTGTAATCACCATAAATTCATAGCCTTTAGCAATATTAGCCTCAACCATATCTCTAATAGAAAATGCACCATCACTATAAGTTGTATGCATGTGAAGGTCACCTTTAATATCATCGAGTTGAATAATCTGACTTAAATCTTTATCAAATTCACTGCCATCTTCACGCATTGAAGGTTCAATCCATGATACACCGAAATGTTCATAAATCTCCGCCTCGCTATTGAATTGAAGCAATTCTCCATTGGCTTTTTCAATGCCATATTCACTCACTTTTTCATCTTGTGCTTTTGCTAATTGTCTAATACGAATATTATGATCTTTTGAACCTGTGAAATGTTGTAATGTGTGATAAAAAGCTACAGGTTCGATTAATCTAAAATCAACACCGATTGTTTCATCGTCATACTCTAATTCTAACGATACTTTGGTTGACCCAATTGCTACATCTTTAACTTTATTTGGAATATCCAATAATTGTTGCTGAACTTTTTCTGGGTGATTTGTACTAATAATAAAATCCAAATCTTTACTTTGTTCTTTATATCTTCTAAAGCTACCTGCTGAAGCATATTGATCTATGTCATCTAGCCGACTAATATATTCAATGATTTGATGATTGAGCCCTCTCATTTGATCAATCGGATAACTTTCTTTCTTAGCACCTAACGCTTTGACTGCTTCTAAAATATTTTGTTCAGTTTTTTTCGCAAAGCCACTTAATTCACTAACTTTTCCTGTTTCACACGCCTCTTGTAACGATGTTTTATCAGTAATATTTAATTCTTTATATAATTTAGCAATTTTCTTACTACCTAAACCTTGTATTTTCAATAAAGGTACTAATCCTTCTGGCACCTCTTTTTGTAAGTCTTCTAAAGCTGTAGACTGACCATTTTGTCTATATTCATTAATCACATCACCTACACCTTTACCGATACCTTTAAGTTCTGTTACATCTTCTATTTCATCTAATGGTCTTTCGTCAACTTCTATACTCTGTGCCGCTTTTCGGTATGCTGACACTTTAAAAGTATTTTCCCCTTTTAATTCCATATAGGTAGCAATCTTTTCTAGTAATTGAATCACATCTTTTTTAGTCATATACATCTCTCCATAAAAAGAAGACCAGGACATAGCTCATTTTTTCAAATTGTCTGTCCTGACCTCAATATCATTTTCTTTATAAATTTAAAATCATTTGTGAAACATAAGGTGTATGCAATAAAATTTGTTTGGCAAGTAATGAATGTCCTAATTGACCTTGTAACATTGCATTGGGATATAACGCGATTATATAGGTAAATATTTGTATGATTATCACACCAATGAATAGGCTTAAAACAATACCTAAAACGCGGCTTATGATATTTAAAGGTTGATATGCCACTATATTATCAAATGTGACGATGATTAGATATAAAATCAACTTACAGCTTATTGCAATCACAATAAAAGCAATCATTGATTCAAAACGATACTGTAGGTGATTAAAATGAATGGCATATTGTGTATCAAATGCGACAGTCTTTGGAAATGGTAAAAATACAATTAATCGCTGCGCAATCTCTCGATAAAATTGTTGTGCAATCCATAACGATGCAAACGTACTTATAGCATGTATGCTCGAAAGCCATAATCCCCGTCGAAATCCAACAATTGAAACATAGCATAATATCATTAGTACAACGATATCTAATAGCATTTAATCTTCTCGTTGTTTAATCTGATCTAATTCGTGTTGTAATCGACGATTTTCTTCTTCTAAGCTCACTTTGTCATGCATCACGTTCACTGCTGTTAAAATCGCTTTTCTAGTAGTGTCTAAACCTGCAGATTTTCGTCCTAATTCTTTCATTTTCTCATCCACTAAATGTGCAACATGTCTTATATGTTCCGGGCTATCATCGCCGATTATTGTGAAATGTTGATCATTGATTGTAACATTTATCCTATTCTTAAACTCACCCATATCGATATCTCCTGACTTTTAATTAAATTATTCCGTATCTTTATTTAATTTAACCAAAATCATGTTTCTATATTATTTTGAACATAACATAATATTAATGTTTGGTTTTATACATTTACTTATCATTAAACATTATACATGAGTCACCTTTATTTTGTAAGTAGTGAGATGATAAAGAATAACTTTCTATTTATCAAGAGAGTATGAGCCTATCAAGTAATTATTATTTTTCCTTCCGTCATCATTCTAAGGTTATTAATGTTATGATATCATTTGATTATTATGAAAAGATTCTAGCAAAGAGAGGTCTAACACTATATGGCAAACGTTGTCCATAAATTAACAGCAACTGAGATTCAATCATTAATGTCCAAGATTAAATTTGATACATCCCAATTACCTCAAGGTATGAAAGCACGAGCAAAACATAATAACGCTGTGATTAATATTTACAATTCTGGAAAAGTCATGTTTCAAGGAAAAAATGCCGAAATAGTTGCACAGCAATTACTCCCTGAAAAAAGTAGCTCAACACCAAAATCAGCAGCTTCAACTTCTAAAAAAACAACTTCTTCAATTAAATATAATCAATATAACTGTATTGGAAGCGATGAAGCTGGTAGTGGCGATTATTTTGGTCCACTCACAGTATGTGCGGCATATGTCACAAAGGATCACGTCAAGATTTTGAAGGAATTAGGTGTAGATGATTCTAAAAAGTTAACCGACGCTAAAATCGTCGAACTTGCCGAACAACTTGTAACGTTCATACCACATTCCTTGCTCACTCTTGATAACGTCAAATATAATGAGCGTCAACGTGCAGGTTGGTCACAAGTAAAAATGAAAGCTGTCTTACATAATCAAGCAATTGCGAATGTTGTTCAAAAAATTGATGCGCCATCATTAGATTATATTGTAATAGATCAATTTGCGGAACGTGGTGTTTATCAACGTTATGCCTTGTCCGATTTACCTTTCCCTAATAAAACAAAGTTTGAAACGAAGGGTGAATCTAAGTCATTAGCTATCGCAGCTGCGAGTATTATCTCTAGATATGCATTTGTTAAACATATGGATCAAATGTCTAAATCAATAAAAATGGATGTACCTAAAGGTGCTAGCAATAAAGTCGATTTATTCGCTGCAAAAATCATTGAAAAATTAGGTGTCGAGCAACTCGATTCTATTTCAAAAAAACATTTTAAAAATAGAGAGAAAGCACAAATATTAGTAAATAAAAAATATCAATAATTACTATACACAAAAAGGCAAGTTCTACTGTATCCACAATAGAACTTGCCTATTACTTTTATTTTTAATTATCTAATTGTTGCACCTTTTGCTTTAAGTGCTTCAATGATTTGGTCATGTACTTTCGTTACACGTTCATCTGTTAAAGTATTTTCAGTATTTAAATAATATAATCTGATGGCAACTGATTTTTTACCTTCTTCTAAATGCTCACCTTCATATACATCAAACACAAGCGTATCTTGAAGAATATCAGCTCCATTTTGATGAATCGTATTTAATAATTCAGATGCTGGTACATCATGTTCAACTTCTAAAGCAATATCACGAGATACACCAGGATATTTAGGAATTGGTTGGTAATTGATATAACCTACTGATACATTCATCATTTCTTCATAATTCAATTCAAAGACATATGTGCGTTTTAAATCGTTATCAGCAGCTACTGTAGGATGCAATTCTCCGATGAAACCTATATCTTTACCGTTTAAAGATACCAACGCTGTTCTTCCTGGATGTAAACCATTGATTTCTGTAGCACGATATTCAAAATTTAAGTTAAGTTTTTGTGCTACGCGTTCTATGACACCTTTAGCTAAATAGAAATCCACTTTTTCTTTCTTACCTTGCCACTGATTTACTACATAATCACCTGTCATAATACCACTTAAATATTCTACTTCATCAGGCAATTCACCTTCAGCATTACCGAAGAAGACACGACCAATTTCGTATAATTTAACATCTTGATTTTTACGCGCAACATTATACGCAGCTGCTTCAATCAAATGTGGTAATAAACTTTGGCGTAACGTTGAATGTGCCTCGCTCATTGGCATTAATAACTCGATAGTTGGTCTATCTTGTAATGCAAAATCTTTCGCATGTGATTTTGATACAAGTGAATATGTGATTGCTTGGTTTAAACCCGCACCTTCAATTGTTTCTTTAACTGTACGTGTTTTATGCTGACGATCAGTTAATGCACCATTAGTAACATCTTCAAATACAGGTAAAGTTGATGGAATTTCATCATAACCATAAATACGAGCAACTTCTTCAATCAAGTCTTCTTTGATAGAAATATCTTTACGTCTTGATGGTACATAAACAGTAAGCTCATCCTGTTTACTTTCAGTTTCAAATCCTAATTGTTCAAAGATATTTTTAATTGCTTCAGTAGATAAATTAAATCCAATCGTACGATTAATTTTATCTGTTGTAATTTGAATTGGTGTAATGAACGAGCCTAAATCCCCTTGAGCTACGCGATCTTTAAGCACACGACCTGATGCATATGTTTCTAATAAATAACATGCGCGGTCAACTGCTTCGTTAACAAATTCTGTAGCAATACCTTTTTCAAATCGACTTGACGCTTCGCTACGTAAATTTAATCGTCTTGAGGTATGACGAATTGATGCTGAATCAAAAATTGCGCCTTCTACAACAACATTTGTTGTATTGTCGCTAACCTCTGAGAAGTCGCCTCCCATCACGCCACCAAGTGCAATTGGAGATTGTCCGTTAGTAATAACAATATCTGACTCAAGTAATGATCTTTCTTGATCGTCTAAAGTTGTCATTTTTTCATCTTGATGTGCTTGACGAACTTCAATATGATTTGAACCAATTTGATCTTGATCAAACATGTGTAACGGTTGTCCATATTCTAATAACACATAGTTAGAAATATCTACAACGTTATTGATTGGTCTGATACCAGCTTTCATTAAACGTGCTTGCATCCATATTGGTGATGGTTCAATAGTGACATTTTTAACGATTCTAGCACTATAATAAGGAACTTTATCGCTATTTTTTACTGTCACTTGTAATTCTTCCATTGCAGAGTTAGCCTCTTCATTACTATTTGTTTCTGGCTTAGTCATTTGTGTGTCGTATAGTGCTGCAACTTCATAAGCTGTACCGACCATACTTAGCGCGTCTGCACGGTTTGGTGTTAAATCAAATTCCATAATTTGATCATTTAAGTACAATGCATCCAATGCATTTGTACCCGGCGTTATTTTTTCAGGGAATACGAAAATACCATTTTCAAACGCTTTAGGTACGACATTACTTGAAATACCAATTTCTTGTAATGAACAAATCATACCTTCAGAGCGTTCACCACGTAATTTAGCTCGTTTAATTTTAATTCCACCAGGTAATCTGCCACCCACTTTAGCAACAATGACATATTGTCCTTCATCAACATTGGGTGCACCACAAACGATTTGTACAGGCGTTTCCTCACCAATATCGACTTGGCAAATATTTAATTTGTCAGCGTCAGGATGTGATGCTTTAGATATAACATGGCCTACCACTAAATTTTTAATATCTTTTGTTAAATCTACTAAATCATCTACCTCAATACCAGTACGTGTAATACGTTCAGCTAAATCTTGAACATCTTGTTCTACGTCAACATAATCTTTTAACCATTCATTTGAAATTAACATTACGCTTCACCTCTATCTTCTACAGCCTTAAATTGATCTAAGAATCGCACATCGTTTGTATAGAAGTGTCGAATATCTTCAATACCGTACTTCAACATAGCGATACGGTCAGGTCCCATACCAAACGCGAATCCAGAGTATTCATCAGCATCAAATCCTGCCATTGTTAATACGTTAGGATGCACCATTCCTGCACCTAAAATCTCAATCCAACCGGTATGTTTACACACATTACAACCTTGGCCTTTACATTTAAAGCATGAAACATCCACTTCTACAGATGGTTCAGTGAATGGGAAATAACTTGGACGTAGACGAATTTCTCTATCTGCACCGAACAATTCTTTAGCTAATAATTCTAATGTACCTTTTAAATCACTCATCTTAATATTTTTATCTACAACTAAACCTTCAATTTGTGTAAATTGATGACTATGCGTCGCATCATCTGAATCACGACGATATACTTTACCTGGACAAATAATTTTCACTGGACCTTGTCCATTACGTTGTTCCAACGTACGTGCTTGTACTGGAGACGTATGTGTTCTCATTAAAGTCTCTTCAGTAATATAAAAACTATCTTGCATATCACGTGCAGGATGTGATTTAGGTAAGTTTAATGCCTCAAAATTATAATGATCCTGTTCTACTTCATAACCATCAACAATTTCATAACCTAAGCCCAAGAATAAATCTTCTATCTCTTCAATTGTACGTGTCAATGGATGTTTTGAGCCTATTTCTATTTGGCGACTAGGTAATGTCACATCAATTGTTTCTTCTGCAAGTTGTTGATTTAACTTTTCATTGGCTAAAATCGTTTGTCTTTCATCTAGTTCTTGTTGAATCGTTTGTCTTAATTCATTCACCTTTTGTCCGTACGCTGGCTTTTCTTCATTAGGTAAGTCTTTCATATTTTTCATTAAACTACTTACCGAACCTTTTTTACCTAAATATTTTACTTTGACATCTTGTAATGCTTTTTCATCATTTGCAGCATTAATATCAACTAATGCTTGTTGTTTTAATTCACTCATATAATCATTTTGAGTCATTTTAACTTCCTCCTTAGTTGCCAGTACATGTTTTTATACTCAGACATTAATATATATCTCAGTCATCTTTCTTTTATCTCACTCCAACAAATAAAAAAGACTCTCGTCCATTAACTGGGACGAAAGCCTTCCGTGGTACCACCCAAATTTATGCTTATGCATACACTTGTATACGTTGCTAACGAAGACGTACTCCGACTTAAATCTCTTTAAGTAGCCAAAAAGATGAAAAAAACTAACCAAAGTTGGAATAATTTTCAGTCACGATTATTCTCCCTTATACAACTTTATACATTAATTTAAGTCTTTTTATAGGCTATTGATTCACTTTTATATAAGTTAATATTTATTGTTATGAATTCATCATTCATTATAGACGATTTAGATATATAGGGTCAACCTACAATCACATCATAGCGCATTATGAAAAAATAAGAATGATTATTTAGTATCTAAAATTTATCCTTTGAGTTGATATAACAAGATACTACCCGCAATGGCTACATTTAAGCTTTCAGCTTGTCCATATATTGGAATCGTTATATTTTGCGTAGTATGTTCTAATAATGCAGGATCTACACCTTCACCTTCATTGCCAAGAATCAATGCAAATGTCTCTTGTGCTTCAACCTCTTTAAAACTTACTGCGTTATCTAATGCAGTGCCATAAACAGGACCATTAAAGGTATTAATGTATGACTGTAATGATTCTGATATAACTGGAATATGAAATACACTACCTTGACTAGCACGTAACACTTTATCTTGATAAGGATCTGCTGTTCCCTTTTCCATTACAATCAGGTCAATACCTGCAGCATCTGCTGTACGAATTAAAGTACCCAGATTACCTGGATCTTGTATTCTATCAATTAATAAAACCTGTTTCGCAGTCGTTATATCATAGTCCGGTTTCTTAATGACAGCAAAAAAACCTTGAGGTGTTACTGTTCCAGATAATGATTCAGCTACCTTTAAATTGATTTCAAATGTTTCATTTGCATACTCAATTAAGCTACTATCCGTTCTACTTGGATCAACAACGAATAATTGTTCAATCACTAAGCCACTTTGATAAGCTTCTTCTATTAAATGTACACCTTCAATAAGTGCTAAACCTGTTTTATCTCGATCTTTCTTTTTCTTCAATTTATTCGCATTTTTAATTTTATTATTCTGTGCAGACGTAATTTGTTCCATATATCTAATCTCCAATGTGATGATTTCTTCTTCAATATAATTGTATAGGATTGCGCTACTTTTTTAAATAACGAAAGCAAACCATCGATATTTTTACGTAATTTATAGAAAAAGTTACTTCAATATTTTGTCCTATTTAAATATATGATAATAAAAAATATCCTAATTGAAATGACTATTCCAATTAGGATATTTATTGATATCTAAAATTATTTAGATACGATTTCTTCACCATTGTAAGAACCACAGTTTTTACAAACACGGTGAGATAATTTGTATTCGCCACAACTTGGGCATTCAGTCATACCAGGTACTGAAATTTTGAAATGAGTACGACGTTTGTTTTTTCTTGTTTTAGACGTTCTTCTTTTAGGTACTGCCATGATTTATCCTCCTTAAAATTAAACACATCATTAAATGATATCAGTTTATTTAACAATATTATATCATTAATTAAACTGCTATTGGTCTTTATCGTATAATTGTTGTAATTTCTGAAGCCTTGGATCAACTTGCTTTCTGTCTGAATCATCATCTTCTTGGTCTTGTTCTTTTACAAGTTCCTCGAATTCATCTTCATCAATCACTTCCCAACCATTGCCTTCAGTTAACATTTGATTGCTATTGTCTGAATATGCTCTCATCGGTTTCTCGATAATTACAAAATCTTCAACAATATCTTTAATGTTAATCATACCGTCAGTTGCTGAATGATAATGTTCATCCTGCTCTTCTTCGTCAGTATAATAATCACTGCCTTCTAAATCAAACACTTCAGAAGTTTCGACATCTAGCGGTACTTCTACTGGTACTAATGTACGTGCACATGGCATCGTATATGTACCAGTGATATGCATATCTGCAATCACTTCGTTTGATTTAACAGTTAATTGTCCTTCAACATTGATTTCAGAAAGATCGATAAGATCTAATGATTCTTTTAAATGTTCAAAATTCACCGTTTGATTAAACTCAAATGGTTTACCTTGATATTTTCTTAATTGTGTTATTGACCATTTCATATGGCTTCACCTCTAACAAGCACAAAATTTATTTTAACTTTCTCAGTATAATATGTCAAGATTTTTTCTTAACATACATACTTCTGTTACAATACATATAATGAATTCTGAAAGGACGAATTGCAAATGAAAAGTGTTGGCATTATATCTGAATATAATCCATTCCATAACGGGCATTTATATCATGCACAACAATCCAAATTACAATCACAAGCGGATGTTTCTATTGCCCTTATGAGTGGCAATTTTGTCATGCGAGGTGAACCGGCTTTATTTAATAAATTTATTCGTACACAAATGGCCCTATCAGCAGTAGATTTAGTCGTTGAACTTCCAACCATCGCCAGTCTTTCATCAGGTGATTACTTTGGTGAAATGGCAATTAAATTAGCTGATTATTTAGATATTAATACCATCTCATTTGGAAGCGAGCATGGCAATATTAACGACTTAAAAGAAGCTACACGACAGGTTCTTGATTTGGAAAACAGTGATGCCTTTAAATCAAAATTAAAAGAAGGTAAGAGTTATCCTAGGATCATTAACGAATTAATCCAACAACAATCTACAAATGATATTTTACAATCACCAAATAATATTCTAAGTATTGGATATTTAAAAGGGATTCTGCAATTCGCACCTCAAATAGAAGCTATCACTATTCATCGCGATACTGCACAACATCGTGAGCAAACGATTCAACATCAACAATTTGCTAGCGGATCATCCATACGCCAATCTATCATTCATCATCATTCTGATTGGGAAAACGTTGTTCCAGAAGAAATTAAGTCACTATATCACTCGCAATTTACAACTGTTGAGCACGCCTTTCCGTATATCAAACATCAGTTATTAACACAGCGTATTTCAACACTTCAAACCATATATACTATGAGTGAAGGTTTGGAAAATCGATTAATCTCTATGATTAAGGATGCACACTCATTTAAAGATTTATTATCTAAAGTCAAAACGAAACGATACACTTATACACATATTCAACGCGTATTAATGAATATATTACTTAATATTCAACAAAGCGATATTAACCATGATATCTTTGCTGCTAGAATATTAGGTATGAATGAAAATGGTCGGGCATATTTAAAATATCTAAAACGACATTTTCCAGAACGACATTTTATTACGAATATCAACCAATCATCTTCCACTTATTTCCCAATTGAAATTAAAGCAACGCATATCTATAATCTAATAAGCCAGCAATTCGATGATGATTTTAATACACCAGTTATCAAATCTTAAAAAATGTACTGTTACATAATGTGATTCGCATTATATAACAGTACATTTTTTATTATATATGATATTTTTCTTTTAAGGCTTTAGCTACATTAGGTGGTACAAATTCTGAAATGTCAGCTTTGTATGCTGCTACTTCTTTTACTATACTCGAGCTAATAAATGAATAATTCGTACTAGTCATCATATACATGGTTTCGATATCACTGTTCAACTTTTTATTCATAGATGTTAAACGTAGTTCATATTCAAAATCACTTACCGCTCTTAAACCTCGGATAATTGTTTTAGCACCAACTTGTTTACAAAAATCTACTAACAAACCATTATAATGGTGAACTTCTACATTGGATAAATGTGCTACTGAGCCTCTTATTAAATCCATTCGTTCGTCTAAATTGAAAGTGCCACCCTTACTACTATTTTTTAAAACACAAACATGTATTTCGTCAAAACGATCTGCACTTCTTTCAATAATATCTAAATGACCATATGTAATTGGATCGAAACTTCCGGGAATGACTGCTTTCGTCTTATTCATATTATTCTCCTTTTTCTAATAACAAAGTATCTGTCAAACCATAATGATATCTTTTTATTTCTTTAAACGGTGCGCTTTGAATATGTTCATCATTACTAAACTCACAAATGATAATACCATTTTCTTTTAGTAAATTAAACTCCGCAATGCTTTTTAATGCTTCATCGATTAAACCTTTATTATATGGTGGATCTAGAAAAATATAATCGAATTGTATTTCTCTCTTAGCTAAGGCTTTCAAAGCTCGATCTGCATTATTTTTATAAACTTCTGATTGTGATATTAAATCGAGTTGTTTTAGATTTGATTTGATCACTTTAACCGCTTTAAAGTTCTGATCTACGAAAATGACCTTATCCATTCCTCGAGATAAGGCTTCAATACCAAGGGCACCACTACCGGCAAACAAATCTAAACCAAGCCCTGATACTTCATGTAAACTATTAAAGATGCCTTCTTTGACTTTATCCATAGTCGGTCTAGTATTGCGACCCTCTAAGCTTTCTAGCGCTTTACTTTTATGTATTCCTGCTATCACACGCATTTCATTCACACTTCCATTTCACTATGTAATTTAATATAATTTGACTTAAAAGGAGATTGATTTAACATATGAAACAATCATTTATTGTCTTGGGTGAAGGGTTAACAGATTTGTTTGAATTTACTACACTTATCGACTATAACCATTCACGCATTGATAAAATTATTTATTTCCATTCACCGCAAACTGAAAAACAATTATCATCTGTCGCTATTGTCATGCAACCAACTGAAGGTAATTATTTTCAAGCAATGTACATGATGATGAACGCAGTAAAATATCCTTATCCTGATAGCAATAAAAAGTTTGAAATGATTAACAACAAGGCAGAAGCCTATGATATTCCAGTCTTAGGCATAGACGTTCAACCACCTGAAGCATTTCATGACAATGACTTGTATTTTAATTATTTAATTAGCGTGTTACGACTACAACGATGGATTCCACCATTACAATAAAATACGTCATCTTAAACACGAGTTATAAAACTTCGTGTTTTTCTTTTTCATAAGTTTTCTTTAAAAATCGATAAGGGGATCCATCGATATGTCTTACATATTTTAATTTCATTAATTTATTTACAACATCATCCGCTTCATTCTCATTAACATACATAATAACGTACTTACGTTGTCTATTAGAATGAACGATGTGACCATATTTTCTAATTTGTCTCTCGTGTTTAATGTGTTTTAAGTAAACGACGAGGCTTACTCTAGGAACTAAATTCATCTCTCTTCACTCCATTTGATATACAATTTTAATCATATCATGAGTTTAAATTTTATGAAATAACAATCACCTTTTAATATAAACTAGGGAATTGCATTTGGAAACACATTTTATTTGTCAATTGTATTGTCTATCATTTGATTGTTAACACATTCTATTTCAGTACGCACTTCATTTTCCATATATAACTATTATCTGTTAATATGACTTTAATAACTTAAGGAGGATATTAAATGGTTAAACTAAATAAGTGGTTAGTTAATGGCTCATTAGCAGCGGCAAGTATAATAGGAAGTGTGCTTTATATTAATCAAAATAAAAAGCCACGTGAAATTAATGCAATCCCTCCATTCTTTTCAGGTGTAGCACCATATCTGTTTGCTCATAGAGGTGGTATGGCCGTAAGACCTGAACAAACTAAATTAGCATTTGATAATGCAGTTCAATATGGCGTGGATGGCTTTGAGACGGATGTACGATTAACTAAAGATAAAGCGCTCATTGTTTTCCATGATGCAACGGTAGATCGTACTACGAATGGATCAGGAAAAGTATGTGAACATACGCTTGCTGAGTTAAGAAAATTAGATGCCGGTTATTATTTTACAGATATTAATCGTCAATACCCATATCGTGGACATTCAGACGCAAAAATTCTTACGTTTGAAGAGTTATTAGAACTTTACCCAGAAATGTATATCAATGTAGACTTGAAAGATCATCCTGATAGCTATGAAGGTGCCATAGCACCTGAAGTACTTTATCATCAAATTTCTAAACATCAAGCAGAACACCGTGTTTTAGTCACAAGTTTCCATAAAGAACAAATAGAACGCTTTGACCAATTAAGTAAAGGTACAGTTGCAATTGGTGCAAGTCAAAGTGAAGTTACTGAAGCTTTCATTAAATTCAATACCTTTAGAGGTAACACTTATCATCCTAAAGCTAATACTTTCCAAATGCCTATCGAATTTAAAGGTATACGACTTACATCTGCAAGATTTATTAAATGGTTAACACTACTAAACATCGTACCAGGATATTATGGCATTAATAGCATTGATTTAATGACAGACCTTTATCAAAAGGGTGCACATACCCTTGTAACTGATCGTCCTGATCTAGCACAACAGTTTAAAGAAACATTAAAATAAGATGTCAAAATAATGGCAAGGTCTAATGTTAAACATAGACCTTGCCATTTATCTTTCTATAGTGAGCAATTACATGATCCTCCAGAAGCACATCCATGTGCAGTTGTTTGAAAGAATGGATTACCCGTTTCAATTTTTACATTATCTGATACTGCTAATGCAATTTTACTAATCACTTCATCTATTAAATTCTGTAATTCTACTTCTTTAGATTTATAGTCCATAACCACAGGCAACATTTCATAAGCTCTTTTACGTTGACGTGTTTCCATCATTATTGTTTTATAATCCGGATGATATCTACCAAAACGCATGACATCATCATATTTATCTTTAGACTTTAAAAAAGCTGAGTATAATAAGTGCGCTTCATCATCTTGATATAATAATTCCTTTGCTTCAATGTAGTCATGATATATTACAGAATCTACGATCATATCAGACAATGCTTCGACATCGTCTAAAATAGACAATGTTTCTTCATTTATCATTTGTCATCTTCCCCTTACTTATTTTTCTAAGAAAATTAATGAATAATAATCTTTCATCACTTCTCCGCCCATTTCATCATACTTGGTATTTAACATTCTTGATCGATGAATATCCGAATTCATCCAACTATGAATTAATGTAGGAACATCATCAAAGTTATAACCCACATTTTGACTTGTAGAAGTATAGCTAATATCTCGTTCATCTAATTGCTGTTTTAATGCATTTTCAGTAAATTCAACTGAATCATAACCACTCTTCGTTGCATCAAACAAATTAATAGAGGCTATATGCGCAATATCATTATTTACTTTTAATGGTTTTAAACCTTTTAACTTTCTCATTTCGTTTGTCACTTCATAGAGTGTCATTAACTGATTGGGATTTTGTTCATATGGTAATTCTTTATGTTTTTTGCTAGATGAAGACTGAGATTCATTGGTTTTGTATGGTTGTAATGAAGCTAATGCATCTTTATCTAAAAAACGAATTGCCATAATCTTATTAGATTGTTGATCAGAATATACTTGCGCATACACATTACCGTATTTAATTAATGTTTGCGTTTTTAAGTCTTCATCAGACAATTCAAACTCATAAACCTTGCCATTAGATTTAATAGTTGGTTCAGGATTAATGCTTGTATTTTCATAGATTTTAGAATTTTCTTCACCTATATGTAACGGACTCATATTTACATCATTGCCAGTAGCATATACAGATTTAATTTGATTATCTTTAACGCTTACAATGTAATATTGATTTTTCTTCTTAAACACATAATTTTTATAACCATCACTAACAGGATATGTACGATTAGCTTGCCCATACTTTTTAGTAAGCTGATTAATATTTTTCCCAATCCAAGTACCTACACCTTTTTTAGGCTTTGGATTTTCAATATCTTTATTAGTATTCTTAAACTGTTCAGTTCGCTCAGTTTTTTGATTTTTATTAGGGTTTTCTAATACATCAAACTTTAAACGTGGTGAGTAAAATAAATAGATTAGAAAAGAAACTAAAAAGACTACACCTAATATTCGTATTACTAATTTTTTCATTTTTCACCCACCTCAATAGAATTATTATCATTGTACATAAATATATATTTCATAATCAAGATAAGTCTATTTTCATCATAAATTTCATTATAAACACTTTTAGCTATTTATGTTTGTAAAATGAATTACCGATTTAAATATATTAAAAAACTGATAAAACCTACGATTAAGTTTTATCAGTACATTTAAAATATTAAATTATAAACCTAAAGTTGCTTTAATTAATGAAGTTGTTTCGCCACCTGGATATAAGATGTATAAAAGTAAATATACTGCCACACCAGTAATAGCTGTAAAGAACCAAATAATTGAAGCAATAGGTCCAATTTTTCTATGAATATTAAATTTATCTTTGAAGGCCGTAAAAATTTGTATTAAGCCTAATACCCCACCAATTGTTGCTAGGTTAATATGGAATACTAAGAAAATCGTATAGTAAATTTTAATACTATCTGGACCACCAAATGCAGTATTTCCTATAAAGATTGTACGACTAGCATAAATAATAAAGAATGTAGCTGCGAAAATAGCTGCCCATAGCATTACTTTTTTATGCTTATCAATTTGTTTTTTCCAAATAAGTCTCCAACCAATTGCCACTAATATCGCACTAATAACAATGCATGAGGTACTTAACGTTGGTAATATAGGTACGTTCATATGTTTCATCCTTACTTAATTTTATATTTATATCATTTTAATAAGTGATACGACTACAACAAGTACAAAGAATACAACTAAATAGTTTAATGAATAGATAAACATTGTTGTTGCCCATTTAGTTTGATCACTATTGCGTTTGAACGATGTCAAACCTAATGCCATCCAACCTAGATTTAATAATGTAGCTAATACAATAAATGTAGTACCTAAACTAGATAACATGAATGGTATTGGCAATAATAATACTAACCAAATGAACATACTTATACGTGTTCTATTGAATCCTTTAACTGATGGTAACATTGGAATGTTTGCTAATGAATATTCATCACTACGTTTAATAGCTAAAGCGTAGAAATGAATAGGTTGCCAACAAAATACTACTAAAAATAATGCTATTGCAGCAACACTGATAGAACCATCAATCGCTACCCAACCAATTAATGGTGGTACAGCACCTGGAAAACTACCTACGACAGTATTCCAAGTTGTGTGTCGTTTAGACCAAATCGAATAATAAGAAACGTATCCTACGATACCAATTAATCCTAATACGCCTGATGGAATATTGAGTAAAAATAAACATGCCTCACCTACTAACATCATACCAAAGCTTAAAATTAATAAGTGTTTATTTGAAATTCTATCATTTACAGTGGGTCTATTTTGTTTACTAGGCATGATCTGATCAATATCTTGGTCATAGTAATTATTAAGTGCACATGCACCGCCCATTATAAATGTAGAACCTATAATCATTAATAAAATTTGAGGTATCGACGATAGGAAGGAATGGTTTGTCATTACAACAGCCAACCAAGCCCCGGCAAATGCAGGAATTAAATTCCCTTGAACAAGGCCCATCTTAATAATCTGTTGTAACTCTTTGAATGTCACACGGCCCGCATCTTGTGACAAAGTTTGTTCTTTGTTCATAATTCCCCTCCTTGAACTTTTTCATATAATATAATGATATAGCAAATAGTTATAAAAGACTAGGTTTTAAAAAATTAAATTGTGACACTTTAACGACATTCTAAATAGTTGATTTTGTAATGCATTTAAAAATGGTATCATTAATATAATGTAAAAGAAAATATATACGTTAATTTAAAGGAAATGTCTAACATGATATAAGCGATTAGATAAAGTACTTTATTTTAATGATGGGGTGTTTATCATTGTTTAGAAAAGAAAACCTTAAATGGTTAAGTGTCTTAGCAACAATTATCATGACATTTGTACAATTAGGTGGTGCACTCGTCACTAAAACTGGTTCAGAAGATGGTTGTGGTTCCTCGTGGCCTTTATGTAATGGAGCATTTCTGCCACAAAATTTACCTATACAAACCATTATCGAATTGAGTCACAGAGCTGTATCAGCATTGTCCCTTATCGTGGTATTGTGGTTAGTTATAACTGCATGGAAACATATCGGATATATCAAAGAAATTAAACCATTATCTATAATTAGTGTTGGTTTCTTATTACTGCAAGCTTTAGTAGGCGCTGCAGCAGTTGTGTGGCAACAAAATGATTATGTTTTAGCACTACATTTCGGTATATCACTAGTGAGTTTCTCTTCAGTATTCTTAATGACACTAATTGTCTTCTCAATTGATCAAAAATATGAAGCTGATGAGGTAATGATTAAAAAGCCACTACGTACATTAACTTGGTTAATGGCAATTATTGTTTATTTAACAATTTACACAGGTGCACTAGTAAGACATACTGACTCAAGTCTAGCTTATGGTGCATGGCCAGTACCTTTTGATGATATTGTCCCACACAACGTACATGATTGGGTACAGTTCGCACATAGAGGTATGGCATTTATTACTTTCATGTGGATTATGTTCACTTTTATTCATGCCGTCAAAAATTATGCTGATAATCGTACAATCAAATACGGTTACACAGCTGCTTTTATTCTAGTTATTTTACAAGTAGTCACTGGTGCATTATCAGTCATTACAAATGTTAATTTGTTTATTGCATTACTTCATGCTTTATTTATTACTTATTTATTCGGTATGATTGCCTATTTCATTCTATTAATGTTAAGAACCACAAGAAGTTTAAAAAACAAATCATAATATTTATCCCCAACATTCATCATGTCTGATTGAATGTTGGGGATTTTTAAATTAATCTCATACTTTTTCAATTTCTATTAATAAATCACCTGTTGCAATCGCATCACCACTTGCTACGGTAATCCGTTTAATCACTCCATCAAATGGTGCTTGGACAGTTGTTTCCATTTTCATGGCTTCAGTGATGAGTAGAGCTTGGTTAGCTTTTACTTTATCACCAATAGCTACTTTCACCTCGGTCACTGAACCTGGCATTTGTGCACCAATGTGACAAGGATTAGTTTTATCTGCTTTTGGTTTTACATTAACATTCGCTTTAACATTTTCATCTTTAATATATATACGTCTTGCTTGACCATTCATTGAGAAATAAATGGTTCTTTGCCCATTTTCATCTGGTTCACTAATTGTTTCTAACTTAATGATTAGTCGTTTACCTGTGTCAATTTCAATTTCAACTGTTTCTCCATTTCTCATACCAAACAAGAATGTAGGTGTATCTAGTAATGATAAATCACCAAATTGCTCTTTCGTTGCAATAAATTGTTTGTATACTTTTGGATATAAGACGTAACTTATAATGTCTTGCTCAGTTACTTCGATGTTTTGAATTGAAGCTAATTCTTGTTTTACTGCATCGAAATCAACAGGTTCTAAATATTCACCAGGTCTATTTTCTAATGATGTTTGCCCTTTTAAAATTACTTTTTGAAGTTGTGCATTAAAACCATTGACAGGTTGACCGATTTCCCCTTTAAAGAACGAAACTACAGATTCTGGGAAATCTAATTTATGTCCTTGATTAATAACATCATCTTCATTTAGATCGTTTTGAACCATAAATAATGCCATATCTCCGACTACTTTCGAAGATGGAGTTACTTTGACAATATCACCAAATAAGAAATTCACACGACGATACATATCTTTAACTTCATCGAAGCGTTCTCCTAAACCAAGGCTTTTAGCTTGTTGACTTAAATTAGAATATTGTCCGCCAGGCATTTCATGTTGGTAAATTTCTGTATTTGGAGATTTGATATCACTTTCAAAATCAACATAATAAGGGCGCACTGTTGACCAATAATGACTTATTTCTTCTAACCCATTAATATCTGCTCTCAATTGACGTGGGAAGCCGTTTAAAGCATAGTATAATGAATTGGCACTAGGTTGACTTGTTAAACCACTCATTGATGCTACAGCCGTATCGATGATATCCACACCTGCATCAATCGCTTGCATATACGTTAATAAACCATTGCCACTTGTATCATGAGTATGAAGATGTATCGGCATATCAACTGCTGCACGTAAATGTCCAATAAGTTCATAGGCTGCTTTCGGTTTTAATAAGCCGGCCATATCTTTAATGGCTAAAATATGGAATCCTTCTTTTTCTAATTCTTTTGCTAATTTCACATAGTAGTCCAATGTATATATATTAGATCTTTCAGGATTTAAGATATCTCCTGTATAACAAATAGTACCTTCTGAAATCTTTCCTGCTTCTTGAACTGCTTCGTTCGCCACTTTCATTTGATCTACCCAGTTTAATGAGTCAAAAATTCTGAATACATCAACACCTGCTTCTGCACTTTCTTTCACAAATTTTTGTATAACATTATCTGGATAATTTTTATAACCCACGGCATTTGAAGCACGTAATAACATCTGAAATAGCACATTAGGTATTGCTTGGCGCAATCTTTCAAGTCGTTCCCACGGATTTTCTTTTAAGAAGTTATATGCTACATCAAACGTTGCACCGCCCCACATTTCAAGTGAAAAATTATCTTTAAATACTTCTGCTGTTTTAGAAGCAATATTCAACATATCTTTAGTACGTACACGTGTGGCTAATAAAGATTGATGAGCATCTCTAAATGTTGTATCTGTCATTAAAACATCTTCTTGTTCGCGTACCCAATTTGCCACACCTTTAGGGCCTTGTTGATCTAATAACTGTTTCGTACCTGAAAACGTAGCTATTTTCTTTTGTGATACTTTAGGAATAGATGCAGCTTCATAAAGTGGTTTAGGTCGTTGTTCAACATTAGGGAACCCATTAATAGTTACATTACCTATGTACTCTAATGTTTTCGTACCTCTATCTAAAGTTGGTTCTATATTAAATAATTCAGGTGTCTCTTCTATAAATTTAGTTGTATAATCGCCACTTCTAAATTGTTCATTTCTCATCACATTGATTAAAAATGGTATATTCGTTTTCACACCTCGAATACGCATTTCTCTTAATGAACGTTCCATCTTTTCTTCAGCTTGTTTGAATGACATAGCATGCGTCGATAGTTTTACTAATAATGAATCATAATACGGCGAAATCTCTGCACCTTGGAAACCATCGCCAGCATCTAAACGGACTCCAAATCCACCACTAGAACGATATGCAATAATTGTGCCAGAGTCAGGCATAAAATCATTGAGTGGATCTTCAGTAGTAATACGACACTGGATCGCATAACCTAATGTTTGAATATCTTTTTGCTTTGGCATACCTATTTCTTCACTAAATAATTCTGCACCATCAGCAACTAATATTTGCGTTTTAACGATATCAATACCTGTAATCATCTCAGTGATTGTATGCTCCACTTGCACACGTGGATTGACTTCTATAAAAAAGAATTCATTACCAGATACTAGAAATTCGACAGTTCCTGCGTTTACATATTTGATATGAGACATTAATTGAAGCGCAGCGTCACATATTTTCTTTCTTAAGGATTCTGACAATCCAACGGACGGCGCTACTTCGACAACTTTTTGATGACGACGTTGAACAGAACAATCACGTTCATAAAGATGGATCAAATTACCATATTCATCACCTATAACTTGTACTTCAATATGTTTAGGGTTATCAATGTAACGTTCTATATATATTTCACTATTACCAAATGATTTCTCTGCTTCAGATTTAGCACGATGGAATGCATCTTCAAGCTCACTTTCTTCATGAACGATACGCATACCTTTACCGCCACCACCACTGGTAGCTTTAATCATCAATGGATAACCAGCTTCATTAGCAAAAGATTGGGCAGCTTCATAGCTTTCTATAGGTCCATCTGTGCCTGGTATAACTGGTAAGTTAGCTTTAAGTGCAGTAGCTCTAGCTTTAACTTTATCTCCAAACATATCCAAATGTTCTAGATGTGGTCCAATAAATTTGATACCCTCTTCTGCACATCTGCGCGCAAATTGTTCATTTTCACTTAAAAATCCATAACCTGGGTGGATCGCATCTACATTTGCTCTTTTAGCTACATCAATAATGCGTTCAATATTCAAGTAACTTTCAGCTGGTCCTAAATCACTACCAACTAAGTAGGACTCATCGGCTTTATATCTATGTAATGATGATTTATCTTCTTTAGAGTATATGGCTACTGTATTAATATTTAATTCTGCAGCAGCTCTAAAAATTCTGATAGCGATTTCCCCACGATTGGCTACTAATAACTTTTTAATATGTTTCAAATGTGATCACACCCCTGTTAAATTTTCGGAATTTTCTTACTAGTCTGATACTAAGATTTTATCTTATATAGATTGCTTTTTCTATAGTTATTGCATATTAGTCATAATTCTTTAATTTAAGTGTCACATAAGATAAATATTCTTATTGCGAAGCTAACTCAACTTATCAAATTCATATAAAATTATCATAAACAATAACTTTATATTATCATTGCATCAATCATATTTCCAGTTAAATCTTGTATGTTTAATAAATATTTATAATAAAAAAAGCTAATCTCTATAACTTTAGAAAATTCAATATAATGAATTTTCTAAAGCGAGATTAGCTAAATACTTATTGATATCGTCGTTTAATATCGACTTTATGTTGTTTGGCTCTTTTTTCATCCATTTTAATCTGTTTAGCAGTAATGAGTAATAATCCCATTGCTATACTTAAACTAATCATGGCAGATCCGCCAAAACTTATAAATGGTAATGGTACCCCTGTTAATGGGATCGTTGCTGAAATACCACCTAAGTTAACAAATGTTTGACTTCCAATATAACTTGCGATACCAACACAAACCAATTTATAAAAATATGAGTTAGTTTTATTTGCAAGCTGAAACGCACGATAAACAATGAAAAATTCTAGTAAAATGACAAACAAACCGCCTACTAATCCTAATTCTTCACAGATAACCGCAAAAATAAAGTCAGTATGTGGTTCAGGTAAATAACCTAATTTCATAATACTATTACCTAAACCACGACCAAACAGACCGCCATTACCTATTGCCATAAGTGAATTCGATATATGATAACCAGTTCCTGATTCGGCACTAAACGGATTGGTTAAAGTACTAAATCTTGCTTCAAGATAACTAGGTAATAAACCTGCAATCAGAACTAATAACGAAATCAAAACACCTGCAATTGCTACCATAATACCGTATTTCAAAATATTATGTACACCGATTCCTGCATAAAAAATGATTGAAAAGAATATGATTAATATTAATAGCGTTTGCCCTACGTCCTTTTGTAAAAAGACTAAAGCGACACAACTGGCTACTAAAATAATAGGTGCTGAAATTAATTTAATTTTATTACGCACTGCTGGCATTTTCTTTTCTATCATAAATGGTAAATATAATATAATAGCAATTTTAAGTAATTCGGATGCTTGTAAGTTCATAAATCCTAAGTTGATCCAACTTTTAGAACCATTAATATTTTTACCAATAACTAACGTAATTAAGAGTAAAACAAATATACCTATCATCATCCATTTTTGGACATTGGGTTGTTTCAGGACCTTTACATTCATGATAAATGCCATAAAAAAGACAATAGCAAAGCTCATAATGACGTATAGCAATTGCCTTGTATAGAAATAAGTACCTGATACTTCAGCACCACCTGTTAAAGTGCCTTTCGTAGCAGCAACCATACTGGCACTATAAACCATAACTAAACCAATTAAACATAGGATGACGTATGTGACCAACAATGGATAATCGATAAATTTAGATGTTTTTCCAATGTATCGCATTATATTTTTAAAATTTTTCATATACTTGTACATCCAATTCAAATTTTTTGAGAGTTGAGATTAAGAGCATCAATACAAATAATCAATGACTCTAAAACCTATCCTTTTCATTATAAACTTCCTATGTATCACAAAACAAATATTAACTTAACAATTATTCAAAAAAGATAAAATGACTGAGAAAATATCAAATATGATACTATCTCAGCCACCATTTTTACAATGTGCAAGTTACGGTTCCACATTTCATACTAGCATGAAAGTGTTGTCATAAATGTATTAAAATAATTCTAGTAACATCAATAACAATATATCAACACATCAAATTTATATAAAAAATTAAACGTTTGTAAATGCTTCGTGTAGTTTTGAAAGTTCTTTTTCAAGTCTTAACATAAGATTTTTGCCGTCTTCTTTCTCAACTAGCCCGAGTTGTACAGCAAAATCTACTTCTTTTTGAAGACCGAACATTTGTGTATCTAAAACTTCTTCGTAAAGTGGACAAGAAGGCACTGTTAAATTGTCCATTTGAACTTTAATAAGATGTAATATTCTATCTGCATCTTTGTTCAGTTGGTCATAAGCCGCATTATTTAATTTCGACTGATTAGCCATGACACGCACTCCCCCTATCATTTCATTAAATATCTTCAATATATAAAATTTTATCTTACTGAATGTTAAAAAGCAAGTATCTTTAAATTAAGTATAACGTATTTTATGATAAAATAATATAAGATAAAAATTTAGGGAGTGGGCAAGATGATTCAAATAAAAGGTGCGGTGAATTTCCCCATCACATTAGATAGTACAACATGGATTTTTGATGATAGAAAGGTAAGCCTCGAAGACTTAGAAAAAGGCGTTTTCGATGGCACTAAACCAATACAGTTCGAAGATAATCGCGAATGGAATCGTGCTATCTTAGAAGGTCAAACTAATCCACCAACATTAAATTCTGAAATTAAATATAAAAAGCGTTCTGTATTAGAGGGTTCATTTGTTATAAATATGACACCATTCTTTAAAACTTCTGAACCACAATCAAATGCAACCGCTATTAAATTATTTAATGACGAAGATGCTATAGAAGTTCCATTAGATTTATTACCATATTTATTCTTCCAATTTGCTAAAGATGGTAAACGTCTATATGACGATAACTCTGTGGATAGTTTTGTATATGATACTGAAAAAGGTTATAGTTACGAATTTAAGTATGTAAAATATATTGAGGTGATTTAATTGGTTCCAGTCAAATGTATCATTTGTGATACTACAGTACATATTGATGAAAACACTGTAGAAGCAAAACGACTTAGAAATAATCCTATTCGTACATTTATGTGTGATGATTGTAAAAGTCGTCTAGATACACCTAAACAGCCTCAACCATTTTCAACACATATTGATAAAAAGGAAAATGACTAATTAACTAGCGTATGATTGTAGCGTCTTTATATAAGAAGTTGTAATCATACGTTTTTTATATGCGTAGATGATTTATTCCGATTCGATTTATATCTACTTGTTTAAGATTAATTAAATCTAAATCCACAAAAGAAAACCACTTGATTATTGAAGAACATCAATAATCAAGTGGTTTTTAAATGACTCTTATTTAACAATGTATCAGACGTTGATTATTCGTCCTCTGACATCATTTGTTTAACGCGTTTAGCTTCTTTTTCACGCACTGATTTGTTTAATAATTTCTTTCTTAAACGAATACTTTCAGGTGTTACCTCAACTAATTCATCATCATTGATAAATTGTAACGCTTCTTCAAGTGTTAATACACGAGGTCGATTCATAGTTTGTGTTTGATCTTTCGTAGCAGAACGTACGTTAGTTTGGTGTTTTGTTTTAGTGATATTAACGGTTAAGTCATTTTCACGATTATGTTCACCAACAATCATACCTTCATATACTTCAGTACCTGGTTCCATGAAGTTAACACCACGGTCTTCTAGTCCTAAAATTGCATACGTACTAGCAGAACCTTGATCCATTGAAATTAATGCACCATTTCTTCTGCCACCAATTTTAGCTTTAATACGAGGTCTGAATTCTTCAAATGTATGGTTGATAATCCCATAACCACGTGTCATTGACATAAATTCTGTAGTATAACCAATCATACCACGTGCTGGTACCATAAAGATAAGACGAGTAAGACCATTATCAGTTGTCATCATATCTAACATTTCACCTTTACGTGCACCTAAAGATTCAATAACAGCACCAGAGTTTTCTTGAGGCACTTCACATTGAACTCTTTCGAATGGTTCACACATAACGCCATCAATTTCTCTAATGATAACTTGTGGTTTAGATACTTGAAGTTCGTAACCTTCACGACGCATATTTTCAATTAAAATTGATAAATGTAATTCACCACGTCCAGCAACTACCCATGCATCTGGTGAGTCTGTTGGTGTAACTTTTAATGATACGTCTGTTTCAAGTTGTTGATCTAAACGTTCTTGAATTTGACGCGCTGTAACGAAATCACCTTCACGACCTGCAAATGGTGAATTGTTAACTCTAAATGTCATTTCAAGCGTTGGTTCATCAATACGTAATACTGGTAAAGCATCTTGATGATCATGTGGTGTTACTGTTTCACCTACGTTGATATCTTCCATGCCAGAAACCGCGATTAAGTCACCTGCTTGTGCTTCTTCAATTTCTTCACGTTTTAATCCAAAATAACCAAATATTTTTGTTACACGGAAGTTCTTAACGCTACCATCTAATTTAATCAGTGATACATTATCACCTACACGCATTTTACCTCTGAATACACGTCCTACACCAATACGTCCAACATAGTCATTATAATCTAATAATGCTACTTGGAATTGTAATGGTTCATCACTGTTGTCAACTGGTGCTGGTACATAATCGATAATAGTTTCATATAATGATTGCATATTTTCATCTTGTTGTTCTGAATTTAAACTTGCAGTTCCATTAACAGCTGAAGCATATACAACAGGGAAATCAAGTTGTTCATCATTAGCTTCTAATTCGATAAATAAATCTAATACTTCATCTACCACACCTTCTGGTCTTGCAGATGGTTTGTCGATTTTATTTACTACTACCACTGGTTTTAAATTTTGTTCTAATGCTTTTTTAAGTACGAAACGTGTTTGAGGCATTGTACCTTCATACGCATCGACTACTAATACAACACCATCAACCATTTTCATGATACGTTCAACTTCGCCACCGAAGTCAGCGTGTCCTGGTGTATCTAATATATTAATGCGTGTACCTTTATAGTCAACCGCAGTATTTTTCGCAAGAATTGTAATACCACGTTCTCTTTCTAAGTCATTAGAGTCCATAGCACGATCGTCAACATGTTCGTTCTCTCTAAAAATTCCTGATTGCTTTAATAATTCATCTACTAACGTCGTTTTACCATGGTCAACGTGCGCAATAATCGCTATATTACGTACATCTTCTCTTATATTCGTCATATTATAAATTTCCTTTCTTAAGTAAACTCCCACTTTTAATTACAACTTTTTTATTATATCATAGATTAGAGAAAAAATAAGTAAAAGGTGGGGTATGGGATGCAACAAAAAAAATCTAAAGGCATTTTCTGGATATTCTCAATTTTGGCTTTAATCTTTTTATTGCTATTTAGCTTTAGCATTGGTGCAGCAAATGTTCCAATGATGATTTTAACATTTATATTACTCGTTGCAACATTTGGTGCCGGTTTCACAGTGAAAAAGAAATATCGCGAAAATGACTGGTTATAGATGATATAGCCCAATATTAATAAAATAAAACTTTATTTAAAATTCAATGTTAGTGGTATTTTGTTTTTAAGGTTTATTGCATAATGTGCTTGTCTCTTGGCAAGTCAGAAGAATAGTAATCGATATGATTAGCATATTAGGCATAACCATTTAAGATCATTGCATAATCAAACCCTAACAACTACTTTCTCTTTGATGAGTTAGTATGCTTTCAAACAAATTTTATTTAATTTTTACAAAAGACAAAGCCTGGAACATAATCTGATGTCCCAAGCTTTGTCTTTTTAATATTTTAATTTCCAAAACGTTTTTTATGATGCATTCTTAAAGTATCTTCATGATTTTTTAAATAATCACTTATTATTTCATCATGTAATAAAGGATTAGCCATGATAATAGAATTGGGTCGCGTAATAGTTAATGTTTCACCAAGTAAATTAGTGCCTTTTCCCCCAACTTCGTTGAGTATCATTAAACCACCAGCATAGTCCCACGGTTGTAGTCTTGGCGTTAAATATGCAGCTAGTTGTCCTTTAGCTACACTCACAATTTCTAATGCAGCACTACCATAAGCTCTTGCACTACGTGCATCATTCACTATTGGTGCAAAAATAGGTCCCATAATTGGTTTGGTTAACCAATTAGGATTAATGCCAATAATACTTGTTTTTAGTTGCGTATCTTTTAAAGGTTCTAAAGCATGGTTATTTTCAAATGCACCCTCACCTACTTTGGTATGATACAAAATATCTCTCATAACATCGTACACAAAGCCAGCATATGGTTTGCCTTCATGATAAATCCCGATTGAAATAGCGAAGTTTTCTTGTTGATGAACAAAGTTTAATGTGCCATCTATGGGGTCAACTACCCAAACAACACCGGAAGTATCAATCAAGTCATGACCATGACCTTCTTCACCAATCACTTTATGCTCTGGATAATTTTGATGTATCATATCATAAATATAATCTTCAGTTGCTCTATCTACATTTGTCACTAAGTCATTAGGATTGGATTTAGTTTCAATATTTAATTCATCTTTCATCATTAAGCGTACTTTATTACCCGCTTCTAATACTAATCCTTTTGCAAAATCGTAAAGTGCCATGGTATCATCTCCTATTTATCTATATTATACATGATTATGGTCTCAATTTTATATTTATAGACTCCCCTATTTTTAACAATTTATGCATTCTTTTGAAACTGCAATTTAGAATTTTAATGCTTTATTATGCTACAATAATTCTAATCATAATCCTAGGAGGCAAATCATGACTAAATACACATTTTCACCTCAAAATTTTAAAGCCTTTGATGTGGATGGACTAGATGCTAGAATGGAAGCACTTAATGAGCATGTTAGACCGCAATTGCATCAATTAGGGGATTATTTCACTGAATACTTTACAACTCAAACAGGTGAAACATTTTATCCTCACGTGGCAAAACACGCTAGAAGAAGTGTCAATCCACCTAAAGATACGTGGGTTGCATTCGCTCCAAATAAACGCGGCTACAAAATGTTACCTCATTTCCAAATCGGCTTATTTAGAGACCAATTATTTATAATGTTTGGTGTCATGCACGAAGCAAAAAATAAGGCTGAAAAAGTTAAAATTTTTGATAAACATTTTGATACATTAAGAAACTTACCGTCAGATTACAGCATCTGTCTTGATCATATGAAGCCTGAAAAGACGCTCATTAAAGACTGTACTGATGAACAGTTACATGAAGCCATTGATCGTGTCAAAAATGTTAAAAAAGGTGAATTCTTCGTAGCTAGATCAATTACACCAGATGATCAAAGGTTAAAAACTGATAAAGCTTTTATTCAATTTGTTGAAGAAACATTTGATCAATTTTTAAAATTCTATTCTGCTTAAGTCAAAAGAATTCACGATACTTGAACCTGTGACATCCACTCATGTCCAGGTTTTTTTATTTTGTAAAATATTTTTAGGTTGACCTAAAAATAACATTAGGTTAATATATCAATATATTTTAAGTTAGAGGTGAGTTTTGTTTATGAATAAGCAATCAGTCGACCAAGAACATCAAAAAAGCTTAGACGAAATTAATAATACGATTGATTTTGACTATAAAAGTAATGCAAGTCAAAAACTTTTGGCTTTCTTAGGACCTGGATTATTAGTAGCTGTGGGATATATGGATCCGGGTAACTGGATAACTTCTATGCAAGGTGGCGCACAATTTGGATACACCCTCTTATTTGTAATATTAATTTCTAGTTTAGCTGCTATGTTATTACAAAGTATGACCGTAAGATTGGGTATCGCAACGGGTAGAGATTTAGCTCAAATGACACGCCATTTTTTATCTAAACCTATCGCGATTATTTTCTGGATTATCGCAGAATTAGCTATCATTGCTACGGATATTGCTGAAGTGATTGGTAGTGCAATTTCACTTAATTTACTCTTTAATATTCCATTAATCGTTGGTGCTTTAATTACAGTATGTGATGTATTTTTACTATTATTTATAATGAAATTTGGATTTAGAAAAATAGAAGCCATTGTAGGTACGCTTATATTCACTGTTTTAGCCATTTTCACCTTTGAAGTTTATATTTCTTCACCGAATGTATTGAATTTATTAAATGGCTTTGTACCCCACACTGAAATCATTACAAACAAGGGTATCTTATATATTGCATTAGGTATTGTAGGGGCAACTATTATGCCACATAATCTATATTTACATTCTTCCATTGTTCAATCACGGAAATATGATAGAAATAATAATGAAGATAAAGCACAAGCAATTAAATATGCAACGATTGACTCCAACATCCAATTATCTATTGCATTTGTAGTCAATTGCTTGTTATTAACATTGGGCGCAGCACTATTTTTCGGAACTAACACAGATGAATTAGGTGGATTTTATGATTTATACCACGCTTTAAAAACGCAACCATTATTAGGTGCCACATTGGGTGGTATTATGAGTACCTTATTTGCAGTTGCTTTACTTGCATCTGGACAAAATTCAACAATTACAGGTACATTGGCAGGTCAAATTGTAATGGAAGGCTTCTTGAGATTACGTATTCCTAATTGGCTTCGTCGACTGATCACACGTTCTTTAGCTGTAATTCCTGTTATTATTTGCTTAATCATTTTTAATGGTAATGCCGAGAAAATTGAACAATTATTAGTATTCTCACAAGTATTTCTAAGTATTGCGTTACCTTTTACTTTAATACCACTTCAATTAGCTACAAGTAATAAAAAGTTAATGGGACCATTTATTAATAAAACATGGATTAATATTATTTCATGGTCACTCATTATTATTCTAAGTATTCTAAATGTCTACCTCATTATCCAGACATTCCAAGAATTATAAAATAAAAAACCGGTTGAAATGAATTAACAGTTCAACCGGTTTTTTATTATAAATCACTATCATTTTTAAGAATAATAGTTGAATTAATACGTATATGGTTTATCTTTTTGTTGATGTTCTTTTAATTCCTTTTCAGGATCCCACTCATTTCGTTTAGAATAATCTTCTTGATGATTATGAACAGTTTGATCTCGCTTAGGTCTCTGTTGATTAGATTTCGTTAATAGCATAATACCTGCAATGAACCATAAAATCATCGCAATGATATTCGTTGCCATAATACCGACCACCGCTGCTGCAATTAATAAACTGGCACCCAATTTATTTCTACCTTTTACTGTTAATGCACCAACAATTCCTAAAATAGTTGAAAATGCAAGCACACCCATAGATAATGCTATTGATGTAGTAAGCATTTCCATTGACATCTCTTGATTACCGCCCATCATTTGGTTAACCATTTCCTTATTTTGAGATGCACCGCTTCCTGATTTCATCGCAAAATAACCTATAATGACAAACAGTAAATATAAACTACTTAAACCATTGGCTATCCATGCTAATATCAATTCTGTTTTTCTCTTCATTACAGTACCTCCTTTAACTCTTACATTAATCATACTAAAAACTATCTTTACATGCTATTCAATACGATAAAAATCTATTAACAACAAAAAATACCAAAAGTGAATGTTAAGTATCACTTTTGGTATTTTAATTAATTATTTTTCATTGTCATTTCCGTCAATTTTTTGATGATCTTGTTTCACTTGATCTCTCATATCTTTTTCCGTATCACCAAACATTTGACGACGTTCTTCATAGTTCATTCTTCTTTGATTAACCGCACTTGGTTGATTCTTACGTTTTTCTTTCATACGCTGATTATACGCTTTACGCTTTTCTTTTTTCTTAGCACGAATTTCAGCTTTTTCTCTTTTACGTTGCGCTTTTAGCTCTTTAGGATCAACTTGAGGTTCTTCATTATATTGTTGTGATGGCTCTACATCATCTTGCTCATTATATACCTCTTGATTATCTGTAGAAGCCTTATCTGAACGTGACTTTTTGTTATATTTCGCTTGGCGAGATAATAATGTTGGTTCTTCATCTTGTTCATTATCATCTGAACGATATTCACTTTCTACAGCACGTTTAGGAAACTGTTCGTATTTATCATCTTGTGATTCTTGTTCGTCTTGAATTTGATTTGTTGAACCTGTTGTTGTGTCATACGCTTGTTCTTTTCGTTCCATACTACGACGTGACGGACGTCTACGTTGTTGTGGCTCTTCAACTGGTTCATTTTCAGTTTCATTATGATGCGTAAAAGCTTCTTGTTCTGACATTTCTTCGTATGGTTGATAACCATAACCACCGTTATAATAGTTCGGTACGGTTTCAACTTTATTCTTTCTTACAAACATCATAATAGCAATGATAAAGAATAAAATTGGAATAATTAATGTTACTACAAGTAATACTAAAGGTATTGTGATAATTGCTGATAACAAGAATAAGAAACCAGATAATATTCTAATGTTCATAGAAATTAAAGCTAAAAATGAAATCAATAAACAAACGATGAAATACACTATAATCGCCCAAACACCATTTTGTAACCAAATCACAAATTGTGTAGTGCTTAAGCTATTATTTGCTAAGACTTGTTGAATAAGATCATTATTATTTAATGTATTCTCTAAGTTAGCAATAGATGTATCATTACTAAATGACACTAAAGCTATAAACATCGTGACGATTGTCAAAATTAATAAGAATACCCAACTAAGCCACCCTAAAACTTTTTCTGTTAGTCGACTGACTGGACGTTTAATTTGAGTATATTGCTCTCCTGTCATTCGTTACAACTCCTTACTTTACTTATCAAGTTATTATATCGAATATAACAAAAAATAACTACCATTTTCATTTTACTTTAACGACATTTTAAAATTTAAAAAACTTTCGTTATATTCACTTAATGTTTCTTGCCCTAAATCTTGATATACTTCCAATCGTTGTTGTTCTTTTTGATTAGGATAAAATCTATGATCATTTCTAATATCTTTAGGTAACATCTTTCTTGCTTCTTTATTTGGTGTAGCATAGCCTACCCATTCAGTATTCTGCTTATTGTTTTTTTCATCTAACAGAAAATTCATAAAGCGATATGCGCCTTCTTTATTTTGTGCAGTTTTAGGTATTACCATATTATCAAACCATAAATTTGATCCTTCTTTTGGAATAACATAATTATATTTGTCACTATCTTGAACTAATGGAGCAGCAACTCCACTCCATACAACTGCAATACTTCCTTCATTTTGTTCAAGCATCATTGTGATTTCATCACCTACAACGCCTCTAACTTGTGGCGCTAAATGATGTAAATCAGATTCCGCTTTTTTGATATGTTGTGGATTTTTATCATTCAAACTATAGCCTAATTTATTAAGGCCCAAACCTATAATTTCACGTGCACCATCAACTAATAATACTTGGTTTTTATATTTAGATTTATACAAATCTTGCCAACTATTAAAAGATTCATTAGGATACTTATCCTTATTATATAGTATTCCAACAGTTCCAAAGAAATATGGTAATGAATATTGATTATGTCGGTCATATGACATATCCATATAATCTGAATCTAAATTTTTAATATTAGGTATTTTCTTATGGTCTAAAGGTTCTAATAAATGTGCACGCTTCAATTTTTGTACTGTATATTCACTTGGAAAAGCGACATCATAATGTGTTCCTCCATTACGTATCTTAGCTTCCATAGCTTCATTCGAATCAAATGTTTCATAAACCACTTGGATACCTGTTTCTTTTTCAAACTTTTTAATTAAGCTTGGATCAATATACTCTCCCCAATTATAGACGTATATTTTTTGGTTAGTGTCTGTGTTTTCTTTCGATTTGAACCAGTGACTCACGCCTAAACATAAAACACCTATCATAATTGAAATCAAAATCAATTGTAAAAATCGTTTCATGTATTGACACCTCGTTTCGGATGCTTTTTACGTTGCACGAGGTGTTGAATTGCGTAGTAACCAATAACACCTATCACGATTACACCGAATAAAATTGTTGAAATTGCATTAATTTCCATGCTTATACCTTTTCTAGCCATTGCATAAACTTCTACAGATAATACACTGAATCCATTACCAGTGACGAAGAAACTCACTGTAAAATCATCTAATGAATAAGTTAATGCCATAAAGAATCCACCGATTATAGCAGGCATAATATTCGGTATAACCACACTACTTAATAATTGCGATTCAGTAGCACCTAAATCTCTAGCAGCATTCAACATACTATCATTCATTTCATATAATTGTGGTAAAACAACAATAACAACAATTGGAATACAAAATGCGATATGGGATGCTAACACTGTCCAAAATCCAAGGCCTAAACCTGTAAAATGACCTATTGCAGTAAACATAATTAAAAATGACGCACCAATTACAACATCTGAAGATACCATTAGTACATTATTGAGCGTTAATAGCGTCACTTTAAACTGTTTATGTCTTAAGTGATATATAGCTATAGCACCGAATGTTCCAATCAATGTAGAAATTGCTGCTGCGATTAATGCGACGGCAACTGTATTAAATATGACTGACATTAATTTATCATTTTGGAATAAGGTTTGATAATGTGCCAGTGTGAAATGTTCAAAATGTATCATATTACCTGCTGAATTAAACGAATATACCATTAAAAATAATATAGGTATATATAATATAGCTATTAATATACCTATATATAGCTTGCCATACCACTTCACACAACTCACCCTTTCCTATGATTAGATTTTGATTTAGTCATAATTAAAATAAATGCCATAAAAATGATTAGGAATAACGCTATTGTTGAACCCATACCATAATTTTGAATAGTTAAAAATTGCTCTTCGATAGCTGTCCCAATATTGATCACTTTATTGCCGGCGATTAAACGTGTAATCATGAATAGTGATAATGCTGGTATAAAGGTTACTTGAACACCAGTCATTACACCTTCCCTCGTTAAAGGCATAATCACTTTACCAAAGGTTGTTAGTGGATTAGCGCCTAAATCACTTGATGCTTGTAGTAAATTATTAGGAATTGCTTTCATACTATTAAAGATTGGTAATATCATAAATGGTATATAGATATAACTTGATACTACTATGAATGCACCCGCAGTAAATAACATATTAATTGGAGATAAATTAAAGATGTTAAATAATTGGTTGATTAATCCATCATGACTCAACAAACCTATGAATGCATATGTTTTCAATAATAAGTTAATCCATGTAGGAATAATCATAATCATCAGTAGTAAATTTTGAAATTTAGATTGAGCGATATAATAAGCTGCTGGGTAACTTATTAATAACGTGACAAGTGTAATAATCACAGCAAATATAATAGAATCAGCAAACATTTTAAAATAACTCAAAGTGAAAATATTTTCATAGTTAGTTAAACTAAAATGGCCTTGATTGTCTAAAAAAGAATAATAAACAAGTAATACGACTGGAATGATTATGAATAATACCATCCAAATCAAGTATGGAATAAGCAATAAACGATTAGTATTACGCATTTTCAACATCCTCATAACTTTCAATACGTTTATCAAATTCTTCTTCCGTTTCACCTGGTACCATGATATGAATTGCTTCTGGCTCAAAATACAAGCCAACTTCACTGCCTACTTCAGCTTTACGTGTTGATTGGATCACCCATTCATATCCCTTTCTATCAACCACACAGATTTCGTAATGAACACCTCTAAAGAGCATTGAATCTACTTTTACTTGGAACAAACCTTTATCTGCTTCAATCAATGAAATATCTTCAGGACGAATGACAACTTCTACTTTTTGATTTGCAGGTATACCCATATCTACACAATCAAAATCTTGACCATAGATATTTACAACATAATCTTCTACCATTCGACCTTCTACAATATTCGATTCACCAATAAAATCAGCTACGAAACGATTGACCGGCTCATCATAAATATCGTTTGGTGTTCCAAATTGTTGAATTTTACCATCTTTCATAACAAAAATATAATCACTTAAAGCTAATGCTTCTTCTTGATCATGAGTAACAAAAATAAAAGTAATACCTAGACGAGATTGTAATTCTCTTAATTCATACTGCATTTCAGTTCTTAATTTTAAATCTAAAGCTGAGAGTGATTCATCTAATAATAAAATTTCTGGTTCGTTAACAATGGCTCTAGCGATGGCTACACGTTGTTTTTGACCACCACTCATACCATTAATATTACGATCTTCATACCCTGATAGCTTAACAAGTCGAAGTGCTTCTTCTACTTTTTCTTTAATAGCACTTTTACTCATTTTCTTTAATTTCAACCCGTACGCGATATTTTCAAATACATTGAGATGTGGGAATAAAGCATAATCTTGAAAAACTGTATTTACTTTACGTTTGTTTGGAGGTAATTTTCCAATTGGTTTATTTTGATAAATTACGTCTCCTTGATCAGGATATTCGAAGCCAGCAATTAATTTTAAAATGGTTGTTTTACCACAACCTGAAGGCCCTAATAATGTGTAAAAATGACCTGATTCTATATCTATATCAATTTCATTTAATATTTGAACGTCATCATATCCTTTGCTTACGCCTTTAAATGATAATAATGGTGCCAATATTCACAACTCCTTATAAATATGATGCTGTTGCAACAATTAATATTTTCACTTCCTGTTTTCCTTCATTAAAAAGACGATGATCATCATTTGCTTTAAAATAAAATACATCTTCTTTGTTTGCATGGTAACAATCATTACCTAATTGCAATGTCACTTGTCCTTGTAAACAATAAACAAACGTATCCGATTCTGAAGGGTTAAACGTCTTATATGATGCACCTGGTTTCAATGTTAATAGAAGTGGTTCCATTTCAAATTCATTAGATTTTGTAACTAACCAATTTAATATATAGCCTCTATCGTATTCATCATAAATGATTTGCTCTTCCTTTTTATAAATGACCTTTTGTTGCTCTGTTTCTTTAAAGAAGTCGCTAGCCGATGTTCCTAAAACCTCTAGTATATTTAAAAATGTTTCCATACTAGGAGATGCATTTTGGCTCTCTATTTGGGATATGTATCCTTTTGAAAGATCTGTTCTTTCAGCTAATTCTTCTTGTGTTAAATTTTTAATTTTTCTAAGATTTTTGAGTTTATACCCTATTTCCATAATGAAACCACCTAAAAAAGCTATATTAAGTTTACTTTTATCAAACATTTTGTTTAACGCTTAATAAAAATACCAAAATATAGCTCTACAATCAATACTTTTTATTGTTTTAAGACAAACATTTTACATTCACAACATTTTGCTTTTTGTTAAGTCAGTTTTACTTAAGACTTAGCAGAAAACACTTGTTGATCAGGGTTTTTATTTACTTCTTGGACTACCTTATAACTATTATATCCACTGCTTTTTTCAAACTCTTTAAACAGTTGTTTCTCTTCAGCTTTACCAGGCACGATTTGTTTGAAACTTTTATAAGCTTTTTTAACCTCTTCACCTTTAACTGATGATTCATAATAGTTCTCAATTTTATTAAAGAAATGAATGACATCCATCATTTCATCATTTGTCCAATCTAAATCTAATGGATATTGATATTCCAAGTTAATTCACTCCTATAGTTTAATTAGAATACAGAATTAGTGTATATGAGATGATTTAAACTGACAAATAGTTTATGAATGATAAGTCAATATAGGATAAATATTCTTATTTGAGTAGCTTTAACTTATTGTAATAAAACAAAAAAACTGGCAACAAATAATGTTGCCAGTTTAATTTAACGTAATGTTAAATTACATTGTATGGATTGGGTATCCAATTGCTTTTTCAGCTGCTTCCATTGACATTTCACCTAAAGTAGGGTGAGCATGTACAGTTAATGCAATATCTTCAGCATTCATACCTGATTCGATTGCTAAACCTAATTCAGAAATAATATCTGAAGCGCCAGTACCTACTACTTGAGCACCGATTAATGTGTCATCTTCTTTAAGTGTAATTAATTTAACGAAACCATTTGTATCATCTAATGATAATGCACGGCCGTTAGCTGCATAAGGGAATTTAGAAGCTTTAATTGATAAACCTTCTTCTTTCGCTTGAGCTTCAGTATAACCTACTTGAGCTAATTCAGGCTCAGTGAAGCATACTGCAGGCATACCAATGTAATCAACTTCTGCTGCTTGTCCATCAATAGCCTCTGCAGCTACTTTTGCTTCATAGCTTGCTTTATGAGCAAGAGGTAATCCTGGAACGATATCACCAATTGCATAGATATTATTGATTGAAGTACGGCTTTGTTTATCAACTTCGATTAATCCACGTTCACCAAATTTAAGACCTAATTCTTCTAAGCCTAATTCATCAGTATTTGGACGACGACCTACAGTTACTAATACATAATCAGCTTCGATAGTTTGTTCTTCACCTTTAGCTTCATAAGTAACTTTTACGCCATTTTCAGTTTCTTCAGCTGATTTAGCCATTGCTTCAGTAACGATTTCGATACCTTTTTCTTTCATGCCTTTTTTAACTGGTTGAGTCATTTGTTTCTCAAAGCCACCTAAGATATCTTTAGCACCTTCAAGAATTGTCACTTCAGAA